>ERZ1036424.15-NODE-15-length-169574-cov-109.285986_pt1 | contig 169574 bp, 137 predicted proteins | sample MGYA00514221_ERZ1036424 | MGnify/ENA primary metagenome ERZ1036424 (study PRJEB33795, sample SAMN09464939) | human gut metagenome | host: Homo sapiens | place: USA: Stanford, California | collected 2016-11 | study: EMG produced TPA metagenomics assembly of the... | reverse complement strand
CTCCTGAAGAAATGGGCATGCCTAAACGTCACTTAACTGATACTGCAGCAGTGACAAAATTTGTAGGTTAATTCGTTTTAATTTAGAGTGCCTCAGTTGGCTTATAAAATCTAAATTAAACCTATTATCATAATTACCGTAAAGACCCCCTGGCCTTGGCTAGGGGGTCTTTATTTGATACATATATGGTGTTTATTATATAATAAATAGGTAAGCATTGATGACATAAGGAGGTCTCATGAACGAAGCCTTATTAGAATATATAGACCATAAATTGAATGATGAAGAATTGGGACGTGTATTTTCAATTACCTTTCAAGGTGATGAATATTTCGTAAAACGTGCTATAGGTAATAACCGGTCATCATGGATTAAACCATCACCACGCGCATCTTTTGATCATGAGTTTTATATGATGAATTACGTGCGTACTCAATTACCATTAGCTCCAGAAATTGTAGGCTTTCGAGAAAACTATTTTGTGACACCGAATTATGGTAAGAATTTGACCTATTATGGTCATTTACCACAAGAGCATCCCGAAGATAGTTCGTTAGAAGATATGGCTGTGCATATTTTTTATACCTTCGGTAAAGCTCTTGGCACGCTCCACGATTATAGTATAGCTCATGGCCGCCCTGCTCTGCGTGATATCGTATACAATCCAGATGCGGATAGCGTGATGCTACTTGATTGGGAAAATGCACGTCGCTGGCCAGAATTTACGCCTGCTGGATGGGATTTACTGATTTTTATTCATAGCTTCATCCGCGAAGGAGATTTACCAAATACCTACCTATATGCATCTATGAATGGTTATAGCTCTGCACGCTGTGCACGGGATACTGTTCTTCATGTGAAAGAAGTGTTACACAAGCGTGACTATCTATTTAAATTCTGTCGCCTGTTGGAACCGTTCCATTTTGTAGACACAGAAGCAGCCGTAAAATCATTTGATTTTATACAAGGACTAAAAACAGAATAACTGTGTATGACTAGTTAATTCTTGCAAAAACAGAATACTAAGGATGCGGCAAATGGCCCTCCCGTATGGTGAGGGTCATTTTATTATGGTAAAATAGATTGTATACATGGTGATATTTTTACCAGCATTAGTTAGCATTAAAAAATCATAAATCCGGTATAGGGGAGTTATGACGAGGTATAACAAGTGGAATATATTATTTCGTTTATGGAAACGTATGGCTATGCAGCCATGTTTATTGCGATGCTTCTAGAGAATGCGAATATACCGATTCCTAGTGAAATTGTGCTTGGATTTGCAGGGTATTTAATTTCTCAAGGTATATTTGATTTGCATACGACAATGGTCGTAGGTACATTGGCTGGTATCGTTGGATCCATTTTGTCATATTGGATGGGGGAATATGGCGGTCGTCCGTTGTTATTGAAATACGGTAAATATGTATTCTTTAATGAGCATAAATTTGAACTCGCTGAAAAGATGTTTAATAAATATGGTGGAGTAGCTATATTCTTTGGCCGTCTTTTACCTGGTGTTCGTACATTTATCTCCTTCCCGGCTGGCATGGCACGCTATCCATTGTGGCACTTTATTGTTTGGACTGTACTCGGTACTATTCCTTGGACGATTTTACTCGTATATTTAGGAAAAGTACTTGGGGAAAACTGGAAAGATCTTATTCAGTATAATCATGAATTTTTGCTAGTTGTGATTGTCATCTTTGCTATTGTGGCTGCAGTGCTCGGATTTAAATACTATAAGAATCGCCGTAAATCATAAGGAGGTCACAATGAAATTGTCTCGTTTGACGCCTGTGTTGTTTGTTGTTTGGCTGGTATTCTTTATGGTAGCTAATAATATACTACCTGTAACCGATCCAGTAGAATCGAATTATGCGTTAACTGCTAAGGAAATGGTGTTGTCTGGCAATTGGTTATCGCCACAGATTTATGGGACATATTGGTATGACAAGCCGATTATGATTTATTGGCTGATTGCATTAGCTTTTAAAATCTTTGGTATTGCTGATTGGGTAGTTCGTTTGCCAAGTGCTATATTTGGTGCCTTGTCAGTAGCGGCCATGTTTCAAGCTTTACGGACCTTTAGTCGACGTTGGCTCGTTGGCCTAGTAGGTTCCTCTATCCTTGGTACATCTCTTATGTTCTGGGCTGTTGCTCATGGTGTTATAACCGACATGGTACTGTTATATACGACCTTGATGGTTATGATGTATGCGTACAAAGGTTTGAATGAAAATTCTAGTACGGCCATGATTGTAGCGTATGTATTTTCCGGATTAGGTGTTTTGACAAAGGGGCCCGTAGCACTTGTTTTACCTGGCCTTATTTTACTCGTTTATGTTGCGCTTTGCCGTTCGAAACAAATGTTATTACGCCTCTTTGACTGGAAGGGAATTTTGGCCTTTCTTGTCGTCGCTATGCCATGGTATGTTTATATGTATAGCGCCCATGGACAAGCCTTTTTGGATGGATTCTTAGGCCTTAACAATGTAACACGTGCGACTCAGTCTGAACACCCGGAAGATAATGTGTGGTGGTATTATATCGCTATCTTCTTAGGTGCCTCTTTACCGTGGACTGGAGCCGTTATTTATGGCATGATAACGGGCTTTAAACAGCGTCATAAGTGGTACGTGTATTGCATGTGTTGGGGCGTGGGTACTGTTCTATTCTATTCCTTGATGGCCACTAAATATCCTCTATATACATTTATTAGTCTTGTACCTTTCAGTATTCTTGGTACATTAGGGGCTATGAAAGCTCTTCGTCCGGGTCGGCCTCGTTATGTCCCATGGATTGTAGTCGGCCCCACACTATTGTTATGGATCGCTTATATAGGGGCATCTTTCTTTGCACCTTGGGGCTATTATGGATTACTCTATGTTTTGGCAGGCGTATCCATATTAGGGCTGTTATGGTTCTGGTGGACTCGCCAACGGTATCGTTTGCTGAGCATTGTCGTGATCGGAACCATGCTCATTTCATCGATTGTAGTACTCGAAGGCTTGGTACCTCTTGTTAAACAACGTAGTTCTATCAATCTTATCCCTGTTGTAGATAAGTATAATGGTGATGTGTATTATTACAATGGATACAGCACATCTCTCGTATATTATACTGGACATGAAGTGGTTCGTATTAAGGGTGACAGCAGTCGTTGGGATGATAAGGATAAATTAAAACATCGTAGTGCTGAATGGGATAAGAAATACCTTATGGAACAAGTGACGGAGGACGAGTTTATCAAGCGTTTGGCTGAAGGTAAGCAAATCATGGTCATCGTTCCAAAAGGCGAAATTAACCATTTTAAACAGTCTAGTATTGCACCATATGTTGGTGAGTACAGCGAGGCTGGTAGCTCTGAGATTTATATTTTGAATAAACGACAAGCTTATATTGAAGAATAATATATTGTTAATCGTGTTTGTGAAAGTAGCATCAACCGCTCAATGCGGTTGATGCTTTTTTGTGTATATAATCAAAATAATTAATGTATATATTATGTCCTAATTACTATTTATATTTTTTTAGAAATAAAACCTATTATAGTTATATGTATTGTTGACATATTAAAAGCATATTGGTATAGTAGGTTATATAACTTTTAGAACGAGGTGTTCTGAAACCTTATTTCATCTAGGTTTTAGAAAAGTGCGGAAGTGGCATGTGTCAAAATCGCCCCCTTGTTATGAGGTAGAAAGAGGGGAAGTTATGAAGAAGACATGGTATCTAATCATCGGAGTGGTCCTCTTGGTTATTGGCTGCATAGCCTATGGTTATCATGAACACCATAAACCAAAGACGGCTCAAGAATTAAAGACTGTACGCGTAGCCTATTTACCAATTACCCATGCATTGCCGGTATTCGCTACAAAAGAATTAGAAACGGCAGATGGTCCTGTACATGTAGAGCTTGTTAAATATGGATCTTGGCCAGAGCTCATGGATGCATTAAATACAGGTAAGGTAGATGCTGCATCGGTACTCGTTGAACTTGGTGTAAAGGCTCGTGAACAAGGCATTGATGTTCGTGCTGCTGCACTTGGTCATACAGAGGGTAATATTATCATCGTAAATAAGGATATTAACTCCGTTCAAGACTTAAAAGGCAAATCCTTTGCTATCCCTCATAAACAATCTACTCAAAAAATTCTCGTGGATTGCATGCTTGAACAAGCGGGTCTTTCTGAAAAAGATGTACAAATCGTAGAAATGAGCCCTCCAGAAATGCCTTCTGCTCTATCGGTAGGACAAATTGCTGGGTATAGTGTAGCCGAACCATTTGGCTCTCTAGCCCTTGAAATGGGAACTGGGAAGGTCTTCGAAGATCCTGACCATCTCTGGCATGATAATATTTGCTGTGCTCTTGTGTTTAATGGTCAATTCGTCGACGAACATCATGACTTGGCAAAGGCTTTCACAAAAGCCTATCTCGATGCAGGTACATATTTAGACGAGCATCCAAAGGCACAAGAAGAGATTTCCTCAAAGTACATGAAGTTTAATGACCCAGTTATTGAACGTTCCCTCAAAGTGATTGGGTTTAAAGATTTAGCCCTTACAGAGGACCGTTATAATGCGCTTGTGCATCACATGACACATATTGATTTAATCAAAAAAGTGCCGACCTATTCAGAGTTTGTAGATCAATCATTGTTACCATAGGAGGGGGACCATGAAGAAATATACATATGTGCCAGGTTCATTTATCGCAGCTTGGCTAATTTGGGAGTTAATCGTTCGCCTCGGCGGTTTTAATGAAGCGCTATTGCCAACGCCGTATAAGGTGTTGCTCGGCTTTGGGGAACTCATCGGAGATGGCGTTCTATTTAAGGATATTGCAGATAGTTTAGTACGCTTCTTTATCGGCTATCTTATTTCTGTTGTAGCCGGTGTATTCTTCGGTCTTATCTTGGGTTGGTACAAGGGGATTTGGAACTACATCAATCCAATCGTTCAAGTCATTCGACCAATTTCTCCTGTGGCGTGGTTGCCGTTTATCGTTCTCTTTTTCGGTATCGGTCAAGCACCAGCTATCGTTATCATCTTTATCGCAGCATTCTTCCCTGTGCTATTGTCCACCGTGTCTGCCATTCAAAATATTGACCCTGTGTACATCAAGGTAGCGCGCAACTTTGGTATTAAACAGCCAGAACTATTATTTAAAATCGTATTACCTGCCGTATTCCCAGGCATTGCATCGGGCCTTCACATCGCTCTCGGTACGGCGTGGATCTTCCTTGTAACAGGGGAAATGGTAGGCTCCCAAACAGGGCTTGGCTTCCTCATTATCGATATGAGAAATAACTTGCGTAACGATTTCTTGATGGTAGCCATTTTGACCATCGGTTTCGTTGGGCTTTTACTCGATTGGGGCGTATCCCTCATCGAAAAATGGATTTACAAACGTTGGGGTATTGAGAAATAGGAGGTGGCCTCATGGGTTACATTTCGGTGCGCAATGCACACAAGGAATTTATGAAAGATGGGGAACCACTCACCATTCTTGAAGATATTAATCTAGATATTGAAAAGGGCGAGTTTATTTGCCTCTTAGGCCCTTCTGGTTCCGGTAAAAGTACGCTATTAAACGCTATGGCGGGCTTTGAGCTCGTTACATCTGGTTCCATTACTATCGACGGTGAAGAGGTGAAAGCGCCTCAACTCAGATATGTAACGGTATTCCAAAACTATGGCTTGTTGCCATGGCGTACGGTGGAAAGCAATATTGAGCTTGGCCTCGAAAGTAAAAAGGTGCCTAAAGAAGAGCGTCCTGCTATTATCGACAAATACGTTAAAATGGTAGGCCTTGACCACGCCCGCAATCGCTATCCTGCAGAGTTATCTGGGGGCATGCAACAACGTGTATCTATCGCTCGTGCACTAGCCGTAGATCCGGATATCATTTTCATGGACGAGCCGTTAGGCGCCCTTGATGCGTTGACACGTATCAACTTACAAGACGAAATCTCTCGCATCTGCCGCGAAGAAGGTAAAACTGTAGTATTCGTTACTCATGACATTGAAGAAGCCGTAGTCCTAGCAGACCGCGTTGTGGTACTAGCGGCAAACCCGGGACGTGTACAAACTATCATCCCTGTAAATATCATCGATAGAACCGACCGCACATCGGCATCCTTTGTTAATATTCGAAACCATATCTTTGAACAATTCCAATTGGCAAAAGAAGACAAAATCGAGTTCTATATTTAGTTATATATGTTCCAAAAGAAGCACCCAAGAATTCCTATGCTTGGGTGTTTTTATATTTCTTATGCAATTTGTGTCATTATCATGTATAGTAGATATATATTATTTATTACCTATAAAATTTAAATTGGAGGCTGTATGTCTTTATTTGAGTTAGAGAATACCTTGTCTTTTGATGAATATATAGCAACCTTTGATACGGAGCGCGTGGCGAAGGTACACGATTTTGTAGCCTGGCTCGCTCAGTATCAAGGTGGTCTCGTCCATAATCCTTGGGGTGAGGTAAATCCTGATTTAGAGATTGTTACAGATGGTTTTGATGCGGCTCAAGTGCGTCGAGATAATTTAGTAGCTTATTTATTACCGCGCTTAGGTCGAGCTAAGGTATTTGTAGTGGCTGAGGCAGTAGGATATCAAGGCGGACGTTTTAGTGGCATTGCTATTACTTGTGAAAGAATGCTATTAGATAAGCACAAAACCATTCGTGCGAAGGATATAACGCCGATTCGGTTGGAACGCACTAGTTCACCTACTAGCTCTTTATTAAAAGGAACACAGCAGAAGGATGGTTTTAACGAACCTACTGACACTGTGGTGTGGAGTGCTATCGTTGAAAAGGGGATAGATCCATATGATACGTTGTTGTGGAATATATTCCCCTTCCATCCTCATAAGGATGGAAATCCATTGACGAACCGCACGCCTACGGATAAAGAGCAACAATTAGGTTGGGAATATACAAAACGCTTGTTAGATTTACATATAGAATTAGGTGGCGTAGAACCTCTTGTGCTCGCAGTAGGCCAAAAGTCTGCAGATACAATGGGCAAATTTGGATTGTCTGCCATTGGGTTGCGCCACCCTGCAAACGGTGGTGCTAATCTATATCGTCAGGGCTTTGCGGAGGCTATAGATACATACTTAAAATAGTAAACATTTGAGAGTTTTTGGAGAGATACTTATGAAACGTTATTGTGATGCTTGCCGTCATTATTGCGATGAGGCGGCTATGTTTTGCCCTACATGTGGACAGTATACGATGGCTACAGAGGTAGAGCGCATTGCACCTGAAGGTGATGTAATTTATCCTTTATCCCATTATCAGCTTAGCTATAAGGATACATATCTCTATGTGATGAATAAGTTCATGGATACGGATGGTCGCGCTTCGCGGAGGGAATTTTTACAATTTCTATTGCTGTGGCATGTATGTATGGTTGGTTTGCTCGCTTTTTTCTATGCTATAACCGCTATATTTCAAACGGGACCGTATTTAATCGGTTTAGGTGGGTTCTTAACGGCTATACTATGTTTAGTATCCTTGCTTCCGTTAGGGTCGTTATGTGTGCGCCGACTTCATGATACGGGACGAGGCAGTATGAGCTTGTTGCTGTTCCTCCTCCCCTTTGTAGGACCCTTGATTTTGCTTGCCTTGTTATGTCAAAAGGGGCAACCACAGGACAATCAATATGGTGGTGCATTACAGCATATCGTCATAGATAAACGGCTAGCTTCAATTATGAAAGTATCCCCTACGAGTAGTTCGTTAACAACGAGAGTTTTAATTGTTGTGCTTGTAAGTATAGTATGTATATTTGGATTTTCTTTACGAATTATGGGACCGGAGAATGAAGTGTTCCCTTCAGGGTGGTTTACAAATGCCATTGTTGGTGAAGGCAGTGAAGAGGCCGCTCGTGCATCGGTACAAGGCTATTTTGATGCGGTAAATAATAAGGACTATGATAAGGCTTTCACGTATGTGATGAATCGAGTTAGGGCCAATCCAGTAGAAAAACAAAAATGGCTCATAGCTATGCAGCAAGGTACAAAAGTGGATATGGTTACCTTGGATGTGACACGGCTGAGTCGTTCAGGTAGTTTAAAACGTATTGTATTTGAAGCAGATTTACAAACTACAAAGGCTGGCGAAGGCATGGTAGAGGCTAAACCGATGAAGCGATATATTTCTCTTATTGAAGAAAATGGTGCGTGGCATATTGAAGGCTTTTACAAACATTTGCCTGATGATGATAACTAAATATGATGTATAAACACGGTTAGATTTTGTGCGATTATCAGCTCAAATTCGTACAGGATTAATGGAATAGCGTTAACATAAGGGTCCTCTTTTGTTAACGCTATTTTTATGTTACAATAATAGTAACGTATGAAAGCGAGGCTTTCATCAGAACGATCGGATTATAATGAACATTAAACGGTAACGAAGAGAACGTAACGTCGCGGCTGACGCGTTTAATGGTACACTATACTCATTTGCACGAGGCGAATGGACAAAAGGACTTGAACGGTAACAATTGAGTTGCGCTATTTTTGCGCCCATTTGAAAGACGCTGCTGGATAGCGCCTTTTTCGTTTGTCCGTTCCTCTGTAAAGATCAAATTTTAATGATAGGTGAAAATATATGTTAAACAAATTAATGAACAAAATTTTAGGAGGAACTGTGAATACAACAGATAATCAACATACTGCACAAGTGACTGCAGTAGAGACGGCTCCGTCTGCTCAAGGTGAGCAAAAAACAACGCGCCGTCGTACCAACACACGTCGACCAGTGGGAGAACACCGCAATACAGAAGGTCGTCGTACTGGTGAACGCCGTCATACAGGCGAAGCTAGTCAAAATAGCGAAGGCCGCCAACGACGTACGACACATACAAGAACTAATACACGTCGTCAACGTCCAGCAGCAGAGCAAGGCGAACAACAAGGTACAGAACGTAAACCTCGCCAACCTCGTCAAACCCGTACAACTCGAAGCGGTGAAAATACACATCGTACTGAACGAAATGGCGAGAATACTCGTAATACAAGAAATACACGTAATACGCGTACACGTAATACGAATGATAATAATCGTAATGAAAATACTAACAACCGTCGTACGCGCACTAACAACCGTCCAATGACTCGCAACCAAGAGGTTCAATCCGATTTAATTGGTCGTCAACCAGCGGGCTCTAATAAGGGTAAATTTCAAATTATCCCTCTTGGTGGCCTTGGTGAAATCGGTAAAAATATGACCATTTTTCAATACGAGGATGAAATCATCGTTCTTGATGCAGGTCTTGCGTTCCCTAGTGAAGATATGCTTGGCGTAGATATCGTTATTCCTGATATGAGCTATATCATTGAGAATAAGGACCGCGTGAAAGCAGTCGTTATTACCCATGGTCACGAGGACCATATCGGTTCCCTAGCGTACCTTATGAAGGAAATTAACTGCCCTGTATATGCTACAAATCTTGTTTGTGGCTTGATTGAAGGTAAGTTTAAAGAGCATAAAGTATCCCCAAAATGCCTTCGCACGATTGCAGCAGGCGATGAAGTGCAAATCGGTCACGTGAAGGTTGGTTTTATCCAAACTAATCACTCCATTCCTGACTCCGTTGCGGTGTACTTCGATACACCTATCGGTACTGTACTCCATACAGGGGACTTTAAAATCGACCAAACACCAGTTGATGGCAAATTGATGGATATTCATAAATTCGCAGAACTTGGCAACAAGGGCGTACTAGCATTGATGTCCGATTCTACAAATGTAGAAAAACCTGGTTTTACTGGTTCTGAAAGCTCCGTTGGACCTGCTATTAAACAAGCTGTAGGTGCTGCAAAAGGTCGCGTTGTATTGGCTACATTCGCATCTAACGTATCTCGTATCCAACAAGCAATCGATGCAGCGGTTATGTTCAACCGTAAGGTTGTCGTTATGGGTCGCAGCATGGTAAATGTTACAGAAATCGCACAAGAACGCGGTTACTTGAATATTCCACCAAACACGATTATCGACGTAGATGTAATGCACAACTATACAGATGACCAAATCATGATTTTAACAACTGGCTCTCAAGGTGAACCGATGGCGGGCTTATCCCGTATGGCTACAAGCAACCACCGCACTGTAGAATTGGCACCAAATGATACTGTTATTATCTCTGCTACACCAATTCCAGGCAATGAAGGTGCTGTTGGTAGAACTATCGATAACTTACTTCGTCTAGGTTGCCATGTTGTATATGGCAAAGATCGTGGCATCCACGTATCTGGTCATGCGAGTCAAGAAGAGCTTAAAACAATGCTCAACCTTGTGCGTCCAGAATACTTCATCCCGGTTCATGGTGAGTACCGTATGTTACGTCGTCATGGTGAACTTGGTGTGGCTATGGGCGTAGACCCTAAGAAGGTCCTCATCGGCGATAATGGTCAAATCTTTGAATTTGATAAAGACGGTGGCCGTAAAGGTGGCCGTGTACAAGCGGGTGCTATCTTCGTTGATGGCCTTGGTGTTGGCGATGTTGGTAATATCGTTATTCGCGATCGTCAACAATTGGCACAAGAAGGTATGGTTATCGTTGTTATGGCCATGGATACTGCTTCCGGTACCATCATTGCAGGCCCAGATCTCGTATCTCGTGGCTTCGTATATGTACGTGATGCAGAAGAACTTATGCTTGAAGCAGAACGTCGCGTTCATCAAGTATTAGATGATTGCGAAGCACAACGTATCAAGGATTGGACTACAATTAAACAAAACGTTCGCGATGCATTGGGTAAATTCTTCTATGACAAAACACGTCGTAGACCTATGATTTTACCAATCATCCAAGACGTACACTAAATAACATATCCCTCTCAAGCAGAATGCCGTGATTACATGGCGAACAGTCTTGAGGGGGATATCTTTATTATGTTGAGACACCATAAGTAGCGTAGTTGCTGTAGTTATCTACTATATAGGGTATTTGAAGTTACTTTATTAAACTGCTATAATTAAAAGATAACTAGTATCCTTTTAGTGTTGAATGGAGTATTATGAAACAAACAAATACAAGAGCTATGGTGGAAACGGCATTTGTTAGTGCTATTGGAGTTGTGCTTACCGCCATTAGTGTATACTTACCTATCTTTGGATTTTTGTCATTTTTAGTTACTCCTGCAGCTGTTGGAATAATTGGCACCAAATGGGGATTTAAGTATAGTGCTGTAGGAACAATTGTTATCTTTTTTCTATCCACCATGTTATTTGGAATCGTTAACTCATTCGTTGTAGGATTATTTGCCTTGGTAGGCATTGGTGTAGGCGCTGGGAATCGGTTCTCATGGTCCACTATAAAGCGTTTGTTAGTTCCAAGTGTATTGATGTTTTTGGCTATATTTTTTGTCATTATCGTATCGTATTCTATGTCTGGTGTTGATTTATCAACTATAGGCCCTATGGTTGTAGAGCAAGCTCAAATGATGGCCCATGATGCTATGGCGACAAATCCAGCTATTACACAAGAACAAGCAGATCAGTTTGTTGACAATGTACAAAAAAATTTTGATACATTGGGAGATGTATTTTGTATGGCTATAGCTGTAGGGGCAATAGTATATACGTATATTACAATACAGATATCTTTATGGTTGGGTCGTCGATTGCGAATTTCAATACCAAACTTTTTACCAATTGAAAAGTGGAAGATGCCAATATGGGGGGCTGGTGTTTTTGCTCTTGGTATCATAGGTGTACATGGCAGTGCATATGTACATTTAGATACGCCATGGGTCATTGCTATTAGTAAAAATTTAGTCTTGCTTGGTAATTTTATTTGTTCTATTCATGGCTTTGCTGCATTGGCAGATATTATGACTCGCTATCGAGTAGCACCTAAGATAAAATGGGGTTTGGTTTTTGCATATGCCATATTCTTTTCTCAAGCATTAGCTATATTTGGGATGATAGATATGTTTTTAGATTTACGATCTCGTTTCAATCAACGAGGTTATTAATAGAAAGGAGGTTACTATGAAATCCTTTCAACGAAGATGGGAAGCAATGGAATGGACCTTTATTGGTGTCATCGTTCTATTAATCTTAATCATCGCTTATTTAAATTGGCTATTAGCCATATTGTCAGTCATCGTGGTGGTTGCTGTATACTTGATTAATTACAATACCATCCACAATCGTCGTCGCTTAGCACGTGAACAATTTGGTGCTATGATGAAGAATGTGTCGCAGGCGGCTAACTTTGCATTACAAAACTTACCGACCGCTATTGTACTTGTCAATAAGCAAGGTACATTGGTATGGAATAATAGTGTGTTTGCCGATTGGGTTCCGGTGGACTGGAATAAATTGCAAAAAATGTCCGCTTTGATTCCTGGATTTAGAATTGATAAGATTTGGGGCAAATCAGGGTTCTTGAAAGAGCAATACGGAGATCGCTATTTCCAAGTGGTGTACAAGTTCATTGACCCTCGCGATACAAGACCTGATGCGGATCCTAATGATGAATTAACGGAACATGCAGTTATGGCTTTGTATTTTAAGGATATTACAGCCATTGAAAAGGAACGTATTAAGGCGCAAGAAGAACAGCCTGTATGGGGCATGATTCAAATCGATAATATCGAAGAATTGACGAAGGGCCTCAGCGATAGAGAATATACAAATCTATGGGCGGAAATCAACAATATCGTCGTTGATGAAATCGATAAACACGAAGGTTTCATTCGGAACTTCCAAGATGATATGTACACATTTGCCATTTCTCGGGGCGCTTTGCAAGACATGGAAAACAACGGCTTTAGTGTGCTTGAACGTATCCGTAAATTGCCTTCTCCTCGTCAAGTGCCTGCTACGATTAGTATCGGGATTGGCGAAAATGCAGGCTCTGTTAAGGATGTGTCCGAACGTGCTCGCGCAGCCCTCGATATTGCCTTAGGGCGCGGTGGTGATCAGGTTTGCATTATGGATGGTGAAAGCACCCGCTTCTTCGGAGGCAATACAGCAGGTGTTGAAAAAAATACGCGCGTTCGTGCTCGTGTGGTTAGTCAAGCTATTCATGAATTGATGAATGATTCTGACAAAATCCTTGTTATGGGTCATCAACGTGAGGACTATGATGCATTAGGCGGTGCTATTGGCGTCGTATCAATTGCACGTACTCTTGGTAAAGAGGTGCGATTAGTACTTTCAAAAGAAACAAATGCCATCGATAAAATGGTACATGTTCTTGTGGAAGACGAATTTTGGAAAACTCATATCATAACGCCTGCAGAAGCAAAATTGTGGGCTGATGCGAATACATTGGCCATCGTTTGTGACACGCATAGAACACCGATGGTAGCAGCGCCAGAGGCTCTTGAAGTATCTGAGCGACGCATTGTCATCGATCATCATCGTCGAGCAGCAGATTTTATTGAAAATCCATTGCTTACGTATTTGGAACCAGCTGCATCATCTACGAGTGAGCTCGTAACAGAACTTGTACAATATGCAGGAGTTCCTGTGAAAATTTCAAAAGCGGAAGCCACAGGTATCTATGCGGGCATCGTATTAGATACGAAAAACTTTAATCAACAAACTGGGGCACGTACCTTTGAAGCGGCAGCGTTCTTACGTCGTGCAGGGGCGGATATTGAACGGGTAAAAGAATTATTTATTGAAACCTTCGATTCTATCCAATTGCGTGCTAAAATGGTATTTGAAGCCAATCGTACCGAAGGTATTGCTATTTCTGTGGCACCAGCAGGTATGAAGGATATGATGGCATTGGCCGCACAAAGTGCGGATATGCTCATCAGCAATGAAGATATTGAAGCAGCATTTGTACTTTACTCACTTAATGATGGCGGCATCGGCGTCAGCGCTCGATCTAAGGGCAAGGTAAATGTACAAGTTGTAATGGAAGCCTTGGGTGGTGGCGGTCACAGAACAGTGGCTGGTGCCCAACTACAAGGTATGACGATAGAGGAAGCGAAGGCGGCTATTCTAGATAAAGCGCTAGAAGCCCTTCATTCTGCTGAAAAAGAGGAGGAATAACAATGAAAGTAGTATTGTTAGAAGATGTAAAAAAAGTTGGTAAAAAAGGCGAAATCGTTGAAGTAAGTGACGCATATGGTCGTAATGTATTGATTAAAAAAGGCCTTGGTCTTGAAGGTACAGCAACTAACGTAAATAATGCGAAACAAAAGCAAGAATCCATCGCTCACAATAAAGCTGTTGCCAATGATGAGGCTAAAATCTTGGCAGCTCAATTGACTAAGGTTGAAGTTACTGTTAAGGTTCGCATGGGTGAAGAAGGCCGCGTATTCGGTTCTGTGACTGCTAAAGATATTTCCGATGCAGCGAAAGCTCAATACAAGGTAGATATCGACAAAAAGAAAATCGAAATTAAAGAACCGTTGAAAACATTAGGTGTTCATGATGTAGTGGTTCGTGTACATCCAGAAATTACGAGCACTATCAAGGTTAACGTAGTCGCTGAATAATGTTCGAATCACCATGCTCACAGAGTGTGGTGATTCTTTTTGTGCATAGAAGAGGCGTGACGCACGCTTTCATAGGGAAGATACTTATATTCTAGTTAAGGGGAGAAGGACATGGACGTACGCATACCACCGCATAATGAGGACGCGGAAAAGGCCGTATTAGGGGCATTGTTAACAGATGGTTCATCATCTGGCGAAGCCGTTGATCTGGTAACAAGTATCGTAGATCGTGATGATTTTTATCGTGATACGCATCGGATTATTTATGATGCTATTTTAAATCTTGTAAAAAGCAACAAGACGGTAGATTTCATTACGTTAAGTGAAGAACTAGAACGACGTAAAAAATTGGATACCGTAGGTGGCATTGCTTATATTACATCTCTTGCGAATGAAGCGACGGGCTATAATATTGAAGAGCATGCGCGCATTATTGTAGAAAAAGCGCAGATGCGTCGTCTCATAGATGCAGGTAATAAAATTGTTGGTATGACTTATGCTGGCGAGGATGAGCCATCCGTCATTATGAATAAGGCGGAACAACTCGTTCTTGATGTAGGTGGTCAAACACAATCTGAATCGACGTTTTCACCAATCAGGGATATAGTCCTTACGAATATTGATAGACTGAACAAACTGCAACAACATAAGGGGTCTATTACAGGTGTACCAACTGGATTTAGAGATTTGGACTTCAAGCTAAATGGCCTACAACGGTCGGACCTGATTCTCGTTGCGGCGCGCCCTGCTATGGGGAAGACGGCTTTCACCTTGAATATTGCTCAAAATGTAGCGATGGGGATTAAGCGGACTGTAGCGTTCTTCTCACTGGAAATGTCTAAGGAACAGTTGGTAGGCCGTATTTTGTCCTCCGTGGCCGGTATTGAATCAGACAAGTTGCGCAAGGCTGACATGGACCCGAATGATTGGGGGAAGGTGATGGCTGCTGCAGATGAGATGAGCCAAGCTAACCTATTCATCGATGATACGCCAGGCCTTACGGTGCAGGATATGCGCGCTAAGTTGCGCCGCCTCAAGGTAGAACATGGCCTTGATCTTGTCATCGTCGATTATATTCAGCTTATGCAGGGCCGTAGCTCCGGTAAGGGCAGTGAGAACCGTCAACAAGAGGTATCTGAAATTTCCCGTAATCTAAAACTGATTGCCCGTGAATTTAATGTGCCTGTTATTGCCTTGTCTCAGTTGTCTCGTAGTGTTGAAAGCCGCCCAGATAAGCGTCCAGTATTATCTGACCTTCGTGAATCTGGTTCTCTTGAACAAGATGCGGACATCGTTATTTTTTTGTATCGCGATAAATATTACGATGAAAACTCTGAAATGGGGGATGAGGCAGAGGTTCTTATTCGAAAACATCGTAATGGCGCTGTGGGGACGGTAAGTCTCTTATTTAAGGGCGAATTAACACGATTCCTCGATACGGTAGATGATGACAAAGTTGGACCAGAACAATAAATGAATGATCTTGGGGTTATATTTACGTAACACCAAAGAATATAAAGGTATCTATTATTAGAAACTATCTCTAATAGTAGATACCTTTTTTGTTTAAAATTATCTTCATAATGGCAAACATACGTTTGAAAATACTGTAAATTTTTGTTATACTAATGATAGAAATTACGGAGATAATAATTTTTGTGAAAGTTAGTGAATTAGCGCTTTAAGGAGGTGTTCGTATGGGTTCAGCTGATACAAATCGGATGTATATGTGCATTGATTTAAAGAGCTTTTACGCATCTGTAGAATGTGCCGATTTGGGGGTAGATCCATTTACGACACCGTTGGTGGTGGCCGATAATTCTCGTGGCAAGGGTGCGATTACGTTAGCCATCTCTCCAGCACTTAAGAAACTAGGCGTTAAGAATCGGGCTCGCTTATTTCAGATTCCTTCACATATTGAATACCTCACGGTAAAGCCTCATATGAAACGATATATGCAGGCGTCGGCGCAGATTTATGGGACGCTACTAAATTACATATCCCCTGAGGATATTCATGTGTATTCTATTGATGAATATTTTATAGACATCACGCCATATACGAATTTGTACAAGAAAACGTCTCGTCAGTTGGCTCAACTCCTGCTTGATGCGGTACTCGAGGCTACTCATATTTACGCTACTGTTGGCATTGGGACTAACTTATTCCTCGCTAAAATTGCCCTTGATATACTGGCGAAGCATGCGCCGGATTTTATCGGGTATCTTGATGAAAGCCTTTTTAAAGAGCAAATTTGGCATCATCAGCCCATTACAGATATTTGGCAAATCGGCAGCGGTATCGCCAATCGTTTGCGTAAATTTGGCGCCTTTGATTTGTATGGCATCACCCAAGTACCGGAACATAAATTGTATAAGGAATTTGGTGTGAACGCGGAGCTGTTAATCGATCATGCGTGGGGCCGTGAAAGCTGTACCATTGCCGATATTCACGCCTATAGACCGTCTAAACATTCCCTTTCACAAAGCCAAATTCTATTGCGCAATTATACGGCTGATGAGGCGCGATTGCCCATGCGTGAAATGGTAGAGTCCTTAGTCCTTGAACTGCTACAGATTAAGGCGGTTACAAAATGTATTCATGTTCATATTGGCTATGCGGCAGAGGATCTAAAGTCCACTGGTGGATCTAGGACCTTAGCGCATTATACGGACTCATTTCAAGAGTTATGTCCAGCTGTACTAGCCTTGTTTGATAAAAATAAACGGCCTCATGAGTTGATACGACGCATTGCCGTTAGCTTTGAAGATTTAGTTAATAAGGCCGCTGTACCGACTGAAATGGACCTGTTTAGTAATGCATTAACGGATATAGCAGAGCAAGAGGAACATATACAGAAAACCATGCTGAATATTAAAGGACGTTTTGGTAAAAATGCTATCCTTCGTGCATCTAGCTTGCAAGAAGAAGGGACCATGCAGTTTAGAAATACATTGGTAGGCGGTCATAATGGAGAGTAGATTTTACAATAGGAATTGATGTATTGCGTGAGGGAAGGTATACATTCATGAAACATCGGATGTCGCGCTTGCAACGGGCTAAACAATTTATGCCTTTTGCGGCGTTAAAGGGATTTGAAACATTGCTGGCAGCCGTAGCACGGCCTAAGGAGGTTCGTGTAGAGTTATCTGAGGACCAACTAGAGGAACTAAATCGTACAATCCAATCATTGACAGACGGGAATTTTGTGCGAGTCCTATATTACAACGGTCATTGTTATACGGAACTAGTGGGTGCTATAGAGCTGATAAACAAGACGGCTCATACTATGTCTATAGAGGGGATTGTCATTACCTTTAAAGATATAAAAGAAATCAATCTTTATGAATGAAAATAGTAAATACTATAATGTAAGAATATAGAATTAGCCCATGCGTATAGGTGATACGTATGGGCTGTTTTACATCTTATTAATTTTGATAATTTTTCTTGACATATAGTATAGATTCTATTAAAATAATATATGAACGAACATTCATATGTTGCTTTAATTCATATAGGATGAAAGCTTTCTGTGCTTTCAAATATAGATAAAGGAGATATCATGGAAGAAACATTACTTCTAAAGAATTTAAACTGTCCGAACTGTGGAGCGAAAATCGAAGATCGTATCCGTAAAATGGATGTGGTAGAAACAGCTAACTTTACACTTGCTACCCATCAATTAAAATTAACTGGGTCTTGGGAGGACCGTGAGGCTCTTAAGCATGACATTCAAGATATCTGTGATGCTATCGAAGAGGGCGTAACAGTAGCTGATTACGAACGTAAATCTAAAGCGGCTGTGGATGATGGCCGTGAAAACAATCAGGACAATGACGCTGTAACAATTGCAGTTATCGTAGTAGGTCTATTATTTATGATCTATGATGCATTGACTTCCTTTGTTCCATCCATCGGATTGCCAGAATCTATTGAAACTCCGATTTACTACGTTGCTTATGTACTCCTTGCATTTCCTGTATTGCGTACAGCAGCGCGTAATATCTTAAAGGGTGAAATATTTGATGAAAACTTCTTGATGTCCATCGCTACATTAGGTGCCATCGCTATCGATGCATTGCCTGAAGCGGTTGGTGTTATTTTATTCTACCGTATCGGTGAATTCTTTGAAGAAAAAGCAACAGATCGTAGCCGTACAGAAATCATGAATGCTGTAGATATGCGTCCTCAAGAGGTGCGCGTCATAGATACATGCGGCGGTGGCGAAATTGTAGTTATGTCCCCTGAAAAGGTTGAGGTGGGCTGGACTATTGAAGTTCGTCCTGGCGATTTGATTCCTCTAGACGGTACGATTCTTGAAGGTGAAACTCGCGTCAATACGGCTCCTGTAACCGGCGAACCAGTACCTGTTCGCGCAGAACCAGGTACACAATTGATGTCTGGCTGCATCAATGAAACTGGACGTATTACGATGCGCGTCGATAAGGTTCTAGAAGAATCCATGGTTACTAAAATTCTTGATGCTGTTGAAAATGCAGCTGCATCGAAACCTAAAATCGATAAATTCATTACGCGCTTTGCTCGTGTATATACTCCAATCGTAGTAGCCCTTGCCCTTGCTGTTGCGATTATTCCATCCCTCATTACTGGCGAATGGCATAGATGGATTTATACAGCCTTAACATTCCTTGTTATTTCTTGTCCATGTGCATTGGTGCTAAGCGTGCCACTTGCATTCTTCTCCGGTATTGGTAACGCATCCAAACATGGCATCTTGCTTAAAGGTGGTCGTGTTATCGAAGCATTGGCTAATGTGAAAGCAGTAGCTCTTGATAAAACAGGTACTATTACATCTGGTGAGTTCAAAGTTCACAACGTAGAAACTGTAGGCTCCCATGTAAGTTCTGGTCAATTATTATCCATGGCGGCAGCTATCGAAGCTGTATCTACACATCCAATAGCAACAAGCATTGTTTCTGAAGCAAAAGATCAAGGCCTTACAGTGGAACCTTCCGATTTCGTTCAGGAATTAGCTGGCGAAGGCATGGTAGGTATGGCAGATGGTCAACAAGTACTTGTTGGTAACCGTCGCCTTATGGAACGCTATGATGTACAAGGCTATCCAACAGAACCTGCTGAATACGGTACAGAAGTTCTTGTAGCCGAAGGTAATACATACCTTGGCCGTATTATCATCGCCGATGAAGCTCGTCCAGATTCTGCTGAAGCGATTGCTGATCTTAATCGTCAAGATATTAAAACTGTTATGCTTACGGGTGATGCTGAAGCAAGCGCTAACTATATCGCCAAAGAAACGGGTGTAAGCGCAGTACGTGCTCAACTATTGCCTCAAGATAAATTATCCGTTGTTCAAGATATTCGCTCTGAATATGGTCCTACCATGTTCGTAGGCGATGGCATCAATGATGCGCCAGTTCTTGCTGGTGCTGACGTAGGTGGTGCGATGGGTAGCGGCGCTGATGCGGCTATCGAAGCGGCCGACGTTGTGTTCATGCGTCCATCTTTGACCGCTATTGCACATATTCTTGATTTGTCCAAATCAACATTGCGCGTGGCTTGGCAAAACGTTGTATTCGCCATTGCTGTTAAAATCCTTATCATGTTGCTTGGCATCCTAGGCTATGCATCCATGTGGTGGGCTGTATTTGGCGATACAGGCGTATCCATCCTTTGTATCTTAAACTCTGTCCGCATCTTAAGTAGAAAATAATACTGATAGATAATAAACTGCTCCTACATTGTATTAGGCAATGAGGAGCAGTTTTTCTATGTAAAACTTTCACAAGAGAATTGAATAGTACACCTAAATAGTATATAATTTTAAAGATGAGATACAGTATTTTCGCTCGGAAGGAGGGATAACATGATCACGGTGTACAAGCACATAGAAGAAGAATTAGTAGCCGATTACACGGTATCAGATGCCACAAAAGGTTCATGGGTAAATTTGGTGAACCCAGACCCCGATGAGTTATCCCTTATCAATATCCTGACGGAAATTCCTACAGACGTATTAAAGACCGCTCTCGATATGGAAGAACGTTCTCACGTGGAGTTAGAGGACAATTATATCTTTGTTGTTATCAACATTCCTGTTGTTCGCGGCAATGATATGTACGATACGGTGCCACTTGGTATCTTTTTGACGCCAGATTTCTTTATTACCATCTGTTTAGAAGAATCTGAAGTGCTCTATCCGTTTATTTCTAATCAGATTTCTACGTTCTATACGTATAAAAAGACTCGTTTCTTGTTCCAAATTTTGTATCGCACGGCGACCATGTTCTTGCGTTACTTGCAACAAATCAACCGTCGTACAGACGATATCGAAGTCCAATTGCGTCATACAACAAAGAACAAGGACTTCTTCCAATTGTTGGAATTACAGAAATCCATGACATACTTTACGTCCGCCTTGCGTACGAATGGTACCGTTATGGAACGTTTATTGCGCTTGCGTGGTCACAGTTCCTATAAACACCTTCTCAAGATGTATGAGGAAGATGAGGATCTATTAGAGGACGTTATCATCGAGAATAAACAGGCCATCGAAATGGTTGAAATGTATTCTAATATCTTGATGAACATGATGAACGCCTTTACATCCATCATTTCAAACAACCTTAATATGGTTATGAAAATGTTGGCAGCCTTGACGATTACCTTGGCCGTACCTACCATCATCTTTAGCTTGTGGGGGACCAACGTGCCATTGCCGTTTCAAAACGATGAAAATGGTTTCTTCGAGGTTGTGGGCATCTCCGTGGCCTGTTCCATCGTGGCCATCATTGGCATGTGGAAAAAAGATCTTTTCTAAGATAATAACTATAATAGATATGCTGAAAGCTGGCTTTAGGCCAGCTTTTTTGTTTCTAATATAAGTAGTTCTACATGGAAGATATCTGAGGTTACTTATATTCAATTGTTGCACATTTCAATATAAATCTGCTATAATATACCATTATGGAGAGGTGTCCGAGTGGTTTAAGGAGCTGGTCTTGAAAACCAGTGACTCCGCAAGGGGCCGTGGGTTCGAATCCCACCCTCTCCGCCATTCAATTTTATGAATCTTTAGAGACCGGTTGGGCCATTTGTTGCCTGTTGCTCGTTTCTTTTGATTTAGTACTATACTTGGTAAGGCAATTGGAGCCCGTGCCTTGTATAGTACTATAGAGAACCCTTTATCTAATCGGTAGAGGGTTCTTTTTTTAGTTTGAAAAACTCTTTCTATTTATAGTATGATATCTCTATATGTTATTTTTCTATAGAAAGGAGCTCGTATGAGTAGAATTGGTTTCTCGCGAACTCAGATTTTAATTCTCGTCAGCGTTTGGCTAACGTTTTTGATTAGCTTTGTTATGCGTCTATCTTGGGCGTCATTGATGCCGATTGTCAATGAAGCATTGAATTTTACGCCACAAATGGGGACGACCTATTTATCCGCCTTTTACATGGGCTATGCCATCATGGTATTACCAGGTGGTATCTTAGCGGATAGAATCGGTTATCGTTATACTATATTGGTTAGTTTACTCGCCATGGCGGTCATCACCGCATTGATGAGTACCATTGATAATTATACCTATGGATGGGTGTTGCGTTTCTTATTGGGTATCGTATCCGGTCCTGTACAAGCCTCTTGCTTGAGTGCTATTGGGGATTACTTTGGTCCTAATCAACGTGGCGCAGCCGTTGGTATTTTCATGTCTTGTACATCGCTTGGGGTGGCGACTGTAAATTTATATGCCCCTTATGTAGCAACGAATTATGGTTGGCAAAATGCATTCCTCTTAACTGCTTTGTTGCCAGTTCTTATCTTTATACTTAGCTACTTTACAGTTCGTAAGCCAAGTGCTGAAATCCTAGCTCAACGTGAAGCGGAGGCTCATGTCGAAGCGGTTCCTGTAGGAGAAAAGCCATCCATAAAGGAAAACTTGATTCACGTGTTAAAAAATCGCAATATTCGTTGCCTTGCGTTTGCCGGCTTTTTCGCTACTGGTGCTACATGGGCGGTAGCTCAATGGTCAAACTTGTACATGGTAAAACAACTAGGTGTTAATGCCATCTATGCAGGTCATGTTATGTCCGCTTTTGGCTTGGCTGCACTTATTGCAAAGCCAACCATCGGTATTTTATCCGATATTTTGCCGATTAAGAAAAATCATTTAACAGCACTCGTTATGTTCTTATTTGGACCGGCCTTAATACTCTTTGCGAGCACCACAAACCCAGATATGCTCTTTATTACAGGTCCAATTCTTGGTATTGGCGCATTCATGCACAGTGCGTTGACGAATGCTCTCGTTGTACAATCAGCAGAACCTCACTTGCGAGGTACTACGGCAGGCTTTGTAAACTTATTCAATCAAATCGGCGTTATGTTGGCGCCTATGATTTTAGGTAGTATGCTAACTGCAACTAGTAGCTATAAATCTGCATTGATGACCCTTGCTATTGCACCAGTTATCGGTGCCGTTGCCTTGTTCTTTGTAAGACTAAAAAAATAAATTTCCCTTGTGAAAGCCATAAAACAAACCCTCATCAATAACGATGAGGGTTTTCGTGTTTCTAAATGTTTTTGTAAATAATAATTAATGAGGACCTTGACCACCGCCATGGCCACCATCTCCGTGACCACCGCTATTACGACCGCCGTTGTCACGATTACTATCGTTGCGATGATTATCGCGATTCTTGTTATCTCTAAAACCTTGAGGGCCTGGAGGTCCTTGTCGATCTGGAAGAGCCATATTTGGATTAGATGGTTGGAATTTACCCGTTTGAAGTGCATTTAAATTTGGTGAGAAGCGCCCACGATCACCTAAGCTATCTGGGTTAAATCCGCCTACATGACCTGGTTGCAAGCTTGGCTGCATATTAGTTGGAGGTGCTGGAGGTGCTGGTATAACACGATCCATCGGCGTAGAAATAACAGCATCTGTAGGAGGCATGAGACCAAATAATACGGTCCGTGTCTGTTGATCGACTACAGGAGGGAATACTTGAGGTGGAATATATGGATTATCATATGTATAGGTAATCTTTTCCATCTCTTTAGACGTATTATAGATAAATTCCCCAATGCGTTGTGATGGGCTATTTGGCGCCGCCACATGTTGACCGTAATCCTTTGCTAACCGTTGTTGCGGTAATGTATCGATAGGATACCCATTTTCCGCATAGAATGTTGGTTTCGATATTTTCCACGCAGTCATCGTTACCGTTGCATTAGGTTGTTGTCTATAAAATGTGAAGTTTGTATCATAGTCTGCAATTACGTTATTTTTAGTGTATAAGCTCAATAGTCGAGCTTGTACCGTTTTATAATTAGCAGCAGTCTGTTTTGTATGAATTGAGCTAAGATCGACATACATATGCTCGGTATCGCTAGAATAGGCTAGCTGATACTGAGTGGGCTTTTGCTCTATTTCGTATTGTGATATGGCAAATCCCGATTGCGAGGTACACAATAGGGTTCCCACGAGAGCTAATAAATATTTCATTATAATTCTCCTCTCCATGTGAAAAAAGTGTACCATAGTGTACTTAAGAATACATGAAAATGAGTAACATATTGTACTTTATACATATATATTTTACAATGTAGATGAATTAATGTACAGGGAGGAATTTATGAATATAATATGTTTTGGAGATAGCATCACCCGTGGATATGATGTGAGAGAAGGTCTCGGCTGGGTTGAGCTATGTAGCGCCGCACTACCCGCATATCATATGGAAAATCACGGCATCGATGGACTATCTGTGCAAGGTTTAATCAATTATTTAGAATCCTGGTGTATCGACAAGTCCTATGAGGAGAATCGATATATATGCATTATGTGCGGTACAAATGATATTTTGCAAAATCGCGATAGCGACTACGTATATAACAAGCTAATTAAAGCCGCTACCATAGCCGGTGAAAAAGGACATGTTATCATGGGCCTTGAAACGCAAATCGATAGTGAAATGGATGGACTTAATCATGTGGTAGTGGACGTAAACCGTCGTTTACAAGACTATGCCTTAGAACATGGTTTACAAACTATCGATTTTTACACCGTTCTTCATGAAGCCGATCAAATAGGACAAATTGTATTTGCCGGAGAGGTTCATCCAAATGAGCGAGGCTATCGCTTGATGGCCTATAAGGCATTGGAAACATTTACACGATTATAGTAGAAAAGAGCACGTTCCCGTAGGATGTGCTCTTTTCATTATATGTAGTGCTCGATATACGTCGTACACTGGAGGTCAATTATTTTTGTTTAGATGTTTTGTCAGCTGCAGCGTGTGCAGAAGCTGCGATAGCGTAAGCTGTGCCTTTCACAAGTTCATAAGTTTCACCACTGTTACCGGAAACAGTTACAGCTGCTACCGTATCATCAGTGATTGCGAACATAGCTGTTGCATATGGATGTTGTGCACCATTTGGTACTGTTACCGCGCCGGATTTTACAACGATGAAACGACCATTATTGTTGTATACATCGTAGTTAGCAGCTTGTTTTACGCCATCATAGCTTTCATTATAAGCGAACAATGTGGAAACTTCGCCCAATGTTACTTGACCAGATTGTTGCATAGCGCGTAATTTGGATGCAGCTACGGATGTAGGTTGTGTCATGTTAACAGTAACGCGTAAGGATGTGTTGTTTACGATGGCTTCTGTAATAACATTTGTTGTAAATACATTAGCGATGCCATTACCAGCACGGTTGTAAGAACTTGCAGTTTTTACTTGGTAACCATTTGTATAAGCTGGTAAATCGAATGTATAAGAACGGCCATTCAACAATACATCAAATGCGTTCAATTGGTTATTTCTGTATGTGGATACATAACCGCTGCCACTTTTGCTGAAAGTAAGTGTAGCTGGTGCATCTACAGCTTGTTGTTGAGGTGCATTAGGGTTTGGAATTGGATCCATGATTTGCATGCCTACAGCTGTTGTTTGTGGAGCCACGAAGATTGGGTCGCCTAATTCTTTGGAAACAGGCATTTGTTGGCTCATATCACCTGCTGTATAAGGAACAGCTGGCAATGGGGAATAGTTAGGACGCGGAGGCATTGCTACATAGCTTGCTTGTGCAACAGGTGCACTGTTTACAGGTGTGTATTCATATTGAGCTTGTTCTGCTGCAGCGCGTTCATAAGCGCGTGCATTTGCATCCATAGATGCGGCAAATGCAGAAAAAGAAACTGTTGTTGCTGCCAATACGGCAAATACCGTTGCAATTCGTTTTGTATTCATAATAAAGACTCCTAATCTCACATTTTTACAAATAACACTTCATCTAGGTTTCATTATACATGATGAATGCCAATATGTAAATAAAATATAAACAAATTTAACTTTTTTAATTTTTGTAAACAGAATAAGGGAAAAATGAGAATTTGTCAAATACAATTTTGATATTCCATGGTGTACAATAGTATATATATTTATATGTCGTATAAAGTATCCGTGCTATATATTTTGTTTTAGGGATGATGAAATATAAGCAGAATTAATAAATATAAGCATTGTTGTGGGAGGTAGTATGAGTATTACCATGTATTATGGTCGCGCTGGTTCCGGTAAGACCCGTGCCGTATATGAACGCATTCGGCAGGTTATCACCGAATGTCCAGGTGACCCTATTATTTTGCTCGTTCCAGAGCCAGCCACCTATCGCGTGGAACGGGAGCTTGCGGAATTTATGCCTCAAGGAGGCTTTACGACGGTCCGCGTCGTTGGCTTTGGCCGATTGGCCTATCAGGTATATCAATCGATAGGCAATGTAAAGGCTCAGCAACAGAGTATATCTCAATTGGGTAGAACCATGTTGCTAAGCCTTGTGATGAAACGAAAAGGGGCTGAATTAGGCCTGTTGTCGCAAGCCGCTAAACGGCCAGAGTTTTCAGCGGTATTGCAAGGTTTATTTTCCGAGTTTCGCTCATTTCGCATTGGACCTGATGAATTAGAATCTGGTGCACAGCGCGTATCAAATGGTGTATTACAGAAAAAGCTACAGGAATTGGCACTATGCATGTCGGCCTACGAAGAGGAATTGCAGCTTCATGGGCAAATTGATGGGGACCCTATCATGGACCTTGTTCATGCATTGCCACAGTCTCCATTGATGGAAAATTGTCATGTCTTTGTCGATGGATTCCACTGGTTTACACCAGTTCACTTTGAGCTGTTATATATGCTCTTTGATCTTGCTGTAGAATCGGTAATCACCGTCGATTTACCAGCTGACCCTAAACGTATATTGGCTAATAAAGGTCGTCATGGCATCTTTAATCGCTCCGTTGAAATCTTGGAAAATCTCCATAAGGAATATGGAACGAAATTGTCCTTTCAGTCTTTTACAGGGCATAGAGGGACACCTGTGTTGCAATCTTTAGAGGAAAATTTCTTTCACGGTAAGCACAATACTACGGCTGAACATATACCGCTTGTAAGTGCCTATAATCGAGAACGCGAAGCGGATTGGGTGGCTCGTGATATTCTTTCCTATATTGAAAGCAGCCCTAATGCGCGCTATCGAGATATATGTATTATGCTGCGTGAATCCGAAACCTATGGCGATACGTTGGAAAAGATATTTACCCGCTATGGAATACCTCATTTTGGAGACCGTCAACGACCTATGAACAATCATCCGCTCGGAGAATTGATGACGGATTTACTTGGTATCGTTAAGCATAGTTATAGTCGTGACATCATGTTTCGTTTATTGAAAACGGATTTGACACCTCTTACTCGCGAGGCTGTGGATGAATTAGAAAACTACGTGCTCGAATTTGGTATTGACCATCTACAGTGGGAACGAGATAACTGGTCCTATATGCGCCGTGTAGCGGGGCTTTCAGACGAGGAACAACCGGACGCACCGAGACATGCGCACGTGAATGCATCGAGACAGGCTATCATGGATATTTTGATACCTTGGTTTGATTTTGCTACGTCTAGCGATGCGCATACAGGGGCGGAATGGTGTAAACATATCTACAGAGTCCTCGAAGAATTACAAGTGCCTCAACGCCTCTATGAATGGTCCTTAGAGGCTGAACGAGATGGCGATTTAGAATCCAAGGCCAGTCACGAGCAAATGTACAATGCGGGCATTGGATTCCTCGATGAAATGATGGTCCTCACCGATACGGAAACATTGACGTTAGATGAAATGATAGCCCTCTTAGAAGAGGCCCTCGACAATGTTCATTACTCCATGATTCCTCCGTCCCTCGATCATGTAGCGATTACAACCATAGAACGGGCGTACAGCCAATCGTGGCCTAGGGTCTATGTGATGGGGCTTAATCAAGGGGTGTTCCCACAAAACATGGGCGATGAAGGTTTGATCAAGGATAGAGAACGGGAAGCATTGGCTGAGGCGGGCATCGTTCTTGCGGAAGGCGCCTTGCCGAAGGCGTTTAATGAAAATTTCCTTCTCTATTTAGCGATGACGCGGGCCGAGCAGCATTTAACCATATCCTATGCAGGTTCCAATGATGAAGGGGAAGGACTTGAAAGTTCCCTCGTCATTAAACGATTACAATCCCTCGGTTTCTGTACGTCCCCTATAGAGGTTCCTTTTACCATTCAAGACGGCACAGAAGATGAATACTTATGGCGTCCATATCAAAGTCTATCCCTATTATCTGAACGTTGGGGCGCTTTGTTTAGCGGTGTACCTGTATCACCATTATGGTGGGGCCTCTATAACTGGGCTCGCCATGATGGGGCCTACAGACCACGCTTAGAGGACGTGAGCCGTGGTATTCGCGACAATAATGATGTACCTATTATTGCGCCGGAGTTAGTAACTGGTCTGTTCCTCAAACGGGGCTATATGTCTGGGTCGGTAACGCGCCTTGAAAAATATCGTCAATGTCCGTTTAAATTCTATGCTCAATATGGCTTAAAATTAGAGCCTCGTAAGGTTCGTTCCTTTGGGGCTCCTGAAATTGGTACCTTTTTACATGCCAATTTGGAGCGGTTAGGAACGCAACTATTATCCGAGCATAAGCAATGGCGTGATTTGGATGAAACGGCGCAACAAGAATTATGTGCTCGCGTAGCAGCGGATATATTAGAAGAAAACCGTTATGATGAGGATGAAAAGACAGCCTATGATAAGGCTATTGAAGAGCGCGTTGTGAGAACATTACAGAAAACGGTATCGCGCCTTGTTGATTGGTCTAGCAGGTCCTCCTTTGATACGATGTATTTAGAACAGGACTTTGGACGTCCCAATGGATGGGACTCCATTAAGGTATCCCTTGGAGATGACCGTTATTTACGCTTGGTAGGGCAAATTGACCGTATTGATGAATATAATCGTGATGGTCATACGTACGGCATGGTTATCGACTATAAATCGGGTAGTACATCGGTTAATGCACAAGAAATCTATTATGGCCTAAAATTGCAATTGATGACTTATCTATTGGCATTAGAATCGGCTTATAAGAAACATCATGATCAACCGATGACACCGGCCGCTGTGGTGTATACATATGTAACAAATCCACGAACGCCAGCGGGTGAGCCTGTGTCCTATGAAGAGGCCAAAGCCTTGGCGGATACAAATGGGGCCCTTAATAATAAGGGGTATTTTACAGATGATATCGACATGTTGGAAAAGATGGATAAAAATTTGCTCACCTATAAGAGCAAGGGCCCTTATGTGCCCGTTCGTATTACCGGGAAGGGAACCATCCATTCTGGGGATATGAAAATTGTTAAATCCTCCGGCGACTTTGATATTATGTGCCGCTATACGGAATCGATTATGGCGGACACCGGTTCTGCCATCGGTAAGGGAGAATTCCCCATTGCTCCTTATCAGTTGAATAAGGCCATTCCTTGTTCCTACTGCGATTACAAGACGGTGTGTCGCTTTGATAATGAGCGCAATCAATACAATTATTTGAGTGCTTTAAATGAGGCGAATGCCCTTGAAAAAATGCGCGATGCCCTCAATGGTTCATCGAATTCGGCAGAGTCTAACGATAGTTTTTGTGAAAGTTCTAATACCGATAGTTCTATGACAGGAGGTGACGATAATGGGCGTTAAATGGACACCGGAGCAGGAATCTGCCATCATGTCCCCGAAGGATAGTAATCTAGGGGCTCAAACCTTGCTCGTCGCCGCTGCTGCTGGTTCTGGTAAAACGGCGGTTCTTGTAGAGCGTATTATTACGCGGTTGAAAGATATGGAGAATCCTTTATCCGTACAAGAATTGATGGTCGTTACCTTTACGAAGGCCGCTGCCGCTGAAATGAGCGCTCGTATTGGCGTCGCCTTAGCTAAGGCCATGGAATCCACCGATGATAAAGCGTTACAAGCGCGCCTAGAGCGACAGCTTAATCTATTGCCATCGGCACATATTTCGACATTGCACTCCTTCTGTCAGTGGGTGATTCGCTCTTATTTTTATAAACTCGATATACCTCCGACGGCCCGCATCGGCAACGAAGCGGAAATGGCCCTCTTAAAACAAGAGGTGTTAGAGAACCTTTTGAAAGAGGCTTATGAACATAATACGTATGGTATTTTTGACCTATCTGATTTCTTTAGCGATGATAAATCTGATGCAGGATTGCAAGATAAGGTGCTCAGCCTCTATGAATTTGCCATGTCTCAATCGAATCCTGACGGGTGGATGCGCCATGCCGTAGAACCATATAAGGCCGCTCAAGAGCAGGATTTACGAGATACCTTATGGGGCCGTGCTATGTGGGACGACCAACAGACAGAAATCGACCGCATTGCAGACCGCATCGAACAGATGGAACCTTTACTTGAAAGTCCTGTAGGACCTAAGAAATGGGACAAGGTGTACCAAGAACAATTAGCCGCATTAGCCCAATTAAAAGGGGCACAGACTTGGTCCGATATGGTCGATGTATGCCGTAACTTAGATACCTTTACAAAAGCAAGTTTTACAAGCCTTGGCAAAGCCTTAGAAAAGGGAGAAGTCGATGGTGCGTTAGCAGACGAATTTAAATCGCTAGGCTCTCAAAACAAGGATAGTTTAAAGGGCATGAAAAACGGTCTATTTCATATTGATGAATCCGTTCTGCAACAGCAATTTAAAGACCAATATCCGCTCATTCATAACCTTGTAGAATTGACTATCGCCTTTCACAAAGCCTATGATGAGGCTAAAAAAGAGCAAGGCATCATGGACTTTAGCGATTTGGAACATCTCTGTTTGGCACTCCTTGTGGAACCAGGTACAGAAGATGATCCTCAACCATCCGAAGTGGCCCTTGAGTTACAGGATACGTTCAAAGAAATCATGGTGGACGAATACCAAGATACGAATGGTGTACAAGAAACTATTATCAACCTCATTTCCCGCGTGGATAATCGTTTTTATGTAGGCGATGTGAAGCAAGCCATTTATAGTTTCCGTATGGCGGATAGTTCGTTATTTATGAACAAGTACAATACGTATGGGCTCATGAATGATGCCGTAGAGCGCCGCATTGATTTGGCGAAGAATTTCCGGTCTCACGAAAATATTTTGACTACTACGAATTTTATTTTCTACCAAATTATGACCCAAGAGGCAGCGGAGCTTGATTATGGCGAAAAAGAATCGCTTATACCGGGCCGTATCGTAGAAGAGGCTCCATCCGATTGGGTGGGCGGCGCTGTAGAATTACATCTCTTGGATACGAGCGATACGAATCGTTCTGATGAAACCGATGGTGATTCCGAAACCGCAGGCGATGAACCGGAGAACAATGAGCGAGAACTGGATTTTATCATCCAAAAAATCAAGGAATTACATGCCTCGAAGAAACAGGTGCAAAATGCGGATGGCTCGTTCCACCAAATTCAATGGCGCGACTTTGCCGTATTGCGTAGGTCCCTTGCTGGGTGGGGTACACGGGCAGTAGCAGCTATGCGTCAAGCCGGTATTCCAGCCGTTGTTAATGAACGAGATGGCTATTTTGAAGCGCAAGAAATCCAATTGCTCTTATCCTTGTTACAAATCATCGACAATCCTGAGCAGGATTTGCCGATGGCCGCCGTATTGCATTCAGGACTTGTAGGGCTTGATGCCAATGAACTCGGTGCATTGCGCCTTACCGGGGTCGGATCTTTATGGTCTGTTATGCCTCTCTATACAGAACAGGCTCAAGATGAACGTTTGCTCCAATTCATTGCTCATATCGAGCGTTGGCGCACATTATCTCGCCGTCATGGTGTAGCTGATTTGTTGTGGGATGTTTACGAAACATTGGACTACGTGAACTACGTAGGCGCCATGCCGAATGGCCTCGTGCGTCGCGCCAATGTGATGGCCCTCTATGAACGGGCTAAGGGATTTGAATCCTCCGGATTCCGAGGGCTCTTTAGGTTCCTTCGCTTTGTTGAAAGCTTACGCGATAGCAATCAAGATATGGCCGTTGCCAATGTAGTTACCGAAGCAGATGACGTAGTGCGCCTTATGACCATCCACAAAAGTAAGGGCCTTGAATTCCCTGTTGTATTCCTGTCTGGCGTACAAAAGAAGTTCAATACCATGGACTTTAATTCTCCGTTATTAGTCGATAAAAATGGCGGTATCGGATTAAAGGGCTACTACCCAGACATTCGCGTATCCTATCCGTCCATGCCGTGGCTCTATTGTAAATCCATCAAATCGGATGCTATGAAAGCCGAAGAACAGCGTATCCTCTACGTTGCATTGACACGAGCACGGGATAAACTATTCTTGACCGGATATATTAACAAGGAAATCAAAAAGGAAAAGGGCGTTGGCGCTCATATAAAACATGCGGCCTTGACGCAGACCCAAGCATTAGGTGCCGATCTAATCAAAGCTGGTAATTCCTATTTGCATTGGCTACTCATCGCCTTCGCCCGTCATCTAGATGGGGGTGCACCACTTCGCAATATCATTGAACTCGAAGGAGAAACAAATTTTGACTTGCTCGACCGTCAATGTCAGGTAAAGGTAGAGATTCATGATGGTTCTCTTTATGGAGATTTAGATTACAAGGCGGATGTGGATGAAACGACCATCAATACGGTTCGCGTATTAGGTAAGGTAAATGATGTAGCATTGCCAGAGGAAATCGTACAGCGCTTTGCTTTCACCTATCCAAATCTTGTAGCCGCCAAGACGACGGCTAAGATTTCTGTTAGTGAATTGAAACGGAGATTTGCCGAACGTGATGCGGAGGCAGTATCGGCTACAGATGTATCGATGCAACAGAAACCAGTAATATCCTGTGATATAACTGAGGATACGACTGGTGAGAATGCCATATTAGATACAAGCATTCCTACTATTAGTGGAACGGAGCTAGCCGATTCCGTATTTGGTCGTAAACCACTGGCTATTGCAGTAGCTGATGAGGTCGTAACGGGTGCGCAATGGGGTACATTGATGCATGAAGCGATGCAATGGCTACCTGTTAAAAAGTATACACAAACATCCATGACAGATATGCTCGATTCATTGCAAGCAGAAGGTAAATTTAGTGATGAGGAACGCAGTCTATTAAGTGATCGTAGCTTATATGGATTCTTTAACTCTGATCTTGGCCAGCGTCTCATTGCATCAAAACGAGTGGAACGAGAATTGCCGTTTAGCATGCTTTTTGACGGTAATCGGGTATATCCTGATGTAGAGAATGGTGAGCGTCTATTCTTACAAGGGATTATCGATACGGTCTTTGTAGAAGATGATCAATGGGTCCTCGTGGACTATAAGACGGATCGCGTTAAGAGTGGAGATGAGCTCATTCGTCGCTATAAAATACAAATGGACCTCTACAAAGAGGCCCTAGAACGATTGACAAATATGCCTGTGAAAGCAAGTTATATTTATAGCTTCCGCTTACATGAAGCGGTTCTATTGTAAGCCTATATAAGACAATCGACTTAGCATAATACGAACCCCCTTTACTGGTGTGCCAGCAAAGGGGGTTCGTATCGCTTAGAGAAGCGGTTTTTTCTTTTGATGTTTTGTCGGTGCAAATACCTTGAGGACCCGTGGTAATACCTCAAGGTCTACAGGCATATAAGGACCTGCGTCACCATCCATGTTGGTTGGTAAATTATCTATATTGCTCAATAGTTCGATATGAGCTTTTTTGACCGTCAATGTAGTAGTATTGCTAGAGTTATAGATGGCGCCACTTAGGATAAGAGGTAGAACCTTGAAGATGTCGAGGATAAAGTATTCCTTAAAAATAACGAGGCGCATATACCCATCGTCTACGGAAGCCTCTGGCATAAAGCGTTCAAAACTAGACACTACGTTGGTGAGTAGGGCTAATACAAGTGGTGATTTGCAAATGAAATCATCATCTTCCGTTTGAATGCGGTATGTATAGTCCTTTGTGGTGAAGAGGGCTTGACCGGCGCGCAAGAAGTAGGCCAATGGACCTAAGATGCGCTTTTCCTTTGGCGTTACCTCTTCGATAACCTTTGGAATGACACCGGCTGCAATGTTATTGCAGAAGTATTTATCGTTGCAGCGACCAATATCGATGCAGCGAACTTGGTTGATATCGAGGCGGCGAATCGCCTCTAATGGTCGTTGTGGAATGCCGAGAGCACGAGACATATCGTTGACGGTTCCTACCGGAATAAAGCCAAAGGTTGCTTTGAAACCACCTTGAGCGATACCATTTACCGTTTCATTAACGGTACCATCGCCACCCATGCAGAAAATGGCATCAAAACCATCTTCACAAGCGGCCTTTGCAAAATGGGTTGCATCGTCGGCACCGGTGGTAAATTTAACTTCAATTGTGTCAAAAAGGGTGCTCAATTTCCACTGTAAATCAAGGGCGTATCGGCGTGCTGCACCGCCGCCAGATACAGGGTTAATGATAACCAAACAACGACTCATAGGGGTAACTTCCTCACTTTTTAACTGTGACTATCTTGAAATTGACAGTCATATGTACGGGACTTATAATTATAGGGTATACAATTATTATATATACATGTGTTCGTATATAAAAATGCTTACATTCTATTATACTCATTTTAGACGTTCATTGAAAGTATGAAAGCGTGTAAACATTAGAGGGGACCTAAGGCTAGAAATATGACAAAAGACGTGAAGGGTACAAAAGAACCAAAAGATGTGTATCATTTTTCCGCTGTAGATTCAATTGAACGATTGCCTTTAAGTGAACAAGTTTATGTGACCTTGAAACAGGCTATTTTAACAGGGGAGCTATTACCGCAAGAAAAACTAAATGAAGTTAAGATCGCAGAACAGCTCAAAGTCAGTGCAACGCCAGTTCGCGAAGCTTTCAGAAAATTAGCAAAAGATAATCTTGTTGTTATCGTGCCATGGAAGGGTGTTACTGTTAAGGCGGATACGCCAGAAGAAATCGTGGCGCTATATCAATGCCGCGAAGTTATGGAAGGTTTGGGGGCGCGTTTGTGTGCTCGTCACGCTACGCCAGAACAAGTGGCAGAGCTTAAGGAATTATGCAAGGAAATGCATGCCATTGAGGACGCTACGGCACGCGTAGAGGTTAATAGCCGATTCCACAGCATGATTGCTCAATTCTCGGGCAATGATCGCGTTGTTGATTACTTAGCTGATTTCCGTGAACGAGTAAATCGCGATATGTATTTGAGTTCCTTCAATGCAGTGCGCACACACGATTGTGACGATGAACATGATCATATCGTAGATGCCATTGAACGTCATGACGAAGTGGCCGCAGAAAATGCGATGCGCGAGCATATCAATAATGCATTTATTTTTAAACGGGCTAATGCGGAATTACAAGACAAGAGCTTGAACGAAGTATAAAAACTGCATAGACATAGTAAAAAGGACCCTAAATAGGGTCCTTTGTTTTGCAAAGTCATATATAAGATATTGTAAGGGGTTTATCTTTTATATATGTTGTACGTGTTAAGTAGGAATTACTTTATCTTGTTAATCTAATTTTTGAAAGGTTATATAATGTTGTTTTAATTGAATAGAAGAGAGTGTAATAAAGAATTAATTTTGTCTCTATTCATATGAGGTCTATTGATTAGAGACGTTTTTTTAGTTCCAAAAAGCGCTGGTGTGCTAGTCGGAAAAATTCGACTCTTTCATAATGTTTTGAAAGATGTCTATTACAGGATTTATAGTCTTGCGTACGAAGATGTAGCAATTGACTGGTAGAAACATTGAGGCAATAAGCAATTTTAAATACTACCTCGATGGACACGCCTGATATTCCGTATCCACATTCTAATTTACTCAAATAGCTGCGACTAATGCCTACGACATCGGCCAATTGTCGTTGTGAAATGCCCATCGACGTTCGCAGAGTAGAGATTTTGTGACCCAAGCACATATACTGTTGCTGAAATTTTGGGTCTTGATAATGATTCCGTCGGTAGGCCGGCATTGTAAGTGTAGGATCCTTCATAAGACCTCCTTTCCGATCCCTACCTTGTGCTTTTAGTATACTTAGCAAATACATTGTTGACTAATACGTAATATGTGATAATTATTATGTATATATAATAATTACACGAATCGTTAATTTCATGGAGATCTATTATGGAAAAATATATAGCTATCGCCTGCGGCGGTGCTCTTGGTGCACTAGCGCGAACAGTGGTAGGGGAATGGATAATGGCGCGGTTAGGACCTTATCCTTTTGGCACAATTACGGTCAACTTAATCGGGTGTTTAATCATCGGCATCATCTTAGGTGCCTATCTTTGTAGACCCGACTGGCCTCAATGGGTTCGGTTCTTTTTGGTCGTTGGTGGATTGGGTGCCTTTACCACATTTTCTACATTTGCCTTTGAGCTTTTACAGCTCTTAACATCTGGTGATGTTACAGATGTTCTATTCTATGGGGCGGTGCAAATCCTCGGCGGTTTAGCCCTTTGTGCCATCGGTATGTGGATTGCTAAACTCGTATGTGCGTAAATGCATATTAGCAGCTATCGTTCATATGATATAGTAAATGTATTGCTATATATTACGCTTGATATACATGAAATAGAATATATATATTGAAAGGTTAGATTATGAAAGAAATAAAAGTACAAGATGCAGTTGGACATGCATTGGTACACGATATTGTACGCATCGTCATTGGCGAGGTGAAAGATACACCATTCCGCCGAGGACATGTAATTACCAAAGAAGATGTACCTAAATTACTCGATCTTGGTAAAGAACATATTTATGTAATGGAGCCAGAAGATGAAGGGTTTCTCCACGAAGAAGACGTGGCCCGTGCCTTGTATGCTATCGCAAAGGGAAACTATATGCACGATGGTCCCATGGCACAAGGCAAAATTGAGGCCATTGCCGATGTGGATGGCTTACTCAAGGTCGATGTAGATAAACTATACGCTATCAATAGCATCGGCGAATTGACCATCGTTACGAAATTGAATAATACGCCTGTGAAAGCGGGCGATAAAATCGCTGGTATGCGTTGTATTCCTTTATTGCTAGAAGAACAACAAGTAACAGCAGCTCAAAAAATTGGTGGACCTATCTTAACTATTAAACCATTTGTGCGCAAAACAATGGGCATCATTACAACTGGTTCTGAAGTATTTGAAGGACGCATTAAAGATGCTTTCACACCTATCATCGAAGAACGTTGTGCAGAATTTGGGGTCAAAAAAATCGCCCATGAAATCGTGACGGATAACACGGACGATATTGTGGCGGCTATCGACAAGGTGAAAGCGGCGGGGGCAGACATCATATTCTGTACCGGCGGCATGAGCGTAGATCCCGATGATTTAACACCAGGGGCCATTAAACGCTACGCAGATTGCGTAGTGACATACGGATTACCTGTACTGCCAGGCTCTATGGTGTGCATTGCATACTGTGCAGACGGAACACCAATTTTAGGCGTACCAGGCGGTGTATTGTTTAGTAAACCAACGGCCTTTGATGAAATTGTGCCACGGCTCATTGCAGATGATGAGATTACAAAAGAAGATTGTATTGCACTAGGCCATGGAGGATTCTTGGGATAAGATAGATTTAAAGATAGATCTTATTTATGTAATAGTAGTGTTTATACCTAAATAAAATAAGAAATATACCTAAAATAGGGACTGTAGTGAAATGCGGTAAAACTGTATTTCGCTACAGTCCTTTTGTTTTATTATACTATTACTTAATTTTATTGTACTTAGTGTTCTCCGTTTCTTCTAAACCTAATTTTAAGGATCCAACTGGTAGTATAAGTGCGAGTGTAGGCCGTATTTATAGCAAATGGAAAAGCGTGACCCATCAGGCAGGTATTTATGCTAGAGAAGATTGCTATGATAAGATTTATAACAGCATTGGTCTAGTTCCAAACTTAGGCGTAGAATCTAAAGGTAAAGCCAGCTCGACTACTCAATCTGCTATTTCTGATGGTATACTAACAGTAGATGGTAAAGAAATTGATACTAAGACGATTAATACCAATACCGAAAATACGTTACATCAGCTAGATAAAATTTTTGATAAAAAGAAAATTGAAGAACGTCAAGAGTTAGCTCGTCTATTCTCTAAAAATGCATTTGAACAACTACATAACTGGCAACCAACAACTAAGGATGGTAAAGTTGCTAAGTCCATTGCGCATGGTGTAGTAGGTGGGAAATCAAGTAATAGTGGTGCTGCAACTACATCTTATGCTACAAAGTGGAATGAAGGTTTATTTCATATTGATAGAGTTGATCTTGATGGGATTTCAGAAGATAATAAAGATTTAGCATTAGCAGATTTAAATTATGACTTAGCTCAAAGTAATAGATATAATATTAATAAACTAAGAGAAAAGAAAAAATATATACGTAAAGATCATTTGTATTCTGAGTCCAAAGGGATTGGAGCAGGTATTACTGATGTTGTTGGAATTGGATTTTCAAGAGGTTATGGGATAGATTCGGAAGGTTCTTCATATGTTACAGACCAAGTTTCTATAGGGCAAGTGCATTCCCAGTTCAATCAACAACCAGTGACACTAGAGTTTTATATGGTGAGCAAGGGTTTACAGGTGGGGCCATTTCAATATCAATGAATACTGGTGGTGGTGAAAGTTATAGTCTGGGTCCTACCAATATAACTGAGTCTAAAACTATGAATGTTTCGCTAGAGGCAACAATATCATTTTCTTATACAGAGAAGTTTGAAAGTGAAGTTCCATCAGAATATGTGGTGAATGATACTTCTGTAGATTTATCAACTTATACACCAGATCAACCTGATGGTGTATATTCACCTCCTCCAACAGAACCTGAAGCTGAAATTAGAGAAACAAATGATATGGAAAGTTTAGAGAATCGTATTCGAGCTATTAGAACTCAATTTGAAATAGAGGATTAATTATGAAAAAAATAATGTCTTATTTTAATTTATTGCCTTTATCGTTTAAGCTTATTTTGGGTTTTACTGTTATATGTGTGATTATCATTTTTTTTATGACAGTAGCTGCTTTTTTTAATAGACCTAACCAAATTCAAAAGCTTGAATCATATGAGCAAAAGCTTGTAAGTATATCTTCTTATAAGGTAAATGAAGATCATTATGCTACAGGTAGGAATAGTCAGGTTTATAATTTTAAAATTATATATGAGCATATTGAATTTGAAAAAATTAAAGCTTTACTTTCGAATGACAGAATTAAGTGGCGTGAATATAAAAATAGACATATAATAGGCTATGATTTAAATTATGATGTTACTATTAAAATTGAGGGATATTCTTCTGATAATAGGGTAATAGTAGTTTTGAGTACTGAAAAGTAGTTAGTAAATAAGAATAGGTTATTAAACTTTAGCATATCTCATTATTGTGTTGAACTATTATAAAATAGGTTAATAGGTATAGTGGATTAATGCTTACTATTTTGCTTAAATAATATTTATATTCTTGTTTAATATGAAGGTTGTATATTTAGATAGAAGATAGTTGATTAGTGGTTCTATAATAAATATTGGGGTGACACTACTACAGTGTCACTTCCAACATTATTTTATATTGTACGCCGAATAGGCATGACTAACCCCCCAGTTAAACCGGGGGTCGGTAAAAAATTCTTAGAGAAAAGGAAAGAACCTCCTAGTGGTAAAATGAAGTTGGTCTGGCAACCACAACATTTCAACATAGGAGGTTCAATGTCAATGAATGACGTAAAAAGCTTATCACATAGTAAATGGAGATGTAAATATCATATTGTTTTTGCTCCAAAGTATAGAAGACAAATAATTTATGGTCGGATAAAAGCTGATGTAGGTAAAATTTTAAGAGATTTATGTAATAGAAAAAATGTAGAGATTATAGAGGCAGAATGCTGTCCGGATCATATTCATATGTTAGTAACTATTCCACCACATTTAAGTGTATCAAGTTTTATGGGATATTTAAAAAGCAAAAGTAGCCTCATGATATTCGATAAACACGCAAATTTAAAATATAAGTATGGAAATAGACATTTCTGGTGTAGAGGATATTATGTGGATACAGTGGGAAGATACGAAGGAGCGATAAAAGAGTATATTCGCAATCAACTACAAGAAGATATAGCACAAGATACATTAAACTTTAAAGAATATACCGACCCGTTTACGGGTGAGCCGGTAAAATAGGCAAAATAAAAGCCCCCGAGTAGGGGGCAGCCAGTGGTAATAGAGTGGTTGTCAGATCATTCAAAGCCCTCTTTAGAGGGCCACCACTAGAGAAAGACCCTTATAGGGTCAGAGCAAACCACCCGTTCTACGGGTGGTTATGATTTAAAATGATTTTTTACCTAATGTAGGGTGGCTACAACGTTTTAATGTTAGCGTATCAATCATATGAACCGCTTCATCCAATGTGAGGTCCTCTCGTTTTGTAGGTGTTTCGAGAACTGCTAACGGATGGTCGGTGCCCACCTCGCCGGATGGCAAATAGATATATTCTTGATTGATTGTATCGCCAAAGATATAGCCTGCTTGTAAATGCTCTTTATGGATGCGACTCATAATGCTCCTTATATCGTATTGTATTTATAAATCTCAATGTTTCATATATGATGTAACATAAGAATCTTGATTACAATATTTTTTGTATCTTAAATTCTGCATAGTCTGCAGAGACAAGTTCTAATTTAGTGGTTCCAAATGTTGAAGGAATTCGTTTGAATGAATTCTGGTCATGTAAATGGCCGAATATACATATATCTACATGATAGCGCTCCATGAGGTCTGTAAAGCCTGATGGGGCGTTATTTTCATTAAATGGAGGATAATGCAGCAATAGAATGCGCTTTACAGGTAGTGGTTCGCTGGTATTCTCTGTTTCAGCATATTTTTTTTGTAATGCTTGGATTGATTGCTCCATTTCCTGCAATGCTGCTTCGGTACGCAAGATTTCTCTGTCATAGATAGATTGATCTGTATCCGGTTCAAAGCTAGCATCATCAGGACAAATATATCCGCGGGTGCCACCAAAGGCTAAGATGCATTGCTGTTCGGTGGACTGGCTTTCACCAGTTAAAGCATTAACCTGAGTGGTGAGATTGATGATACGGGCCGTACCGTGGCCTTGTAAAAAGGTAATAGCATCGCCCATAGCATTTTTCATCTTGTTAGCAGAGGACCACCAATAATCGTGGTTGCCGCGAATCATAAATTTTTGACCAGGAAGACTGGCGATTTCGTTGAGGTCGTAGAGTGCTTCATCGAGGCGCAAAGCCCAGCTCATGTCGCCTACGAGAAAGATAATGTCTTCATCGGTGACGGTGGACAGCCAATGTTCTTTTATACGTTGCCAATGATTGTCCCAGTGGGGACCGAATATGTTCATCGGTTTCGTAGGTGGATTACCCGATAGATGAAGGTCTCCAATGGCGTAAATGTTCATATATGTCCTTACTAGAGTCCTCTAACCTACGGAACTCGTAGCAGAGGGTTCTTATTTCAATTCAAAATAGGGTGTAATATTCTGTAAAATTTTCGCAGCTCGTTCATCATTGCACGTTTGTGGAATTTTATAACCCACGTAGAGCGGCGTTGTGATATAGCGAGGAATCACCTTGATATATTCGTAACCATCTTCTAGTTGATAGAAAAAATAGTTATAGGATTGGGAAAATTTTGCCAAGCTATCTAACACATAGCGTATGGTCTGTTGTAAGCGCATGGCGATGGAGCGGACAGGCACATCAGGTTTATACCGCAAATTGTATTCAAAGAATCCAATAATAGGGTGTTTGGATAAGGTGATGCGGATATCTTGATCTTCGTGTAATAGCCAACCATTCATGTTCTTGACCGTAATGTCCTCGTGATAATCGTAGTTGCGTAGGCCTATAATTTGGCTGTGCGGATGTCGAATGGAACCGCCCGACATGGGGCCATGGTTTTTAAAGAATAGAACGGATTTATATTCCTTTGTGGCAATCGTTTCATGCCATTTATCTAGACCGAATTGAATGATCCGTGTTGCATCATCAACGGAAAGGGTGGATAGTTCGCCTTGGTCACCTTCTGTTTCAACGATGACCGTAGGCCACGTATCCTGTAAAACAGGATATTTATTCATGAGCCATATGATATGACCATCTTGAGCCAGAATATCTGTTAACTTTGACCGGTCGCAGAATGGACAGCGCACACTTGCGTCACGCATATTTACAGGCTTTGTACGCCCTAGTGCAATGTCAAATATAAGTGGTTCGTTCATGGTGCGCCTCCTTTCATCTCATATCTTTAATCATACCATAAATGACAGTATTACACATGAAATAATGGTATAATATATTAATAATCTTTACCAAATTATAGGAGGTCTTATGAAACCTACAACCTTGGTATTTCCCATAGATGAACAACATAGAATTTTGCTGGGCCGTAAAAAACGCGGCTTTGGCGCTGATAAATATAATGGATTTGGCGGTAAAATCAATGCTGGTGAAAGCTTTCGCCAATGCGCCGTACGCGAACTATATGAGGAATCAGGCATACGCGTTGATGCGTCTGATCTAGAATGCGTAGCCCTTTTTGACTTTCAGTTTCCCTATGATGAAAGTTTAACTCATGTGGGCTATGTATATTTTGTGCGTGTTACCGATGTAAACCCTATTGAATCAGACGAGATGGAACCGCATTGGTTTACATTGGCCGATGTCCCTTATGAGCATATGTGGGAAGGGGACCGTACGTGGCTTCCTATGTTATTAGAGGGCAAGTTATTGAAAGGTCCTATCCGATTTGGGCCAGATAACAGTCATGTTGAGGACATGCGTTTAACAGAGGTCGACACAGTCATGGAAAGTGAACTGTTGGCCCATATCGATGTATATATTAATGAATAGAGTGTAGTGAAAGTATAGGATATGCTTTCACATATACCTATATTGAGGAACTATGAAAGAGATGAATAACCCCAAGTGGGTGCCACAGTTGTTGGCGTGGTATGATGTAAATAAACGGGATTTGCCGTGGCGTGACTGCGGTGACCCTTATAAGGTGTGGGTGTCTGAGGTAATGAGCCAACAGACCCGCATTGAGGCGATGAAGCCTTATTATGATAATTGGATGCGTCTATTTCCGACTCTGGAGGACTTGGCAAAGGCCACAGAAGATGAGGTAGTTCATGCTTGGCAAGGCCTTGGTTATTATAGCCGTGCTCGGAATCTACGTCTAGGCGTACAAGATGTGGTGAATAATTATGGTGGCGTAGTGCCTCATAATCGCAAGGATATGGAATCCTTGAAGGGCGTCGGTTCCTATACGGCCGGCGCTGTGCTATCTATGGCATATGGCGAGCCAGAGGTGGCCGTTGATGGCAATGTGTTGCGTATCTATGCTCGTTTGTACGGCATATTCGATGATATTTTGGGTACAAAGGGCAAGAAGGCCATAACTGCTATTGTAGAGGATACGTTGCCTCATGATAGACCGGGTGATTTTAACCAAGCCTTGATGGATTTTGGTTCAGCCGTATGTATCCCTAAGACGCCACGTTGCGGTGAGTGCCCTATCGTCAATATGTGTCATGCGTACCAACATAATGTAACCGATCAATTGCCTGTGCGTATCAAGAAAACAAAGGTTGTAGATGTGCCTGTTTTTGTAGGCATCCTTAGTTATGGCGACTATTATTTGCTACATAAACGCCCTAATCGAGGCCTGTTGCGCTCCATGTGGGAATTTCCATCTGTAGAAAATGCGGATTCTTATGATGCGGCAGAATCTGGTTTAACTGAGCTTGTAGAGGCATTGGGCTTTGGTTTATCCTTGCAACCAGTTATTGTGAAAGAATTAACTCATGTATTTTCTCATCGCAAATGGTTTATGAAGGCCTTTCGAGGCGATTTGCTGTATACTGGATCTCATACATCAATAGAATCGATACAAAAGCAATTACCGAAGGATTGGATGCTCATCAAACGGGAGGAATTCGCCGACTATGCTTGGGCGGGACCTCATGGTAAATTGACAGAATTATGTCCTATTGTAGAATAAATTTATGAGACGAACACTGATTTTGTCTCAATGTATTAGCCATTACTTGATATACAGTTAGGAGCGTATATGCAATTAATTATAAATATTGTGTTTCTTGTGGTGCTAGCCATAGCCTTTCTAGGCTTTTGGGGCTTGTACCTCTATTTATGGAAACCGAAAAAACTGTGGCCTGCGTGGCTGGCCTATATTTTGGTAGTCGCTGGTTGGTTCTGCGCGGTACGATACTATTTCTTATACCAAGTTGATCTATACGGCACGCCTTGGTATGAATGGCTTAACTTGTTTAGAACGGAAAGCTATGGCGTAGTATTCGCCATATTCTTGTGTATACCAGTTTTCATCATATTGGCCTTGATTTATGCACTGGTAAACCGTATCTCCCATAAGGTTCCCGTCGAAGAACGGACAGGACGCCGTGCTTTCTTTAGAACCGTAGGTACCCTTGTACCTTTGGCCACTATGGGTGGCGCTGGTTATGCTGCCTATGAAGGACAACGAGAAATCGTTGTGACCCATGAAAGCTTTGGTTATACCAATCTACCGTCAGGGCTTGCAGACTATAAGATTGTACAACTCAGTGATATCCATATTGGGCCAAGTATCGACCTAGATGACTTTGACGAAATATTGCGATTAACACTATTAGAACACCCAAACCGCGTTGTCATCACCGGTGACCTTATCGATAAGATACAATGGTTACCTGAAGTCTGTGATCGCTTAAAGGTATTTGCAAAACAAATTCCAGATGGCGTAGACTATATCCTTGGCAATCATGAATTCCATCATGATGTCAATAAAATCGTCGATGATATTAAAACGAAAACGCCATTAAACGTACTGATTAATGACAATATCCAAATCATGGGTGGTAAACAACCGGTCTATATGGCTGGCGTATCCTATGACAATGAACGTCGCAAAGAAAACCGTGAAGCCATGATTGATAAGGCCTTATCCGGTATCCCTAATAATGCTTTTGTTATTCTATTGGCTCACCATCCAGAATTCTTTGATGAAGCGATCGAACGCAATGTGCCACTTACATTGTCCGGACATACCCATGGCGGACAAATTATCCTCTTTGGCATGCCTTGGGTACCGATTGGTACACCATATGTAAAAGGACGCTATACAGAGAAAAATAGCGTATGTTACGTAAATAATGGATCTGGACATTGGTTCCCTATTCGTATTAACTGTCCGAGAGAAATTACGGTCATTACGTTCTTTGACGGAGTAGCTTAGGTAGTGGCTTTGCTATATTAATAGCTATAATATTTAAGCAATTTTAGATGATTAAAGTTCATAATAAAACGAGGTATTGTATTTGGAATACGATACCTCGTTTTATTATATGAAGTTATATAAGAGTTGTGATATATTAGAATTGAAATTTTAATTGTGTTGTGAAAGTATAGTTTTTATTGTGGGAGTAAATATATGTTTTTAAAAATCTATAATTATTTTGTGCGAGGTATATTCATCTTTCTTTTTATAGGTATGACCGTTAGTCTAATTATAAATCCTGAAATAATAGAAGATGAAAATGATATTTATTTCTTCATTGCTTCTTATATCACAATATTAGTATTTTATTTTGGTTGGGGTTATGTTTATAAATATTTAGGACGTAAAAGAAAACAGTGAGGATATAATGAACAACATATGGATTCCAGCATATAAAATTTTGGCTAATACTGTTTTTTTGGATATAACTTCGTTTACTTATGATTTAGATAGTATCAAGTTAGTCTTAACTGATGATAATAATAAAAAGATATAGAACATTTCTTGATACGCCTTTCTGATGGTTTATTTAATATCGTATGTAGAAAAGAAAATTTCAAGATGGATAATATTTTTATGTAGAAAGACAATCACAACTCTATAAATATATTTGGACTAATAGAGGGAGCTATCAACAAAACCATGAATCGATTGAATGAAATACGAAGTTACTTGGCTATGAATGAAGAAATTGAATTTTCATATAAAGGATTAGAATGTTTTATAACTCCAAATAATGTTATTTGGGAATTTTGGGTTAATGATGAATGTGTCATTAAAGAACCTGATTTAGATACTTTTTTAACGATACCCTGCTTAGAAGGATATACAATAAGCGATATTTTTGCTAATGAACTGTATGATGAAAAATCTTTGTATATTTTCTGAGTTCTGAATAGATAGAGGTCATAAACAAGTGAACTATATAAATAAATTAACCTATTGCTCTTATGATGGATTTATGGAAATGGATAATCTACGTAATAACTATGATTCTGTTTTAGAGCTTGATTGTAAAGATATAACAACAGAAGATAAGTTCTGGTTTTATTTCGGATTATATTTTAACTTTCCTACACGGGTTGATAATTGGGCTGCTTTTTCCGATTGGATGAGAGATTTAGAATTTTGGGATAAAAGTAAATCTATTCTAATAATCTTTAAAAATATTGATGAGTTATTTTGTAGAAATCTAACATTACAATCCTTAGCTATGTCAGTCTTTTGGGAAGAAGTATTACCATATTGGGAGAATGAAGTAATAAAAGTAACGAGTGGATCGATGCAACCACGTCAATTTGATGTATATTGCGTCATGAGTCAATATGATGATTTTTAGTGCTTTTGCTTGATATAGTATTTTTATAGGTTTTAATTTACGCAAAAGCAGTGGCTTGATAGAATAGTAGACTTATTAAATCATTGGAATTTAGATGAAGATTAAAAAGTATGAGACAGTTTTTAGTTGATGAATTCAGTAAGTTTAAGATTGAAGTAGTAGAGTTAATTCAATATGTAAGTAAATTTAAAACACTTACGATGAATATACAAACTTATCTTTCAATAAATATTTTAGTTTTATTGGGGATAGAAGCAAATATTTTTATGTTTTATGTTTATTTTGATAAAACATATCATCAAGAGTACTACAATATGTTATTTTATGTAGGGCATACTCTTTATGTTCTTTTCGTTTTTATTACAAATTACATGCGATTGAATTATTATAAAAAAGATTCTTTTAATTGGCTTAATGTCGTTACAATAATTTTATTAATAATGGTTTTGATTTTTGGAAATAGTATTACTATTTCTAGTTCTAATTTTAGGTTTAGTGGCACTACGGACTATATATTGGGAAATCAGGTGCTATGGAGCGTAGATACACCTGAATTGTTCTTTCCTTTTTTGTTCGGGACTCTTCTACTTTTTACATTTGGAATTGACAAATTATGGTCTAACCCTGATGTTATTGAAAATAATGGGATTATTTTTGATAATAAAGTTATTGATGTGTGGTGGGGCAATAGAAATGATTTAACCGATGGACAAATCAAGACTTTAAAGTTGTATTATAGCCGTCAAGATAACTATCCTTTCTGGGTTGATATTTATAAAAGTGTTTTAATTGATAGTTTATGGTTTTATGGGCGTAGTACTGTTCGTCAGTGGCATATGTTTAATGTGTTCTTAGCCTTTATTATGTATAACTTTGTTGTAACTTATACGATTGAGCCATTCATTATAAGATATGCTTTATACATTTATCTCACATATACTGTATTTACTATGATATGTAGACGCTTGATAGATAGCAATAGCAGTATTTTCTGGCTTTTGTGTTTGTTTGTGCCTTTAGTTAATATATACGTACTATACTTGTTATATAATAAAACTTCGGCAGTATATGATCAGGAAAGTAACTCAATCTTTTATTATCCTTTATAACTAAAAGAGGGGTTGGGATGGAATCTGATAAACTTATATTTCATCTGCCCCCCTTTTCACGTTAATTAAGCAAATGGTTTGAAAATGGCAAGCGTAATAATTTTAATATCAGTATTTATATGGTGAATGGTAGAGAGCATATTCGACGAGATAAATTATGGAGGAATAAACATCAATGAGTGACTCAGATGCTTCTTTATATGATGAAGTTATTGAAGGTTTGAGGTGTAACAGGGAGTTAGAAATATATTATAATGATTCCACATATGGGCTTGTTACTTATGGGGCGTTATGGCAACTCTGGAAAGATGAGGATCTTTTAGCAGAATGTAATGATTTTTTACCATTATTAGAAAATCTGTTAATAAATGGGAGGAGTTTAAAAGATATTATAGAGCAGAGAGAGTGTGGATTACTTTTAATGTAAGAAGGCCTGAATTATAATCTAATGAAACTATAGAAGGAATGTAGATGATAGAATTAGAACCTATTAAGCAGATAAAAAGTCCAAGTTCAGAAAATGTTATAATTTTTGCTTTGCGATGTGTAAATTATATGATTATAAATGATAAACTTAATGGTTTAATTGTTTTGGACCTAGAGTGGAGAGAAGTTAATAGAATTTATATAGGCGAACAATTATTACTTATTGAAGCAATTTACACAGATATGGTGAGAAATAAAATTGTATTTAAGTTAGAGTCGTCTTTATGCTTTGTAGATATTGATACCCATTTTGTTAAGTTAATACCTATTCCAAAAAATATTAAGGAATTCTATTTTTATCAGTTATATAAATTTAGTGATGACATAATTTTAATGCGTACCAATAAAGGCATAGTATCTTTGTCATTGATTGATTATTCTGTTCGTATTATAGATGAAATAGCAGACTATGATGAAAAATTTGCATATTTTGTTTATGAAAGTGAAATAAGAGAGTCATTTCCTCATAATGAAAAATTAGTGTGTTTGGATACAAATAATATTACGATATTAGATGATCTTAAAAAGATTCAGATTCAAAACCCTATTTCTGTTCTGTATTTTGACGTATTTGTGACTGATAAATATGGTTTAGCTGTTGCAGAGAATCAATTACAGATTTTTAATCTCAATGGAGATATAAAAAGCAAGATATTATCATATAAAAGACCATGGTATGGTGGGCGAGTTGATATAGTTGAAAAAGATGATGGACTTCATTTATATGTTATAAGCCATAATGATTTGGAAGAATTAACAAGTCTTTCAGAATATATAATTCCATTTGATAAGATACCTAATCATGTAGTGTTATTATAAGATTTATATTTAGAAAGTCGTTGCTAGAAATGTCGGTTCTTTTGTGTATCTGTTACGGTGAGTGAGCGTGTGCTACAGATAAAATTAAATCTGATTAAAAAAGGATATAGATAGGTAATGCTTCAGGACTTAATTATAATAATAGGAATAATATTTTTTGCATACAAATTAATTACTCATGAAGGTAAGCTTTCATTAGCTAGAATTGTGGCAATGTTAGGTATGTCTATATGGCTTGGGTTTGGTTTACTTCATGAAGTCGTTTCGATATTTGTATTATTCTTTTGGTCTTCAGTTGTTATGGGGATTTCTTTGATTGGAATATATTATATACCTAGTAGTGAAAATTATGATGCAGTTGAAACAAAAAAGGACGCTATAGTCTAATTTTCAGTAGTATATACTGAAGGATTTAGAACTATGGTGTCCTTTTTTCCGTTCATTTGAGGTATGAGAGGATGTTATAGATATGTCAAAGAGATGTGAGAGGTTTATTTCATGCGAACTGCTTCGGCAAATTCGTCTTCGGTCATGAGTTTTTCTTCCAAGATGATTTCTTTGATAGAGCAACCGCGTTTGTACGCTTCTTTTACAACCTTAGCACTCTTATCGTAGCCGATGTATGGTGTTAAGGATGTAGCAATCATAAGGGATTGTTCTACGAAGAATTTAAGTTTTTCAGGTACGAATTCTACGTCGTCGATGCAGTGTGTAGTGAAGGAATTCATCGCATCTGCGAGGAGGCGACAGCTTTCAACAAAATCATAGATCATGATAGGCATGTACACGTTCAATTGGAATGCGCCGCTGCCTGCACAAAGTGTCATGGTTGTATTGATACCGAATACTTGGGCACATACCATAGCAAGAGCTTCGCATTGGGTAGGGTTAACCTTACCTGGCATGATGGAGGAGCCCGGTTCATTTTCAGGAAGATGCCATTCGCCATAGCCACAGCGCGGGCCAGAGCCTAAGAAACGTACGTCGTTAGCGATTTTGAATAGTGTAGTAGCCAATGTGTTAAGTGCGCCGTGAGCCATCATGAACGCATCTTTCAAGGATAGGCCTTGGAATTTATTATTCTTAACGCGGAATGGAGCGCCTGTTACTTCTGGCAATACGGTTTCCATAACGTCTAGATATCCCTTAGGTGTGTTCACACCTGTACCAACGGCAGTGCCGCCAAGGGCAACGTCGAGTAGGTAATCAGCGTTTTGAAGGAGCATAGTTTTGGCAGTTTTTAGGCCGTCTACAAAGGCGCTAATTTCTTGGTCCACCATGATGAAAGTAGCATCTTGTAGGTGAGTACGACCAACTTTTTGTAAGCCTTTACCTTTTTCTTGTAATTTTTCGAAGGATTTAATAAGGCCGTCCAATGCAGGAATTACGCGTTTTGTAATTTCAAAGTACCCGCAGATATGCATTGCTGTTGGGAATGTATCATTTGTACTTTGGCCGCGGTTTACATCGTCGTTAGGATGAAGTGGATTAGATTCGTCTAACTGTTTAGCCCGGTGAGCGATTACCTCGTTCACATTCATGTTGGTTTGTGTGCCAGAACCTGTTTGGAATACGGTTAATGGAAATTCATCATCCCATTTGCCATCTACGATTTCATCTACTACTTGAGCGATGAGTTTCGCTTTTTCCTCAGTTACTGCACCACATTTTGCATTGGTTAAAGCACATGCTTTTTTGACAAGCGCAAGCGCTTTGATTTGTTCAATAGGGATGCGGTGGTCACCGATCTTAAAGTTATTGAACGAGCGTTGCGTTTGAGGTCCGTAAATTCGTCTAGCGTCGACTTCGACTGGTCCCATTGAATCATATTCAATTCTTGTTTCCATAATGTTTACAACCTCCTTAAAAGACATGCCGACCTTATCGTCGGTTCCTTTCTATTATATACAGAAAAACGAAAAAATATAATAGAAAATGATAATAAATACCAATTAGATATAATGCGTACATGGCTATTACCTTTATACATATTTGATTTATATCTATAAATTTGTGTATACATAGCACATATATGGTTATATTTATTGTCAACATCGCTTTAACACGATAAAATGAATATAGCTTATAGTTAGTTTTATTTAATTTATAAGAGGAGGTAAGTACTTATGAAACATGATTTTATGAGCCATGACCTTCACTTGCCGGAACTTACGTTGCGTGGGATGTTATTAGGTGCATTGATCACTCTAATATTTACGGCATCTAACGTATACTTAGGTTTGAAGGTCGGTTTGACATTCTCGTCATCCATCCCGGCAGCCATTATCTCAATGGCAATTTTACGTTTCTTCAAGGATTCTAACGTTCTTGAAAACAACATGGTACAAACGCAAGCATCTGCAGCTGGTACCTTATCTGCAATTATTTTTATCTTGCCAGGTCTTTTAATGCTTGGTTATTGGCAAGGGTTCCCATTCTGGCAAACATTCTTGATTTGCGCATGCGGTGGTTCCCTCGGTGTGTTATTCACCATTCCATTGCGCCGTGCTATGGTAGTGAACAGTGACCTACCATATCCAGAAGGCCGCGCAGCAGCTGAAATCTTGAAGGTCGGTTCTCACAATGGTGGTGAAGTTGCTAAATCTGGTTCCGGTATGGCAGACATCGTTTCCGGTGGTGCTGTAGCTGGTATCATCAGCCTTTGCGCTAACGGCTTCAAAGTTCTTGGCGATAGCATGAGCTTCTGGCTTCCAGTAGGTAGCAAAGGGATTACTCAAATTCCATTGGGCTTTTCCACAGCGTTGTTAGGTGCTGGTTACCTTATCGGTATCGCATCTGGTATCGCTATCCTCGTTGGTGTTCTCATCGCGTGGGCTGGCTTTGTACCTTACTTGACTAATGTATTTGCTCCAGATGGTGGTGCAACTGCAAAATTTGCTATGGGTATCTGGAAATCTAAAGTTCGCTTTATTGGTGCTGGTGCTATCGGTATCGCAGCGATTTGGACGTTGATTACCTTGATTAAACCTATCATCGAAGGTATGAAAATTTCCGTTAAATCCATGAACAGCAGCGCTGCTGAACGCGAAACACATCGCATGGATACAGATATGAGCACAAAATCTGTATTGATCGTATTTGCCATCATCCTTATTGGTTTGGTTATTACGTTCTGGGATTTCGTATCCGCTGTACCTATTAGTGCAGGCTTGATGTGGACTCTTGTTGTTGTAGGCGTTGTAGTAGCTTTATTAATCGGCTTCTTCGTAGCAGCAGCTTGTGGTTACATGGCAGGTCTTATCGGTACATCTGCATCTCCAATCTCCGGTATTGGTATCCTAGCAACTATTATTTCTTCTCTAGTGGTATACTTCATCGCTTCTGAAAATAATTTGTTTGCTACCGAAGCAGGCGTTCAATTCGCTACAGCTATGGCTATCTTTATGACATCCGTAGTTATCGCCATTGCATCTATCTCTAACGATAACTTGCAAGACTTGAAAACTGGTCAACTCGTTGGTGCTACACCTTGGCGTCAACAAATTGCATTGTTACTTGGTTCCGTAGCCGGTGCTATTGCGATTGCTCCAGTTCTTAACTTGTTATACCAAGCATATGGTTTCACAGGTGCATTGCCTCGTGCTGAAATGGATCCAAATGCTGCATTATCTGCTCCACAAGCAACATTGATGACTACAATTGCTCAAGGTATTTTCAATGCTAGTATGGATTGGAATTACATCTTGATCGGCGTTGGTGTTGGCGTAGTAGCAATCATTGTTAACTTGATTCTTAAGAGCACAACTGCTTCCTTAACATTGCCTCCATTGGCTGTTGGTATGGGTATCTACTTGCCTCCAACATTGGAAGTACCTCTTATTATCGGTTCTTTCTTGAGCTATTTCGTAGGTCGTTATCTCATCGCTCGCGCTAAAATGCGTGCTGGTGAATTGGCTGAATACGATGTAGAACAATCTAATCGTCGTGGCGTTCTCTTTGCGTCTGGTTTGATTGTTGGTGAAAGCTTGATTGGTGTAATTATAGCTGTTATTATTGTATTGTCAGTTACAACTGGTGGTGGTGAATCTCCACTTGAATTAGTTGGTCCTGAATTTGAAAGTACAGCTGGTTGGTTAGGTCTACTTGCTTTCATCTTCGCTGCACTCTATCTAGTTCGTCGTGTTGTAACTCACAAATTTGATAAAGCAGAAGCTCTCGCTATGAAAGCAGAGCAAGAACAAGCAAAGTAAGAGGTTAACCATGAAATTAAAACAGACTGTTCTCATCATGATGGCTGCCGCATTGCCACTCACATCTATGGCAGCCGCTAGTGAAACGATTCCTGTAACAAAGGATACTGGTGCTGTAGTAGCACAAAATAATCGTCACGATGTGACATATCGTCTCTCTAGCACGGCTACGCCAGAGCAAAACAAAAAATTACGTTCCGTAGCGAATAAAACTGATCGTGGTACTATCGAAGTGGTAGCGCCAAATGCAGATCGTTATATGGATCGTAAAGAGGTAGGCGTATCTCCTGTAGATGCGACTACAGATCATTTGAATCTCGTATTCCCAGAGGTTAAATCTGTTAGCCCTATCGTTGAAAAAGCCATCAATACAACGATTAAGAAATACGTGTCCAAGGTTCAAAATGACACTCAAAAATTGAACGAAAAAGAATCCAATAAAACGAATGTCATCATGTATTATGATGTAAAAACGGATAAAAATGGTATCTTTAGCGTTTTGATTCACACCTATACAATGCGTGATGGCGATGCAAATGGTGTAAATTATGTAAAAGGCTTTACATTCAATACTACAACAGGTCGTCAATTATCCTTGTATGATCTTGGTGGTTTGAATAAGAAGGAACTCGTTAATGCTATCAATAATAATCAACAAGTGAAGGATGAAGTTGGTGCGAATGCTACATTCGATAAAATGCCATCTGAATTCTACACAACTGAAGATTATTCGGTAGTGATGATTCTTCAACAAGATGTGGATACAATCCATAGTGCTGGTACCGTGTATGTACCAGTTGGCAATTTGCGCGACCGTCAAAATGATGTGACCAAATAACAAAACTAACTATATGTGTCTGTATTGTTAAACAATGCAAGGTGCGTAGCACCAAAAAGGGTACACAGACTGTTTTATGTGGTATAGAACTTAACACTTACTAAAAAGGGGCTGTAACAGAATGCGGTTTTACCGCATTCTAGTTGCAGTCCCTTTAAAATATAAGAAATACCAAGAAAATTAGATTTGTAAAATCCTATGTTCTCTTGGTATTTTTTGTTTTTAGGCGCACCTAAATAGACCTTTAGGCCTATTTAAAAATTTCTTAGTTTAAGCAGTTTCTTTTGCAGTAAATAATGTTGTGTTAACGCGTCCTGCTTGTATTCTGTTATGTAATTTTTCAATATTGAATCCCATAGCCAGTAGATATAACATCTTATGCACTTTTCCACTGCCACGGTGTAAAAATCGTCTAAACCCAAGATCTTGTTTTAACACACCAAATGCGCCTTCAACTTGAATGGAACGGTTAATTCGTAATTGAATGCCTGTATCACTAAGCAGTCTGTCTTGGTTTTCTGCCAATACAGCATCATATGCAGGTGTAATTTCAATTCGTTTTACTGGATTTACTGTTGTTGGTTTCATATACCGTTGGCATTCCTTCTTGTATCCACATCGGTTACAAGATTCGCAGACATATACCTTTCGCTCAGATATAAATCCGGTTTTGTTTTTAGCATTACGAGTTAAAGCATATTTTAATTTACGGCCTTTTGCACATATAAATGCATCTTCTTCTGGTATATATTCCATATTACGAGCTTTACTAATATCTTTAGCCCAAGCTCTAGTTTTTGCCTTTTCATAATATTGTGGTTTTATACAAGATAGGTACTGGTTGTTTTTTAACCAAGTTAAGTTCTCATGGCTATCATAACCAGGATCAGCCACCACATATGTGAATCGGCGACTATGGATCTGTTCTAATTGCTGTACAAATGGAATTAACGTATTCGTATCGTTGGGCTTAGCGAATACACCAACTCCCATAATATATTCAGAATGAACAGCTAATTGTACATTGTAGGCAGGTTTAAGCTGTCCATTACGCATATGGTCTTCCTTCATACGCATAAAGGTAGCATCATGATCTGTTTTAGAATAACTATTGCGTTCACCCATAATATACAACTGCTGTTCGTATTCTTTGCGTTTCTCATATAGAACTTCAGCTCGCTCATACAACCGTTGCAATGGTGTTTTATGCTTGCCTTTTCCTTGTACGAGTTCCATATGTTGTACTTCAATTTCTTTGGCTAAGAAAGTATATATACATTCATCATTCATATAATGGGTATCTAGCCCTAATTCATTCCAGATGTCTTGCTTTAATATAGCTAATTTAGAGGGTAATGTATCTAGTCTTTTTTGTACTGCTTTTCGCCAGACAAAGGTGTACTTGTTGGCATTAGCCTCTAGTTTAGTTCCATCAATAAAGACTTCATTAAATGTTAAGGTATCACGTCTGTTAATAGCTTCCATCATCTGTGAAAACAGATTCATTAAGATATCTAGTGTACAACGTGCAAAAAATCGTTGAAAAGTCATATGACTTGGGGCTGAATAGCCTTGAAGAAGCCACATATAATTAATATTTTCTTCGCATTGTTGTTGTATCATACGTGTAGAATACACGCCGTTGGACATAGCATAGACAAAAATTTTGAACAGAATATGCGGTGGAACTTTAGATTTTCTCCCTTTAGGAGAATACAAATGCTGTAACTCTTTATAGTCTAATTCCTCCAATACAGCATCGAGTAACCGCACAGGCGCTGTTTCTTTTATCAAAATGCCATAATCCAATGGTAAAACTAGTTGGCGAGGCATTACTAGTTTGGTATAATTAGATTCATTGGTATGGTTTTTGTTCATAATTTAATTATACCAACGAAAAGGGTCCCTCGGGCCCCTTTTTGCTTAGAAATACAAAAAAGTTATTAGTTGATTTCATATAATCAACTAATAACTTTTTAAATTTAAGGGGCTGTTTTGTTACAGCCCCTTTTGTGTGTATTGTTCTGTATGAAGAATAGGGGGATAGGACAAAAAAAGACAGCCCCGAAGGGCTGCTTAACGAATTATTTAGTTGGTTTTAATGGTAATGGGAATTGGATTGTCGTAGTCGGAATTTCCTCAGGCGGTGTTTGAACAATTACCTTCTTACCAAATTTCTTTTTAAATGCCTTTACTGTTCCAGGTTGTACAGAATCAGCCGTAATAACTAATACAGATGCATCATCTGTTGGTAAAATACTAATGATTTTACCTTGAGGTTCTTTGTTTTGATAAAGCGCCAATGCATCGGATTGGAGGTCTTCTAATTGGGCTTGTGTCAATTTGCCTTGGCTTACAATTAATGCATTATCGAGTTGTGGATCGTGAGCGTCAGCTAGTGCTGTATGAACTGTATCGAAGTGTTTTTTGTCCACTACAGAAACGTGCAATTTACCTTCCTTCCAGAAGAGAGCACCATCGTTTCTAAATTGTGTGAAGTCTTGACCATAGTGAAGGGCGTGGCTGATGACATTGGATGTTTTTTGTTCCACTTGTTGACGGTAGAGCGCATTGTGGAATGCCAATGCTTGTGGTGTTTGTGTCATACGGTAGGAAATTTCAGCCGCCTCTGCACGGGTTACGTATTTTTCTGGGTTAAACATCGTGCCTGGTGCATAGTTGGTAAATCCTAAGTATGCTAATTCACGGACTGCATCTTGTGCCCAAGGGGCTACGAATTTTTGGTCCCCATACGCTACTTGATCGAGTACAGTAGGATCATCTGTTGTATAGCCTAGATAATGTAGGTAGTTATCTGCTACCACAGCAAATTCTTGGCGGGACATATATTTTTCAGGTTTATATGTAGTGTCGCCATAGCCAGAGATGATATTCTTGCGCGCTACTGATTCAATAGCGAGGGCAGACCAACGGTCGGATGTAATATCTTTAAAGTGACTAGAGATGAACGCTGCTTGGCCATCATCGGTAATGTTGTTGAATAGGGAGGCCACTTCTTCGCGTGTCATTGGTTGATTAGGACGGAATGTGCCATCCGCATAGCCTTTCATCAATTTAGCCTTTGCTACGGCACTAATTGATTTAGAAGCCCAAAAATCACTTGGTACATCGGAGAAGATGTATGGTCGCACATCTTGGATATCCTTTGGAGACGTAACAACACCGGAGCGAAGTTGTTGGTTAACAACAGTATTAGCAGGTACAGCAGTTTTATTTTGTTCAGTAGCTGTTGTATCTTGAACGGTTGCCGTTGTTGTTACAGTATGTTGCGCTGGAGTAGCGCTTGGTGTTTGTGCCGGTGTAGCGGCAAATGCCATACCGGATGTAGTAAGTAAAGCGGACAGGATGAGGGCCCGTAATGTGTGTTTTGATACCTGTTGCATACATATCCTTCCTAATCATGTGGTAAATATATCAAAAACAGCGTTAGATAACGCTGTTTTTGAAGTCTCCTTAAGGACTAAAGTATATCGGAGTTTTGTCGCTATTAGCGTTTTACAGTCATTTTAACTTTGGAACCAAATACCTTGGAAATACCTTGTTGTGTTTCTTTGCTTGCAGTGCTAACTACAGCGTATAATTGATTATTTTCAACGTCTGGGAATACGGCGATAATATTGCCACCTTTTTCGTTTTTGCTGTAGTAGTTACGGAAATTAGATTCGATAACATCGTATTCAGTTTGGCTGTATTGAGATGGTTCAACTACTACATAGTTGTTGATAGTAGCATTGCCTTGGCTTGCCAAATTAGCTTTTACTGTATCCAAATCGGAATTAGATTTCAAAGCTACGTGCAATTGATTGTCTCTCCAGTACATAACACCATAGTCTTGGAACGCTTCTGGTGTTTTATATGTTTTGTTGAGTTGAGTGAATACATTGTTTTCCAATGTTTCTTGTTGTTTTTGATCGAGTGGTTTTAATGTGCTGCGACGTACAGGTCGAACGATGCGTGGAGATTGTTCTGCTTTAGACTCAGAAACCTTGTCAGATTTTTTAGCCTTAGCTTCTTTTTCTACCTTTTTCGCATCAGCATCAACTTTTTTAGCATCAGATTTCACAGCAGCATCAGCTTTTTTTGCATCTGCCTTTGCAGCAGTATCCACTTTCTTAGCATCCGCTTTTACGTCTTTAGCGACTTCTTTTTCAACGGTTTTAGTTTTGTTTTCAACCTTTTCAGCGTCTTGCTTTGTATCTTCTTTAATAGCGGTAGCCTTGCTAGTAGTAGGGGCTGTTTCACCGTTTAAGATGCGGTTTAAGATTGTTGCCGCTTGTGCGCGTGTTACAGGTTGTGTTGGGTTAAAATCTGTTGTTGCACCGGATGCTACATAGCCGCGTTGTGCCATGTATTCGATATCCGATACATATGCTTTGGAAATGCTAGCACTGTCTTTGAATGTAACCTTTTCAGATTTTACAGGTGCATCAGGTTTTATTTTCTTTACTAAATTAGCTGCGGAAGCAACGAATTCTTCGCGGTCCATCGCTTTAGCAGGGGCAAATGTAGATTTTGTTGTACCTTCCATAACGCCAGCAGCACCAACTAATTTAATAGCTGTATTGGACCAACGGTCGCTTTCAACATCGGAATAGGAAACACCATTTTCTTTTGTTACTAAGTCAGCAAGTTCTTGCTCGTTCATATTGTGTTGCAACACTTTGCCGTAAATGGCTGCTGCTTGTTCACGAGTAATGCTTTTACCAGGGCGGAATGTGTTATCTGCATAGCCGGATAAGTAGCCCGCCTCTGTCATTGCTTGGATGGCATCGCGAGCCCAGTTATCCTTTGTATCTGGGTATACGCCAGCTGGCAATGTTTCTTTAGCCTTTGCAGGAGCCTCAGATTTTTGTGTTGCTTTTGCAGTTGTTGTAGTTTTATCTGTAGTTGTAGTAGATTTAGCTGTCGCTGCTGGTGTAGTTTTCGCAGCAGTTGTTTTTGCATGTGTTGTCTTAGCAGTTGTTTTTGCAGCAGTTGTAGTATGTGCAGATGCTTTTGCATTCGTTACAACTGGTGTTTTCGTAGTTGTTGTAGTTTCTGCATGAGCCATGCCGAATGTAGATCCTAGCGCCAATGTAATCGCTAGAGATAAGGACAATTTATTGAGTTTCATGAGAAAGCTCCTTTCAAATTACGTTTATATACATAAATTATAGCACTTTTATGAAATAACCACTACTATAAGAAAATGTAATATATAAGGATAAAAATTAGATGAATAATGGTGAAAGTTACATTTTCATTATAGCAAATGAGAATGGTGCAATTTTGGGACTAAAAAATATCTACTTGATAAACATTTGCAAATAAAGAAAACACGGGAGTTATAGAAAAAATTTATAAAGCAGTACGTGAGTGTGATAAAAATCAATTTTGATTATTACTTTTAGTCATAAGGATATGATTTATACAACCCTAAATACGAATATAGCAATTGCTTGGACATTTATGGTGCCCTTATTTATAATTATATCGAAATGTTCTTTAAATATAACACTTTAAAGATCGTCAATTTATTGTATAGGCTGATAATTTGTGAAATTTTATCGACCTAAATGAATACATATCAAAAATTTTTTTGAGTTAAGTACTAGAAAAGTTGAGGACGAAAATATGAAAATTCATCTTTTCCAACAGTGTTTGATTGATATGTTCTACCCTCATGTTGGCATGGCTGGTGTAGAAGTACTTGAGAGACTAGGTTGCGACCTTGTAGTACCTAAGAAACAAGTATGCTGTGGGCAAATGTTCACAAACTCCGGTTACAATGATGCCGCTATGGATGCTATTAAGAATACAATCGAATGCTTCGAAAACGCTGACTATGTAGTTAGCATGTCTGGCTCCTGTGCATTTGCTATTCGCGATGAATACCAACACTTCTTGGAAGGTCAACCTGAATGGCAACAACGCGCTGAAAAATTGAGCGGTAAAATTTATGAATTCACAGAATTCATTACAGATGTATTGGGTGTAGAAGACGTTGGCGCACGCTTTGACGAAACTGTTACATACCATACTTCTTGCCACGTAACTCGCTTGATGGGGGTAAAAGAACCACCTTTCAAACTCCTTCGCAATGTAAAAGACCTTAAGTTGATTGAATTACCTCGTGCAGACCGTTGCTGCGGTTTCGGCGGTACATTCTCCGTTAAAAATCCAGAAATCAGCGAAGTAATGACACGCGAAAAAGCTTTGGAAATCGCTAGCACTGGTGCTAACGTAATTTCCGGTTCCGACCAAGCTTGCTTGATGAATATTGCAGGTATGCTTGACCGTCTTCATAAAGATGGTGAAATCGATCGCCGTATCAAAGTAATGCATATTGCTGAAATCTTAAACTGCCGCTAAGGAGGAGACGACATGGCACTTATATATGACAATCGCCCCTATAAAACACGTATAAAAGAATGTTTGGCTGATGATTTCAAAGTTGCAGCTATCAAAAAAGCACAAGACGTGTTTTATGATAAACGTAATACAGTAGTTGCGGACGTTCCTGAATGGTTAGATTTCCGCGCAGAAGCAGCTAAACTTCGTGATCACGTTCTTAATAATTTGGATTACTATGTAAACCAATTCGTTGAAAACGCTGAAAAAGCTGGTTCTAAAGTTCACTTTGCATTCGACGATAAAGAAGCGACTCAAATCGCTTTGGATATCCTTCGTGAACGCGAAGCCAAAATGATCGTTAAATCCAAAACTATCTTAACTGAAGAAATTGGTTTGAACGAAGTTCTTGAAGAAGCTGGTATCGAAGTAAACGAAACTGACTTGGCTGAATTCATTTTGCAAACAGCAGTGAGTCCTCCATCTCACATCGTAGTACCAGGCCTTCACTTTGAACGTAACAAAATCCGCGAAATCTTCGCTGAAAAATTAGGTTATACTGGCACTGAAAACCCTACTGAAATGACGCATTTCGTACGTGGTTATGTACGTGAACGCTTTTTGAAAGCTGACGTAGGTGTTAATGGTTGTAACTTTGCAGTTGCTGCATCTGGTACTTGCACAATCGTTTCCAACGAAGGTAACGGTCGTATGGCTAGTTCCATTCCTAAGACTCAAGTAATCTTCTTAGGTACAGAACGTATCGTTCCTGACTTCAAGGCTCTCGATATTATGATGGAAATGTTGAACCGCTCCGCAGTAGGTTCCAAAATTTCCAACTACTTCTCCATGATGACTGGTCCTGGTCGTAACGGCGAAGCAGATGGTCCTGAAGAAACTCATATCATTATTATCGATAACGGTCGTTCTGGTATCTTAGGTGGTACATTCCAAGAAATGTTACGTTGTATCCGTTGTGGTGCATGTATGAATATCTGTCCTGTATACCGTCACATCTCTGGTCACGGTTACGGATCCGTATATCCAGGTCCAATGGGTGCTGTATTGACTCCATTGTTCAAAGGTTACGAAGTAGCAGGCGATCTTCCATATGCTTCTACATTGTGCGGTGCATGTACAGAAAACTGTCCAGTAGCTATTCCGTTGCATGAATTATTGATGGAACACCGTCATATTATGGCTGATATTGAAAAAACTCGTCCAAAAGCAGAAGAAGCAATCTTCACAGCGGCTGCTAAGATGTTCGGTAATGCTACATTATTCGACCTTGGTACAAAAGCTGGCGCTATCGGCATGAACTTGATTAGTAATAAAGAAGGTAATATGCCTGCATGGACTCAAGCTGTGCCTGTAATGAATGGCTGGACTAAGTCTAAAGAATTGGGTTCCTTGAAATTCAAGAAATTCCGCGATTTATATGCTGAACATGAAAAGAACAAGAAGAAGGAGAAAAAATAATGGATGAAGCTAAACGTAAACAATTTATTGCACGTTTATCTCGTGCATTAGGCCGTGATCAAGAAATGTGCCCTGCCTATGTAGAGGATTTTGATTACAGCCATGGTCCTCAAGAAACTATGTTCAAAGATTTGAATAAAGAACAAATTTTGACAATGTTTAAGGAACAATGTCAACGTGTTGGTACAAAATTCGTTGAAACTACACCTGATAAATTAGGTGAAACGATTTTGGCAGCTATCGACGACTGGGGTAATGGTAAGGTTGTATTCCCAAGCTCTCCAGAAGTAGAAGAATATAAATTAAAAGAATTGTTCGAACAAGATGCTGCTAATAATGGTGGTACACGTACATACTTCCAATGGGATGCATCTAAAGGTCGTGAAGAATGTATTTCTAATACTGCAAATGCAGATATTGGTATTACATTCCCATACTGCGGTATTGCTGAAACAGCTACTGTAGTACAAGCATCTGGCGAAGAATCTGGTCGTGCTATCAGTTTGTTGCCTACAACTCACATTGCTGTATTGTACACTGATACAATTAACCCACGCATGACACAAACAATGGAACATTTGGCTGAACGTTACCACAATGATCCAGCTAATTTCCCTACAAATATCTGCTTGATTTCCGGTCCGTCTCGTACGGCTGATATCGAGCTCGTTACTGTAGATGGTGCTCATGGTCCTATCCAAGTAACATATGTCCTTGTTAACAGATAGTCCTAATACTAGAGGCTTAATATAACTAAAGACTGTATAAGGCGATCTTCCGATGGAAGGTCGCCTTTTTGCACCTTTGTATAGAATGCAAAATAGGCATACATCTATTTGTAGAAATTTCGATATAGCACTTGTAAATTTTTCGATATATGATATACTAAGTTCATAACCTATTATTTTAATATGAATTAAACGAGGTGTATTTATGAATATTCCATTCTTTACGGATTACCTCATGCTAAGCAATTCATTGAGTATTGGTATTATCGCAGTGTTTGTACTTGCCTTAATCGGTATTTATGTATTGCAACGTAAGGGTACATCCTTTGGTAATCTTGTTATTATTGGCACTATTGTTGGTGCCGTATTAGGCGTAGCAATTCAAGTTATTGCTGGTTTTCCTGATGATCCGTCTAAGGTGGTCTACATCAAGGAAAGTACGAAGTGGTTCTCCCTTGTGGGTGGGGGGTTCATCGACTTAATCCGCATGCTTGTTATTCCTATCGTATTTATCTCCATCGTCCATGTTATTTTACACATGGAGGCAGGGGCTAATCTTAAGAAGTTAGTAGTTGCCATGGTGTCCACTAATCTCGGCATGGTGGCTGTAGCGGCTATCGTAGGCCTTATCCTCGGTAATGCTTTTGGATTAGGTCAAGGTTTTGATATTGTTGAGTCCGGTAAAAAAATCCGTGAAATCAAACCGATGGTGGATACATTCCGTGCTTTGATTCCTAGCAATCCTATTCAAGCTGCTGCAGAAACAAATGTTATTGGCATCGTAGTATTTGCCATCATCTTGGGCAGCGTAGCCCGTCTCTTAAAACAAACGGGCACCAATAACATGGAAATCTTTACAAAGTTATTTGATGAGCTTCATCAATTGATTTCCTGGGTTGCCGATTTCATTATTGGCCTTATGCCATACGGCGTAGTTGCTTTATTGGCATCTACATTGGCGACACGTGGCTTGCAAGCCATCCTCGACATGGGACTTTTCGTAGTATTGCTTTACGTAGGTCTTTTGATCATGTTCGTCGTTCAAGCTATCTTAATTGCTAGCTTTGGTTACAACCCGATTACATACTTTAAAAAAGCGAAGGCTCCATTATTGTTGGCCTTCACATCCCGTTCCTCTATGGGTGTATTGCCATTGACTGTTGAAACATTGACAAAACGTCTTGGCGTAAATGCTACAACTGCTAATACAGTAGCATCCTTTGGTACTACTGCAGGCATGCAAGGTTGTGCCGGCGTATTCCCAGCTCTTGTGGTAGTTTACATTTCTAATGTAGCGGGTATCCCATTTGACTTGACAATGTACATCATGAGCGTTATCGTTATCGCTATTGGTTCTGTTGGTATTGCAGGCGTTCCTGGTACGGCTACAATGGCTGCATCCGTATCCCTTAGTGGTACTGGTCTTGGTGCATACTTTACATCCATCAGCCCAATCCTTGCTATCGATCCATTAATCGACATGGGACGTACATGCTTGAACGTATCCGGTTCCTTAACAAATGCACTTGTGGTAGATAAAATTATGGGCACCATTGATAAAGATGCGTATAACAATCCTACACAAGGTGAGGAATAATAGTTAAATAATCATATTGATTGTGAAAGCAGCAGACATTAGGTCTGCTGCTTTTTGCGTAGTTGGACTATGTGTTGTAATAGAATGCATAGATTGTAATGCAATTGAATTTATATCCTTCTTTGATGCAATCGAAAATAATTATTATTACATTTTGTAATATCAAAATACAAATATTTATATATATAATTGTGACTATGGATACGTTTTCAAGTATTACATAAGCGTATAATGTACATATAAAAGTTTCTATATATGCTTAATAAATATAAGCCAAGAGGTAGTACTATGATTACAGAAGAAGTAAAAGAACTTTTAATTGCAGATTATCCAAAGTTTGAAGATATGACACGCAAGTTTTATAAGAAAGAGATGTCTATTGCGGACTATAAGGGCAAGTCCGGCGCATATGGTAGCTACGCCGAACGTGGTGCTGCTACGGGCATGAGCCGTTGGCGTTTTAATTGTGGTCGCATCAAACAAGAACAAATGCGGTTCTTAGCAGATACTATCCGCAAGTACAATCTTACACATATTCATTTCACAACCGGTCAATGCTTACAAATGCATGGACTCGATGGGGAAACTATTTTACAGCTCTTCAAGGAATGTTATGAACATGGCATTTATAATCGCGGTGCAGGCGGCGATAATCCAAATGTAGTAGCCAGTATCTTACGCGGCATTGATCCTCGCGAGACCTTTGACATTTCACCATATGCGGCAGCTATTAGCGAATTTCTTATGGAGCAAATGTTTTATATCAAGATTCCCCGTAAGTTTAAGATGGGTATCGATAATGGATTTGATAGCACACCACATGCTACCTTTAAGGATCTGGGGTTCAATTTAACAAAACATCATACCTTTGATGTATATGCGTGTGGTGGTATTGGTCCTAATCCTCGCATCGGTATTCCCGTAGCTCGTGATGTGCAACCTGAGGATATTTTATATCATGTGAAAGCTATGCTCATGGTATTTGCAAACCATGGTAACTTTAAAAATCGCGGCAAAGCACGTACCCGTTATATGCCTGCAGAAATGGGGGGCGCGGAAGCTTTCATCAAAACCTATGAAGAAACATTGGCAATGGTGAAAGAGGTTGAAAAATTGACCATTAATCCTGCAGATTATGCTTATGAAATTACGAAGACGGGCAAGCGCGATGATTCGGTAGAAAATCATCGTATTCATCGTCAAAAACAAGAAGGTCTGTACTTTGTAGAATACCACCCAGTTGGTGGCGATGCGAACGTTGAACATATATTGGCGGCCCTTGATTATGCTGTTACACTAGACCAAGTAGAGGCTCGCATTGCACCGGATGAAGCCTTGTTTTTTATCAATTTGACCGCTGACGAAGCTAGAAAAATTGCGGAATTAACAGATGATAGCGCACGCGATGATTTTCGTCGTTCCGTATCCTGTGTGGGCTCTACAGTTTGTCAAATCGGAATGCAAGATTCTAATGGCTTGCTAAAGGCTGTCTTTGATCATCTTGAAGCAAAAGGTATTGATACGAAAAAATTGCCGCGAGTACATATTTCTGGTTGCCCACATTCTTGTGGGACTCATCAAATTGGGGAAATTGGATTTCACGGTGCTGTAAAACTCGTAGATAAGAAGCCACAACCTGCTTTCATCATCGTAGATGGTGGTTCAGAACATATGGGTTCTGAAAGTTTTGGTAAAATGGCTGGGAATATTGTAGCTGCAAAAATTCCAGCATTTATGGAGGCGTTAGCCAATATACTTAATGAGGCACCAGAAGCGGATTTTGGTTCTTGGCGATTGACTCATAAGACTCAATATATGGAACTTGTAAAAGCATTTGAGTAAATATGCTTTCCGCTTGTGATAGGGAAAGGGAGAGACTAGCCTTCGGCTAGTCCTTCCCCTACGGTGGGCATGGCATCACTACTCTAAAGCCTAGCCGCAGGCTAGCTTCTTCCAGATGGAGGGCGTGGCGCCATTAGTTTAAAGCCTTTTTATATAAATCAATCGGGTTATCTAGGTGTTATGTGTTTAAAGTGTGTAGTTCTATTTTGATGGGACGCCTTTATAAATATGGTTATAAAAAAGTACGAATATACTTGTGCAGCGACTTTGCGAAGGACGGAGCAAGCAAGTATATTCGTACTTTTTTAACTAGGTTGTAGAAATGAAATGGGGCCCCATCAAAATAGGGAGAATAACCTTGAAAAGCATATGTTGCCTAGATAACCCTTGATTGATTGTGTTATAATAGGCTTTATAGTAGTGTTTGGAGGATTTATCAGATGTTATTTACCGTCAATACAGAAGTCTGTACACGATGCGGCCTTTGCGTAGCTGACTGTCCGACAGGCTTGCTAGTGATGTCCGAGAATGGGCCTGTGACTGGCAAGGGAGGTTGTATCTCCTGTGGGCATTGTATTTCCGTATGCCCAACGCTTGCTCTTGATAGTGATATGACACCACGTAAAGAGCAAATCGATATCACAAAAGAACAAAAATTAACGCCAGAGCAAGCTGAGTTATTCTTGCGCAGCCGTCGCTCTATTCGTAATTATCAAAATAAACCAGTTCCTGCTGAATTGATTCGCAAGGTATTGAATGTGGCTCGTATGGCGCCAACTGCGACAAATACGCAAGGAATTTCATATATCGTAATTCGTGATAAACAAAAATTACGCCACATTGCAGATCTCGTTCTTGAGTGGATGCATTTAGCGGCAAAAACTGTGCCGATTATGCGTCTTTATGCTCGTGCAGCACAAGCTGAAGTGGATAAGGGTAAGGAATACATCTTGCGCGATGCGCCTGCGTTAGTAGTGGCTATCGGTTCTAAAAAGGATATTCATCGTACTCACGATAGTGGTCATTCTTGCTTGTCTTATGCAGAGTTGTATGCACCAACATTAGGATTAGGTACTTGTTGGGCAGGGTTCTTTGAACATGCTGGGGAAGCAGAATATGAACCATTATTGGATCTATTAGGTGTGCCAGACGATAAAATCATTGCTGGTGGTATCTTAATGGGCTATCCAAAGGTTCGTTACCGCAATATTGTGGAACGCCAACCATTGGACGTTACATTCGACACTGAAGAATAAACGTGATTGATACTAAAGAATAAAATAAAAGCGATACTCTAAAAAAGTTAGAGTATCGCTTTTTGTTAGTTTGCAGAGGTAATGCTACCTTTGAAAGTATCGTTGATGAATTGTTTGATTGCATCAGATTTGTAGATGTCTGCAATTTTTTTGTATGTTTCGTTATCTTTGTCTTGGCTACGTACAGCAAGGATCATAACTGCTAAAGGTTCGTCTTTAGGTTCTAAGAAGAAACCTTGTTTTTCTACGTTAAGACCTGCGCTTTGAACATAGTTCATAGGAATTGCTGCCACAACAACATCATCTAAGCTGCGCGGCAATTGAGCTGCTTCAAGCTCTTGGATTTGAAGGTTTTTAGGGTTAGACGTAATATCTGCTACTGTTGCTTTAAAGCCAACGCCATCTTTTAATGTAATGAGACCTGCCTTAGCAAGTAATGCAAGACCGCGACCGCCGTTTGTTGGATCGTTAGGAATCGCTACGATAGCGCCATTTGGCACATCTTGTGCACTATGTACAGAGTTACTATACAATCCCATAGGCATTAAAATCGTTTTGCCAATAGCTACAAGGTCGGAACCATTTTGTTTGTTAAAGTTTTCCATAAATGGCACGTGTTGGTATGCGTTGAGTTGGATATCTCCATCAGCCAATGCTTTATCCGGTGTTACATAATCGGAGAATTCTACAACCTTAAGGTCGATACCTTGCTTTTGAGCCTCTTTTGCAACTGCTTCTGCTACTTGAGCATGAGGACCCGCAGTAGCACCAATTTTAATTTCCTTTGGTGTCTGACTAGATTGATTTGTATTTGTGCCACAGCCTGCGATGGCGAATGCTAAAACGCCAACGAGAAGAGGGGCAATAAATTTCTTTAATTTCATGATAACATCCCTTTCTAAATACATATAATGGATATATCCTATCATGTAAATGGGGTTTTGTATATAGATAAAAATATAGGGGGTGGATATAGATTAAAACTATGGCTCCTACGATGTTTGTAAAGTAGAGTTATTAAGTAATTGAAAGTAGCGTTATCTAGATATATCTAAAAAAATCGAAATATGATATAATACAGATAAGTTTTATACAATTAAAGCGGTGGAATACAAATATAATACTTAGGAGGTCCTTATGTTTAACTTTGATTTTTATAACCCTACACATATCGTATTTGGTAAAGATCGTTTAGATGAATTAGATACATTGGTACCAAAGGATGCAAAGGTGCTCATTACTTACGGCGGTGGATCCGCTGTGCGCAGTGGTCTTATTGATCGTATTGTGAAAGCCCTTGGCAACCGCAAGGTGGAACAATTCGGCGGTATTGAGCCAAACCCATCTCTTGAAACGTGTGAACGTGCAGTAGCTTTCATTAAAGAACATGGCGTAGATTTCGTTCTCGCTGTAGGCGGCGGTTCTGTAGTAGACGCTACAAAACTTATCGTTATGGGCGCTACTTATGATGGTCCTGTCGTTGAAGTTATTAAAGCTGGTATACCAGAGGTTCCAGTGGAAATGGTGCCAAATCCATTACCATTTGGTACAGTTATGACACTTCCTGCCACAGGTTCTGAAATGAACAATGGTGCCGTTATTACTTATGGTGATGGTAAATATCCTGTGTTCAGTAGCTTAGTATTCCCTAAGTTCTCCATGCTTGATCCAACATTGACTTTCACATTGCCTGAAAAACAAGTTAAGAATGGCGTTATTGATACCTTTGTGCATACCACAGAGCAATATTTAACATATCCTGTAGAGGGCCGTATTCAAGACCGTTTCAGCGAAGGTATTTTAAAAACTATGATTGAAATCGGTAAAGAAACGGTAGAAAATCCAGACAACTACGATATTCGTGCTAATCACGTGTGGGCCTCTACCTTAGCATTAAATGGTCTAATCGGTGCCGGCGTGCCACAAGACTGGGCAACACATCTTATCGGTCATGAGTTAACTGCAGCGTACCATCTTGACCATGGGATTACATTAGCTATCGTATTGCCTGCATTGTTAGAAGTGAAAAAAGCAGATAAACTCGATAAATTGGCACAATATGCTACACGTGTATGGCATATCACAGAAGGTACAACAGAAGAAAAAGCAGATAAGGCTATCGCTAAAACGCGTGAATTCTTCGAGTCCCTTGGCGTATCTACACATTTGAAAGACTATGGTCTAGGCGAAGAAGCAGTTGATAAAGTTGTGAAACAATTAGAAGGTCATGGTATGACACAACTTGGTGAAAAAGGTGATGTTACACCAGAAGTGGCTCGCGAAATTTTAATGCGTGCCTTATAATTAGTAGAATAGTGTATATATTAGAAAAGACACCTGGTGGGTGTCTTTTCTTTGTACATTGTATGGAGAATATGATGGCATTATATACATTTTATGAATATCATAATCTAGTGTAAATGAAAGAAGGCGATATATTAATGGAACAATCACATAAAGGGCGTCAAGCTTTTAGTTATGCTTTTCCTATTATGGCTCCTATGGGCATAAGCTTATTTGTTATTGGTTTAGGCTTTGGTTTATATGCTACGAGTCAAGGACTGCCTTGGTGGACTGCACCAGTTTTGGCGGCTACCATTTTCGCGGGGTCTATGGAGTTTGTGACTATTGGTATGTTGGTGGCTGGATTTGATCCTATCAATGCTTTTATATTGACCATGTTTGTTAATGGTCGCCATTTCTTCTACGGTTTGTCTGCGCTTCAACGGTATGTTCATATGGGTTGGAAGTGGTTTCCTACCGTTGCTTGGATGTGTGATGAAAGCTTTGCCATCAATATGGGGACGAAACTGCCTAATGATGTAGATGAAAAGTGGTTTTATTTCCACGTGTCTTGGCTTAACTATGTATTTTGGGTATTTAGTACCTTTATAGGCGGGCTATTTGGTAATTTATTAGCTACAGTAGACTTACGGGGCATCGATTTTGTATTGCCCGGATTATTCATTGTGGTATTTCTTGAAATGCTATTTAATGCAAAGAATAACAAAATTAGAGCCTTTGGTGTAGCTGGTGCGGTTATAGCACTAGCCATGCTCTTATTGGTTGGAAAATCCCTCTTTATGCTTCTATCTATGAGCTGTATGCTAGTAGTTTGCTATCTTGCGTACAAATGGGGAGGTGTGCGCCTTGACTAATATAGAAATGGTTATGACCGTTGCTATCGTAGTAGCAGGTACATTATTGACTCGCTTTGGAGCGTTCCTCATATTCCCACCTGGGAAAAAGGCGCCAGATTTTGTACTCTTTTTAGGCAAAGCATTACCTGCTGCCGTTATGGGTATGCTCGTCGTATATACCTTTAAGGAAACCGTCGTTTTAGCATACCCATATGGTATCCCTGAATTGATAGCATTACTGGTTACAGTAGGATTACATCTATGGAAACGGAAGATGCTCGTATCCATTGCCGTAGGTACTATAGTGTATATGCTTATCGTACAAAATATATAATATTACTCCAGAATCAAAGAACGTTTTTGGAAAAGAGGATAGACTGATTACTGGATTTGAGCGGATTTTAATTTATAAAATTAGTTAGAGTAAACATGAATCCTCGTATTCTTATTATGCTGAGAGTATTATGTTAATGAAATATCCCCTTCGTCAAACGACTTTGGCCCTGCGAAGCCCGCAGGGCGAAGTCAGACCCGGCCGGTGGAGGCTTGACGAAGGGGATATTTCATTTATGTATGTTGCTAGAGATAAGAATGCGAGGATTCATAAACTATAACTATTTTAGTTGTAAAATCCGCTCAAGCCCCGCAGCAGTATGATGATTTTCCAAAAACGCTCTTTGATCAAGTAGCTCCATGAGATCCATATCTGTAATGGATAATTTGAAGTCGAATACATCAAAGTTAGCTTCTATATGACTTACGTTATTTGCCTTTGGCAATGGAATGATGCCTCGTTGGATATGCCAACGCAAGATGATTTGATGCTTTGTTTTTCCATATTTCTCAGCCAAGCTTTTGATGATAGGGTGGTCAAATATAGGTTGACGATTGCGTGTGAATGGGGACCAAGCCATGCCCACAATTTGGTGTTTTCGCATCAATTCCCACAAGGATTTACGTTGGTTGAATGGGTGGCATTCGATTTGGTTTACCACAGGTTTTACATTGCAGTGGTATAGCAAGTCGATTAAGCGGTCTTCGTAGAAGTTGGAAAGACCCAAACCGCGTAGCACGTTTTGGTCGTATAATTCCTCCATAGCGCGCCAGGAACCGTAGTAATCGCCTATTGGTTGGTGAATAAGCATGATATCTATATAATTAGTATTTAACTTCGTTAGAGAACTTTCAACAGCACGCATCGTAGCATCGTAACCGGCATTGGTATGCCAAATTTTAGTGGTTACAATGATGTCGGACCGATTAATACCAGATGCACTCATGCCCTTGCCGACGGCTTCTTCGTTATCATAATAAGCTGCCGTATCAAGTAAACGGTATCCAGCCTGTAAGGCATTCGTTACAGTTTGCTCCGTTTCCTCCGACGTTCCTGTTTTGTAGGTGCCAAATCCGATGGATGGCACAAAGCTACCATTATTTAAAATTCTAAAATCCATACGTTCTTCCATGAGAAACCTCCATATGTATACTTGTTCAGGAATATTATATCAGATATTATTTCTGACTAGTAATATCTAATCATATAGGGAATTAGCTTTCATACAATTCTTATTGATTTTGTGATATACTAAGGTATTGATAAAAATCAATACAATGGATAGAGATAAGGTGAAAGTATGAACAAATTTCGACTTGGTGCTGTAATGGCACTATTGGTCATTGTTGTATGTGCGATTACTGGTTGTGGTACATCTACGGTATCCGTTGCCGATGTTACTTATAAAGATATGCCGTTACAAATTCATAATGAAGCGAATGTAACAGCTCTTAATAAGTCCACTATTACGCCCGCTGTATCAGGTGCGGCTACGTATGCTGTGAAGGTAGGCGATAAGGTCACACAAGGTCAAGTGGTGGCGACGATTGATACGTCGGCATTGCAACAACAATTAGCATCGCTACAAGGGCAACTTAGTGCGGCCCAATCTTATACGCCGTCTGTTGAAACAACGACGACAACGACGGCGCCTACGGTTAGTAGTGCTCAGCTTGAAAGTGCTCGCCAAATGCGCGAGGCTGGTAATATTACCGAAAAGGAATATAATCGTATTTTAGAACGGTCTCGACCTCAAACTGTGACAACCACAACTGGTGGTGGCGGTGGTGGCAATGGCGCAAGCGTTGCTGCTATTGAGGCCCAAATTGCTCAGGTGTCCGCACAAATAGCTGCCGCTAATATTACGGCTCCTATAGCTGGTGTGGTGACTGCTATTTACAATGAAGATCGTCAAATGGCGATTGCAGATCGTCCATTTATGTTGATACAACAAGAGACGCCTATGGTAGCATCATTGAGTATTCCTCGTGATGCGGCTATGAAATTAGCTAGCCCAGAGGCAAAATCAAGCATTAAAGTGTCTTTACATGTCGGTGATTCAGATATTCCAGGTGAGTTGACCTATATAGATACAAACCAGCCTGAAAATGTACCAAGTGTACTAGTTAAAGCTACTTTCAACAACGAAAAAGGAGCTATTAAGGCCGGTGAATTTTATAGTTTGACCATCGAATCTAGTGCTCAAGCTAAGATGCTCGTTGTTCCTGCTGCGGCAGTACGTGAAAATCAAGATGGTAAATATGTATATGTATTAACCGCTGATAATACGGTAGACGTACGTGTCGTTGAAGTAGGGGATGAACAAGATGGGTATGTGTCCATCATGACAGGCCTCAATGAAGGCGAACAAGTTATTACAACCAAGGGAACCTTTGAACTAGGTGAAAAGGTGAAGGTTCAATAAATATCTTATGGGTAGCTAGAAACTAGCAACCATGAATGTTGAAAAGGAGGAGATTATTATTTTAGAATTTAAACGTTTTGAATTAAGAGATAAACCATTAATCGATAAATATTTTGAACAACATCATTACGAAGCGTCGGATAATTGCTTTACTACATTGTATATGTGGCAAGAAGCCTATGGCATTCGTTGGGCTGAAGAAAATGGCGTATTGTACATCCAAGGTGGTGGTAAGCGCGATCCATTCCTATTACCTCCATTTGCTGGTAAGGATGCGAAGTTCCTCGATGGTTTATTGCGTGCAAAAGAATGGTTTGTAGAAAATAAATTACCATTCATTTTCAAAGGTGTTAGCAAGGTTGTGAAAGAACGGATGGAGGAACTATGCCCAGGCCGTTACGTATTCACCCCTGACCGTGATAACTACGAATATATTTATAAGTCTGAAGACCTTATCAATTTGTCCGGTAAGAAATTCCGTCAAAAGAAAAATCACTTGAATCAATTCCGTATGCAATATTCCAACTATGAATATGTGCCAATTACAGAAGACATCATTCCATTATGCCGTGAGACAGCAGCGTCTTGGGTGGAAACTCATCACGAAGAAGGTATTGAAGATGAATTAGTGGCTATTAATTTACTCTTTGATCATTGGGATGTCTTGGGCTTAAAAGGCGGCGCTATTAAGTTGTTTGGACGCGTAGAGGCTTTCAGTATCGGCGAATTAATGAATGATAGAATGGCTTTAATTCACATTGAAAAAGCCAATCCGGATATTCGCGGTTTGTATCAAGCAATTAATAATGAATTCATCCGCCATGAATTTAGCAATGTAGAGTTTATCAATCGTGAAGAAGATATGGGCTTGCCTGGTCTTCGTCAAGCGAAGGAATCTTATAATCCAGATCATTTCGCAGAAAAATATGATGCTGTATATGCTAATGAAGCAGATAATGCAACGGGCGGTAAATAATCAGGTCAATTTAATAATGAATGTGAGAGTGGTACTGTATGGTGCCACTCTTTTCCGTTATAATAGAGGGTAGAGTGTGTGAAATACATTCTACAATATGAAATATATGGCTCTAGAGCTATTTAGGATAGAAAGGAAATCGTATGGATTTTAGAATTGCTACATCACAAGACACCCCTCAAGTTGAAGCGCTATGGGCGTATTGCTTTGAACCAAAAGAAGATCCGTTCTTTCAATATTATTTTTCTAACTGTTATGAACCGGAGAATACTATCGTAGGTATCCAAGAAGGTCAATTGCTCTCCACTGTTCATTTGCGTCAATATAACATCAATGTGCGTGGCGCTATCTTACCTACTAGCTACATGGTTGGTGTTGCCACTCATCCAGCCGCACGTCGTGGTGGCGTAGGTGGTGCATTATTGTTGCACTCCTTGGAAGAATTGCGTCATCGTGGTCAAGGCATTACCATTTTAATGCCTTCTAAAGCGGGATTTTACCAACAATATGGCTGGGATTTGTACGCTCATCAATGGGTACAGACCATGCCATTAGAGAGTTTGCGGCCTTTGACGGATAAAACCTTATCCTTTGGATTGCTAAATGATGTAGAGCAATGGACATTGCTTGATCCTGTTTACAAAGCCTATACGAAGGATTTATGTGGCTATGCGGAACGGGGTGAGAAGGAATGGAAACGTCTATTAGGCAGTTTCTTTGCTGAAGGAGTGAACATTGCGGTCGTGAAAAACGATGAAGGTCAAATCGAAGGTTACGCCGTCTATCGTTTAGGGGCTCCTGAAATTCCTGTTACAGAATTTGTATATACAACGCGTCGTGCTCAACGTGGTTTGCTTAATTATTTTTATAACCATCGTTCTCAAGGTGAAAGCATTCGCTGGAATGAAGGGTTGCATGATACGGGTTATAGATTTGTTCCTGATGGAAAAACAGGTCATACAACGATGCCGTATATGATGGCGCGTATCGTAGACGTAGAAACAGCGTTGACTACGGTACCCGTTAATCCAGAAGCCGTTATGATGCCAATTACCCTAAACATTAAGGTTACCGATACATTATGCGATTGGAATAATGGTGTATTTGCCCTTACCCTAGGTGAAAGCACTTTACCTAACGTAAAACGCGTTTCTGCTGAATCTGTGGATGAAATCGATATCACCATAGACATTGGCGGCCTAACAGTCCTGTTGATGGGGGCTGTATCAGCTAAAGATCTTGTGTTTGAAGGTAAATTACAAGGCGAATCTCATTGGATTGATTATCTAGATATGGTATATCCTAAACAAAATACATATATCAACGAATGGTGGTAATATGAGCTGGAGAACATATACAGTAAAAGAAGAGGTAGATACAACAGTATCTGCTTATGTAAAAGAGCGATTTTCTTTATCCTCTCGAAATGTGCAGATGATATTCCGTAAGAAACGGGTGAAGGTCAATAGCCGCGTTGCTCATTCCAAGCGTATGCTAAGAAAAGGGGATGTTATTACTATTGAGTTACCACAAGATAAGGATTATGGTGTAGAGGTTGAAAAAGGACCTATAGAGGTTCTCTATGAGGATGAACACACACTTGTGGTGTATAAGTCTCCATTTATGCTAGTTCATCCAGCAGGTCAAACGAAATATCATACATTGAGTAATCTGGTGGCTGGCTATTATGCTAAACACGGCGAAGTTCATAAAATTCGGCCTGTTCATCGCTTGGATCGAGATACAACAGGTGTTATTATGTTTGGCAAAACCCGTGAGGCAGAACAATATTACACTAAACAGCTACAAGAAGGTCGAATTCACCGTGTCTATCGCGGTCTCGTAGAAGGAAAGATTACATCTGATGGTGTGGTGAATGAACCTATCGGTGTAGATCCGGTATTTGATAATCGCCGCTGTGTTGATGAATTTGGTCAAGATGCTGTAACCGAATATCATGTGATTGAATATGATGATGTACAATCGTTGTTAGAGTTTACATTGCTAACTGGACGAACTCATCAAATTCGCGTTCATATGGCTCATATTGGTCACCCTATCATTGGCGATGCCATGTATGGTATGCGGAAAAAACCGTATACGAGACAGGCCTTACATGCCTATTCGTTGACATTTATACCATATGGACAATCTGAACTGGTGACTGTTATCGCACCTGTACCATCTGATTTAGGTCGTGAACTACAAAATAAAAAGCTGCCCTAGGGCAGCTTTTTGCATAAGTGTATAGGTTTGACAACGAAAAAAGGACTCCTGATGGAGTCCTTTTTCATGTAAGGGGAGTGTTAGTATTAACATCAAATGACCTATGTATTTAAACAAGTAGTAGGTTTGGGGTTAGTATTACTTGTCGGGAGATAAATACATTAAGTAATCAGGGAATATTTACTTATAATTATCATTTGATGTAGTAATTATAAGTAAATACTATGAAGGTAAAATGAACTTCTAAAAAATATTTTATGAAATTTAGATGAAATGTAAAATTCGTTTATTAAATGTTGATAAATGCCATACTTCTTGATATGATAATAGAGGAGGATAATATCTTCTCTTTATTTTTTTTAAAAATATTTAAAAAAATCGTTCTAGTTATAAGACTTTTGTTGTTGGGTTAGAAAGGGGGCCACTATGAAGTTGCTTATAGCTTTGATGGCCTTTTTTTGCCTCATAACATATTCGAATACAGCACAAGCGACTGATTGGTACTATGTAAGTCCTGATGACAAAGGTAATCAACTCTTTATAGATAATGATAGTGTTCAAAAAAGCGATTATGATGCTGTTCTTTGGCTAAAGGTTAATGAACCAGGTGGCGATGAACTTCGCTATAAGGTATATATTAGCCGTTATAATCGGACCATGGAAATTCTAGAAGTAGATGCGTATATGCCAAACGGCACTCAATATGATAATGTTGATTATGATAAAGATCCTGAACCGATTGAAGGCAATACGAATGGTCAAGCCATCTATAGATTGTTATGGCAATAAATAGCTTGAATTTAATATTTTAGATATAAATTTAAAAAATTAAATATAAAAATACCTAGCTAGACAGCAACTAGCTAGGTATTTTTTGTGTGTAAATGTATTGTAAACACGCAGAGGTGTTACAGTCTTTGTAGATAGGTAAAATTTAAGATATCCACTAGTGATTGGTAACAACCGTTAGTTTATAGCTGAGCGGCTGTACGGGTTAATTCCAAATCATTAATCATTTGTAAATCGTCTTGCGGGGATCTACCGCCGGTTGTTAAGTAACCGCCTACCATGATGCCATTAAGACCACCTTTTAGTGCGTACGATTGTAAATCGCGAAGATTTACTTCTCGACCGCCTGCGGTACGAATTAATGCATGAGGTAAAATGAAGCGGAATACAGCGAAGGTACGTAAAATTTCCATCGGTTTTAACGCTTTGTTATGTTCGAATGGAGTACCCTTGATCGGATTTAATATGTTTAATGGTATGGAATCAATGTTGAGGCGTTTAAGTTCAAACGCCATTTCTACGCGTTGTTCTAGCGTTTCGTTTAGACCTAAGATACCGCCAGAGCAAACGCGAATGCCAGCTTTTTTGGCATTTTCTATGGTAGACATCTTGTCCTCATAGGAATGTGTGGAGCAGATGTCAGGGAAATGACTTGGTGCAGTTTCGATATTGGAATGATAACGAGTAACACCAACTTCTTTTAATTGAAGAGCTTGTTCATAGGTTAACAAACCAAGGGAACAACAAATTTCTAAACCAATTTTTTCGCGAATTTCTTTTAATACGCGTAAGATTTGATTGAATTCATTAGGGTTGGAAGTGTTGCGACCGCTTGTAACAATAGAGAAGCGAATAGCACCAGCTTCTTTTGCTTTTCTAGCAGCATCTAAAATCGATTCATCATCCATAAATGGATATTCTTGAACACCTGTATTGTGGTGTGCCGACTGTGCACAGAATTTACAGTTTTCAGGACATTTACCAGAACGAGCATTTACAATCGCGCAAATGTCGACGGAATTATCGTTGAAATGTTGTTTTATTTTATCTGCCATAGCCAATAAAATCATGGTATCTTCATCGGATGTATGGATTAAATCGATAGCTTCCTCTTTAGTGATTTCCCCACCATGTAATATACGATTGGCAATGGTTAATATTTTTTCATAAGAACCCACCTGGGTTTGTTGCTCTACTGGAAGTGCCATTATAGCCTCCTTGTTATTGTTAACTTATAAAAACGAATATATTTACAATGTAATTGTAGTATTCTTGGATACTAATTGTCAACTGTATAAATAAATTAGTTTACAATATGATATCCTACATATTATATAGAAATATATAGTATAATTAGATATTAGTATTCTATAAGTTAGGAAAGGAGACAATATGCAACCCTTTCGTTTTATACATTGTGGAGACCTTCATTTAGGGGCTCCTTTTCAATATGCTATGGGGATGAGTCGGCATGTAGATCGTGCCGTCGCAGAAGCAACCTATGAAGCTTTCAATAATATCATTGAAATCGCTGTGCGCGAACGCGTTAATGCAGTTGTGATTAGCGGTGATGTTTATAATAGTGAAGATCATAATTTAGAGGCTCAGGTCCGATTTGTACGTGCCATGTATCGCTTGTGGGAGGCGCATATTCCCGTATATATGGTGCAAGGTAATCATGATCCTGCTGAAAGCTGGCGCGCTGGCTTATCAATGCCTGATAATGTACATGTGTTTTCGGATACACAGGTACAACGATTTCCGTTGATGGTTAATAATATTGAAGTTGGTGGTGTTTACGGCATCAGTTGTGGCCATGGCAATGAACAATCTAATTTTGCTGCACAATATAAAGCCTTTGAACGAGATGAGTTTTCCCTTGCTGTCATGCATGGAACGGTTGGATCTAGTGTGGGCAGTGAACATCATGATGTAACAGGGCCCTGTAATTTGACGGATATCATGCAAGGCGCTATGGACTATTGGGCACTAGGTCATATCCATAAATCACAGGTGATTTCAGAAGACCCTATGGTCGTATATGCGGGCAATCCTCAAGGATTACATCGCAAGGAATCTGGCGCTAAAGGATGCTATATGGTCAACGTATCACATAATGGACATTGTGAATTAGAATTTATTGAGACCAGTGCCATTCGTTTTGAAGATATAAAGATCGATATTGCAGGCATACAAACTGAACGTGAGTTATTAGATTTGTTGAGCCATAAAAAGCAGTCCTTACGTAAAAAATATAATAAGAATACATTGGTATCGGTCCATTTAGTAGGAACTGGTCCAATGCATCGCTTATGCGTGGATGAGTCCGTTCGAAAATTATGGCTACGGGAGACGCAGGCAGAGGAAAAGAGTAAATCTATTTTTGTTATGCCATACCGCATGATTGCTAAAACGCGTCCTACTGTTAATTTGGCAGAACGCCGTTTATTGTCCGACATGGTAGGCGATTATCTACGTGCCTATGATGAAACCGTTACTGATATTGAGGCCGTACGTCAAATCTTGGTCGATCGTCCTGAGTCTAAACGACTTGGCAGTTATTTAGATTTATTATCAGACGATGTATTGAAACGAGTTATGGAACGCAGTGAAATGGAAGGGGTTACGGTGTTAATGGGGGTAAACGATGAACATTAAACAGATTCGACTCGACTCATTTGGGCCGTATGAAAACTGGACATTTACATCCGGTCCTAACGGTGTACAGCTTGTATATGGCGCTAATGAAAGTGGGAAAACCTCCTTATTAGAAGGTATGCGTTCTCTTTTATTTGGCGGTAAACATAAAAAATATGGTTATGTAAGTGGATCTCTTGAGCTCGACAAAGAGGGGACGGCTTATCATTTAGGCCGACAAAACAAGAATTTAGATTTTTATTCTCCTGGTGAGCCTAGCATAAAGGACGAGCCGAATCAATTGTGGTGGCATGGGCTCGATAAAAAAACGTATAACCGCATATTCGGCCTTACGTTAGAAGACCTTCAAGGCGTAGATATACTCAATGAAGTAGATGTACGAGCTAGATTCTTTGGCGCCGAAGGGGGCGAGCAACTCGGTGGTGTAGTAAAAAGCATTGAAACCAATGCTAATGACTTACTGGTTGCGTCTGCATCAGGCAAACGCCGCATCAACGTTTTGATAGATCAATTACAAGAAAATAAGGCTCGTTTATCCGCACTGGGTGAACATGAAACGCAATATGTAGAATTACAACAAGCGTTGAAGGCTTCCGAGGATACAGAAGTAGAAATTCAGAATCAAATCAAAGAATGGCAAGATTATCGTGAAGGCGTAGAGATGGTGCTTCGTGCATGGGATACGTATCGGCGTAGCGAAGAGGCTCGTCGTCGTATGCAACAGTTTACATCTCCTGATACACTAGATCGCGATGCGTTTTTAAGTATCGATGAGGGCCTTCGTGAAGCTCGTCAGAATATGCAACTTTGGCTTGATAAAGAAGAAGCACTAAAACCGGAAAATTTTGATCCTAATAGTCCATTTACTACCTATGGCCAAGATATAGAGGATTTGATTCAACAAGGTGCGAAGTGGGAACAATTGCGCCGTGAGTGTGAAGAAGGCGAAGCCTACATTGCTAAGGTTAAAGAGCAACTTGATTTCTCGAGAGGGTTACAATCTTCATGGCGCAAGGATGAATCGGTGCCAACTGATGTGAATTGGTTTGAAGGGGAACGTTTATCCAAACGATTGCGTACCGCAAAGGACCAATTATTATATTGGCAAAGCCAAGCACCATCCTTACAAAAAGAACCAAAAATAAGTGAAGATAGTTCATCTGTTGACACTGGTGAAAATAGCCCTGTTAACACCTGGGCTCAGCAAGAGTTGCAGGCTGTTATGACTGATATTGCAGATCTAGAGTCTAGACTTGGAGAACATGGTTCCATACGTATGGCCGCGATGCCGATTTGGTTGCAACGTATTGGAGGGATTGGAGCCGTCGTTGGTGTATTGATGTCGCTAGCAGGACTTATTGCACTGGAATCTGTACTATATAGCATCGGTGGTATTATTCTATTAATACTTGGACTGGGATTGTTCTGGTATGGATGGCGCCTTCGCCATGTAGATGATTCCGATGTAGCTCGGTTGATGCGTGAACTAGAACGCTTACAGCAACGTAAGTCGTATTTAGAAACACAATTGGATGCACCTTTACCTGTGGCAACATCTGATGTGCCGAACTTGGAAACCGCTGCTATTGAGCAACGTTACAATGATGAAGGTAAACAATTACAGGCTAATTATGAAAAAGCCTTGGCTGAATGGCAAGCATGGATTCCTGAAGGGGCTGCCAAGAGTCTCGATGAAGATGATTTCTTTAGTATGAAGCATGAATATGACCAGTACTCTGAACAATTGCGGACCATTGAAGGATACGAGAAACGCTTAGATGAACATAAGGAATCTTTGCGCCTTATAGAGGACCAAGCTGTTACCTTATGGTATAACCTTGGTGTTGAAGCCCCTGTGTCTCCTACTGAGTTAAAACGTATTTATAACCAATATAAAAACTTTCAACAACAAATGATTCGTTGGGAACAAAAAGAATCACAGCGTAAGAGCTATCGTATGGAGTATGATAATTGGCATCGCAAGGAAAAAGAGCTTTTACTAGAACAAAAAGCATTGCTTGAAAAAAGCGGATTGTCCGGCGCCAATGAATATCGTCAAAAACTCATTGATGAAGATCAGTTTAAGCAATGGGAAACAATTTACAAACAAAGCCAAGTACAGCTTGATTTGTTAACTCCAGATGGTGAAAATAAAGATTTATTCTATCGCCGCTTGCGTGAGGGGAATAAAGAGAATTGGACTGATGAATTAGCCCATGCAGATCAAGAGCTGAATGCGCGCAAGGATGCGATGGCTAATCTCTATGAGAAACGAGGCCAAATCGTGGAAGCTATGCGTGCATTGGGTTCAGATCAGGAGCAACGGGAAGCCATTCAACAACGACAAGAGTTAGAATCTGAATTGGAATCTGCCTTGGAAGATTGGGCCACTCAAGTTGTCATCGCTCATTGTATGGAACGAGCGCAACAATCATACGAAGAAGAGTCACAACCAAAGATGTTAGAATTAGCATCTCAGTATATTAAACGATTAACGAATGGTGCTTATACATTTGATATGTGGGGATTGCAAGACGGTTTAGCCCTTTTGAATGAACGGGGTGAACGATTACCGATTTATCATTGGTCTAGTGGTTTAGCGGATCAGGTGTATCTCGCGCTGCGTTTGGCACTAGCAAAGGTCTTTTCGTACCAAGTGGATGCATTGCCAATCATATTAGATGATATCCTAGTCCGATTTGATGAAGATCGCCAAAAGAGTGCACTTGAGTTGTTAGCTGAACTTGGTGAACATCAACAAATATGGTTGTTTACATGTCAGCAACAAGTGTATTACATGGGTCAAGCTATTGCTGGTATAGATACGCATATATTACAACGTGCATAAATTTCTATCCCTAAAAATATAGATAATAAGTGGCTTTGCATATTCATCACTTTTGGGGTACACTTTTAATATAAGCGTGACAGTCTAATATAAAATCTTATATACATGTATGGGTGTGTTTTGTAGAAAGGGGTGGAAGTTTGAATACTGCTTATTTAGATATGATTCAGGGCAAGAACCCTGGCATAACACCGGTATGGTATATGCGCCAAGCAGGGCGCAGTCAGGCTGCATATCGTAAGATAAAAGAGAAGTACACATTGTTCGAAATTACCAAACAACCAGAACTTTGCGCACAAGTGACAGAACTGCCTGTTAAAGAATATGGTGTTGATGCGGCTATTCTTTATAAGGATATTATGAGCCCTATGGTGGCTATTGGCGTGAATGTGGATATTAAACCGGGTGTAGGTCCTGTATTTGATACTCCAATACGCCGTATGGAAGATATTGAACGATTATATGCGTTTGATGCAACAAAGGTAGAGTATATTGCCAAAACTATTGAGTTGTTGACTACCGAGGTGCTTGATGTACCTCTTATTGGCTTTTGTGGTGCACCATTCACCATCGCGTCTTACCTTATTGAAGGAGGTCCTACGAAAAGTTATAACAAAACTCGTGGGATGTTAATCAGCGAACCCGAAATTTGGAATAGACTAATGGAAAAACTAGCGGATATGTCCATCGAGTATTTGTCAATGCAAGCGCGCGCTGGTGCTAATGCTTTACAAATCTTTGACTCTTGGGTGGGGGCCGTTAATAGTACAGAATATGAGCAAGCTATTTTCCCTCATATGAAACGTATTATTTCCACAGTAAAATCTAGATTCCCTAACTTGCCGCTCGCTATGAATGGTGTCGGTACAGACCACCTTGTTTCTACTTGGGCTAAATTACCGCTTGATGTTATCGCCTTAGATTGGCGAAGCTCTCTTGGGGCGGCTAAGGATAGAGGTGTTACACAAACAGTACAGGGAAACCTTGATCCGGCTTATTTATACGGGGATACAAAAACAATAGCCAAGGTGGTAGATGAAATCTTAATGGATGGCGTTCGCCATGGTAAACATGTATTTAACTTAGGGCATGGCGTATTCCCTGAGGCAGACCCAGCAAAATTACATTGGTTGACAGACTATGTTCATGAAAAGAGCCGTGAATTGTGGGCTCGTGAAAGCCGATAATATGAAGCAGGCTATACTGTTATTATCTTTTGGTACACCTCGTCAACCATCTGATTTATTACCCTATTTGACGAGCATTCGACGCGGAAAAATTCCGACAGAACGAGAGTTGAAGGTTCTAACTGCTCGTTACGATGCCATCGGACAATGGGATAATAAGCTGTTGCAAATGATGGGGGAAGAGCAAAAGAAAACTCTTAAATCCCTATTGGCGATAGACGCGATGTATTTGGCCTATCTTCATATGCCTAATAGTATGGAACAAGCTATAGAATCCATAGCAACTGCAGGGTATACTTCTATTTTATGCATTGTCACATCGCCGTTTTATTCTATGGTTGGAACGGGCGCATATGAACGGAAATTACATTCTATATTACGAGTGTATCCACGTATATCTTGTGAAATTATCAAATCTTGGTGGAATAAACCACAGTTTTTTGAATACTGGCGTTCACAGTTGATGGCCACGAATCCATTACAAGCTGATACAGCCTGTATTTTCTCTGCCCATAGTGTACCTACTTCAACGGTTGGTAGCTATGAAGATGAAGTCATGTCCGCATCAACTCAAATTGCAAAAATGGTAGGCCTTAATCACTGGTATCAGGCATGGCAAAGTGCGGCGCCCTATGGTGAATGGTTAGGTCCTACCATTGAAAGTGTCATTGAACAGGCTCTTATAGATGGAGCAAAACGGATTGTATGTATTCCTTTTGGGTTTGTTAGCGATCATGTAGAAATTTTGTATGATAATGATATTATTTGTCGGAGTATCGTTGAAAATGCTGGGGCTACATATGAACGTCTGCCTATGCCCAATGGAAATACCTTATTTATGGAGGCCATGGCAAAGGCTATACGAGAAAGGATTAATAAGTGAAGGTAACGATTGTTGGTGGTGGCCTTACGGGGCTTACTGCAGCCTATTATTTAGGCCATGCCAAACCAGATTGGCAGATACAATTATATGAACAGGCCCCTCGATTTGGCGGTAAAATTCAAACGCAACAAGTAGATGACTTTGTTGTTGAGTTAGGCCCGGATTCCTACTTGGGCCGCAAAACGGAAATGACGGATCTCATTACAGATCTTGGTCTAGCAGATACGCTTGTATCCAATGAAACGGGGCAGGCCTATGTGTATGACCGCGGTAACATTCACCCAATTCCAGGTGGTTCCATCATGGGTGTTCCTACGGAAATGATGCCTTTTGTGAAAGCGACCTTAATTTCCTGGGCTGGTAAAGTGCGTGCTGGTCTTGATTATTTTAAGAAACCGTATCCCTTAGATGCTCACGGCGATGTATCGATTGGTCATTTCTTCCGCTATCATTTAGGTCAAGAAATGATGGATAAATTAATTGAGCCATTATTGGCGGGTATTTATGGTGGCGATATTTATAAAATCAGTCTATTATCTACGTTTCCACATTTTATTCAAGTAGAACAAAAATATGGCAATATGGTTAAGGGCATGATTGCTGCTAAGATGAGCCATCAAAAGGCAGGTGTCTCTAAGGCTGCTAAAGGTGCTGTTAATGAAGGCGATGTTCCCCGTGCTGGTAAAGGAACGATGACGGATGCTCAATTTGATAAGAAACAATCTAGTATTCAGCGAACGAATGGAAATCTAAAAGCATCAAAAGGAACCGCATCACAATCCGGTATGTTTAGACAATTAACGGGTGGTCTTGAAAGCGTGGTAAGTGCGGTTGTGGAACAAATGCCATCCAATGTTACATTGACTACTAAGGCCCTTGTTCGAGATATATCGTATGCTGATGCAGTGTATCGTTATAATGTGAATGGCTTAGAAGAAACCTCTGATATGTTGATTATCTCTACACCACCGGCTACGTATAAAGATTGGTTTATTGGAGATACTGGATTTGATGGCGTACGCAATATGGAACAATCCAGTTGTGCTATTGCAATCATGGCCTTTGATAAAGCGTCCTTTGATGGCGAACTAAAAGGCTCTGGCTTGTTGATTACTCGTAAAACGGATACACCATTAACAGCGTGTACTATATTAAATCAAAAATGGCCACAAACAACGCCAGATGATAAAATCGTTCTTCGCGTTTTTATCGGTAAACCTGGTAATGATGTGGTGGAACGCTATAGTGATGAAGAACTTTCTGCATTAGCTCTTAAAGAAATTCAACGTATTATGAATTTTAATGCAAATCCAGAATGGATCAAAATTAATCGTTTAATACATTGCATGCCTCAATATAATGTGGGCCATCGTGCTGCTATCGCAGCCGCTCGGGAGCATGTGAAAGAACATTATCCTAATTTGTATCTCATTGGGACACCGTTTGATGGGATTGGGATACCGGATGGGGTGAAGCAGGCTAAGGATCTTGTGCAACGGTTAAGTAGTTCTACGTAGTCGGCGATGGATTTCGGTAATAGCAACTACGTTGCCGGTACGAGATGGTCTTCATTAGGCTCCAGCTAGCTTAACGGTCTTCGGCCTAGGGCCTTGACCTACTAAAGTCGCCTTCTGGAGACCATCTCGCACCTACTACGCGGTAAATATTAACTGAAATTCATCACCTACTGTAGAATGTTTTTGGTAACCGTTGCACCAGATTCCTTTAGCCTAGCGGTAAAGGGGAACGGTCTTCGGCCTAGGGCCTCGACCTACTAAAGTCGCTTCAGAAGGCTTATCCATCGTCTACAATAGTAGATACTGAATGTACAATGGTTACCTATTGAGACCCATTCCTCACCTACTGTAGATTTCTTTAAACAACCGTAGCACAAGGTTCTTTAGCCCAGACTAGAGGGAAATCGTCATCGGCCTAGGGCCTCGACTTACTAAAGTCGCTTCAGAAGGCTTATCCATTGCCTACTGTAGTGGATTTTAGTCTCTAGCTAGTACAAGGTCCTTTAGCCTAGGTTAGAGGAGAACGGTCATCGGGCTAGGGGCTCGATTTTGTAATTGTAAATTGTGTTTTATATATTTTATGTGAAAAGGAGTGGTATTATGGGTAAGGCAATTCCTACTGTTGAGGGTTGGCATAGTCAACATATGGTGTTTTCCATGGATTTTAGTGCTTGGAATTGTTTTGATGTAGAGGAGAAGGCTGAGGCTCGCGGTGAGTTAAAGGCGTTTTTGGCTGAGTTGGAGTCTATGCACCAAGCTAAAGAAGGCAGTTATGCATTCTATGATGTGAATGGTTATAAGGGCGATCTTTTGTTGTGGATTTTGGCGCCGTCTCTTGAGGATTTGGCAAAATGGGAACGCAAATTCCGTCGTCTAACGATTGCGTCTGTGCTTGTTCAAACGTATTCTTATACGTCTGTAACCGAGGTTAGTGCATATGTGAAAGCTAAGCTTGATACGCCTGAGGTGGATGCGAAATTGTATCCAACTGTACCAAAGGATAAATATATTTGTTTTTATAATATGACGAAGAAGCGTGAAGGCAATGATAATTGGTATATGTTGCCTCAAGAGGAACGCGGTCGTATGATGCGTGAACATGGCATCACTGGGAGACCATATTTAGAAGTACTATCTGAGTACACTACAGGTGGTGTTGGTCTTGATGATTGGGAATGGGGCGTTACTATTTTTAGTAATGATGACATTCAATTCAAGAAAATTGTTTACGATATGCGCTTTGAAGAAGCGAGTGCACGATATGGTATCTTCAGCGATTTCTATGTAGGAACGTTGATTGATGAAACATACTTTGATGAAGTGTTTGCTTAATCTATAACTACCAGTAGTAGTACTGTAAAGGGAAGGGGTTAAAGTTTTGACGCTAGCCATACGAAGCCTTGAGGGCTAAGTGGAATCGGCTAGTGGAAAAATTTTACCCCTTTTTGTTTTCCTATAATGAATCATGTATACAAAATACGCATATGGCTATGATTTTACCGCAAGTTAGATTGCGGTTTTTATATTATCAATTTACAGTGGACTTTGGTATACTGTGTATAGACATTAAATTCTATAGAATCTAAATTTTATATGAATATTGAAATGGAAGTAACTTTCACAAGGCTTATATATAATGATTATAGAGGTTGTGAAACATCAAGTGATATGAGAAGGAGTACAAAAGCTATGGAGATGAATGGTAGCGTTATTGATCAACAACGTTTAGATCAGGCTAGACTCGAAGCAAATGGCATGTATAGCAGCCAATTTGAAAAAGATGCCTGTGGTATGGGTTTTGTCGTAAATATTAAGGGCAAAAAATCCCATGATATCATCGATGATGGCTTGCGTATTTTAGAGCGTCTTGAACATCGTGGTGGTGCTGGTGCAGATAAGGATACAGGCGATGGTGCTGGTATCTTGGTACAAATCCCACATGAATTTTTTAAACGTGAATGCGAAGTGTTGGGCATCAATTTACCTGCAGCAGGTGAATATGGTGTGGGCATGATTTTTGCGCATAAATATGAAAGTCTTCGTAATGAGCAAAAACGTATTTTTGAAGAAGTAGTACGCGAAGAGGGGCAAGTCGTTCTCGGTTGGCGTGAAGTGCCTGTAGATGGTACTAAAGTTGGTAAGGAAGCGGCTGCTATTCGTCCTTGGATGATCCAAATTCTCATTGGTAAAGGCCCTGATGTAACGAATAATGCGGAATTTGAACGTAAATTATATGTTATCCGTAAATTGGCGGAAAAACGCATTATCCCATTGAGTAAGGAACTATCTAGTGACTTTTATATTGCATCCTTGTCCTCTAAAACAATTGTATATAAAGGTATGTTGACTCCTGGTCAATTGCGTGACTTCTACCTTGATTTGAGCGACCTTGATTTCACATCTGCATTGGCTATGGTTCACTCCCGTTTCAGTACGAATACATTCCCAAGCTGGGCTCGGGCGCATCCTAACCGTTTCTTAGTGCACAATGGTGAAATCAACACAATCCGTGGTAACGTAAACTGGATCAATGCTCGTGAAGGTAAAGCAGAATCTCCATTATTCCCAGATATTAAAAAGGTATTCCCTGTAGTAGATGACAGCGGTTCTGACTCCGCTATGTTCGACAATACTTTGGAATTCTTGCACATGACAGGTCGTTCCTTGCCTCATGCGATTATGATGATGATTCCTGAACCTTGGGAACGCAATAATCTCATGAGCCAAGAAAAACATGACTTCTATGAGTTCAATAGCTTCATGATGGAACCATGGGATGGTCCTGCCGCTATGGGCTTCACTGATGGTACTGTTATCGGTGGCGTACTTGACCGTAATGGTTTGCGTCCTGCTCGTTACTATGTAACAACTGATGATCGCGTTATTATGGCGTCCGAAGTGGGTGTAGTAAACGAAAACGCTGAAAATATTCGCGCTAAAGGTCGTTTGGAACCAGGCAAAATGCTTCTCATCGATACAGAGGAACAACGCATTATTTCCGACGAAGAAATCAAACAACGCGTTGCTACTGAATTGCCATATAATGAATGGGTAAAAGAACATGTTATCCACTTGTCTGAAATTACTCAAGCTGATGAAAGCGATATTCCAAAAGTAGAAGATTTGTTCAAAAAGCAACAAGCCTTTGGTTATACTCAAGAAGATCTTGTACGTATGATCGTACCTATGGCAAAAGATGGTAAAGACCCTGTAGGTGCAATGGGTGCCGATGCGCCTTTGGCAATCCTCTCTGATAAACCACAATTGTTATACAGCTACTTCAAGCAAATGTTCGCACAAGTAACAAATCCTCCAATCGACTCCATTCGTGAGGAAATGGTTACATCTACTCGTGTTATGCTTGGTAACTCTGGTAACTTAACAGATCCTAATAAAGCTGGTACTTATGCGTTGTCCATGCGTACACCAATTCTTACAAATCAAGAATTGGCGTCCATTAAGGCTCTTGACTGCCGTCGCATGAAATCTGTGACATTGCCAATCCTCTTCGATCCAACTAAGGGTGCGGATGGCTTGCGTGATGCGTTGAATGAATTGTGCGAAAAAGCAGAAGAAGCAGCACGTACAGAGCAAAATGTATTGATTTTATCTGACCGTGGAGTTGATGAAAATCATGCACCAATTCCAGCGTTGTTAGCTGTAGCAGCTGTTCATAATCACTTAATTAGAAAAGTATTGCGCACAGAAATTGGTCTTATCCTCGAATCTGGTGAGCCTCGCGAAGTACATCATTTCTGTACATTGATCGGTTATGGTGTAACAGCTATCAATCCTTACTTGGCTCTTGAAACTGTACGCGATTTACAAGCTCGTAAACGTCTTGGTGATATTACACCTGAAGAAGCAGAAAAGAACTACATTAAAGCAGCTGTAGGCGGCATTATGAAGGTTATGTCCAAAATGGGCATCTCCACAGTTCGTTCCTATCATGGTGCACAAATCTTCGAAGCCTTGGGCTTGAACACTAACTTTATTAATAAGTTCTTCGTAAATACACCAACTCGTATTGGCGGTATTGGTCTTGTAGGCGTTGCCAATGAAGCATTGGCTCGTTATGACCGTGCTTTCAAATCCGACGAATCTGTGCTTGAACCAGGCGGTTGGTACGGCCCTGTAAAAGACGGGGAAGAACATTTATTCAACCCTAAAACAATTGATCTTTTACAAGAATCTCTTATCAACGGCGACTATGCTAAATATAAAGAATACTCTAAAGCTATCCGCAACGATTACCACGTTACATTGCGCTCCTTGATGGAATTGAACTATCCTGTAGGCGGCGGTATTCCTATTGAAGAGGTTGAACCTGAAGAATCCATCGTAAAACGCTTTAAAGCAGGCGCTATGAGTTATGGTGCGATCAGTAAAGAAGCGCATGAAACAATCGCTATTGCCATGAATCGTCTTGGTTCTACATCTAACTCCGGTGAAGGTGGCGAAGACTCTGCACGCTTTAAACCATTGCCTAATGGGGATAGCATGAACTCTGAAGTAAAACAAATTGCATCCGGTCGTTTCGGTGTAACTGCTAATTACTTGATTCATGCAAAAGAATTGCAAATCAAATGTGCACAAGGTGCTAAACCAGGTGAAGGTGGTCAATTGCCAGGTAAAAAGGTATATCCTGAAATCGGTAAGGCTCGTCACTCCACACCAGGTGTAGAACTTGTTTCTCCTCCACCACATCATGATATTTACTCTATCGAAGACTTGGCGGAATTAATTTACGATTTGAAATGCGTCAATAAAGATGCTCGCATTTCCGTTAAATTGACTTCCGAAGCTGGCGTTGGTACTATCGCAGCTGGTGTGGCGAAAGCAAAAGCAGATAATATCTTGATTTCCGGTTATGACGGCGGTACAGGTGCGGCTGGTCGTACATCTGTAAAACACGCTGGTGTGCCTTGGGAACTTGGTTTATCTGAAACTCATCAAACATTGATGCTTAATCGTTTGCGTGACCGCGTTCAATTAGAGGTAGACTCTAAATTGATGACTGGTTTCGACGTAGCTGTTGCGGCTATGCTTGGTGCTGAGTTGTTTGGTTTCGGTACATTACCACTTGTAGCTGTAGGCTGTAAAATGGCTCGTGTATGTAACCTCAACACATGCCCTTATGGCGTGGCTACACAAGATGAAAAATTGCGTGCTCGTTTCAACGGCAAACCTGAATATGTAGAAAACTTGATGATCTTCATTGCACGTGAATTGCGTGAAATCATGGCTCGCTTAGGTATCCGTTCCGTAGCTGAACTCGTTGGCCGTATTGACCTTGTTCGTCAAAAATCTCAAGACGATAACTTCAAATTGTCTCGTGTCGATTTGAAACGTATCTTGTTCCATCCATACATCGATGCGTCTGTTGGTCATATGCATACCATCGATCAAGACCATGAATTGGAACGCACATTGGATATGTCCAAACTCTTGCGTATGTGCCGTCCTGCTATCGAAGATCAAAAACCTATTCGCGCTAAATTGGCCATCAACAACATTAACCGTGTAGTAGGTACATTAGTTGGTTCTGAGGTAACACGTCGTTATGGTGAAAGCGGACTTCCAGATAACACAATCAAGTTGAACTTTGAAGGTTCTGCAGGTCAATCCTTTGGTGCTTTCATTCCAAAAGGCATGACATTAGAACTCGAAGGGGATGCGAATGACTACCTCGGTAAAGGTTTATCCGGCGGTACCATCGTTGTTTACCCACCTAAGAAATCTATCTTTGAAGCTGACGAAAATATCCTTATCGGCAACGTTGCCTTCTATGGTGCTACATCTGGTAAATCCTATATCAATGGTGTAGCTGGTGAACGTTTCGCCGTTCGTAACAGTGGTATTACAGCTGTTGTGGAAGGTGTAGGCGACCATGGTTGTGAATACATGACAGGTGGCGAAGTTCTCGTACTTGGTAAAATTGGTCGTAACTTTGCAGCCGGTATGTCCGGCGGCTATGCGTACATCCTTGATTGCGATGAGCGTTATGTAAATACAGGTCTTGTAGAATTACGTCCTGCTAATAATGATGATCTTAAACGCATCAAAGAATTAGTCGAACAACATGTATTGCATACTAATTCCACAAAAGGCCGTCATATCCTTGAAAACTGGAATAACTTTGCCAATAGATTTACTAAGGTTGTTCCTGTAGCATACGAAGAAATGCATGCTGCTATTGAACGATTCAAAGAACAAGGCTTGTCCTTAGAAGAAGCTCAATTGGCTGCATTTAAAGAAAAATATGCAAAATAAGTTCTAATCTAATATAACTTAGAGAAAATGTAATGTAGAATGCCTCTATAGTTTTGACTATAGAGGCATTTTCATGTATAATATTTGTATTGCAATATTGGATCATGGCAGTTCTCGGGCCCGTGCAATGGGGGCCTGTGAATCGTGTCAGGACTGAGAGGTAGCAGCACTAAGCGGTAACCTTCATGTGCCACGGGGAACCCGGGGGCTGTCGTGATCGAATATTGCAAGGCGGCCTTGGGGCCGCTTTTTTTATCCTATTAGTGAAGCTGAAAAGGGTATTAGTTATATGCAAAGAGGACGTGAAAGGGCGCCCTCTTTTTTGCGTAATATGGTATAATAAAGTATTGCTAATTACGGACTGTTTACAGGGAAAAGGGGGTGTTCCTATGGCATATATGGCGTTATATCGTAAGTATCGTCCGCAGACGTTTACCGATGTGGTTGGACAACATCAGGTATCAGATACGTTGATGCGCGCTATCCGCGAGGATAAGGTGGCTCATGCGTATCTATTTGCAGGCCCGCGCGGGACTGGTAAGACGAGTTTGGCTAAGATTTTTGCACGTGCCATTAATTGTGAACATGGCCCTACGGACCATCCTTGTAATGAATGTAGCGTATGTAAATCGATTTTGAGTGGTCAATCTATGGACGTCCTCGAAATTGATGCCGCATCAAATCGTGGTATCGATGAGATTCGTGCTCTTCGTGAAAGCGTAAAATTTATGCCTGTAGAGGGGCGTAAAAAGGTATTCATCATCGACGAAGCCCATATGCTTACCAATGAAGCGTGGAATGCCCTATTAAAGACGATAGAGGAACCACCAGACCATGTCATGTTCATCTTTGCGACCACTGAGATTGAAAAATTGCCTGTTACCATTGTATCTCGTTGTCAACGATATACATTTAGACGTATCACATCTGATGATATTGCGCAGCGGTTACAATATGTTGCAGATAAAGAAGGCTTTGCCTTAGAGGATAATGCAGCACGGCTCATCGCGGTCCATGCGGATGGTGGCTTGCGCGATGCGTTAAGTATTCTCGATCAATGTGTGGGCATGGCCAGTGGCGAGATTACACCTTCTGTTGTAGAGGAACTCATTGGCCTCGTTAGTAAGGACTGGATTATTAAATTCCTATCTGCCTTGCACAATGGAGACGGGCCAGCCGTATTAAAATATATTCAAAATGCGCTTAGTGAAGGACGCGATGGGGCTCAAATCATGGAGGCCCTTACGCAACACTTACGGGCTTTGTTGATTGCAAAGGTCGCTCCCGATGCTGAGGAATTAAAGGTATATGATTCGTTCCGCACTGAATTCTTAGAACAAGCACAGGCTATCGAGTTTGGTACCATTAACCAATATATTAAACAGTTGCAATCCATCATGAGCGATGCAAAGCAGGTAGATAACCCACGGACCGTTATTGAAATGGGATTGCTCGTATTATGTGCTGGTATTTCAAAAGCAAATGATGATGTAGAAGAACGCTTATCCGCCTTGGAACATTCAGAGAGAGAATCTCGCGAAGGGCTTCTTAACCGATTAGCTAAGTTGGAACAACAAGGCCCACCGATGGTGGGGCCATCTATTAATTTTGTGGCTACCCCTAATGCATCGAGGTCAAATGTGGTAGACGATGATTTTATTCCACCACCTATGGAGGAATATGAATCTGTTACGATTCATGAGGTGCCAACAAATTATAAGCCTGCACCTACTGTAGCGGAATCGAAACCTAGCGGTAGTAATCTAACGGCTACTACAGGTTTGATGCCGCCACCAATTACGGGAGCTGTGCCACCGCCTATGCATGGTGTGGGTATGACTCCACCACCGATGAAGAATTCCGGTGCAGTACCACCTAAGACAGGCACAGCTCGAACGACGAGAAATACGGGCCGTCAGAAGAATACAGGCATTAGCCAAGTCGCTGTTATCGGTGAAACCATGGTGGACGCCGGGGAATATAGAACCATTCAGACTACTGTGATAAAATATCTAAAGGACAGCGATAAGGGATTAGCATATAATATTATTGGTCAAGGCCAAGTTATTTATGTAGATCGTGAAAAAGCAGTAGTAGCTTTTAAAAAGGGGATATCCCTTACCTTGGCTACTAATGAAGCAAATCGCAAGGAAATTGCATTAGCGTTCCAATATGCGTTGGGCTATTCCGTGTCTTTAGAGATTGTCGATATAGAGACAGATGTCTATAAAGAATATATGATGGCTAGCGGAGCGCGATCTAATCGAGCTGTACAGCCTAAGAGGTCACAGCCTACACCAGTTGTTGAGGCCCCGCCACCACCGGTAGAAACAGACTTACTTGATAATGGTGAAACAATATCCTCTACGCCTATAGCAAATCAGGATACTGAAGAGAAGTCTGGAGCTACTATACAATCTGAAACCCAAGATGTATCTAGTGGTGTAAAACCGCCAGAGCCTATAAGCTCCGAAGCCCGCAATAATGCTAGAGAGGCTGCGTTAGCTGCTCTTAAAGCAAGAGGTATTAAACCACCGAGCAGTAAGGGAGATGAGGATTCATCTGCTAAGAAAAAGACGGCTCATGATGACGGCGGTATACCTGTTATGAGTTTAGACGGAACACAGGTAATGACCGATGATGGTGAAGTTATCAATCGGCCTATGGATAGTGGTGCCACCGTGGAGGTAGAAGCCGTCCCAAAGCGTGAATACCAGTGGGACCCTGAACACATGGGCGTTGAAGAACAACAAAACCCACTGTTGGCTAAAACATTAGAGAAACTTTCAGAAGACCATGACATTTATGTAGAGGTCATAGAAGAGTAAATTATAATTTTCAGTATATAGTTAATTTATTGTACAGGGACTTTCACAGTCCTATAAGGAGGAAATACAATGTTCGGTAAAGGTATGGGCAATATGGCAGGCATGATGAAAAAAGTTCAAAAAATGCAAGCTGACATGAAAAAAATGCAAGAAGAGTTAAAAACTCGTACAGTAGAAGCATCCGTAGGTGGCGGCGCTGTTACCGTTGTTATGAATGGTGAAAAGATGATTGAATCTTTGAAATTGAACCCTTCTGCAGTTGATCCTGAAGATGTGGAAATGCTTGAAGATTTGGTAATGGCTGCTGTTAATGAAGCAAGCAAAAAAGTAGATGACCTATTGTCTCAAGAAATGGGCAAGGTAACAGGTGGTCTTAACTTGCCAACAGGTTTATTCTAAATGACAAACGCATTAGAACGGCTCGTAGAACAGTTGCGCAGATTGCCAGGTATCGGATCAAAATCTGCCCGCCGCTTGGCATACCATCTTGTGGAAATGCCCCAAGAAGAGGTGGACCGATTGGTCAATACCATTGTTGAAGCCAAAGGGGCAACCCGTCATTGTTCTATCTGTTTTAATCTATCTGCGCAGGACCCTTGTGAATTTTGCTCTAATCCTAATCGGGATCAAACCACGATTATGGTGGTTGAAACATCTCGTGATGTGATCGCCATTGAACGCAGTGGTGATTATAAGGGGCTCTACCATGTACTAGAAGGCGCTTTGTCACCTTTAGAGGGCATCGGTGCCGAAGATATTCGCGTTAAAGAGTTGATTGCTCGTTTGCGCGACGGCGTCGTACAAGAGGTTATTCTCGCAACGGACCCTGATGTAGAAGGGGAGGCGACGGCCTTATATTTGGCACGTCTACTAGCGCCGACTGGCATCAAGGTAACGCGTATTGCCCGCGGTGTTCCTGTAGGTGGAGATATCGAATATGCCGATGAATTGACCTTGGGCGGTGCCGTTGTAAACCGCCAGGAGATGAAAGGATAATATGAACGTATTACTCGCGCCATTATTGGCAGCGCCTATGACTGAGGCGATTATATCTGTATTGGTCATTGTTATCGCCTTGAAACTTGCTTTTTTTACTATTAAAAAGGTAGCTCTAAATGTAATATTAGGCATTGTGACATACATGGTATGTATCTATGTATTGCATATACCAATGGATATTGGCTTTGGTGTGTGGGCTTTGACCGTACTATTTGGCCCCATTCCGATGGTACTGGCCGCTCTATACTACGGCTTATAATATAAGGAGAGGATATCATGGTTATCAATAGCGAACAACAACGCGTCATCGATGAACTAGATAGAAATATCCTCTTGTTGGCGTCCGCTGGGACGGGAAAAACGAATACACTGGCTTATCGAGTGGCTCACATTATTGAAAGTGGCCGCTGCGAGGCTCATCAGATTTTGTGCATGACCTTTACCAATAAGGCGGCACAAGAGATGAAGTCGCGCATCGAATCCCTCGTTGGCCAACCTGCAAAGGCTGTGGAGATTAGTACGTTCCACAGCTTTTGTTTTTACGTTCTTCAACAAGAGGGCAAACGAGATGAGTCGCTTTATACAGATGTGACCATATTTGATGAAGAGGATTGTAAAGAACTATATTTGCCGTATAAACCAAGAAATATGAGGGATATGAACTTTGCTAGCCTTATTAGCGTGGTAAAGGAATATCGCTCTGTGTATGGATTCTATTCTGACTCTACCATAGATGATTACAAACGAACGATACAACGTTTAGAGCAGGAGCAATCTAAGCAAATAGAGAAATTATTTTACAATTATAATACGCTTGCTACTGAGGACTTGTCGGACTTTTGGGCTCATGGTCATGAATGGATTACCCATTATGATGAAGGTTTACAATCGGTTCACGGTGTAGATTTTACTGATTTAATCTGTGGTGTTCACCGATTATTTCAGAATCCTGATATTCGAGAACGTTGGCGCAGTCGCTATCAATATATTTCCGTCGATGAAATGCAGGATACAGGCTCTTTAGAATACAAGGTTATGGAAATGTTATGGGAAGGTAATCACGTTCTTTTATGTGGCGACTATTTCCAAACTATTTACGAATGGCGAGGCTCAGATCCGTTCCGTTTATTAGAGGCATTTACCCGCGATTTTAATCCTCTAAAAATCATATTCTATAAAAACTATCGCTCCAACCGCACTTTATTCACGATGGCTTTCAAAACATTGCAAACTATGTTTCCTCAGCTGGTAGGTGATGTATATGATGAAATGCCTGAGGCCAATAGTGCTAGTGATGGTGCACCTGTTCTTGTGAAAGGCTGTCGCAATGAATATACGGAGGCAAAGTTTATTTATGACCGCATTTGTGCACTTCCAAAGGATGCATCTATCGGTGTGTTGGTCCGTGATAACCGCAAGACACAGCGTTTAAGTGAGCAATTTGAACGATATAATCAAGATAAGCCAGAATCGGAACGTCGTCCGTTTATGATTATTGATGAATATAAATTCTTCCGCCGTCAGGAGATTAAGGATGTCATGGCGTATTTTAAGCTCTTGATGAATCCAAATGATGCGGTCAGTGCGAAACGTATTATTAAACGTTATGTATCGGGCATTGGTGACGCGCGTATTCGCGATATTGAAAGCCCTAAAAATCGCAGTGTAGGGTTAAAATTGACGGATTTTATGGATATGCCCATCTTTGAAGCCGAGCCATATGCTAAATTGGTAGCTGGTCTTGAGGCGGGTGAAGTCGTAGTATACGATGTGGAAAGCACTGGTACGGATACGACAGAAGACCGAATTATCCAGATTGCAGCGATGCGCATTGATAAAGATGGGAATGAAATAGAACGGTTTGAACGTTTTATCAATCCTGGTAAATCGGTAGGTACCTCTCAACTCGTTCATGGCTTTACGGATGCATATTTAGCAGAGCATGGTGAAAGTCCAAAGGTCGTATTGGAGGCTTTCAAAGAATTTTCTAACAATCGTATTATTGTAGGTCATAATGTTAATTATGATATTAGTATTTTAAGCCACGAATTAGCGCGCCATAATTTAGGAGAGCCTCAATTTAAGGCCGTATATGATACACTAGATATTTTTAGACGGTTCTATCCTACGCTGGAGAATCATAAGTTAGGATTTTTATCGAATCATTTTCCAATTAATCATACGCCTACCCATAATGCGATGGATGATATTATCGCTACTGGCCAATTGTTAATCTATGCGGTTCATGAAAATATTGTGCCCACAACGACGGACCGCATGGTAGCTATTAATCAATATAAAGCTGCTTTCACAACGATTGCATCCCAAATGGCGACCTTGCGAAGAAAGATGCATACCGATAATCCTACGGAATTATTGGCCTATATTATGAATCAAATGGGCGTACTAGACTATTATAAGAGTCATGGTGAAATGGCTAAGGTTGAACATGTACGAGATCTGTATCGTATTATGGAATCATTAGATAAGGAATATGAAGGCACAACGGGATTAGCTCGTCTCAATCATATTTTGCAATTGGCTGCCTTGACGGCTGGTGAGCCACAACAGATGAGTAAACAGTCTAAGATACCGATTATTACGGTTCACCAAGCTAAGGGGAGTGAGTTTGACCATGTATTTTTGGCGGGTATGAATCAAGGGACATTCCCTAGTTTTATGTCCTTGCGCGAAGGAAACGAAGATGAGGAAAAACGCTTGTTCTATGTGGCGATTACAAGGCCAAAACAAGAACTGGTTATTACCTATACCCATGAATCCCAACGAGGACAGGGTACATCGCCAAGTGTATTCCTCGATTATATGCCACGAGATCCAAAACTCGTAGAAAGGAGTATGTAATGGCACGAAAGACACATAGACCGGATGATATACTTTGGCCCGTTACGGAAAGTGCTTTTAAAGCTGTAAGGGATACATCGTCAGATATTGTGACATTAGGTGTAGTATTAGATACGAAGTATCCAAGAAAAGCGATGGTAAAGCTATTTGATGAAAAATTAATCCATGTAAATGGTCACAAAGCAACGCCTCATACGGAGGTATCCATAGATGATGAAATTTGGATTGCTATGGCTAAAGAAAAGATTGACCATGAACCAATCGCAATGGATTTACATATTCTTTATGAAGATGATGATTTACTTATTGTGGATAAGCCGGCCGGTGTTACGGTAAATTCAAAGGACCAAGTATCTCTTGCTAATGGCATTGCTTACTATTTCAAGGAACATGGTATTAAGCGCAAAGTACGTTTTTTGAACCGTCTTGACCGGGATACAACAGGTTGTATTGTAATTGCTAAAAGCGGTCTGGCTCAAAGCCTTTATCAACAACAGATGGATGATAATACCTTTGAGAAATGGTACATGGCCATCGTTGAAGGCATTGTTGAATCAGATTCTGACTCTTTGGTGCTTCCTATGGATAGAAGTATTGATGGCATTCACTACGAAGTAAATTCTAAGGGGAAAGATACGCGGACCGATTACACCGTTTTACATCGGTATCCTAATGGAACTGTGGATAACTCTGTGTATAACTTACAAAATACTGTGGATATACCCCGTGAAAATGTGGACAGCATATTAAATACTGTGGATAAACAGGGTGGAATTGTGGATAATTCTGTGCATAACTTAGGCAATCAGCCTTGTACAGCAGTGGCAGTTCGTTTATATACAGGTAAAACACATCAAATCCGTGTGGCCTTTAGCCATATAGGTCATCCTTTGGTAGGGGATACATTGTATGGGGCAAAATTTACGGGAGAACCATTTGCACTACGGGCAATGAAAGTTGTTTTTACACATATGCGTTCTGGAGAGCGTATAACCGTTCAAGCTTAACTAGAATAGGGATTAAGTAGTTGAATAGACTTTAAAATACATAAAAGTTTCTAATTGAGAAATGAGAATGACTGATAAGTTCAGTAAAATCAATGGATTTCATGAAAATACATCGAAAAATATAGTGACAAATGATAATCCATAAGCTATAATACAAATAAACGTACACATATAAATATTTAATATAGTACATATAGTATGTAAGAGGTGTAATAGTATGATTTTACAAGAAAATAGTGCTGAACGTAATCGGGGTATTACGCTCGCTAGTATCAAGGGCATTATAGGAAATGTAGTGCTTGTCATTTTTAAAATGATAATAGGATTGGCATCGAATTCCATCGCCATAATCCTTGATGCGGTAAATAACTTAACAGACGTTCTTTCTTCGGTGTTGACAATTGTCGGTACAAAACTGGCCGCAAAAGGAGCCGATAAGGAACATCCATTTGGACATGGTCGTATAGAATACATGACCACCATGGCCATTGCTTTCATCATTCTTGGTGCAGGTATTGGTTCTCTTAAGGAATCGATTGATAAAATTCTTCATCCAGAGGTATCTACCTTTGATATTCCAAGCCTTGCCATCATCGCTGTTGCTATCGTTGTAAAGGTTGTGATGGGGCGATACATTAAGTCTCAAGGTGAGAAATATAAATCTGATGCCCTCGTAGCGTCTGGTATTGATGCTCTTTTTGATGCGGTGATTACCTTTGCCACATTAGTATCTGCTGGCCTTGTATATTTCTTTAATGTAGATATTCAAGGCTATGTAGGGGCTTTAATTTCGCTATTAATTTTGAAAGCAGCCTATGAGATCTTGCGGGATATGTATAATCATTTGCTTGGTGTTCGCGCCGATGATGATCTTATTCGAAACATCAAAGAAACTATCGCGCAACATCCAAATGTAGGCGGTGTATATGACCTAGTGCTAAATAGCTATGGACCAGGTGAAGTAATTGGTTCTGTTCATATTTCGTTGCCAGATACGATGACAGTGGGCGAGGTTCATCCGTTAACTAAAGGAATCGCAGTTCATCTTTATAAAAAGTTTGGCATTAATATGACTGTCGGAGTATACGCAGAAAATCAACCAAGCGTAGAAGTTCTTGAAATCAAAAAAGCGCTTGATCAAGTTGTAAGTTTATATACTAATGTAGTACAAGTACATGCCTTCTACGTACGAGAAGATAAAAAGATTATCTATTATGATATTATCTTTAACTTTGACGAAGAAGATCCACATGGTACATTAGAAAAGATTAAGGCGGAACTTCATAACCGTTATCCAGATTATACACAATTTGCTATTGTGGATACGGATTTTAGTAATTAGTTTTATATAAAGAATAACCGATATGTATCCTTGTATGAGGAACATATCGGTTATTTTTATGGGGCTGGATTGTCACTTGATAAATACATTATTTATGCCTATAATGAATTGTATAAAATATAGTTAGTCATATATTATATATAGTATGGAGAGAACTATGAATAAATTGGTATTATCCACATTAGCAATTATGACTGCAGTTAGTATCTGTGGCGTGCAATCTGTAGATGCTAAATCAGTTAAACCAGATCCAACCATGACTATGTTGCACATGCCGAAGAATGATGAAATCTCGGTAGGTAATGGTACTACAAAAGAAATCAATAAACAAACACAATCATTAGTGAATAATGTGGCCGTGTCCACTAGATCAATGATTAAGAAGAATTGGAAAACCATCTATATTAAGGCAGTGCCATCTGACAATACAGTTCGTTTCTACTATACGGATACGATGGGCCAAGTTTATAGTGGTCAAACTATTAAAAATACTGGTTTATCTAAGGGAAAATATAGAGCAGGAGCATTACGTCAGGCTCAGGCGTTGCAGGATTTGTATATGTATCTACAACAAACGAATCAGGAAATTCCTTCTTCTATAGATATTATCGTTACCAGTCAAGGTCGTCGGATTCGAACCATCATGAATTACGATGAAAATATAGGAGATAGTTCAATCTATCAACAAAATTATGAACAAATTAATTTCCCAAATTTGAAATAGTTTGGATATAGTGAAAGCCCCTACCTCGGTGAGGTAGGGGCTTTGTGTTAAATTACATAATCATCGTGATCATCTGTTGTTTGTTTTTTAGCTTGCTTTTTAGCACCTGCTAGGTCTAATAGTTCTTCTTCAAGTGTATCTTCGTCCCCTGTATTGAGCATGGAGTAGAAGGCCCACAAGATAATGAACCAAACTGGTGTGAAGAATAAGGCAACTCTTGTGTCATCATTCAAGGCCAAGATAATGAGGATGAACGCAAAGAACGCAAGAATTAAGTAGTTCATCACTGGATATAGAGGCATTTTAAATTTAGATTTTGCCGCTAATTCAGAATTTTTTTTGCGATATTTTAAATGGCAAATAACCATGATAGCCCAGATGAAAATGAAACAGAATGTAGAGATAGATGTAATCATAACGAAGACTGCTTCTGGCATGACATAGTTAAGTACAACTGTAATAAGTAGTACGGCAGCAGAGAAAATAGTCGCTTGATATGGCACGCTACTATGTGTTAAGCGCCGCATTGATTTAGGTGCGTGACCGCGTTTTGCAAGGGCATAGATCATACGACCTGTACTAAAAATACCAGAGTTTGTAGCTGATGCGGCAGAGGTAAGCACAACAAAGTTGACGATACCTGCTGCTGCGGTAATACCAACTGCTGTAAATACGGCCACAAATGGACTGGCTGCAGGGTTAACGGCTGTCCATGGGTAAATACTCATGATAATGGCTAAGGAACCAATATAGAACAAAATAATACGCAAAGGAATATTATTGATGGCCATTGGAATAACCTTTTCAGGGTTTTCAGTTTCCCCTGCTGTCAAACCTACAAGTTCAATGCCGGTAAATGCAAATACAACCATTTGGAAGGATAAGATAAAGCCCATCGTTCCATTCGGGAACCATCCGCCGTAATTCCATAAATTACTAAAGGCGGCAGCAACACCAGCATCGGTACTAAATCCAGAGAAAATCATGATTAAGCCGATGATGATAAGGGACACAATGGCAATAACCTTGATCATGGCAAACCAGAATTCCATTTCACCAAAGTGCTTTACGGCTGTTAAGTTCATGAGTAATAGAGCTATTAAGACGACGAGGGCTGGTACCCATTGAGGGAGCCATGGTATCCAGTATTGCATATACAGTCCGACGGCCGTTAAATCGGCCATGGCTAGTGATAGCCAACAGAACCAATATGTCCACCCTGTGATGAACGCAGCGCGATCACCTAGATAATCCTCTACAAAGTCGATAAAGGAATGATGATTAAGATTAGATAATAATAATTCCCCTAACGCTCTCATTACAAAGAAACATATAAGACCAGTAATGAGATAAGCAAAAAGAATGGATGGACCTGCCAAATGGATGGCCCGACCGGAACCTAAGAATAAGCCTGTACCAATGGCACCGCCAATGGCGAGCAATTGTACGTGGCGATTCTTAAGGCCCCGTTCTAACTGATTCGTATCAGACATAGTAAAGACCTCTTTTCTACAAACTACCTATAAATACAAAAAGCCATGGATGACCATAACTTTCATAATCTATAGAATATATAAAACTATTTTCTTATAATACAGTATCTATTATAAAAAGTCAAATGTATTTTTACAGTAGACACATCATGTAAATAGTATTATTAACATACGAATAAAAGAAAGCGTATTCATACTTTTAAAAGCATACTATACGTTAAAAGGTTTTCATAATTTGCTATAATAATTGATAGATTATCTTTTACGTAAAGTCGTGGAGGTTATTATGAGACGACAAGACAGAAGAGTTACAGATATAGAAGAAATTAAGGGCATTTTAAATAGCACTCGCATCATTCACCTAGGCATGATGGATGGTGATTACCCTTACGTAGTACCCTTACATTTTGGTTTTGAATTTATAGATGAGGTGCTTTATATCTATGTGCATGGGCATCATGAGGAAAAGAAGTTTGACTTGATTAAAGCAAATCCTCATGTGTTTATCGAAATTGATGGCAGTGATGAAGCCCTTGTTTCAGGTGGTGATATTCCTTGTGCATATAGTTCAGTTTATTCCAGTGTGATGGGCCGTGGAGAGGCTACCTATTTAGAGGCTATTGATGAAAAGTCTCATGGCTTACAAGTATTGATGAAACATCAGACAGGACGTGAATTTACTTTTACGGAAGCCATGGTAAACTCTGTGGGCGTAGTTCAAATTAAAATTGTCGACTATACGGCCAAAAGACGAAGACAACTTGAACAAGATACTATTATGCCTCCATTAACTAAATAATGACACAACAATCCTATTGAACTCTATTATGATATAGCGTTCAGTAGGATTTTTTATATCGAACCTAAGCATTAGATACATTATTGGGTTGTGACGATGCTTTCACAAAAGGAAAGATAAAAGTTTTATGAAGTAGCTAGAGCTACAGAAACGGTAGCTTGATTTTGATATAAATAAGAAAATATATCATTATATGTGTGGAGTATATTATAAATTTTTGTAATAGGAGAGAATATGAAGAAAACTATAGGTAAATCCATTTTAGCTGCTATAGCTGTTGGTTTAGTATCTATAAGCTATGTATCCGCAGATACTGTTGATCAGTCTGTATCGATTAATCATTCTGAGGCCGCAGCTAAGTCTAACAATGTTATGCCAAACATGAATAATGCGTCTCCAATTAAACAAATACCAAGAATGCAATTAGTAGGCTGGCCTATAATGACTCAAGACAGTGCTCGTAACTTTAAGGGGATAGCAGAGGTTACTCAGAAATTGCCGTATGAGGCTGAGGCCCCTAGTTATATACCTTTTGGATATCAGCTTTATACAGCACGTCTTGATCGAAATGATGTGCTAGAGGTTGTATATTACAAAAGAAATGCACCTATCTATCAGGCTGGGAAAAAATTTATTACTAATGTTATGGCCTATCGAATGGGATACTCTTTGGATACCGTAAGAGATACAGCGTATATCCCTGCTGAGTATAAGGACTATGAATGGTCTGAACAAGGTGAATCCGGCAAGGTGTATTATACAGGTAAGCCAGGAGTACAATTGATCCGTAGCATTACGTGGACGGAAGGTGGCATGGCGTTCTCCTTATTCTTCTTAGAACCTGTGAAAGCAGTTGATGCTGAATTCTATAAGGAACATGTGGTACCTGTAAAAAATATAGATAGCTCACGTTATGAATTGTTGGGAAACTATCCGGTTACGAAGATTTCAAACAAAACAATTGATGAATATAATAAAGAACGAATGATTCCTTAGCAGATAAACTGATGTTATACAAATTGTATCTAGAACAATATATTGTGTAATAGCGGTAGAATTTGTAATCCCTTATAAAGAGGAAAAAATATGAGAAAAACAATGTATAAGTCCGTTTTAGCTGTTATTGCTGCTGGGTTATTATCTGTAGGAATGGCCACAGCAGAAACGCTAGATACTCCTGATACTACAGATCAGGCTGGATCCACTAAAACACTTAAGCTCGGACATAACTTTAAAAATGTTGAGCCTAGAACTGATAGCTTACAGTGGCACTTTCATGATTGGCCTATAGAGAATACACAAAAGGCTCATACTTTTAAGGGACAACTAAAAGAGGCAGTTCAGAAGCTTCCATATGAAGTTAAGGCACCTAGTTATATCCCTTATGGCTATGAAATTTATACAGTGCGGCAAGACAAAAATGATGTATTAGAGGTTGTATATTTTATAAAAAATTCCCAAACATATCGAGTTGGTAAGAGAAACTCTGGTAGTATTTTTGTTTATAGAATGGGCTATTCAGTGAACGATGTAAAAGATGTACCGTATGTTCCTGCTGAATATAAGGACTTTGAATGGTCTGAACAAGGTGAATCTGGTGAAGTCTTTTACACCGGGGATCCAGCAGTACAACTAATTCGCAGCATTACGTGGACAAAAGACGGTATGGCATATTCCTTATTGTTCTTAGAATCTGTGAAATCAGTTGATGCTGAATTCTATAAGGAACATGTGGGGCCTGTAAAAAATAGATAGCTCACGTAGCCATTTATTTGGAATAAAGCGAAAATGTGTGTAACCGCTCGAAGAGGAGAGAATATGAAGAAACTAATAACATCTGCTGTTTTATGTGCCGCGATGGCTACTGCAGTAAGCACCTTTGGCGTACAGCCAGTTAGTGCTACATACCCGTTAATAGATAAAAATGGTAATACCGTTCCTGTTGAACGAGATGTAGATAATCAGAAAACTATCGATGATAATAAAAAACTCACTGATCGTTATCGCTGGTATGATCAAGTTGATGATTATGATTTAGTTGAAACTAATATTGAGAGTACCGCGCAGGAATTTGGCTATCCTATACAAGTTCCGTCTTATATGCCTAAAGACTATGCAGTACGTGATGTAAAGGCCAAGGACCATGACGTATTAGAAATTGTATATACGGAAACGGGCCGTGATGGAGAATTTGGTCCGAAGCTAACCTTCTCTAATACAGATATTGTATATCGCATGGGTTGGGCTATTGATACAGTGGTAACGCCTATATTAGAAAAGATAAAGTACAATGCTAAGGATGCAGTTAGCTTTACTACCCCTAATGGGATTTCTGTACATACGTTAGGTTATAGTAAAGACGCTATTCAAATCGCTTATTGGGAAAAAGATCACAAAGTGTATATGCTCTACTTTGCTTCTTCAAGAAACCAAAGCTTTGTAAGCAAAATTGTAGACTCTGTAGGTCCTGTGAGTAACGTAGCTGCTGATGATACTCGACTACGTGGTGACCGCAATGATAAGCAAAATGTTGAAGAAAACGATGCGAAAAAGGTTAAACAAAATGATGATCCGGATTGGCCTCCTTATGAAACGATTGGGTTGCCATTGCGTACACATACGAATTCTGTGTGGCCTATACTTACGAGCAAAACCATCGGTTTACCTAGCGGTGTAATTAATGCATCTCATAAGATGTCCTATGACGTATCTGTACCAAGTTATTTACCGTTTGGCTATACATACTATGCTACACATTTTTATGACAATGATGTATTAGAAACTGTATATTGGAAGCAAGGTGAAGAGTATCAAGAGCGCAGCGGTCGTTGGGTAACTCATACGATGGTCTTCCGCATGAGCTACTCTATGGATACTGTATGGCCTGAAGAATATATTCCAATGGAGTATCATGACGTACAGTGGAGTGACTCTACCCCAATAGGGGAGGTTCAATATACAGGGGATGTAGATAAGGGCTTAGTGCGCAGTGTTACGTGGTACAAGGATAATATGGCGTATTTCTTGTTCTTCCAAGTGCCTGTGAAAGCATCTGAAGCAGACTTTTATAGAAATCATGTAGTGCCATTAAAAGATATCGATCCAAGTCGTACAGACTTAATTGGTGTAAAAACAATTCGTTAATACTAAATAGTAATAAAAAAAGAACCTATCTCCTAGATATTTTTAGTAATATCTTTAGAGATAGGTTCTTTTAGTTATTAATTAGAAGAATACGTAACGGATGATAACGAGTACCGCTAATACGTACATAATCCAGTTAACCTCTTTTGCACGACCTGCAATAATTTTGAGTAGAGGGTATGCAATAAGACCTGCAGAGATACCATTAGCGATGCTGTATGTGAATGGCATCAAAACGATAACGAGGAATGCAGGAAATCCTTCTGTCCAATCATCGAAGTCGATATTGCGGATAGCACCTAACATGAGGGCACCAACGATGATAAGAACAGGAGATGTGGCTGCATTTGGTACCAAGGATACCAATGGAGCCAAGAATAAGCAGATTAGGAATAATACGCCTGTTGTGACAGCTGTTAAGCCTGTACGGCCACCAGCACCTACACCTGCTGCACTTTCAACAAACGCAGTAATCGTAGATGTACCGAGTAATGCGCCAGCACTAACGCCGATAGCGTCAACAGTCATCGCTTTACCAAGACCTGGGAATTTACCAGACTTAGGATCCGCAATTTTTGCCTCTGTAGCAGTACCGATTAAAGTACCCATCGAGTCGAACAATTCTACGAAGGTGAAGGAGAAGATAATCGTAATCAAGCCCATGTGGATCGCACTAGGAATATCTAATTGAAGAAATGCAGCTTTTGAGAAGTCAGGCACTGCCAATACTGTGAAGTTCTCAGGCATTGTAGATAGTCCCGTTACATAGGACACAATTGTTGTTACCAACACACCAATCAAGAGTGAACCTTGAATCTTACGAGCCATCAATAGAGCGGTAAAGATGAGGCTGAATAGGGCTAACAATGTTTCGCCACTGTGCAAGTTACCTAGTGTTAACAATGCTTCGGATGCTGGAGGGACTAGATTGCCATGTGTTTGTACAACTTGGCCTAAGGTGTTTGGAGATAAACTGATGGAAATCGCCATCAAACCGGATAGTTTTAAACCGATAATGGAGATAAATAGCCCAATACCAACGGTAATAGCGACTTTCATAGAAGCCGGTATACCTACAACAATCATTTGTCGTATCGATGTCAGCGTTAAGACGAGGAATACGAGACCGGAAATGAACACCGCACCTAGTGCCGTTTGCCATGATACACCCATACCGAGAACTACGGTAAAGGAATAAAAGGCTAAGAGGCCAACCCCTGGAGCCAGTGCGATTGGATAGTTAACAAATAAACCCATAGCAATCGTTACGAGGCCACCACCTAAAGCCGTAGCGATGAGGACGGCATCCTTGTCCATGCCAGCAAGACTCAAGATGTTTGGCGCCAAAAATAGGATATACGCCATCGTGATAAACGTGGTAATACCCGCTAAAATCTCGGTTTTAACGGAGGTACCTCGTTCATTGAGTTTAAATAGTTTATCTAACATTAGATAAATCCTCCCTGTATGAAATTATAAATCATATCAAATAAAAATATTTCGATATACCTATAGTGTATCATATTTCCCACCATTTTTTGTATGAATTTATGTTATACTATACATATATTGTGAATGACTTAGAGGTTAACTTATGAAAATATCTACAAAAGGGCGGTATGCCTTGCGAATCCTAGCGGATATTGCAGAACACGGGACGGAAAAGAATGTGCCTATCCGTGAAATCGCAGAACGCCAAGGGTTTTCAGATAAATACTTAGAAGGAATTGTATCTCGCTTGTCCTCTGCGGGCCTCGTTAAAAGTGGCCGTGGTAAATACGGTGGATATCGCTTGGTTAAAGATCCTGCTGAATATAATGTATATGAAATTTTATATGCTGCAGAGGACTCTATTGCTCTTGTGTCCTGTTTAGAGGATGATGTAGAGCCATGTCCTATGTTTAATGATTGTTTGACTGCTCCTTTATGGCAGTATTTACAAGATGAGTTTCGCCATGTAATGGAGCGCGTTTCCTTGCAAGATGTAATGGATCACAAGTTTCCAGTGGAATAATTGAGAGAGTCGCGTTTTATATGCGACTCTTCTTTATATAATTTTGTAAAAGCATATTTTTATACACTTTTATATGTGGAAAGAAGGCGAAAGATGAGTACAATCGCAGATGATACTCGTGGTGGCATGCGAAATGTATGGATTATTACGGCTGCCATGACTGTATTAGCTATATGTTACACCATGATTATTCCTTTTTTGCCTATATATCTCTTGGAATTAGGTGTCCCAAAAGCCGATGTAGCCCTTTGGTCGGGTCTTGTTTTTGGGATTACATTCCTCATTGCGGGCATTATGGCTCCGATTTGGGGGAAAATCGCCGATAATAAAGGGAAAAAACGGATGGCCTTGCGCGCTGGCTTTGGTATTGCTGTCTGTTATGTATTAATTGGTTTAGTTACAGACCAATATCAACTACTCATGGGGCGGGCCCTCGTTGGATTTGCCAATGGGTTCTATCCCGCGGCAATGACTATGGTATCCCTCAGTGTCGATGAGAAACAGGTTGGTCGAGCTCTAGGTATCTTCCAGACAGGGCTTATCTTGGGGAATGTCATTGGTCCATTTTTAGGTGGTGCTGTTGAAAGTGTAGTAGGGATGCGTCCTGTATTCTATGTATCTGGTGTTGCTGTACTTATTGCGACATTGGCTGTATTGTTCTTTGTGAAAGAACCAAAATTACATGCTGTAGGCCCTGATGGAACAGCGCAAGCTACTCAACCTACTAAATCTACATCTTTACGTGAAGACTTTAAGGCCGTTCAACAACAACCTGTACTAGTACGGTTGCTTGGGATTTTCTTCTTTATGCAATGTGTCATCATGATGCTACAGCCTATTTTGGCCCTTTATGTGGGGGATATGCAAGGCACCATGGAAGGGGCCGCTATTATTTCAGGTACTATCCTAAGTATCGGCGGTTTAGCAGGCTCCTTAACGACTAATCTATGGGTTCGCCTTGGTGAACGTCGTGGTTATTTTAAGACCATTTCCTACTGTATGATGGGTAGTGGTATCGTTCTATTGCTGCAAAGCTTACCAGTGGGTATATGGTGGTTTGGTGTTTTACAGGTTCTAATTGGTTCATGCATTGTAGGGATTAATCCATCCTTGAGTGCAGCAGTAACCCTTAATACAGATCCAAGCTTTAGAGGTCGTATGTTTGGTATGACGACGACGGCTCAACAATTTGGTTCTATGGTAGGTCCTGTATTTGCTAGTATTGTATCGACCTATGTGGGCATATCCTACGTATTCAGTATTACTGGATTGTTATTGTTATATATGGGCTTTCAGTCTAGAAAATTATCTAAAAAACATGAATAGCACTATGATGAGTCATAGATAGTATTAAGGAAATCATTTGTTTCGTATGAGATGCAAAGGAGTTGTTATGATCCGTATCGGTCAAACTGTACTTGGAGAAAAGGGTACAAAGATATGCGTGCCTATTGTGGGCACAACGGTAAAAGAAATTCTAGATGCTACTGCGGTGGCATGCAATACACCCTGTGATGTGGTGGAGCTACGCATTGACTATTACGAACGAGCTCATTCCATTGATGCTATTATTGAACTATTGATGCTCATGAAACCTCAATTAAAAGGTCGTGGACTGCTGTTTACGTGGCGCACGAAGGGTGAGGGGGGCGAGAAATCTATCTCCTCACAAGATTACTTTACAATGTTAGAACGCCTTATCCCCACGGGCTTGATAGATGCTATTGATATTGAGTTATTCTTTGATCAAGATAGAATGGTCAAAACCATAGAATTCGCCAAGGTTCATGGTGTAACAATCGTCATGAGCAATCATGATTTTAATGGTACACCAAGTAGAGATGTTATTGTAAATCGACTCATTCAAATGAAAGGATTTTTAGCGGATGTGCCAAAGATAGCCGTTATGCCTCATACAACAGGTGATGTATTAACACTTCTTGAAGCGACGGCTGAGGTGAAATCCTTATATCCATCAGACCCAATCATTACGATGGCCATGGGGCCATTGGGGGCTATTACACGTGCTTCAGGAGCTTTATTTGGCAATGCTATGACCTTTGCCTCTGCAGGCAAAGCATCGGCACCAGGTCAAATCGATGTACATGAGCTAAAACGTATCTTAGATACTCTTGATGTAGATGGTGTATTTGATGAACAACAACATAAACGCATAAAAGTACATTAAAAAGTCGGCGAAAGCCGACTTTTTTATTTGTCTTGTAGTTCTTGTAATATATTCATACGAGATGGTCGAATATAGAAAATATAGATGTAATTACCTATAACTTTATATAGAATGAGATACTTTTTGTGTGATAATTTTCTGTATTTTGTCTCACTATTTATAATAGGGTATCGTTCCGGAAAGGTTGTTAGTGAAGATATTTTTTTATAGATGGATTCTAATTCTTTTCTGATGACGGTTTTAGCTGTAAGTAGCTGCTCTAATGAAAGTTTGAGACTTACCATGTCAGATTTAGCTGTAGGGGTCAAAATTATTGTATATCTCATTTTAACCTCCGTACTTATAAATCCTTAAGGAGCTCATTAAAGACTTTTTCAGCAGGTTCGCCAATTCCTTTTTTTGCTTGATTAAGTCCTATCTCTATTCTTGTGCTTAAATCTTCTTTAGTCCATAAATCATCATTTATAGCATCAATCCATTCTGGGCGATGGATAGTGGAAGGAATATCGTTAGTGAATTGTATTTGTTTTGATACAAGTGTAACAGTTTGTGATATGGTTAATCCCATTTCTTTTAAGATAGCTGTTGTTAGTGTCTTAACTTTAGGGTTTATACGGATATTGAGTATGCCTGTTTTATCAATTTTATCAAAGGATATTTCTATTTCGTTTGCTGTTGATGTTCCGTATGTACTTATAGTATCTGAGGCCTTTAATGTAGTTTTTGGTTGTTCATATGTGCCATTTTTATTGAGTGTGCTTGGTGTTGGCGTATCATCTGTAGTTGTTGTTGGTAAAGCAATGGCAAATGGGATACGGCGTTCTTTTATGATTTGACGAAATAGTGCGTCTAGCATAGAGGTGTAGGATAGGCCTTGTGCTTTTAATATACTAGATACTTCCTGTTTTAGATCTTCGTTGATGCGGACTTGTAGGTTTACGGTTTTCATAATTCTCTCCTATTATTTTTGATTGTAACTGTAATATTTTGGTCATTTTATTGCTCTTATAGTGAAAAGTATTTAGGTTTTTTGAATTTTTATTGTAATTACATTGTAATTGCAAATAAGGGTTTTTACAAATATATATAATACATAAGAAATATAAAAAAGCAGTACTTATCCTGAGAATAAATACTGCTTTTAGTGCTATATCTATGAAGTTGAGATATGAGTTTTAGTTTTATCTAGAAATACAGATGAATAATTTTTTAGAGTAAATTAGTTTCAAAGTCTTCTAGGATAGCTGCTACTGTTTCTGGAGCATTGCGCTTGTGTTCTACGATGCATTGAGCGAAGCTTTCATACATTGGTGTACGAATTTCTTCGAGTTCGCGTAAACGGTCTAGACCACCACTAGAGAGTACACGGCCAGTAGTAGATAAGTTTTCTATAGGTTGTGTTAATTGGTAGATACGACCGTTTTGGCGTAGGTGCGCAAAGTTTTTAGGTACTGTTACACAGCCGCCGCCAGTGGAGATAACAAGACCTGTTTGGGTACCGAGTTTTGCAATCATTTCTGCTTCTTTTTCACGGAATGCTGGTTCTCCTTGTTCTGTAATGTATGTGGAAATGTCACCGATTTCTTTTTCAAGTTCTTGATCTACATCAACGCAGGTGCGACCCATCTCTTCTCCAAGGGCTTTACCTACTGTTGTTTTACCTACACCAGGCATGCCGATGAGGATGATATTTTCCTTTTCACATCGCATATCGCGCAAGATTTGCTCGATTTCTTTCGTGCCAAAGCTTTCACCTTGGAAATGGTTAGCCGCCTCAACGCCTTGTGCCACAAGGAATGGCAAGCCATCACAATGAGGAATTTCCATCATTTCTGCTTGTAACAGTAAAATAGTACGGCGTGGATTATAGATGAGGTCTACAACGCCTTCCAATTTAGAAAACTGTGTAATATCGATGAGATTGGCTGGATTATGAGGATACATGCCGATAGGTGTGCAGTTAATAATAATCTGCGCTGTTTCATAATAGTTTGGCGCATCACCATAGAATGGAGCCGTTTTGCGAGATAAATGAACGATGTTTTTAGCGCCTAAATCTTCAAGAGCTACGTGAACGGTAGCAGAGGAAGCACCATCGCCAAGGATGATACATTCCTTGCTAGCTACATCGATGCCAGCATGTTGTAAGGTAAATACGAAACCATCGTAGTCTGTATTATAGCCGTGCCATTTACCATCTTTGCGAACCATTGTATTTACACAACCGATGCGTTCAGCACGAGGATCCACAACATCACAAGCTTCAAGGGCATTTACCTTGTAAGGAATGGTAATGTTAATGCCTTGTAATTCTGGATCAGCGAAGAACTCTTGTAATTGGCTTGGTTCGCGCTCAAATAATTCATAGTTTGTATTCCCTAACGCACTGTGAATGCGAGGGGAGAAGCTATGGCCCAACGTGCGGCCAAGTAAACCAAATTTCATAGGACCTCCTAGGTCAATATACATAGAATGGCTAATAGGCTTGTACCTATTAGCCATTGAAATTTTATAACTATATTTATTGTACTATATACGCCCTTATAGGCACTAGTACGGATGAATATATTAGTTTTCTGGATAATTACCGAGCAAGCGGAATTTATCTTGTGATGTATGAAGCTCTGCTAGTACAGACAATACCTTTGGATCTGCTAAAGATGCTTCTAAATCAAGGTAGAACAAGAACTCAAAGTTATGGCCTACGATAGGGCGAGACTCGAGTTTTGTTAGGTTTACGCCGATATTAGCAAACTTGGTGAGCAATGTACCGAGGCCACCTGGCGCATGGCTTGCTGTTGTTACTACAGAGATTTTATTAGCTCCTGGATATACGTGGAAGTCCTTGCTGATGCAGATAAAACGCGTATAGTTGTTATCGCTATTTTGGATGTTGCGCATCAACGGAGACAAGTTGTATAAGTCTGCACATTGCGGTGCTGCAATAGCGGCTACACCTGGATCATTACTAGCTGCTACGAGCTGTGCAGCACGAGCGGTATTATCAAAGGAACGTAACTCTACGCCTTCTAACTTGTCGAGAAAGTGACTGCATTGGCCCAAGGCTTGTGGATGGGAGATGATAGTATGAATATCTTCTAGTTTCGTTCCTTTTTTTACAAGTAAGTCATGAGAAATCCAAAGACGTGTACCGCGCACGATATAGCATTTGCGATCTTCTAAGAGATCATATACCTCTTTTACAGAACCATTGGAGCTGTTTTCGATAGGTAATACGCCAAATTGACATTCACCGGACTCCACAGCGTCAAATACGGCACGGAAGCCTGTTACGTAGTGAATTTGGCTGAGTGGTAATAGTTTATCACATGCCACTTGCGCATTACTACCGAAGACGCCTGCACAAGCTACGCTACCACGTTGTGGTGGCAAGGTAGGCGATTCCTCGATAGCTTTTTTCATTTTTACCGTGAACTCGTTATCGTGAAATAATTGTTCTGACTGATAGGTACGGCTCAAGCTGAATAAGGCTTCGAAGAAACGGCGTGCATATAAATCAAGGTCTGGACCTGCATCTCTTGTTACTTTGTCGAGAATGTCACGTTCCCGTTTGGCATCATAAATAGCCTTGTTCATTTCTTTTTTTGCCGCCGCAACGTCCTTGGAGAGTTCCATGCGCTCTTTGAAGAGGGCGAGCATTTGGTCGTTTATATCGTTAATTTTAACGCGTACTTCATCTAAGTTCATGGTCAATATCTCCTAAGAAATCAAGAATAACAAGGGCCGTAACAGCTTCGATTACAGGTACTGCACGAAGCGCTACACATGGGTCGTGACGACCTTGGATTGTGAGCAATGTGTCCTCTTTTTGTGAAAGTGACACAGAATGTTGTTCTTTATAAATGGATGGTGTAGGCTTGATGCCCACTTGCATAACGAGTGGTAAACCATTGGTAATACCACCTTGAATACCACCGCTATTATTCGTTGTGGTTGTAATCTTGTCGCCGTCCATGGTGAAAGCATCATTCACTTCGGAACCCAGTTGTGCACACATATCGAAGCCACCGCCAAAGGATACGCCTTTAATGGCGGGCACCCCAAAGATTACGCGAGCTAAGCGGTTTTCGATACCGTCAAAGTTTGGGTTGCCAAGGCCAATTGGTAGACCTGTAGCCACGACTTCAACGATACCACCTGTAGAGTCCCCATCTTTTTTGAGGTTCATAACAAGGTTTTCTACTTCGTTACGTTTTTGTGGATCAACCATAGCAATTGGCTCTGTAGCGATGCTAGCTAATGCTTTCATATCTGGGTGAACCATGTTGATAGGAGCATCTTGAATCGTTCCCACTTGTTTTAAATGGCCGTGGATTTCAATGCCTTTTTCACGTAATAGTTGTAGAGCGATGCCACCAGCTACGCAAAGCGGAGCTGTAAGGCGCGCTGAAAAATGGCCGCCACCGCGCATATCTACCTTGTCGCCGTAGCGTATACGAGCTGTAAAATCTGCATGAGATGGGCGAGGGATATCGCGTAAGTTGTTATAATCGCTAGAGTGTTGAGATGTGTTGCGGATCATAAATGCCAATGGGGAACCACTGAGCATGCCGTCCACCAAACCTGCTAAAAATTCAGGTGTATCGGCTTCCTTACGCTGTGTTGTTAATTGATTTTGTCCTGGCGCACGGCGCTTTAAAAAGGCTTTTAACTCATCGATATCGATGGTATGTCCACAAGGTAGACCTTCAACAATACCGCCGATAGCGTATCCATGAGAGGCGCCAAAGGTAGATACTTGTATAGTTTTACCGAAATTAGATGCCATGAGCATCACCTCCTAATAAGTTCCAGTCCTCGAAGAAATCTGGATAGGATTTTGTGATAGCTTCGCTATCTTTTAACGTAACAGGGTTTTCACTGATGAGGGCCATCAATGTACCTGCCATAACGAGGCGATGGTCATTTACACAATCACCTTGTCCACCTTTAAGTATACCACTACCGATGATATATAGATCATCGCCTTCTTCGCGAACGGTACCGCCTAAATCTCTTACGAGATTGGCAACAGCTACAAGGCGATCGGATTCTTTTAAGCGTAGGCGAGCACCCTTGATAAAGGAGCTTTCACCAGAAATAGAGCAAGCAAGGGCTGCCATAACAGGCAACATATCCGGCATTTGCTCGAGGTCTGCATGAATCGGCTTGGAAGCGCGACCTGTGACCGTTACATTCATACCATCCCATACAACATCACAACCTGCATCAATCATAACTTGCATGATGCGGCGGTCAGCTTGTACAGAATTTTTGTTCATTCCTGTAATCGTAATTGGTTTGCCCGTCATACCAGCGGCTACCATCCAGATTGCTGCATTAGACCAGTCGCCTTCGATTTGGTAATTATCACGACCTATGAAGGACGCACCAAATGGTACTGTGAAAGCCTCATTGATGTTTGTGTCTGGTAAAGTGTGTTCTACTTCGACACCAAAATCTCGCATTGTTTCAGTAGTTAGTGTTACATAATCGCTAGATTGTAGTGGCGTAGTAGAGGTAATAGTAGATAAGCCGATTTGAGGGGCTGCCAACAATAAACCAGAGAAGAATTGACTACTTACATCGCCTACCATGGAGAAATTGCCCCCTTGAAGAAGACCTGTCATAGTAAATGGCGGTTTATCTTGGGAGAATGTTACGCCGTGCGCTTTCATTTCACCTAGCATAGGTTCGAGTGGGCGATCTGGTAAACGACCTTTGGCATCTACATCTACATCATTACAGATGGATGCTGCTACAGGTAATAAGAGGCGTAATGTAGTTCCTGATTCGTGAGGTACTACATTGCCCTTTACAGGAGCGGGGCCAGGAGTAACGGTAACAATTTTATTTTCATATACTACGTGAGCCCCTAAGCTTCGTAAGGAGTCCATCGTTGCATCGATATCCTTAGAGGTACGACTCAATAATATAGTAGATGGAGAGGTAGCAAGAGCTGCACAAATCAATGCGCGGTGTGCATGGGCCTTTGCTGGAATGGACGCAATCGTTCCTGTAGGAATGGCGTTCGTTACGGAATGCATAGAAATCTCCTTTTACGTCTTAGTCTAAATAGGTGGCAAGTTCTTCGTGGGTAACAACCTTAAGTTCGCTGTGGCCATAGCTTGTTGGTACTACAATTTTAATAGTAGCGCCTTCGCTTTTCTTATCGTGCTTAGCAGCTGCTAGGATTTCTTCCTTTGTTACAGTCGTTGTAGTTGGTAAATGATGGGCTTCGATGAGGGATTTTAACTTATCTAGAGCCTCAATATCTAGTTCTCCATGTTTTACCGCACCCTGTGCCATGAGTACCATTCCAATAGCAACCGCATAACCATGATGAACCTCAAAGTGACTCGCTTTTTCGATGCCGTGACCAAAGGTGTGGCCTAGGTTTAAGAGGGCGCGAACACCAGATTCGCGTTCGTCTTGCTCTACGATATCCGCCTTTGCTTGTACGCATCGCGCAATGACAGCACTAACGCTATCGCGGTGTGTTATCAAGGGCTTATTTTCTAGCTGAGTTAATAAACCTGGTACATCAAGGAAACCATATTTGATGATTTCGCCGCACCCATTTTTCCATTCCATGTCTGGCAATGTATTAAGCGTTTCCGGATCACAGAGGACAAGAATGGGTTGTTTGAAAGCACCCCACAGGTTTTTACCTGCTTCAAGATTGACAGCTGTTTTACCGCCTACAGAGGAGTCTACCGCCGCTAATAGGGAGGTAGGTACCTGTACATAGTCAATGCCACGCAAATAGGTAGCCGCTGCAAAGCCTGCCATATCACCTACAACACCACCGCCAAGGGCGATGAGAAGGTCCTTGCGTGTTAACGATTGAGCTGCCATATATTCAACTAAATCGATGAGTTGGTGTGCATTTTTAGAGCTTTCACCAGCAGGGAAAACATAATCACAAACAGTATAACCCGCATGCGCCATATTAGCTTTCACAGAACTCAAATAGTGCGGTGCTACATTGCTGTCGCTGACGATGATAACACGACAATTTGGTTTTAATGGTTTTATATAATCGCTGATGCGTTGTAAAGCACCGTTTTCGATGACGACGTCATACGGCGTGGATGCGTTAATATGGATGCGAGTCATAATAATTCCTTTCTTAAAAGAATAAGCTAGTATCTATTATAACGGATACTAGCTTATTTGTGTGATATTTAAGATTATTTAGTGCATTCTACCAATGCTTTACGCAATGCGAATACTTCTTTCATAAGGCTAGTGAATTGATCTGGGCGTAATGCTTGAGGGCCATCGCATAATGCTTTGGATGGATCGTTGTGAACTTCGATCATAAGGCCGTCTGCACCGCCGCCTACGGATGCAAGTGAAAGTGGGCGAACCATATGGCTCATGCCTGCTGCATGGCTAGGGTCCATGATGATTGGCAAGTGAGATAGTTCGTGCATCATAGGAATTGCTGTTACGTCTAATGTATTGCGTGTTTTAGGCTCGAATGTACGAATACCGCGTTCACATAGTACGATTTGATCATTGCCTTCGGACATGATGTATTCAGCAGCCATTAACCATTCTTCGTATGTAGCAGATAGACCACGTTTCAACAATACAGGTTTTTTCAATTTGCCCACTTCTTTTAAAAGTGTGAAGTTTTGCATGTTACGAGCACCGATTTGAAGCATATCTACATTGTCGAAGTATTGTAATTGGGAAATATCCATAACTTCGGATACGATAGGAAGACCAGTTTCTTTTTTAGCTAATTCTAAAAGTTTTAAACCTTCGGGGCCCATGCCTTGGAAGGAGTATGGGGATGTACGAGGTTTGAAAGCGCCACCACGAAGGATTGTAGCACCTGCATCTTTACATGCTTGGCAGGATGCGAGTACTTGTTCTGGTGTTTCAACGGAGCATGGGCCAGCCATTACAGCGAAGTGACCGCCACCGATAAGTGCACCGCCTACGTTGATAACGGAATCTTCTGGGTGAAATTTACGGTTTGCTTTTTTGAAAGGTTCTTGAATACGTGTTACTTTATCTACGAAATCAAGGGATTCAATTTGACGGGAATCAAGGGATGCTGTATCGCCGATAAGACCTAAGATATTATAGTGGGCCCCTTCTACTGGATGGATAACAAGACCTTTCGCTTCTAATTCATTGCGTAATTTTGTTACCTCTGCTTCTGTAGCTGTTGTTTTTAATGTGATGATCATAATAAGTCCTCCTCAAATAACAATGCGAATAGTGGGGCCAACCATACGGGATAGCAAATAAAAAAGGGCTACCCGTATTCTAATACGAGTAACCCTTTTACTATTCTAAGCAACAATTGATGATTTCTAAATTAGCGTAGCTCAAATAGTTCCTTACCCGTACGTTGGATAAAGAACCAATAAAAGTATTGTTTTGCTACTGTGCTAATTTGGTTAGTCATCTTTGGTTGCTCCTTTCTAAATTTGATGTGTACAGTATAAACCCATTTGAGAATTTTATGCAAGTACTTTTTTCAAAAAATCGCAAAATTCTATAGAAAAAAGTTGTTTTAACATTCCTTTGCCTTTATACTCATGGTAGAATTAAAGGTAGAAAATGCTAGCAATATAACGTTATAGAACATAATTGGTAAGGAGAGTTATGATTATTCAAATTTTAAATACAATTAACGATGATATTAAACAAATTCGTACAGATGTGTTCATGAAAGAACAAGGTTTCGAGAATGAATTTGATGAAATTGATGAAAAGGCAAAATTCGTGCTTTTATATATAGATGGAAAAGCTGTTGGTACTTGTAGATTTTTCCCCAGCGATATAGAAGGGGATGCTCATATTGGTCGTATGGCAGTACGCAAATTATATCGTGGTCAGAATTTGGGCTCAAAAATCATGCTTGCTGCGGAAAATGGAATCCGTCGCGATGGATTTAAGACCTGCTCCTTGTCGGCGCAAGTACAGGCAAAACCATTTTACGAATCCCTTGGCTATAAAGCAGAAGGGGAAGAATACCTTGATGAAGGCTGCCCACATGTGATGATGCGGAAAGTATTATAAGAAACTAGATACTAAATATAATAGTTTGTATTAGCTCGGTCAGTATATTAATATCTATATATTTTAAAATATGAGGTGAGAGTTTATGAAACTAGCAGAAGCATTACAAGAACGTGCTGATTTGAATAAGAAAATTAGTGATTTGCAAGGTCGTTTAAATCAAAATAGTTTAGTACAAGAAGGGGAAATACCTAATGAAGACCCTAACGTATTGATGCAAGAACTAGAAGCGGCAATTGCAAGACTTCAACAACTCATTAAAGATATTAATCTTACTAACTGTGCAACTATTGTTGAAGGGCGCTCTTTAACGCAAATTATAGCGGAAAAAGAAGGTGCTATTATGCGGCTTTCTGCATATCGTGCCTTAGCAGATAGTGCGAGTACTATTAATTATCGGGCTCGTGGCTCGGAAATCAAAATGATAGCAACTGTAAATGTTAGTGAATTACAAAAAACAGCAGATACAATATCTAAGGAGATTCGCACATTAGATAATTTATTACAATCCACTAACTGGACTGTTGATTTAAAAGAGTACTAATCACAAGTTGGTAATCAAGATAGGGTGGATACAAAGCCACGATTGCTTAATTCGTAAAAAGATGATATTCCATTACATGTACGGGGCGTTGATGATATGTATCGTGTAGGCCCTTATTGCGTATAAATGTATGGTTATTTTTTATAATGTATTACCATGTGTCAACTATTTTGATGAGGGTGGCGTTGGGGACTATAAAAAGGAGTGTTTTCACAGATTTGTTGTGAAAGCACTCCTTTTATTTATATGTAAGTTTTATCTATTCTAAATCATCAAAATCAAATGCTGCTGCTTTTGTATAGTTTGTAACTTTTGCTTCGAAGAAGTCAGTTTTTGTACTATTCAAGTTGGAGAAACTTTCGATCCATTCCATTGGATTGTCCTTGATTTCAGGATATAGATGAGGCAAGCCGATTGCTTCTAAGCGGATATTGGCAAGGTATTTGATGTAGCGTTCGATAAGAACGTTGTTAAGGCCGAGGATTTTATCATCAGTGATGTATTGACCCCAAGCGATTTCATTTTCTGCACCTTGGCGAATCATGTCAGTGATTTTCGCTTCCAGTTCAGGCGTGAACAAGTCAGGGCGTTCACGACGTAACTCGCGGATGATGTTTTGAAACAATACAAGATGAGTTACTTCATCGCGGTTGATGTATTTGAAAATAGTGGATGTAGCTGTCATTTTACCTTGGCGTGCCAATGTGTAGAAGAAGCTAAAACCGGAGTAGAAGTAGATACCTTCTAAGATATAGTTGGCGATGATTGTGTGAATGAGGTTTGCTTCGCTAGGATCATCACTGAAACGTTGGTATGCATCGGCGATGAAGCGATTACGTTCAAGTAATGTTTTATCTGTACGCCATTCGTCATAAATTTTGTCACGTGTAATAGGATTTGTTACAGTGTCCAAAATGTAGGAATAACTTTGAGCGTGAATTTCTTCTTGGAATGCTTGGATATTCAATAAAGATGCCACTTCAGATGCTGTAATATAACGGCTCAAGTTAGGCAAGTTTTCAGATTGAATAGAATCAAGGAAGTTCAAGAATGCAATAATTTTGTCGAATGCACGGCGTTCGTAATCTGTTAAGTATGGGAATTGCTTAACGTCTTCGTTCAAGGAAATCTCTTCAGGAATCCAGAAGTTGTTGAGCATTGTACGGTACATTTGGTTCGCCCAGTCGTACTTGATACGGTTCCATTCGCGAAGGTTTGTGGTGTTGCCACCAATCATAGATTGCGTGCCACGTTCACCGTGTTCGTTGAAAATCAGTTTTTTATCCATAGTGGACTCCTTTATACAACGATGCGACCTATACTGCTATAGGTCGTCATCAGATTTATAATATTGGTGAAAGTATCTTTCACAGGGTTAGTGCTTTCTACTTATAGTGTATAGTTTTTGTAAAATATAGCAATGATATTTTTAACTTTTACCATACTCTATATTGAGTAGAAAATACCTATTAAGTATTAGGAGGAGCAGCTAGTGCACTCGTCCATTTCAAGGGATTGGTTACGAATGTAGTAGATTGTTTTAATCCCTTGTTTGTATGCCTCAACGTAAAGGTCTAGAATTTCTTTTGCTTTCATTTGAGGTGTGATATACAAGTTGAAAGATTGTGCTTGGTCAATATGACGTTGACGTACGCCACAAGCTTTGATGGACCATTGTTGGTCGATTGTATGCGCCTCTTTGTAGAGCCAGAAAGTTTTATCGTTCAAATCTGGTGCAGTTTTTGGTGTGAAAGAACCTTTCTTCTCTTCGATGAAGAATTTTTTGAAGATAGGGTCGATACCAGCCGTTGTGTTCGCAATATTGGAAGTAGAACCTGTAGGAGCTACGGCCATCAAGTAACCATTGCGGATGCCGAATTTTGCAACATCTGAAGCCAATTGTTTCCAACGATCGGATGTGTAGCCACGACGTGTGAAGTATTCACCAGTTTCCCATTCGGAACCTTTGAATGCAGGGTATGCACCTTTTTCTTTCGCCAATTCCATGGAAGCTTTGATGGAATAGTACGCGATGTTTTCGAACAACTTATCCGCTACTTCGATATGTTCATCAGACTCCCATTGGATATCGTGGTTTACAAGGTAGTGGTGGTAACCAGAAGTACCAAGACCAATAGCACGGTATTTATCAGAAGTCATGCGAGATTCTGGTACTGGTGTTTGATTGATAGAGATAACATTGTCTAGCATACGAATTTGAAGAGCAATGTTTTCTTCTAACTCTTCGTCAGTAATACGGCCAAGGCTAATGGAGTTCAAGTTACATGTAACCATATCTCCTGTATTTGTTTTCGTAGTGATGGTGCCGTCTTCGTTGATGATTTCTTCAGCAAGGTTTGTGAAGCCCACGTTTTGTGCGATTTCGTGGCACAAGTTGGATGCGTAAATCATACCTGCATGTTTGTTAGGGTTTGCAGCATTTACAGTGTCGCGGAAGAAGATGAATGGTGTACCAGTTTCAACAGCAGAGCGCATGATTTTTTTCATCATGTCTAGTGCTGGTACTTCGATGCCGTGTAAGTTCGGATCTTGTTCACATTCAAGGTAACGTTTTGTGAACTCTTTGTTATCGTCTGTGTCGTAGAAGTCCTCTAGAGCATAGCCTTTTACAGCCAAGATTTCATGAGGGTCGAAGAGGGTGAAGTTTTCACGGCCGATCATGCGTTCCATGAAGATGTTTGGAACAGAGATAGCAGGGAAGATATCGTGAGCTTTACGACGGTCGTCACCATTGTTTGTACGAAGTTCTACGAATTCGTAGAAGTCTTTGTGCCAAATATCGAGTGTTACTGTGGCGCCGCCTTTACGTTTACCCAATTGGTCTACTGCAACAGCTGTATCATTGTATAAACGGATCCAAGGAATAACGCCACCAGAGGAGTTTTTGAAACCGCGGATATCGGAGTTCAATGCGCGAACTTTACCAAGGTAGATACCAAGAGCGCCGCCGTGTTTAGATACGCGGGAGAACTTGCTGTTTACGTCGTAAATGGACCATAAGTTATCATCTACACCAGAGATAAAGCAAGAGGACAACTGATGGAATGGTGTACCTGCATTTGCCAATGTAGGTGTAGCTGTTGTCATTTTTAACTGGCTCATCAAATCGTAGAATTTCTTAGCGTATTCTACTTTGTTTTCGCCCTCTACCAATGCCAAGTGCATTGCTATAGCCATGAAGCGTTCTTGTGGCAATTCAAAGATTTCTTTGTTGAAGCCTTTTACCAAGTAACGGTCAGCCAATAATTTAAGACCTTCATAGTTGAAGAGGTAGTCGCGCTTAGGTTTGATGTAATCGCCTAGCTCTTGCAATTCGTCAGCTGTATATTCTGTAACGAAGAAGTCAGCGTATTTTTTCTCTTCTACAAGCATATGTACAAGATTTGGGAAGTTGCCATAACCGAATGCTTTATAGCGGCGAGTGATAGCTGCTTCTTTATAGAGATCGAACAAGAAGAGGCGAGCTGCAACAAACTGCCAATCTTGGTTCATTTTATTAACTTGGTTGCCGAAACCGTCGTCTTTTTTAGCGATAACCTTTTCGATAGCTGTTTGTACTAACGTTTTTTGAATTTCTTTAGTTGTCATGCCATCAACGAATTGTAACTTCGCATCCATTTCCAATTCTAGTGGATCACAAGAATCTAACCCCAAACATGCGAAGGCAATCATGCGTTTCGTTTTCTCTACGGATAGCGGTTCGAAATGGCCATCCCGCTTCTTGATCATAATCTCCATTATGGTTCCCCTTACATCATAAATTTATCTGAAAATGATATATAAGATTAGCGTGAAGAATATAAAAATTCTTTAAGCTAAATCTAATCAGAAAAACAAGAAAACTACTATATATGGTAGTTTTCTTGTTTGCTAAATACATTATGTTATGATTATAGCGAAAAAAATCTATATATTCAATATTGACTTTTTTAAATTTATCAATGTGGTTAGATTAAATTTATCGATGTAGTTTGTGATTAATTTTATTATAGATAGATACTATATGATTTATAATAAATATAGCTTTACAATAGGAGGTTAGCTATGAAATCTATCGTTATATATTCGTCCCTTACGGGAAATACAAAACAAGTGGCAGAGACCATTGCCAGAGTATTGCCAGCGGATACACCATGTGTATCTATGTCAGAGCTACCCTCAGATATGGCATCCTATGATCTGGTGTTTGCAGGATTTTGGGTTGATAAGGGGACAGCTAATAAGGAGGCCCGTGATGTACTAGGCACATTACATAACCCTCATATTGCTCTGTTTGCCACAGCTGGTGTTCCACCACAAATGGCACATGCTAAGGAGAGCTTAATTAATGCAGCAAATTGTTTACCCGATGGCGTAGAGCCTGTAGGAACCTTCATCTGCCAAGGTAAGGTAGATCCTAAGGTTATCGAAATGATGTACAAGATGTTCCCGAAAGGGCATAGCCACGGTCAATCTGCTGATCGCGATGCACGTCACAAACAAGCGGCAGTACACCCAAATGAAGACGATTTTAAAGCGGCCCAAGACTTTGCCCAACATATTCTAGCCAAGTTAGATCGATGAATAAAAGCAGTACCCCTTCTGGGGTACTGCTTTTGTCATATTATATATGATGTTGTAATTATTACTATATTGTATTATATGCTTAATTATAAAGTACATTAAATTTAAGTTTACGTGTATCGAATTGGTTTATGAAGTACGACGTAATCAATAGCTTATATCCATTGCCTTCTATAATGACAGGATCGACAGCTGTTTTGTCGACTGTAAGGAACTTATCATAAATATGATGCACCTCTGTTACTCCATTTGGTAGAGAAACCTCTAAATCAAGGCCTTTGTTGAGGAACTTGAAGGAGATGGAGTCGAAGTTGGCAGACTCTACTTGGTATTCTTTAAGATCTTGTTCGTATACAATTAACTCGATGTTTTCAATGTATTTATCGTATCCTGCAATCGAAATAACCTTTGGTGCAGTTATAGCATCAAAATTAATATACTCGATGCGTCTGCCGTTTATTGGGTTTGTATCTGGCAGTTTTAAATCATCTACAGGGACATATGGTGTGCCATAGTCCGTGAAGTTAGGGTCAAAGGTAGCAGCTATTGGTAGGCTTGCATGCCATTCGCCATCAACTTTAGTATAGGTCACAAATTCACGATACGTTGTATAGCCTATGAATGGTGTCAAGAGAACAGTACCTAAGGCAAGAGCCATAATGGTTGTGTGTACAGAAGGTTTTACACCTTTCACAAGAGAGTATACATTGTGTACTAAGAAGATTAAATTGAATGCACTCACGTAAATCGTATTGAGCCAGAGAACTGGTTCATTAATCACACGTTTACCGATAAGAACTAAGCACAGTGTAGTTAGTGTAATGAACAAGAAGCATAGGATTTGCTGTGTTCTGCTACTTTCACTAGATCTAAAGCTAGCCAAGTAGAATAGGTAGAAAATGGCTACATACGGATAATAGGTGTAGAAGAAACGCGTATCCTCTCGAAGCCCTAACAGGATCAAGACCAAATAGATATTAGCTAGAATGCCTGTAATAATGGATGCCTTAGGTAAGATGATGCCGAATACAACAGTAAAAAATGAGTTTGGTGCCGGAGGACCTGCGGGATCTTCTTTGTAAGAACATACCATAGATAGACAAATGAATAGATTAATGGATGCGAGCACCTTAAAAATGGTTTCTTCAAAGTTGAATGGTTGGTCCACGATGATGAAGAAGAACCATAAACTCATGATGATAACAATGTTATATAGCGTAGACGTAACAAGGGTGATGCCAATCCGTTTGATGCGGTTAATGATTTCACCGATGTAGTGTTCACCAGGCGATGTGAAATACAAGGCAATCATGGAGTATAGCCATAGGTACGATATATTTTCCGTAGCTAGTTCAATACCTCGCACGTAGCCGTAGCTTTCGTGAATCATATAAAGGCCAACGCTGATTCCGATACTTACTAATGTATATAAAATGGAAAACTTTCGAGCCCTTGTTATATAGCTTTGTAATATAACGATAAAGAAATACAGTGAGTATAGCTTAATATCGATTTCAGCAAACCAATCTTGTTCAATATACAACGGTGTACATGAAAATATGGCAATTAATGCCAGTAATATAGGCGACTGCGTTGCTAGGTCTCGCAGCGAAGACCATACATGTTTAATAGCAAATTTCATAGATGTTCTCTCCCTCTATAAATATAAATACCCCCCTCTTATTATTAGTATACCTGTTTTCTGGTGAAAGCCCTATGAGGTTTTACATGCTTGTAAATATCCTTTACAATAACACTAAGAACTAGTTTTCAAAGAAAAGAGGTTATCACATGGAATTCTCTTATTTTTTACCTGTAAACATTCAATTCGGTTGGAATAAAGTAGATAATGTTGCTGGTTTTGCTGCACCGTATGGCAAGAAAGCACTTATTGTAACTGGTCGTACTAGTGCTAAAAAATCTGGTTTATATGACCGCGTAGTAGCTAAGCTTGATGCGGCCCATATTGAACATGTTCTCTTTGATCAAGTGGATGCCAATCCATTGACTACGACTGCCTTAGACGGCGCTGCGTTAGCTAAATCTGAAAGCTGTGATATGGTTATTGCCATCGGCGGTGGATCCATTATGGATTGTGCAAAGGGCATTGCTTTTATGGCTGTGAATGACGGCGACATTAATGATTATATCTTTAACCGTAAAACGAGTGATAATGCGTTACCGCTTATTGTGATTCCAACCACTTGTGGCACAGGTTCTGAAGGTAATGGCTTTGGTGTCCTCACGAACCCTGAAACAGGGGATAAGAAATCTTTACGCTGTAATGCCATCGTGCCTAAGGTATCTATCGTGGACCCTGCTGTAATGGGTACAATGCCACCTCATGTATTGGCATCTGTAGGCTTTGATGCACTATGCCACAACATCGAGGCCTATACATCTAAAACGGCACAACCTTTCACCGATGCGTTAGCTCATTATGCAGTAACATTACTAGCACAATATCTTGTACCTCTATATAAACATGTGAAAGCGATTGCGAATGGTCAAGAAGCTGTACTTAACAAAAAACAATTAACAAAAGCATGGGAGTCCGTTACATTGGCTAGCACTATTGGCGGTATGGTTATCAATACAGCAGGCGTCACACTTGGTCATGGTATGGAACACCCTGCTAGTGGCCTTAAAGATATTACCCATGGTGTTGGTCTTGCAGTTATTGAACCTGTTGTAGTGGAATACACATGGAGTGCTAACTCTGAAAAATTCAACTCATTGGCACGTATATTCAACCATGGTGATGGTTCTAAGCTGGGTGAAGCATTACGCCTAATCGTACATGACCTAGACCTTACTACAAACCTTACAGAATTAGGATTTACGAAAAAAGACATTCCATGGCTCGTGGATAATGTATACGTTGTAGCTACAGGAAATATTGCGAATACAGTGGCTGAAGTGAGCCGTAACGATATAGAAGTGCTATATAAGAAAATGTTGTAGTCATAGAAATATAGGGAGAGAGTTTTGGTTCGCATATTTTATGGCCTATTAACTGCATATATAATTATGCTATTTATTGTGGCAATGCTATTTAATATAGCACCTATAACATATATTGTATTTGGCGTAGCAATAGTATTGCTTTTAGTACTACAATATGACTGGTATAAGAAACATGCTTTATCTGAAAAAACACATATTAAATTGATTTGCTGCGTATTTATTATATTTAATTTATGTTTAGCTGGACTTGTTGCGGATTGGCTTAAGTACGATACTCAAACGACTCTTGAACAAACCGATGGATTTGAGTTTAGTACTATGGACTGGCAACGAGGTTGGCCAAATGATGACGGATTGCCGGAAGGTCTAAAGCGTCCTAAGAACCTTCCTGAAGGTATTTCAAAGGCCTCTGCATCTGGCGATAGCTTAGCGTGGGCAAATGCATATCCTACAAGATATACTGTATTAGAAGGAAATCCTACAGTTATTGCACAGTATGAGGAGATTGCTAAGGAACACAATGTGTATCAAGCGCAAATTGATGCGGATGGTGTATTGCGTGATTTAGACACTGGGGAGAAAAAGCGTTTTATATCTCATCCCAATAGCTATAACATTATAGAGAGCATCGAGGAAGAACCTCTAAACTTACCACAACGGAGTTTTATAGAGTGGTTACGCTTTGCTCCTCGAAAAGAAACGAAAAAAGTGGTGAAGTACACATATAATTCTACTGAAAATCATAGACTATATGTCTTTGTAGACGATGGGAATACTAAAAGACCTCATTTCGTGGAACTTTTGATCAGTAATGATGGGACACGGGCTGTGTTTTATCAGTCTAAGTAAGGATTATATATTGTGAATCGATTTATTAAACTTTTACAAATGCTAATAGGCCCTCCTTGTGGTAAACATATTATTCTATCAATCGTATTCTTTGCCTTTTTTTCTTGGGGAAATGCACATGTTCAATTGCCAGGACTATGGTTTGTAATTGTAGGTGTAATCTTAGTACTATCAATAAGAATACAGTTTTATTACTACTTTTATCATTTAACATTACCGAAGAAACACATTTTATATGCTTGGTGCACATTGGTTGTAGCAGTACCTTTATTATTAATGTCTATGTTTATATATGAGATTCTTTTTGGAAGTGAAGTTAATGATGTATCACGATGGAAACAAAGATGGCCAGTAAATGCAACAGTATTACCAGATCATTTTAGAGACCCTGATATAGTGCCGAAAGGATTGCATCCTATATCTTCAAGGGGAACAATAGAAAGTTTTTATGATTTCACAACCACTATTGTTTTTGAAGGTAACCGAGAAGTTGTAAAAGAATTTGAGAAAACTGTTGCCGAATCCTCAGCACCTGGCGTAGTTATTACACCGGAGTTATTTAAGGAGGGCACATATAAGTCTGTGGCAGACTCTATTTTTTCAAAAGGGGATATACAAAGCACTTATGACCTTTTAATTGAAGATTATACAAAGTGGAACTTATTTGTGTGGCTTCTATATGGTCGTCAATTAGCAGGTGGATATTATCAACTTGAACAAGTTCCTACCTATGGCTATACGGTTTATGTTATGCACCGAGAGAGTGGACTTGATTCGTATGTGATTTATTTTTTGTTTAGCCCTGATCGTACTCGTGTTGTCTTCTATGATTTTATAGTGACGCATTAATTGAATATATTAATCTGTATATCAAATTATTTGGTTTGACAACTTTAAAACATATCTTTATAATGGGTTTTATAAAGAGACTCGGATGTGACAATTATCCCAGCCCCAAGGGCTGGGATTTATTTATTAGTCTCTAGTAGTTTTATTAGTTGAGAGGTGTTTTTATGGCAGATCAAAACAACAAAAATGTTGATGCCTTAGCGCAAGAGATTACCTTGAAAAGTCGTGGTCAAGGTAAATTACGTCAATTTATATTATGGATGGGTGCGCTCATCATCGGCGCTATCTTAGGATGGCAACATATTCCAGTTCTTAATGATTTATTTAATTTCATTGCTGCAGTATTTACACATTTATTCCAATTTATTGCAATACCTACTGTATCACTAGCGGTTATTACCACATTGTCCATGTTGGGTGCTAAGAAGGATACAGGCCGTATCTTTGGTCATGCTGTCACCTATACATTGTTAACAACAATTTGTGCAGCCGCTGTTGGTCTTGGTTTATTCCTTTGGATTGCGCCAGGTAATTTACCACTTGATGTAATCGGTGCCGGTGCAGCGCAAGTACCTGAAAAATTAGGTCACGTAACATATTATGATCATTTCTTATCCGTTATTCCTAACAATATCTTGAAACCGTATTTAGAAGGTAACGTATTGTCCGTTATGTTTATTTCAGCTTCTGTTGGTTTAGCTTTTGCTTTCATGCCTCGTACAGAAGGTCGTGAAGCAGTATTGAAGGTGTTATTTGGTTTACAAGAATTACTATTCACATTGATTAGAGGTTTACTTTACGTTTTACCAATCGGTATCCTTGCTTTTGCAGGTCAATTATCTGCACAAATCGAAGCAGGGGTTATCGTTGGTGCATTAGGTAAATATACAGCTGTTGTAATCGGCGGCAACTTGATTCAATTCTTTATTGTAATTCCATTGTTCTTGTTATTCCGTGGCTTAAATCCTATCGATGTATTCCGCAAAATGTCTCCAGCTGTAGCTGTTGCATTGTTCACGAAATCTTCTGCTGCTACATTGCCTGTTACATTGGCATCTGCAGAAGACAATTTGAAAGCCCATCCTTCTGTAGCGCGTTTCGTGTTACCAATTTGTACAACTATTAATATGAATGGTTGCGCAGCTTTCATCCTCGTAACATCCTTATTTGTAATGCAAAATGCAGGTATTGAATTAACTATGGGTACAATGATTGCTTGGTTATTCATTGCTGTTCTTGCTGCGATTGGTAATGCCGGTGTTCCTATGGGTTGTTACTTTTTAACATTGTCCTTGATGAGTTCCATTGGCGCGCCAATCGGTTTGCTTGGTATTATTTTACCAATCTATACAATTATCGACATGATTGAAACGGCCGAAAACGTTTGGTCCGATGCATCTGTATGTGCTATGGTTGATAATGATTTGAAAGGTACATTAGACGATCCTGACTCTCATGATGACATGCCTCAATTCCAAGGTGCGTAGATTATACGTTATAAAAGCATAATATATATAGGTTGCCTCTTATATATGAGGCAACCTATTTTGCTTTCAAATAGAAAATATAATAATGTGCCACGTTTACTATTTTCTGGAAAACAATTATTGGTATAATTAAGAAAAGGGGGATGGCTATGGACAGACAATTAAGCGTATATTTAAATGGGCGAGAACCGCAAGTGACTACAGATATTGATGTTATAACGGCAGCGGTAGCAGTGCCATTGCTTGAAATTGATGGTGAGGATCACGTCCTATTTACGGTGCGTAGTCAGACCTTACGTAGACAGCCTGGTGAAATTAGCTTTCCTGGTGGACATTGTGAAAGCACCGATAAAACTGGAGCTGCTGCGGCTATTCGAGAATGCTCGGAAGAATTAGGAATAGATACAGAGCAAATTGAATTGTTAGGTGCATTAGATTGTTTAGTATCTGCCATTGGTGTTAAATTACATGCAGTGGCGGTACGTTTACATACGGATGAATTTCGCCCTAATATTGATGAGGTCGGTGAAATTTTTACGGTACCACTTTCGTATTTATTGAATATGGAACCAACGGTAGGGCACTTAGATATCGGAACTAAACCATTACGAGATTTTCCGTTCCATTTATTAGAAGGGTATCAAATAGATTGGAAAATTCGGCAGAACTATTCTGTTTATTTTTATCCCTATAAGCAATATACGATATGGGGATTAACAGGTCGAGTCCTCAAAAATTTCTTAGATTTATATCGACAAGGTAATACTATATAAAATGAAAGATAACGAAATAACTTCATTTGGTAAAGAATTGAATAAATTCCTCCAACCTAAATGCCTAATACCTGGTGGCCTTGGTTTATGGGAAACCTATTTTCGTAAAATTTGTACGGCTTGGGGCCGTATCGATAGTGAAATTAGACCTCAGCACATCATATTTTCCGCCGATAATGGGTGCAATATGGAAGGTTATGTAGGTTATAACTATGAGGTAACGCAAAAGCAGTCGCGTAATATGCTCTTGGGTCGTTCGTCGGCTACACAGTTTTGTAACTTTAACAATATTCCTTATGAAGTTGTGGATGTAGGAATTGCCTCAGATGATGGCATCGGAGTGGATCGCAAGGTCGCAAAGGGGACAAAGAATATATTAAACCATCCTGCTATGAGTGAGGATGAATTTAATAGTGCCTTTCAAGCTGGCTATGGACGAGTTGAACATTATGTAAAGCAAGGGATAAATCTTTTTTCCTTTGGTGAAATGGGACTCGGTAATACGACGACTTCTGCCTGTGTGTTGTCTGCCTTAACTGGAGCGGATCCCACTGAAACGGTAGGTCCTGGTTCTTGGCCGAATAAACCAGATTTGATGAAGCGAAAAATTGATTTTGTGCGCGCTGTATTAGATAAGCATAAGGCTAGTATTGTTTCTGACAGTGAAGCTGAAAGAGTTCGTAAAATCGTAGCCCATGTAGGGGGCTTTGATATTGCTGCTATTCTTGGGGCTATGCTCGCTTGTGTTGAGTTTAAAAAGCCCTTTGTCATTGATGGCTTTATTACAGCTGTATCAGCAGCTTGTGCGGTACATATGAATGATCGTGTTAAGGATTATGCATTGCCATCTCATAACTCTCGAGAAAAAGGCACAGAGCTAGCTTTAGCAGAGGTAGATATTACACAAGACATGGTTCCTATTCAAGCCCACATGTCGATGGGGGAAGGGACAGGAGCAATCTTAATGGTTCAAATGTTGAAAACGACACAGCATATGTTTGTAAACGTTGGGACCTTTGCAGATTTGATGAAATTATAAGGAGAAAGAATGAAAATAAATAAATACTTTGATATACATTTTGAGCGAGCTGATGATGCAACTATCGCTAAAAGGTTGATAGGCGGGGCTAAGATTAAGGGACCTGCTTTGGTTATCCTGATCCTCTCCATGTTTATTGCCTCTATTGGGTTGAATATGAATAGTACGGCAGTTGTTATTGGTGCTATGCTTATATCGCCGTTGATGGGACCTATTTTAGCAATTGGTTTTGGCTTCGCTACGCTTAATTTTACAGTTGTGAAAAGTGGTATTTTAAGATTGTCCTTACAGATTACGATTGCTGTTTTGGCATCTGCTTTATATTTTTATATTTCTCCCGTTCAGACGGCTACATCTGAATTATTAGCGCGTACAGAACCGAATATTTTTGATGTGTTCATTGCTATATTTGGTGGGTTAGCTGGGATTATTGGACAAACGCGTAAGACCTTAGATAATGTTATACCAGGTGTTGCGATTGCGACTGCACTTATGCCACCACTATGTACGGCAGGATATGGACTTGCTAATGGAAATTGGCACTATTTCTTTGGGGCTAGCTATTTATTCTTTATAAATGCATTCTTCATCTTCTTTGCATCTTTTATTGTTTTAAAGGGTGTATATAGTTTGCCATTCCATAAACAAGCAGAAGAGGTTAATCGTCGTAACCAGCTAATATTTCTCGTGATTGGTCTTATTATGGCTATACCAAGTATTTATGCAGGCTATGATATGACCATCAAGTATTCTGAGTCAAATCATATGGAGCAGTTTATTAAGAATGATATTAATCAAGAGGGACGTCGACAAGTGATTGATTATTCATTGGATCAAACGAATAAGCTAGTAAACATAGTAGTTATAGGAGCTCCTGTGACTTCAGAGGAGCAAGCCCAGTTGGATGACAAGTTACATAAGGATGAGTACTTGCAGCCTTATACATTACGATTTGTTAATAGCGTAGATGAGAAAAAATCTACTATGGATAAGACGAACTTGAATAAATCTTCAGAGAATCTTGAAACATATAAAAACTTGAGTAATCTATACCAGCCAACTTATCAATTAGTAAGTGAAACTATAAATACTATGAAAACGACAGAAGCTGAAGCAAAGGCGTTATTCCCGTTTGTAAGCAAAGTGGAAGGCATGCCTTTAATAGATAACCTAGAACAGCCTAAAGCGAGTCGCTATATGGTGATTATCCATACTACATCCACTATATCTGATGCAGATTTGGAACGAATAAAAGCTTGGTTAGAGGCTAAATTATCAGCGCCTGTAACTATTTCTATCGAGCAAACAACGTCAACTCTATAAGGGAGCTATCATCCCAGCGTTCTAATTGATCGTTAATAATATATGTATCTGATACAATACCTTCTCATGACAAATTCTATAGATACGAAAAGGGGCTGTTTTGTTACAGCCCCTTTTTGACATATATGTATTGAATTAATGTTGTATGTTTTGTATATCATCTAAAATGTGTTCAAAATCTAGGTGATTTTGTTGTAATACATCTTCTGGATTGTATCGGTCGTAGAATTGTTTGGAAATGCCATAGTTTAAGACGTTCATGGACGTTTTTCCATAATAGCTAGCAATTTTTTGACCATAGCCACCTTCGAGTTCGCCGTCCTCTAAGGTGATGACGATATTGTGGTCCTTTGTTAATTCATTCAATGTATCAGTGTCTAAACTAGAAATACAAAGTGGTTTGACAAGCGTCGGAGAGATATGAATGGCATCATGTATTGCGTGGCTAAGTTCGACCGCCTTATGGTAGAAATTACCGACACCTATGATGGCAATCGTATTACCTGATTGGGTTATGTTACATGACGTTACAGGACATTCTGTTGTATTGGATTGACTAGTTTCGTAAATCGGTAATCCTACAGGAATACGGATGGCGATAGGATGATTATGATGTTCTACTCCATAACGAATGGAAGATTCTAATTCCTCTACTGTTGTAGGTGCTAGGTACATGAGATTTGGCATGTTGCTGAGCATAGTAATATCGTTGAATCCAAGGTGTGTCATATCCTTATTACCATAAATGGACGCGCGATATACAAGGATCAGTGCATTGCTATTATTAATACATAGGTCATTAATAATTTGATCATAGGCACGTTGTAAAAATGTACTGTAAATCGGTAAAATCGGCGTGCCACCGTTGTGGGCAATGCCAGCAAGTAATGTTGTAGCATGTTCTTCTGCAATGCCTACGTCGATGTATTGAGCACCTAATTTTTCACGTATATCTTTGGTTAAACAGAAACCGCCAGGCGTAGCAGCTGTAACGATACATGCAGCTTTGTTTTGCTCCAGTGCATCAATGAGTTGTTTTGCAACGATAGATTCATAGCTGTTGGTATAGCGTTTTTTTGTTTCCCCTGTGTCAATATCAAATCCGGATGGATTATGAAAGCTTTCAGGATTGGTAATAGCCTTGTTGTAACCGTAGCCCTTTGTCGTATGGATGTGGAGCACTATCGGTGTTGTCTCTGTTTTACATTCTTTTAAAGCCTTTATTACGGTTGGCAAGGAATTGCCATCGTCGACGTAACGATACGAAAAGCCTAGAGCTTTAAAGATATTATTAGGGCTTTCACCATTAGTTTCGCGTAATTGTTGAAGATGGCTATACAAACCGCCGTGATTTTCTGCAATAGATTGGTCATTATCGTTGATGATAATCAAACATTGAGAGGACATTGTGGCTAAGTGATTTAATGCTTCATAAGCCTCGCCACCAGAGAGAGCTCCGTCGCCGATTAACGTAATAATTGGATGCGTTTTATGCTGTAAATCGCGTCCAATCATGAGCCCACAAGCTAAACTGAGGCTTGTGGAAGCATGACCTAAGTGAAATGCGTCGTAGGTGCTTTCATCAGGATTGCTATAACCGGATACGGTGTGAAATTTGTCCTTATTTTTAAAGCCTTCGTAACGGCCTGTTAAAATTTTATGAGCATAACTTTGATGGGAAATATCAAATATAAATTGAGCATCATCAGGGCTGAACACATGATGCAAGGCAACAATAATGTCAGTGGCTCCTAAAGATGAACCAATGTGACCGCCAATGTGTGATGTTCTATGGATAATTAAATTGCGTATATGTTGTGCGATGACCTCGAGTTCTGTGAGAGAACAGTCGCGCAAATCGCTAGGAATTTGAATGTCTGTCAGTTCCATAGGTCTCCTACATGATCCATACTAATGGATAAATCAATTACAGTTAATGAAATATATGACTCATTAATAGTTATTATAACATTATAGACTAAAATTATTTATAAATAAAAAGGCAATTCGATATATTTAGATATATAAATAAGTAATAACTAACCATATTAATTTTAGAATGTATCTTTACGTACAATATTTTTCACTTTAAAGTGGTATAATAAAAAATACACGACATATAGAGTTATATATATTTTATTAGGAATAGTCATGTTCTATATACCACATTGGAATATGGCAAAACCTAGAATTAATCTCTGTTTGTTGTATAATATATTTAATATTTAATTTTTTAGATGTGTAGTTAAAAGCTTTATTATTTAACTTTTACTTAAATGTATGAAGAAAAATGGTGCGAGCGTACCAATTCTTCATTTTTTCAAGAGAGGTATATATGCAAAAATCCTTACGTATGGGGATCGATGTTGGCTCTACAACGGTCAAGGTCGTTTTGTTGGACGAACAAGATAATTATTTGTATAAAAAATATATCCGACATTACGCCAATATTTTGGATACTGTTCATACATTGCTACAAGAGGCTCAAGTGGGCTATGAAGAAGCAAAAGTACATGTAGCAATTACAGGTTCTGGCGGTATGGCGATGGCTGATAAGGTGCGTATACCTTTTGTACAAGAAGTAATTGCCGAAACAAAGGCGATAAAAGCGTTGTACCCACAAACTGATGTTATTATCGAACTTGGTGGTGAAGATGCTAAGGTTACGTATCTAGGTCGTACTGCAGAACATCGCATGAATGGTTCTTGTGCCGGTGGTACAGGTGCTTTCATAGATCAAATGGCAACATTATTGCAAACGGATGCATCCGGCCTTAATCAATTGGCGATGAATGCGGATACTATTTACCCAATTGCCGCTCGTTGTGGCGTATTTGCGAAAACAGACGTACAAGCATTGCTAAATCAAGGCGCATCTCATGAAAATATTGCAAAGTCCGTATTTCAAGCCATCGTTAACCAAACGATTGCAGGCCTTGCATGTGGTCATAAAATTGAAGGGAATATAGCATTCCTCGGTGGTCCATTGACATTCTTATCCGAATTACGTCAATGCTTCTGTGACACCTTAGAACTCGATGAAGCACATCGTATCATCCCTGAAAATGGTGAGTTGTTTATTGCCCTAGGCGCAGCTCTCATGAATGATGAATGTCGTGATATTACAGTAGGTGAATTGACGAAGGAAATCGGTGCGCTTATTGGTGTACCAATGGAAGCAACCGATCGTGTGGATCCGCTATTTAGAAATGAAGCGGAACTAGAAGAATTCCGTGCACGTCATGCTAAGGCGGTAACACCGAAGGGTGATATTAACGATGCTGAAGGTTCATGTTACCTCGGTATCGATGCGGGTTCTACGACGTTGAAAGTCGTCTTGATCAATAGCAAGAATGAAATCATCTTCTCTCACTATGGCCCAAATCATGGTAAACCATTAGAAAAATCCCAAGAACTAATAGAGAAAATCTATAGCTTATTGCCAAAAGGGGCTTACATCGCTCATTCTGGTGTAACTGGATATGGCGAAGCCTTCTTGAAACGAGCTCTTGGTATCGATATTGGGGAAGTAGAAACAATTGCCCATTATCGTGCTGCTCAATTTTTCTGCCCTGATGTATCCTTCATCTTGGATATTGGCGGTCAAGATATGAAATGTACAAAGGTACGCGATGGATACATTGAAGACATCGTATTGAATGAAGCCTGCTCCTCTGGTTGTGGTTCCTTTATTGATACCTTTGCTACATCCTTGCGTTTGCCGATTGAGCAATTTGCCAAAGAAGGTTTATTGGCACCTATGCCAATCGACTTGGGATCTCGTTGTACTGTATTTATGAATTCCAAGGTAAAACAGGCGCAAAAAGAAGGGGCTACTGTACCGGATATCGCCGCTGGCCTTGCATATTCTGTTATCAAGAATGCATTGTATAAGGTGCTTAAGGTAAAAGATCCTAAGGAATTAGGTGACCACATCGTCGTACAAGGCGGTACATTCTATAATGAAGCAGTGCTTCGCGCCTTTGAAAAACTGATGGGCGTTGAAGTAATTCGCCCTGATGTATCCGGTCTAATGGGTGCTTATGGGATGGCATTGCTCGCTTCTGAAGCGGCAGAAGAGTTACAAAATCAACATAGCACATTGCTTGATAGTGACGGTTTGAAATCCTTGCAAGTGTCTACATCCATGCGTAATTGCGGATTGTGCTCTAATAATTGTATGCTTACCATCAATGCATTCTCTGATGGCCGTACCTATGTAACGGGTAATCGTTGCGACCGAGGTGCCGGTGATATGATTCAAGAGAAACATAAGCCTGTTCCCAATATGGTAGACGTAAAATTACGCCGTTATTTTGATTACTTCCTCAAGAAAAATATTCCTGAGTTTGAAGGTAAATTGCGTATTGGTATTCCTCGCGTCCTCAATATGTACGAAGATTTTCCATTTTGGTTTACATTCTTCAATCAATTAGGCTGCGAAGTGGTATTGTCAGATTATACGACGAAGGATCAATATAATAAAGCCATTGATACGATTCCTTCCGATACAGCATGTTATCCTGCTAAGGCCGTTCATGGTCATATTCGTGATCTTGCCCAAGCCCAAGTTGATTTAATCTGGTACCCATGTATTCAACATGGTCCAAAGGAATTTAGCCACGACAATAATTACCATTGCCCTATGGTTATTTCTTACCCAGAATTGATTCGAAACAATATGCAAGATGTGATGGGAAAAACGCCATTTTATGCGCCATTCTTGCCACTAGCAGATAAGAAATCATTGGTGCCTGCGTTGGTGAAAGCCTTAAAAGATTTGCCATTCTCTAAATCTGAAATTTCTAATGCCGTTGAGACTGCTTGGGCCGAACAAGAAAAATGTAAGGCTGACTATCGCGAGATGACAAAGAAAACTGTATCTCGTCTCGTAGCAGAACAAGTGCCTACCATCGTATTGGCTGGTCGTCCATATCACTTAGACTCCGGTATTAATCATGGTATCCCAGAGCTCATTACCTCTCTTGGTATGGCGGTTCTTACCGAAGATGGTGTAGCACCATTAGGTAAGGATATTAAACATCTTCGCGTTGTAGACCAATGGTCATACCATAGTCGTCTATATCATGCAGCAGAATTTGTAAGTCGTACGGAAGGCTTCCAAATTGTTGAGTTGAACTCTTTCGGTTGTGGTCTTGATTCCATTGTGGCAGACCAAGTAAAGGATATCTTATCTGCAAAGCATAAGATTCATACATTGCTTAAAATTGATGAAGGTACAAACTTAGGCGCTGTCACTATTCGCTTACGTTCCTTGCAATCCGTAATGGAACGGAGTATGCGTAAACATCATAATCCAGAAGCTCCTATAGAGACCGTTGTTGATGATACACCAGCATATGATTATGAACGTGTTGTCTTTACCGAAGAAATGCGTAAGACCTATAAGATTTTGGTGCCTCAAATGTCACCTCTTCATTTCCAACTATTGGAGCCAGTGCTTAAGTCTGAAGGTTATGACTTTGACATGTTACCAGCACCTACGCGTGAAGATGTAGAGATAGGTCTAAAATATATCAATAATGATGCATGTTATCCTGCTATCATCGTTGTAGGCCAATTGATGAGCGCCTTATTGTCTGGTAAATACGATGTTAATAAAACAGCTGTTATTATCTCTCAAACCGGTGGCGGTTGTCGTGCTACCAACTATATTGGTTATTTGCGTAAAGCCCTCATCGATGCAGGTATGAAACAAGTTCCAATCTTGTCACTTAATGCGAGTGATATGGAACGTCAACCAGGCTTTAAATTGACTAAATCCTTCTTACATCGCATGATTCAAGCCGTAGTATACGGCGATGCGTTGATGCAATGTGTATTGGCTACGCGCCCTTATGAAATTAATCCAGGATCTGCAGACGCATTGTGCGATTATTGGGTTAAAAAATTACGGGAACGTATTACAAAAGCTAATATATTCCAATATAGTAAATATATTAAGAACATCATTGAAGACTTTGACAATTTACCAGTCGATAAATCTAAGCCGAAACCTCGGGTTGGCGTGGTAGGTGAAATCTACGTTAAATTCCATCCAAGTGCGAACAACCATATTAATGAACTTATAGAGAAGGAAGGTGGCGAGGTTGTAACCTCTGGTCTACTAGACTTTTTCTTGTACTGTGCTATGGATAGTACATATCGTGCTAAACACTTAGATGGTACATGGCTTTCCGGATTCTTTGGATCCTTGGCTCGCGAAGCGTTAGAATTATACCGTTTGCCATATGCAAAAGCCGTTGCAGCATCTAAGCATTTTGATCCATTGCAACGGATGACGAAGGTTGCAAAAGAAGCAGCTCATTATATTGACCTTGGTAATCAATGCGGTGAAGGTTGGTTTCTTACAGGTGATATGATTGATCTTATCGAAAAAGGTGCGAAACAAGTAGTTTGCTTGCAACCATTTGGCTGCTTACCTAACCACGTTAGTGGTAAAGGCATGGTAAAAACATTATCCGAAGCATATCCTGATGTGCGCATTGCAGCCATCGACTATGACCCAGGTTCAAGTGCGGTTAACCAAGCAAATCGATTGAAATTGTTGTTAGCAACAATGTTTGAATGATAATGTAATAATCAATTATATAATTACTGAATATAAAATAAGCGTCCCTAGTGATATGTCCCCTCTTTACTGAACAACCAGTAAAGAGGGGACATATGAGGGACGCTTTTTTATGAAATTGATGAATCTTCTTTAATCATTGTATAGAAGCATACTAATGCTAATACAGCACATACAACCATAACAATCCCCATAGGGATACCAGTATGACTGCCACCAATACCAACTAATGGGGATACGAACCCGGCTGAAAACATGCCTGCAAATCCTAAAATAGCAGAGGCGCTACCTGCTTTGTGTCCATATTTTGCCATTGCCATAGAGAACCCTGTTGATCCAAATACAGATACGGTACAAACTGTAAAGAACAGAATGACACTGGTTATAATAAAGGACCAATTAAAATACATTGCACAAAGGAATAGGATAGAACCAATCGTTAATTGCAATAGACTAGTATGTAAAATGGTTTTTATTTTTACAACATTACTTACTTTGGCACTGATTACGCTAGCGAGGATAATACCGCAACTATTAATCCCGAACATATAACTAAATTCTTGTGCAGATAAATTGAATATATTTTGATATACAAAGGATGAACCCGAAATATAGGCAAAGAAACCACCAAAGGCGAATAGCTGAACTAGAGTCTGGCCTAAGAAAGAATTATCTTTTAGTAGAGCACCGTAGTTTTTAAATGCTGTTGCTATACCACCGGAAATACGCTTTTCTGATGGTAGGCTTTCAGTAAAAATGAAAGAGCTCATAAGTAACAGTGCAGAGAAAACGGCGAGGACAATAAAAATAAAGCGCCATGTAGAAAATAATAAAAGCTGACCACCTATAAGCGGTGCAATAACAGGAGCTAATCCGTTGACGAGCATGAGTAGAGACATGAGTCTCATTAATTCCTTACCAGATGCAAAATCTCGGGAGATGGCCTTAGCAATAACAACTCCGATAGAACCTGTTAAACCTTGTAAAAATCGTGCAACTAGTAAAATCTCAATATTGGGCGCAATAGCACAGAGTATACTAGCGATTACACAGAGGATATTGCCAATGATGAGTGGTTTTTTCCGCCCCAATGAGTCACTAAGAGGACCGCCAATCAATTGACCAATAGCGATACCAAAAGTCATAATACCAATTGTCATCTGAATGAGGGACGCATTTGTATTAAGCTCATGAGGCATGATTGGTAATGCTGGTAGATATAAATCAGTACCAAGTGGTGTGATAGCCGTAAGAAGTCCTAGAAATACGACAATGAATAAAGATATTTTCTTTGTAGACTCCATAAAATCTCCTATATTAAAAAAAGGGAAAAATAAAAGTCTGCGAATCGCACTTCGCAGACTGCATTTAATTTTATCTATTTAATAAGGGTATTGTAACATGATTAATAAGAAAAAGCTATAGGTTTATGTATGAGTAACAAGGGTATTGCTTATTAGTATTTGAAATAAAAAGAACAGCTCACGAATGAGCTGTTCTTTTATATTACCAATTCTTAGAAGAAGATGTGGTGAATTTCATGGATGAAATGTTGACCGAAGAAGGAGATACAACCATGCATGATGATGAAGATGATGAAGTATTTGAACGCGCTGTTCATGATAACACTTGCTTCGATTTCATGTTCTAAGTTGTGAGCTTCTTCTGCATTGATTTCTTTGTGGTTTTCTAAGTATGCTTTCAAAGCAGGACCTACGGCACCAATAGAAATTGCAATGGATTGTGGGGACAACATTTTGCCGATACCAGCTGCACCGGAGTTAACAGCTGCTAACCAGAAGCCAAGATCTTCGAAGTTTGTAGGATTTAAACCTTGAGCTGCAGCGATTTGAAGTGGTCCAAACAATACGTTGGAGTTTGTACCGGAACCTGTTAAGAACGCACCCAATGCACCTACGATAGGAGCGAATAGAGGATACAAGGAACCTGTACCTGCAACCATTGCTTTAGCGATGTCTGCAGTCATACCAGAGTATGTCATCAATTTAGCAGTCATAACAACTGTGATGATTGTAAGGTATGTGAATTTCAAGTTTTTAACTGTGGAACCCAATGTACCGAAGATTTCACCAGCTTTTGCTTTTTGGATGAAACCACCAACGATACCAGCGATGAAAATCATGATACCAGGAGTTGCAATCCATACGAATGTGTAAGGTTTTGCACCAGCACCTTGGTAAATAGGTACAGATGTTTTAATGGATGCAAGAGGACCATTGATTGCTGGGAACAATTTAGAGGTTAATAATAATAATACGAAGATTAAGATGAATGGCATTGCAGCCACAAGGCCTTCGCCACCAGAAACTTTAGGAACTTCGCCAGTTTGTTTAACTGCGTATTGAGGATCATTAGGAGGCATAATTTTTGCACAACCGATGATCACTGCCATGATTACGATGGATGCAGAAATTACGGATAATTCAGGACCCATTACAGCATTGATTACAGTTTCAGGAATAGCTAATGCTAAACCAGAAAGTAATGTTACAAGGAATACGCCTTTTAACGCTTTGATACCGCCACCGATAATCATAACTACGAAGAAAGGAGCGATAAGGTTAAGCAAGAATAATTGTACGGAAATGAATGTACCTAAATGGCTTGGATCAAGGCTTGTTAAGGAAGCCAATGTAGTTGTTGGGATACCAATGGAGCCGAATGTTGTTGGTACGGAGTTTGCAACGAGACATGCGATGATAGATTTTAGTGGGTCAAAACCTACGGCAACCATCATAGCAGCTGGAATTGCAACGGCAGTACCAAAGCCAGCCATACCTTCCATGAAAGCACCGAAGCCCCATGCAAGTAATAATGCAAGTACACGAGTATCAGATGTTACAGAGGAAAGCATGGTTTTAATAGTTTCCATAGCTTTCGTATGTACTACCAAGTTGTAAACGAAGATAGCTGCTGTAATAACTAATAGGATAGGCCAAATTGCCAATGCGGCACCTTCAAGGGCACCAGTGACCATAATAAATGGGTCGGATTGGAATGCTGTAATAGCGATGATGAAAGAACCGATTGCAGCAACACTTGTTGCTTGCCATGCAGGTAATTTCAAGATGGATAACGCTACGATCAACCAAATGATTGGAGATAGCGCTAATAGAACGGTGAGAGCACTCATTTCTAAAATCATCCTTTCAAGAAAAATAAAAATATATGCTTAACAGGACGATGTAGCAATAATCAATTTAATTGATGAGTAATTCGCTATTGGATTAAGTTGTAAAAGTTCAGTAATAATAAAAGATTACAATAAAATAACAGATATACTTATCAGAAAAAGTGATATATCTCTTAAAATTTTTTAACCTCATAGCTTATGAGGTTAAAAAAATATAAGAGAGGGGACATAAACAGTGTTTATGTCCCCCTCTGTACTAACTACATGTCCGTGTTAGGGCCAACACTAATTAGATATTAGTAGTTACCTTTGAACATTGTAGCAGGAGCTTCTGGTACATAATCGCCGAAGTAGGATTTGAAGTCTAAACCTAATTCATTGCAAAGATCTTGAACTTCAAGCATTGTACCGTTAAGTACAGGGATGCCTTCAGCTTTAACTTTAGCAACAGATTCATGTTCTTTTTCGCCATGAGTGTAGATGCGGTCTTGACCTTGAGCTTTAGGAGCTTCACGTAATTCTTGTAAGAATTGAGAGAAGTGTTTTTTGATTTCAGCTGGGTCACCGAAGAATTCAGGGTTGATAGCCATGAAGCCGTGGCAGATATTGGATTTGCCGCCAACCATACATTTATTGGAAGTACCACCTTGGGAAAGGATGGAGGAGAACAATTCAGCAATCATGCCGTTACCATAACCTTTGTGGCCGCCAAGAACTTCTGTAGCACCACCTAAAGGAAGGATACCGCCGCCTTCATGACGGGAAATGTTGCCCAATACTTCAGCTGCGTCAGTGGAAGGAACGCCGTCTTTGTTAACAGCCCAACCATCTGGAGTAGCTTTGCCCATTTTGTTGTACATTTCAAGTTTACCACGAGTTACTACTGTAGTGGAGCAATCGAAGAAGAAGTCAACAGGATCAGCTGGTACAGTCCAAGCGATAGGATTGGAACCAAGCATAGCTTTACGAGCATATACAGGAACCATGATTGCTTCGGAGTTTGTACAAGAGAAACCGATTAAGCCTTGGTCGGATGCCATTTTAGCATAGTAACCAGCGATACCATAGTGGTTGGAGTTACGTACGGATACGATACCAACACCGGATTTTTTAGCTTTTTCGATAGCCATTTCCATAGCTTTGTGACCCAACAATTGGCCCATGCCATCATGACCGTCGATAACTGCGGAGATTGGAGTTTCTTTTACGATTTCTGGTTTTGCGTCGATTTTGATCAAGCCATTAGTGATACCTTTGTGGTAACGAACCATACGTTGCATACCATGGCTTTGAATACCGAACAAGTCGGAAGTCAAAAGTACGTCTTGAATGATGTCAGCTTCTTTTTCGGAGAAACCGAATTTTTGGAAAGCATCCATGCTCAATTTTTTCAATGTTTCATAAGGGAAAAGAACAGTGTTTTTTGCGTCTGCCATTGTTAAAACCTCTTTTCAGAAAATATGTACCTGATATAGTTGACTCCACTCCGTTATATCAATGAATGTGATATGATGTCCGGTGAGTTCTATATCCTCTCAAATGACAATGTCAGTATAGCACACAAAGTTGAGTTATTGAATAGTTTTACATAACTTAATGCATTACATAATTTGCATAACTTACGTGAAATTTATCACACAGGTTAACAAAAAGCACTGAAATAATCGATAATACCTTGAAATTATAAATTATGACTTTTGGTAATAGATACATTCCTGAACGTAAAAAATGGTACTTTTATGCGTTGCTTATCTGTTTGTATTGTAGGGGAGAAACTATAAATAAATACTGAAAAGTATCGATATTTATTGTGTATCTACATGGTACACATTAATAAAAGTTATAATGTCACACACTTATTTTGATAAGTGATTTTGTTATATGCATTGATATACAATGTATTCATTGATACGAAGTTTGAAAAATATCGATATTCGTTAATTTTGTTACAGATATAGTGATGTATGTATGATACTATAAATATACATATAAAATTACTGCTATAAATACGATGATAAGCGAGGTGCTTATATGAAAGAATATAAAAGTGTATGTCCCTATGATTGTCCTGATGCTTGTGGACTTATACTTACAGTAGATGACAATAAAGTGACAAAGGTTCGCGGTAATAAAGAGCACGCTTTCACACGGGGCACATTATGTCCTAAGATGGCTCATTATGAGCGTGTTATTCATTCGCCTAAACGTTTAATGACACCATTACGCCGAATTGGTAAAAAAGGTATTGGTCCAGATCAATTTACACCCATTTCATGGGATGAGGCCTTAGAGCGAATTGTAGAAAATTTTAACCATACTATTAATACCTATGGTAGTGAAAGTATTCTTCGTTATTCCTATGCGGGGACCATGGGGGCTGTAAATAGTCCTGCAGCGGACTATTTCTTCCGTTGTATTGGCGCTACTAGTCAAGACAGAGGGATTTGTTCTCCTGCGAAACAAGCAGCATTTAAGTCTGTTTATGGAGACACAGTAGCTATCAAACCACAAGAAGCACAACATAGTGATTTGATTATATTATGGAGCCTTAATGCGACGGCTACAGATGTACATATATTACACGATGTGAATGTGGCAAAACGAAACGGCGCTTTTGTATGGATTATAGATACCCATAAAACATATACTTATGATCAAGGCACACATCATGTGTATGTAAAACCCGGTTCTGATGGTGCATTAGCACTTGGTATGATTCATATCATACATCGGGATGGTCTTGAGGATACTACATTTATTCAAGCATATGTGCAAGGTTATGATGAGCTAGTACGAGATGTATTGCCTACATTTACTCCAGAATATGTTTCCTCTATATGTGGTGTACCGGTTGAAATCATAGAAGAACTAGCTCATGCCTATGCAAAAGCAAAGGCTCCATTTATCCGTCTCGGTAGTGGTGTATCCCGCTATGGTAATGGAGCAATGAGTTGCCGGTGTATCAATGCACTCCCTGCCGTGGTAGGTGCATGGCAACATTTAGGTGGCGGCTTATTATCTAGTTCTAGTAGTAGCCAATATTTTAATAAATCATTCATGCAACAACCTAATACACCAACGCCGTCTAAACGGATGATGCCGATGATATTATTAGGGGATTTGTTGACAAATCCAAAAGCGCTTCTAGAGCATGGATTAGAGGATACTAGTGGCGGGGTTCCCGTTCATAGTCTATATATCTTTTCATCAAATCCAGCTATAACGGCACCAAATCAAAATCTCGTTAGACAAGGTCTTATGAGAGATGATTTATTTACCGTTGTGCATGAACGCTTCTTTACAGATACATGTGCATATGCAGATATTATCTTACCAGCCACGAGCTCTGCTGAATCCGATGATATTTTTAACTCTTACGGACACTATACAATTGCGGCCAGTTACCAAGCTATTCCTCCGGTTGGTGAATCGAAATCTAATTGGCAAGTTATTTCTGAACTTGCTCAGCATATGGGTTTAGATGATCCTTTCTTTGCCATGACAGAACGAGAACTAATTGAGCATATGGTTCGCAATTCGTCTAAACTTTCACAAGACGAACAAGATGCCATTTTACGTGGCGACTTGGTTGAAGTAGCATTGCCAGACAATTATAAGATGGATTTTAAAACGCCGTCAGGCAAAATCGAAATCTTAAATCCTCGAGAATCCATTCCGTTGATTACCTATACAGAACCTTATGGTGATGATGAACCATTCTGGTTGATTATCGGTAATGATATACGTATATTAGATTCTAGTTTTTGTGAACTAGAATTTGATGATTCTGAATTGATGAAGCTACGAATGCATCCAGATGATGCTGCATTATATAACATTAATAATAGTGATGCTGTGGAAATTTATAATAATCGAGGGGCTGTTCGTATTAAAGTATATCTAGATGATACGGTACAACGAGGTACACTTGTGACCCTTGGTGTATGGTGGCAATCTCAGTCCAGTGACGCTAAGGTAGGAATCAATGCTGTAACTGCATCTAGACCGACTGATGAAGCATGGGGGAGTACATTCTATGACGTACAAGTTAATATTCGTAAGGTGTAATGAAAGTTCGATATAATTCGATTTTGCTGTTGAATCAGATTACCATATCATATATAATGTTATCTAATATGATAGTGTAGTACGAAGGGAGATAACCTTATGGATGGAAAAGAAAATCTATCACTGCGCGCCTATTTAGCCATAGGCATGATGTTATTCGCCCTATTCTTTGGTGCGGGAAATCTTATTTTCCCGGCCGCATTAGGTCAACACGCAGGGTCTAATGTAGGATGGGCATTAGCTGGTTTCGTATTAACTGGCGTAGGATTACCATTACTTGGCGTTATGGCCATGGGCTATTCCGGATGTAAAGACGTTGAGGAACTAGCAGGTCGTGCGCATCCTATATATGGTCTTATTTATACAGTGGCCTTATATTTAAGTATTGGTCCTATGTTTGCGACACCAAGAACGGGTACCGTTGCGTATGAAATTGCGATCAAGCCATTTTTACAAGGCATGACTTTGGATATGCAACCACTGTTCCTTGCTATATTCTTTGGCGTTTCTTTGTGGCTATCGATTAGTCCTCAAAAGCTTGTTAATCGTATTGGCAATATTTTGACACCTGCATTATTGCTTGTTATTTTATTATTGATTATTAAATCTTTTGTTACACCGATTGGGGCATATGCGGTGCCTCAACCAGCTTACGCGACTAATGGTACAGCCGTATTGCAAGGCTTCCTCGATGGCTATAATACAATGGATGCTTTAGCTTCTGTGGTATTCGCTATTCTCGTCATTGATTTTGTACGCCTTACAGGTGCCACATCTCGCGATGTTATTACGAAAACTGTGATGGAGGTTGGTGCTATTGCGGTAGCATTACTCGGCATTGTGTATATATTCATTGCGAACATCGGCGCTACAAGTGTAGAGCGATTTGGCTTGTTTGATACAGGTGCACCGGTGTTAACAGCTAGTGCGGACTTCCTCTTTGGGGGAACTGGTCAAATTATTTTGGCTATCATCGTTCTATTAGCTTGCTTGAGTACAAGTATTGGTCTTATTACTTCTTGTAGTACATATTTCCACAAACTATATAGCAAAATTAGCTATAAAATGTATGTTGTCATATTCTCTGTGGCTGCATTTGCACTTGGGCTGTTCGGATTGAAAACAATCATTAGTGCAGCTATTCCAGTGTTGATGTTATTGTACCCGTTGACGATTGTTATTATCTTGTTAGCCTTAAGTGATACTATTTTTGGCGGTCGTCGTTGCGTATATGGTTGGACTATTGGATTGACCATGATTTCTGCCTTAATGAGCGGTCTTGAAACTGCTGGTTGGGCACCTGATGCCATCGAAGGTTTGTTTACCCAATATATTCCGTTCCAAGGTATTGGTATGGGCTGGGTAAGTTTTGCAATCCTTGGCTTTATCATAGGTCTTATTCATAAAGGCTTGGTTTCAGATACAACTAAATAAATGTAGAATGTTACTCGCATTCTCCTTTTATACTCTATTGGCTCAGTCCTTCTTAGAAGGATTACAGTAAAAGAAAAGGGGGGATGCGAGTGTTTTGTTTATAGTGATAAACATCTTTTTTCAAATAGTATTTCCTAGTATAATGTTTAATAAGAAATGAAAGATTGTTTTTAGTAAGCCGAGGTAGTTATGAACGAAATCGTAAAAGGTGGTTTGTATCGTCATTTTAAAGGTATGTATTATTACGTGTTAGATGTGGCTACACATTCTGAAACGGGTGAAAAATTGGTGGTATATCAAAAATTATATGATGACCGCGATTTGTATGTACGTCCCTTAGACATGTTTTGTAGCGATGTAGATCGAGATAAATATCCTGATGTGAAACAACAAAAACGCTTTCAATTAATGAGTGGACGAGATGAATAGTGCTTACCGGGTAGAGTTTATAGTTTGTATATGAACTCGTATATAGCGATAGATAGGAGGACTTGTGGAACAAAAATTTTTCTTTTTTGATATCGATAACACATTGGCTGTGTGGCCGGAAGGAAAAATTCCAGATAGTGCTCAGTACTGTATAGATGAATTGCAACGACGTGGCCATTTAGTATCGATTGCAACAGGTAGAATACAAGTCGATGCTATGCGTTTTGCCGAGCAAGCTAGAATTACGAATGTAGTTGCTGATGGAGGTCATAGTATAACCATTGATGGGAAATTGGTATCTATGATTGGCATGAATCGAGATATGTGTATTCAATATTTAGAATATCTTGAGTCAAAGCATATCCCATGGGCTGTAACAGACCGTAATAAATTGGGGCGCATTACACCGTATAAAGAAATATTAGAATGGCATCCTGATTGGGACGTGTTTAAAACTGTAGTGGATCCAGAGTTCGACTTTCACAGTGTAGAAGATTTCTATAAAATCTATGTATTTTTCAAAGATGGCGAAGAAGAGGAAAAAGATATCGAGCATATGACGCATAAACTTATTCGCTATGGCGATGGGTGCGTTTTATATGAACCTATGGAAAAAGCATTGGGGATTCGCAATATGATCGGACATTTTCATATGAAGCCAAATCAAGTTGTCGTTTTTGGTGATGGCTATAATGATTTGTCTATGTTTAGACCGGAGTGGTTAAACATTGCCATGGGAAATGCTCGTCCGGAGCTTAAATTAGAGGCAGATTATGTTACAACTGACTGTGATAAGGATGGTATTTACAATGCATGTAAGCATTTCGGATGGATTGATTAATCGTTGGCATAAGACCATTTAGATTATAAATTTTTATAGAATTTTAAAGAAATTCATAGTGAAAACATGATATACTAATAAAGAGCCGCTCATGGGTTGAGCGGTTTTTCTATGTATATATAATTTGGGGAAATTCTATATTTTGTGAGGGATTATCATGAATGTTAAAAGAATATTAGGTTGTGCTCTATTGGGGGGCATGATGGTAGTAACCGCAGCGTGTGGCAATAATAGTGCAGATAAAACGATTACACCTGTTGCACAAGCTGAAACGGTTAATAAGATGCCTAATTTTACAAATGCTCCAATTGCAGATGAATATGCTGTTTTTGATACAAATTATGGACAAATTAAAATTCGTTTGTATGGCTCTAAAGCGCCTATTACTGTTAAAAACTTTGACTACCTTGTAAAAAAAGGCTTTTATAATGGCGTTACATTCCATCGTGTTATCGATGGATTTATGATTCAAGGTGGCGACCCAACAGGCACAGGTGCAGGTGGCCCTGGTTATGAGATTCCAGATGAATTTTCTAATGACCTTCATTTTAATAAAATGGGGATTCTTGCCATGGCAAATCGTGGACCGAATACAGGTGGTTCTCAGTTCTTTATTACCTTGGGACCTACGCCTCATCTCGATAATAAACACACCATTTTTGGTATAGTTGTACAAGGTATGGATGTGGTCGAAAAAATTGGTAAGGTAAAAACAGATAAAAATGATAAGCCTGTTGATCCTGTGATCATTAATTCGATTACCATTGAGCCGATTAAGGATGACGCTAGTAAATAAGATGAATCATGAACAATTTTTCACGTATATTGTGAGATGTGCTGATGAAAGCTTGTATTGCGGGTGGACAACGGATTTAAAAAAACGGTTGGATGCTCATAATGGCGTTATAAAAGGTGGGGCTAAGTATACGAAATGTCGTAGACCAGTGTATTTGGTTTATTATGAAAGCTTTCAAAGTAAACAAGAGGCACAGTCGCGAGAATATGCTATTAAACATCTCAATAGGGCGCAAAAATTACAGCTCATAGCGTCGTGTGAGGATAGAGAAAAAGAACGTATAAATCTATTGAAATAGAGTGTACAAAACATTCAAAACGACCCTTGTTTGTGCTATAATATATTGATATGTTATGACCATGGAGGAGAAAAACATGAAGCGGGTTCTAGTATCCGTAAAAAGTGTACAACGAGACATAGATGGGCAGGATACCGTGGTAGAATTAATTTCTCCAGGTACTTCACATGAAAAGAACGGAGTCCTGTATATTCGCTATGAAGAATCGAGCGTAACAGGTCTTGAAGGGGTTAAGACGACCATCAAGATTTACGAAGATTCCATTGTTCTTTTGCGTACTGGTGCTGTGAATATGCGACATCAATACATTCGCGGTGAGGAACGCCAGTCCACATATGAAACGCCATTAGGCGATCTTCACATGGCCGTAAAAACACATGAATTAACAGTAGACTTTCACAATGGAACGGGTCGTGTTCATCTCGGATATGATATTTCCATAGAAGGTGAATGGCAATTTTATAATCAGTTAGATATAGACGTGCGGGAGGATACAGAGCATGGACATGAAGGAAATCCTGAAATCGGGGATTGAACAGGCATTACAAGAAACGATTAATAGTGGTGGTTTGCCAGCTGGGGAATATCCAGAAATCGTTCTAGAAGTGCCACCTCAAAAGGAATTCGGCGATTTTTCTACGAACATTGCTATGCAATCCGCTCGTGTGGCTCGTCAAAACCCTCGTGCTATTGCTGAGGCTTTGATTAGCCATATGAATTTTGATTGGCTTGAACGCGCTGAGGTTGCTGGTGCAGGTTTTATCAATTTCTTCTTAAAATCCGATATGGTGTATGATACCTTGAAAGCTATCTTGAATGCTGGTGATCAATACGGTGTGCAACCATTGCGTGCACGCGATACGATTCAAGTAGAGTACGTAAGTGCGAACCCAACAGGGCCGTTACATGTCGGTCATGGTCGTGGTGCTGCGTATGGAAGTGCACTTGTAAACTTGTTACGTGCAGCAGGTTACAATGTACAATCCGAGTACTACATCAATGATGCAGGTAACCAAATCGATAATATGGCTATCTCCATTGAGTACCGTTTCCAAGAGTTGCAAGGTGCTACATTAGTGTTCCCACCTAAGCGCAACGAAGATGGTTCCATGCCTGAATTCGATATTCCAGAAGGGGCTCTCGTATTCCCTGAAAATGGCTACCGTGGACCAGATATTATTGAAACTGCGAAAGCAATTGCAGAACGTGAAGGCTTCGATACATTAAATGCTATGAACGAAGCTGATCGTGTAGCATTGTTTAAAGAAGAGGGATTAAAAGAAAAATTAGCTCGCTTAGAGGAAACATTAAGCAATTTCCGTGTTACTTTCGATAATTGGTTCTCTGAACGTACGGTTCATGAAACTGATGAAATTCATCACTCCGTAGAGGCTTTGAAAGCTCTTGGCAAGGTGTATGAAAAGAATGGCGCTTTGTGGTTGAAATCCACTGATTATGGCGATGATAAAGACCGCGTAGTCATCCGTGACAATGGTGTGCCTACGTATTTGGCAGCAGATATTGCATACCATCGCAATAAATATGATCGTGGCTTTAAAGAAATGATCGATATTTGGGGCGCTGACCATCATGGTTATGTGTGTCGTGTAAAAGCGGCTATGGCAGCCTTTGGTTATGACCCAGATAAACTAACAGTATTGTTGTTACAAATGGTAGCGTTATTCCGCGATGGACAACTCGTTAAATTATCTAAACGTAGTGGCGATAGCGTTACATTAGATGAATTGATTGAAGAGGTTGGCGTAGATGCATCTCGTTACTTCTTCTTGATGCGTTCTCTAGATAGTCAACTTGATTTCGATATTAACTTGGCAAAATCCCGTAGCAATGATAATCCTGTGTATTATATCCAATATGCTCATGCTCGTATTCACAGTATTTATAACCAAGTGCGTGAAGCAGGCATTGCATTTGGTGATTATAGTGAAACTGATTTCACAACGCTTACAAGTGAAATGGAATTAGAATTAATTAAGAAATTAGCTGAATATCCAGAAGAGGTTGTTCAATCTGCCGAACATCGTGCACCTCATCGTATTGCTCGTTACTTATACGATTTGGCAAGTATGTTCCACTCCTTCTATCGTCAAGGTCGTATCATTGGCGTAGATCCATCATTGCAACAAGCTCGTCTTGGGTTAATCACAGCGATTGCCCTTGTACTTCGTCAAGGCTTAGGTATTTTAGGTATTTCCGCTCCGGAAAAAATGTAGTAGGTGGGAGGCATCATGGCAACTAAGTATATTTTCGTAACAGGCGGCGTAGTTTCTTCCTTGGGAAAAGGGATTACAGCTGCATCTTTGGGCCGATTATTGAAAAACCGTGGTTTTAATGTAACTATTCAAAAATTTGACCCATATATCAATATCGATCCTGGTACAATGAGTCCTTACCAACATGGCGAAGTATTTGTAACCGATGATGGTGCTGAAACAGACTTGGACTTGGGTCACTATGAACGCTTTATCGATATTAATCTTAGCAAGCGTTCCAATATTACTGCTGGTAAAGTATATTGGTCCGTTATCAATAAAGAACGTAAGGGTGACTATTTAGGTAGCACTGTACAAGTTATTCCTCACGTTACAAATGAAATTAAACAAAATGTATACCGCGTAGGTAAAGAAGATAATGCTGATGTAGTTATCACTGAAATCGGTGGTACTGTCGGCGATATTGAAAGCTTGCCATTTATGGAAGCAATTCGCCAAGTCAAAAAAGATGTAGGTCGTAACGATGTATTGTATATTCACGTTACATTAGTACCATATATCAACGCAGCAGGTGAATTAAAAACAAAACCTACCCAACATAGCGTAAAAGAATTGCGCGGTATTGGTATTCAACCAGATATTTTGGTATGCCGCAGTGAAAAACATATTTCCGACGAAATGAAGGAAAAGTTGGCATTGTTCTGCGATGTAGAACCAGCGGCTGTAATTGAAAACCAAACGTGTGATTCTATCTATGAAGTACCATTGATGATGCAAGATCAAGGCCTTGATGATATTGTCATTAAGAAATTGGGCCTTGAAGAACGTCCTTGCGATATGACTGCATGGAAAGAAATGGTTCATAAAATTTTGAATCCTAGCAAAGATATTACAGTAGCTATCGTAGGTAAATATGTAGCTTTGCACGATGCGTATCTTTCTGTAGCAGAAGCATTGAGCCATGCTGGTATCGAGACTGATACTAAGGTGAACATTCGTTGGATTGATTCCGAAGAACTTGATGATATTTCTGTAGATCCTAAAGAAGTATTTGAGGGCATTGATGGTATCGTTGTTCCTGGTGGCTTTGGTTCCCGTGGCGTAGAAGGAAAAATCCGTACTATCAATTATGCTCGTGAAAACAAAGTTCCATTCCTCGGTTTATGCCTTGGCATGCAATCTGCTGTAATGGAATTTGCTCGTAATGTATGTGCCATGGAAGGTGCTACATCTAGCGAATTTGATGAAGATGCAAAATACAAAGTTATCGACTTGATGAGTGATCAAGTGGATGTAGATAAAAAAGGTGGCACAATGCGCCTTGGCATCTATCCATGTAAATTAGAAGCGGGTACAAAAGCGCGTGAAGTATATGGCGAAGACCTTGTATACGAACGTCATCGTCATCGTTATGAATTCAACAATGAATACCGTCAACAATTGAATGATGCAGGCCTTGTTATTTCTGGTACATCTCCAGATGGTCGTCTTGTTGAAAGTATCGAAGTTAAGGACCATCCATTCTTCGTAGGTACACAAGCGCATCCAGAATTAAAATCTCGTCCGAATAATGCACATCCATTATTCCGTGGATTTGTAGATGCGATTTTAGAACTAAAAAAGTAAGTCTGTTGTGGTACGTAAAAAGAAGGAAGATACTCAGAAATGAGTATCTTCCTTCTTTTTTTTCTGTATCGAAAAAACTTGCAAAAATATATCGATATATTTAAAAATAACACTTGATATTTTAAATGATTAGTGTTATTATATAGACAAAGATAGATATAGATTTGATGTAGGTACATCAATAGAACATATAGTAATCGTTATTTAGAAATATAAAGGAGGACACAATGTCTATTATTGGTAAGAAACTCCCTGAATTTACACTTGATGCTTTCAAGAAACCTGAATTGGTAAAAGTAAGCACTGCAGACGTATTAGGTAAATGGTCTGTATTCGTATTCTATCCAGCAGATTTCACATTTGTATGCCCTACAGAATTGGAAGACGTACAAGAATCTTATGCTGAATTGAAAGAATTAGGTTGCGAAGTTTACTCCGTATCCACTGATTCTGAATATGTTCACAAAGCATGGTCCGATGCTTCTCCAAGCATCAATAAAATTGAATACTACATGCTAGCTGATAAGAAACATGAATTAGCTGATTTCTTCGATGTATTCGATCCTGAATCTGCTATGGCATACCGCGGTACATTCGTGGTTGACCCAGAAGGTATTATCCGCACAGCGGAAATTCACGATATGGGTATTGGCCGTTCCGCAGAAGAACTTGTTCGTAAAGTACAAGCTGCTCAATTCGTAGCTAAACATGGCGACCAAGTGTGTCCTGCACGTTGGAAACCAGGTAAAGATACATTAACACCAGGTCTTGACCTAGTAGGTAAAATCTAAGAGTATTAGATATACCAACAACCTCCTCAAATGACGACTTTTGGGCACGGATCGTATCTCCAACGATACCGGTAAGCCCCATTACATGGTGAAACACTCTCCAATTCACCAATGTAAACCTCATATAACAAACTACAAACTATACGCAAAAAGACCAGCCTTTGGGCTGGTCTTTTTGTCGCAGTGTATCCATTTAGCATAGGTAAATACTGTTATTCGTAAAACCTTTTGACAAAGTAGGAAATAAACTCTTGCATTTTTACAGTTAGTATTCTATAATGAAATTAATTCCTAGCGATGTACAAGGTTTTATACATTCGCATAGGAGGCATATAAACTGTTTGTTCAAGGGACGCTAGCTTTTAAAAAGGAAGGCAATATACATGAGAATTTCTACAAAAGGAAGATATGCATTGATGGTTCTCATCGATCTAGCTGAGCAAGGTCAGGGAAAACCAGTGTCATTACGTTCTGTTGCAGAACGACAAGGCATATCTGAGAAATATTTAGAAGGTATTGTGGCTCGATTAGGAGCGGCCAGTTTAGTTGATAGTATTCGTGGTAAATACGGCGGCTATCGTTTATCTAAAAAACCTAGTGAATATACAATCATTGAAATTTTGATGGCTACAGAGGAATCAATGGCTATTATTTCATCTCTAGATGAAGGTGTATCTACGGATGATGTCATTAATGAGCGCACCGTTGGATTCTGGGCGGGGTTACAAAATTACATTCACGATTATCTAGAAAGTGTGACCTTACAAGACGTTATCGATGGTACATACGCAAAACTAGATACAAAATATGATAATTGGGATGGCTCTATTTAAGAGGCACATAATTATATATTACATACCATTTATAGTATCCATAATATCCGAATATAAGGAGTGTTGATTATGTCTAAAATCGCAAAATCTTTTGTTGAATTAATTGGTAAAACACCATTGTTGGCAGCTACTCGTTTTGGTGAAAGCGTAGGTGCTGATGCTAATATTTTAGCTAAACTTGAATACTTTAACCCAGGTGGTTCCGTAAAGGATCGTATTGCTGCTGCTATCATTCAAGCTGCTGTTGCATCTGGTGAATTACAACCAGGCGGTACTATCGTAGAAGCTACATCTGGTAATACAGGTATTGGTTTATCCGCTGTAGGCGCTGCGCTTGGTTATAAGGTTGTTATCGTAATGCCTGAAACAATGTCTATCGAACGCCGTAAATTAATGCTTGGCTATGGTGCACAACTCGTCTTAACTGATGGTGCACTTGGTATGAAAGGCGCGATTGCAAAGGCAAAAGAAATCGTAACAGCTACTGCTGGTGCTGTAGAAGCAGGCCAATTCGTAAACCAAGCTAATCCTGCAATTCACTATAAAACTACAGGCCCTGAAATCTGGGGTGACACAGATGGTGCTGTAGATATCTTCGTAGCTGGTGTTGGTACAGGTGGTACATTAACTGGTACAGGTCGTTTCTTGAAAGAACAAAATCCTGATGTTAAGATCGTAGCTGTAGAACCTAAAGACTCTGCTGTATTATCTAACGGTAAACCAGGTCCTCATAAAATCCAAGGTTTAGGTGCAGGTTTTATTCCTGAAACATTGGATACTAAAATTTATGATGAAGTTATTCAAGTTGCTAACGAAGATGCTTTTAAAACAGCACAAAACTTTGGTCATACACAAGGTATCTTGGTAGGTATTTCCTCCGGTGCTGCATTGTGGGCCGCTGCAGAATTGGCAAAACGCCCTGAAAACAAAGGTAAGAATATCGTAGTTATTCTTCCAGATACAGGTGAACGTTACTTGTCTACTGCTTTATTCCCTGAAGATTAATATATCATCATGTGAAAAACTCTCAATGTATTTTATACATTGAGAGTTTTTTTTTTATTCTATATTGCTACTTAATAATTTACCATCTTGATTATCAATTTTCCAATCTTGATTATTTTCTTTGATCATGATTATAGTTCCAGCAAATATTTGATGCTTAATTTGTCCTTGAATCAAGTCTTTGCTTTCCAAACGATACTCGTAATTAACTTGAGTTGGGGAAATATAGGTTGGATTAGCATACAAAAGTTTTATAGACGTTGTATTTTTATAGCCATTGCTCCAATCTGTGAGAGATCCAATATTTGATTGTTGTTTATTTGATAGATAAATATAGGCCTTAGCAAAATCTTTGCTATTAATGTAATTGTAGTAATCTTTTAGCACTTTAGTGCTTTCTTCTACTGGATTCTTTTCTTGAATTGACTTAGCATTTATACTATTATTTTTCTCTGTAGTTTTATCTGACTTTGTTTTCGTAGAATTAGCTTGAGATTCTTTTGTTTCATTCTGCGTAGTAGTGAATGTTGTATTTATTACTTTAGAATGAGAAAAATATGTTGTTAGTGTTGGCACCATATCAGAAATTAAGAATATTATAAGCAATATACATATGGAACTATATATAATTGTAGAAGTAAAACTTGCTGAAGATTTTAACCGATAGTATTTTTTTATATCTTTAGTAATTAAGATGTGTGAAGTTATATCTCCATATTTGTTAGGTTGTGTATCACCATTTTTTAAGAGTAGTTTTATGAATAAAATAGTTCCTATGATTGGAATAATATTAAGGAGAATGTACCAACTTGATTTATTAATATCATGTAACCGTCTTATGGTAATAGCTAAAATAGGAATAAATAGTAGAATATTGACGATACAAAATAGAATTAACAAGGCTATAGGGGCAATGAATTTGTCTATATGATAAATTATTGAATTAACAATTATAAAAAAGATAGACATGAAGAGTGTAATCATTAAAAAAAATCGAAGAAATTCGTTGCGACTTGTACGGCCAGTAAATTGGCTATATTTTCTTGTTAATGTTAATTTTATGATATCTAATTCATTTAATTTAAAGGAATTCCAATCATAGTCGTTAATATTATCTGTAGTGGTAGTATTTTGTTTTTGATTAGCTAATTGTATTTTTGGAGCAAGGCCATATTTATTAGATATTTTTTCTGGTTTTGGTAATGGTCTCCCTTGATACTGGAATATCATAATGTGTCCCCTTTATCGAGTAATTAATAGGTTACAAATGTATATGATAATAACATGAAATAAATAGGGTGTCAAATATAATAAATAAACTTTATATAGAGATTAGTTTATTTGATTATTATAAAGTCAATATTTATCTATGTCTTGTGACATAAAAATAGATATGCTAATATATAACGTGAACGAAACATGAAGTTTTATAGTTTTGAAATTGTAAAGGTATCGGATATAGAGAACTATGAATGATAAGAGATGGTGGATTCCTAATATTAAAGTGACATTAGATGAGCTAGTAAATTATCTAGCTGAGTGTAATGACTTTGAGCAATTTATGAAGGCTTTTGGTGAGCTACGAAATCGATTATTAGAGCCACCACAAGTTATGATTATTGGGTCTTTTTCTACAGGAAAGTCCACATTTTTAAATAGTTTGTTTGGTAAAGAGATTGCAGATATGGGGGCATTACCAACAACTGCTATTACGACTAAACTCTCTTATGGTAATGAGGATAGGGTTTTTGTACATTTTAAAAATAGCGATATAATAGAATACTCTGTTTCTGACTTTAAAAAATTAACATCAGAGAAATCGAAAGAGTGGATAGGTCTTCATGAATCGATTGAATATGTAGAACGGTTAATGCCAGAGGAGTTATTACGAGCATTCAGTATTATTGATAGCCCCGGATTAGAGGCCAAATCAGAGCATACAGCTCAAACAAAAAAATTTTTAAATTGTGCAGATGTCATATTGTGGATGGTATCTGCTGAAAATGCAATTAGTGCAAGTGAATTAGCAGGAATAAAGGCTTTAGAATCTCATTATAGACCTATTATAATTGTAAACAAAATTGATACATTAGATGAAGAAGAAGATGATTTAGCTGATTTAATTAATTCAATCCAGTATAAACTAGGGAATCTAGTTGATTACATTTATCCAATTTCAGCTAAAATGGCGTTAATGGGACGACAAACTGATAAAGAAAGACTTGTCGAAGCCAGTAATATATTAAAATTAGAAAATCACTTACAATCAAAAGTCGTCTTTGAGGCTGAAATTCATCAAATGAATGCCTTTATTAATGGATTTTCTAGCTTAGTTTTTTTATTTTTAATTCAATTAGATATAAGATACAACAAAAAATTAAATAAATTTCTACGGAATAGAATATTAAAATCGCTTCAATCTATTTGTACGTGGCTAGATGAATATTGTAAACATATAATTCAGTGTGATCATTCTTTTAAAGCTTTTTACTATGCGGCTAAAGATGCTATGAATTTGGAGTTGGCAGGAAAGTCATGGCTAGATTATTCAAAAGATGAATTATTTCAGAATATGTTGAAATATTTAGAAGCTGCTACCATGGGTGGTCAATATTTTGCAGAACTTATTATGCTTTGGATTGAAGATAACGCGGATAATAATATAGTTGTTACAAAATGTTTGGCTGATAAAATAGAAAATCAATATCGCGATAATCCAAATTATTTATCTAATTATTTATCATCTTATATTTTAGGAATTGATTCAATCGAAGTTCAAGGATTATTAGAAGTTATTTTGTCTTTTAGATATAAATGTAAAGATGAAAGGATTTTCTTATCTTATATTAAATTGGCCTGGGAGCATCGTAATATTAGAGCTGCATTGGAGTTGTCTTTGTTCTATAAAGGTAAAGGAAATACAAAACAATCTATTCCTATTCTAAAGATATTAGCTGATATGGAAAATATAGGTGATATTTCTTTTATAGCTCAGAATGAATTGGGTGTTATTTATACAGAGGGGTTCGGTAATGTAGTTTGTAATCCTAAAAGTGCTGAAAAGTATTTGATTTCTGCATCTCGAAGTGGTAAAAAAGAATACTATTATAATTTAGTAAGATTCTACTTGATTACAGGGAATATTTCAGCATTTAAAAAATGTATACCCAAATTAGAAAATGAATGGCAGTTGGGAGATGACGAAGCGGGAATAGTACTTGCTAATTTTCATTGGAATAATGATATTTTATGTGCATTTCCGTACATAGAGGTATTAGCTAATCAAGATAATATATCTGATAGTACCAGATGGGCTCAAAATAAAATGGGTATTATTTATAGAGATGGATTATGTAATCATACAAAGGATTTAGATTTAGCGGAACAATGGTTAAGTAAGGCGGCTCAAAGTTGCAATGTTAAGTATATATATGATTTAGCCAAGCTAAAGTTAATGATGGGTAATAAAAAAGATTATATGGAGGGGATATCTCAAATTGAGTCGGCATGGGCTTCTGGAGATACTGTTGCGGCAGAACCACTTATTGAGTATTATTGGGAAAATAAATCTTTTGATAAAGCTGCTTCATGTTTAGAATTTCTAGCTCATCAAAATATACGTACGAAAAGTGTAATATTAGCCCAGGATAAATTAGCAATTATGTATTTGAAAGGTTTGGGGAATATTAACAAAGACTTTAATAAAGCCATATTTTGGGCTGAAAAATCGTATGAATATGGCGAAATAAAAGCAGCAAAAACGTTAGCTATGGCATATAAAAAATTAGAAAATACTAAGTTAGAAACTTATTACTTAAATAGGATTATAAAAAGATTTGAGTTTGATTTTATATTTTTTTGGGCTATATGGCGTTTAGTATGCAATATTATGAAATGGTTAACTGCTGATGATGGCTGTTTAGAAAAAAAATAATTCTATTTTATTAGCTGTATTTATCATACTTTATATACTGTTTCGAAATATGGGGGAGAATCGGACAATTGTGTTAGAAAAATATCTAAAGTCAAAAAATATGATTAATTTATATGTATCCAATATATTGGAGATTGCTGAAAAAAATGGTGTTCAATCTATTTCTGATAATTTGTATGCATTAAGACAACGTTTAGAAGATGATCAATTCCGTCTAGTAGTTGTGGGAATGTTTTCGCGAGGTAAATCGACTTTTGTAGATGCATTATTGGGAAAACGTTTGTTACCAACAAGCAAGAAACCAACAACAGCCGTAATAAGTAAAATTACATATAATGAGATACCAGAGTATTATTTGCATTATAAGGATGATGTGACTAAAAAACTGCAAGAAGAGGAATTCTTTAATTTAACTGCTTCCAATGTTGAAAGTGATACATCAGTTGAATCAAAAATTGAACGAATTGATTTTGCTGAGGTTAAATATCCTTTATCTTTTTGCAAGAATGGTGTGGAGTTGGTAGATACACCAGGAACGAATGATTTGAACCAGGCACGTGTAGAAATAACCTATCAGTATTTAGATAAAGCTGATGCGGTTATTATGTTACTAGCAGCCGATCAAGCATTATCAGTTGGCGAAGTAGAATTTTTAAAAGAACGAATCTTAAAAAATCAAATTTCGGATATATTTTTTATTATTAATCGTAAAGATACTTTATCTGGTCCTGATGAAGAATTACGCGTTATAGAGTTTGTTAAACAAAATTTGCTATCTATTGTAGGTAGTAAATGTAATAATAAACTTAGAATTCATTTAGTTTCTAGTTATCAAGCTTTACTTTTTAGACGTCAAATAAATGGAGATACACTTTCTATTAGTCAACAGCTGAAAGTTCCTGATGATTTTTCTATTACAGGGTTTAGTGAGTTTGAGAGTGATTTATCCTCATTCTTAGCTATTGAAAAAGGGGATATCAAACTAAAGCGTTTTATATATTTATTATCTATTCAAAGAGATCAACTTGTTGAGCTTCTTAATAGTAAAATGGAGATTGTAGAGCATTCTACTGATAATTTAGATGACAAAATAAAATCCTTGAAGCAATCAATTAGTGAAACAAGGTGTCTGGTCCATAGTGTAGTAAAGGAAATAGAATTAGAATTTAATCAATCTAGAATCCTCGTTTTAGATAAATGTAGGCATTTTATGGCTGAGGAAACTAGTAATTTAAAAAAAGCGATTTTAGCATATGAAGGAGAATATACAGGTGCAGATATAAATTGCTATGTAAAAGAATTATTACAATCTATTCAAAAACATATAATGGAAACTGTTGGTGAATATCAGAGAAATATTGTAAAAGAAGGTAGTGAGAAGGCCCAAAAGAAAATTGATAACTACTTTATAATGCTTAATAAAAGTTATAGTGAAGCTTTTAATTTAAGTTCAACTATTAAGCTAGTAAATTTTGATGTATCAAAGGAGTTTATGACTGATAGAGTAAAATCTTTTGAAGAAGTTGTTAGCTCATCACTTTACAAAGTTCTTAAAAATTATTATTCAAATGATGAACATAATATTTTCGTTCGGACTTTAGCTGGTATTACATCTATCTTTGCGTCTATAAGTGTTGATGATGAGATAGCTAAAATTGTTCTAGAGCAAGTATATCCTTTATGGAGTAGAAATTTGCAGGATCATATTATTAGTGAATATGATGCTTATGTAAGTAATGTAATCCGTCACGTAGAAAAAATTGCTGATGTTCAGCTAGATGAACTTGGTAGTCAACTAGATAGTATTGTATCGATTAAAAAGAACCAAGAAAAAGAGAAAAAGAGAATTTTAGAAAATCTTAAGATAGATATTAGTACACTGAAACGTATATCCGATGAATTGATAACATTAGAAAGATAGGATTATTATGGAACTAGAGAATAAACGCTTACAGTTACAATCTAATTTGCGGGAATTAAGAAAAGTTAATTATATAATAAATGATGATCAATTATTAAACCTAGTCACAAATTTAGAAATTTCTATTCGTAAAAATCAGTACAAAATTTTAGTTTTAGGTGAATTTAAACGTGGAAAATCAACTTTTGTAAATGCATTATTAGAAGAACCTATTCTACCGATGGATGTATTACCTGAAACAGCAACACTTAATGAAATAATATATAGTGATGAACCTTTTGTTAAAGTTTATTATATAAATGGAATGGTTGAAGAGGGATCATTAACACCAGAATTTCTACATCAGTTCTCAGCTAATGCGGAAAACTCTAGAGCGGAATTAGTTGATAAAATTCAGATAGGATATCCAGTCTCATTTTTGGAGAATAAAATAACTTTAGTTGATACTCCAGGTGTAGCTGATTTGGATGATACTCGTTGTGATGTAACGTATAATATACTTCCTACAGCAAATGCAGTGATTTTTGTTTTAGATGCAAACACACCCCTGACAAACTCTGAGTGTGAGTTTATTACAGAAAGAGTATTACCGTTGGGTGTTAATAATATATTATTTTTATTAAATAAATACGATTTTGTTGATGAAGAAGAAGATGATGATTTTTTAGAAGCGATAGAGCAACGGTTGAAAGAAACTTTTATGAATGATGATGGTAGTAGTTTAGTTGAAAATATTAAATTATTACCAGTTTCTTCTAAAATGGCATTAGAAGGGTATATTAATCATGATAATAAACTAGTTGAGTATTCAGGCCTAAAAAATGTGAAATCTATTCTTAATGAGATGCTATCAAAAGGTGCTATAGAAGCACAAAAGATACAGATTTATGAAACTAAATATACGATTATCCTTAATCATATACTGAAATCATTAAATGAAGATATATCAATGAAGTCTATGTCTGTACAAGATTTGGAAAAAGTATCTATTAGTTTGAAGAATTTAATAGATAGTAAGAGTGAAGTTAATGTAAAATTATCACGTTATATAGACTCTATGAGAAGTATGATATCTAGTATGACACAGACATCAATTAAAACATTTCAAGAGAGTCTTATTAATAGTGTCCATGAAAAAATAGATGAATATGTGGGAACTCAATTAGATAAGTTTGTAGATCAAATTATTCAGAAGTATGTAAAAAAAGAGTGTGAAAGTTGGATTGCTAATAATTCGGGAAATATTCAAACCTTATTAAAAAAATTAGAAGAAGAGATTGCAATCGGTCTTAGAGATGCTTTTGATGATAATATAAATCTGAATACGCAAATTGAAAATGTATCTGTTGAAACACTGAAAATTAACTCTATAGAGGCGGAAAATCTACAGAAAGTTGAATATATTACACTAGGTGCTGGTACGGCTGCTTTAGCCGCAGTGGGGTTAGTTCTTTCTGCGACACCAGTTATGGCAGCAGGCGCATTAGGAGCTTATTTCTTTAAGGATAAATTTCAGAACTGGATTTTAAATGATAAATTAAAATCTGCAAGGGCAGAATTATATCCTAAATTAGATGTTGCAATTATTGAATGTATTAATTCCATTTTTGTAGAATTGGAAGCATATATTAGTAAGCAATGTGAGCTGATAGAAGTTAATGCTAATAAATCTTATGAATTAATGCTTTCAAGGTATGAAAAGAAAATTAATGAAGAAATCGATATAAAAAATAAAGAAACAAGTTTGGAGATTAATCAGTTAGAATCAATGAAATTATGTTATAATGACTTAAAGAGTTTTTTGTTGAAAGGGGATATATGAAATGAGTTCTGATTTCGGTCATCATGCACCACATACAACTGTAAATACTAATGAACATGGTGGATTAAGTAGTTTGACTACACATTTGTCAGGTGGAGGCGTATTGCACCACGATATAGGTAGTGATCATCATTCATATATAACTGATGGTCATGGTCATCACATATGGGATTCTAATGGATCTAGTAGTTTATCTCAAATATTAAATTCATCGCATCCATTATCGCATGCTTCAAGTGCAAAACTTCCACAATTTAAACCTTAATTTGAAGTTTTATATTGATAATATAATGAAAAAGGAACTGTTTTGGCAGTTCCTTTTTTGCGTTATGGTATATAGATGTGTATTATTGTAGAGATTATCTACCGTTTTTTACGATAGAATCCATCCAGTTAAATAGATCTTGTAAATCGTAATCACCAGCGTGATCCACACCAAATGGTGTAGCCATGTCTACACTATATCCGAGATTTTGTGCACGAGTGCCTACGATTAATGGGATGGCAACAGATGTATTGCTATCTGCTGTACCATAGCGAATTCGATAATATTTAGCGTTTGTTGCACTAGGAGAACCAAGATAGTTCATAGGGTTCATCATAGTAACGATTTTAGCGTTTTCTACATATACATCATTATTAGGCGTTGTATCATGTAGTGCCGCTGTAATCGTGAAGTGATTAGTATCGCTAGTGCTTGTACCGAATAGGCTGTTTTCACCAGAATCATTAGCTCTAGAGTCAAATGCACCTGGTGCCTTAGAACGACTAGTAAAACTATTATAAGCGTCCCAATCAATGTCTTTCACCAGACCTGTATTCTTATCTAATATTAAGAAAGAATAGCGAGACAAATCAGCGCCATTAGATTTAGCTTTATTAGCGGCATCGATGATGAAAGATTTTACATATTGCTTGAATGTGCCATTACCTTTCTTATCGAGTTTTAAAATAACGCCGGTTCTATCACGTAATTGTAAGTTGTTTACATAGTCAGGGAAGTGGCTCTTAAGCAAATCTGAGTATGCTACATCATCATTCGTTAAGTTCACACGTTGTACACTACGTTGCATTGGCGCTGGTGCACCGCCTACATTCGCTTGAGGCAATTCACCTTGTCCCATAGTTACTTTATTAAATGATGTGATACCATTATAGCTCCATTCGTAAGCCATATCTGCAGCATCTAGGTTTGTAATCGGTGCGTAAGCAGAGGATGCATATACATCGGTAGATGCAGTAGCAGCGCCGAGAGCCTGTAGATATGGTTGGTAATCAGATGCATTACCTGTTGCACCTTGTAATAAGGAAACGGCACCGCCTGCACTAGTGCCATTCGTAATAATACGTTTTGCGTTACCTGGCATAGTCGCATCATTAGCGTGTAAATAAGCTGTAGCCGCTTGTAAGTCTACAATGACTGCAGGTGCTTTGCCGATGAAGTTACCATCAGAAGCTTTATTTGTACGGCCACGTGTAGCAGGGGATGCAACAACATAACCTCTAGACAATGCATAGAGAGCACTATTTGGCTTATTATTTTCTACCTTTGGTGCCATAGGTTGGCTTGGCATATAACCGCCAACATTATTTGGCATAAAGATTGGTGCTGTTTGTGTATTATAACCATTTACAGTGCCATTATTGAAATACTCTTCAGGTATGTAAATGTTTATGTACTGCTGATCAATATCGATAGGATTTGATACATATGGGATATATTCAAATGCGCGATATTTAATCTCTTTATTATCCACCGTTCCCGTCATTGACTCGTAATTATTGATATCAAAGGTGAGGGTAATCTTTGCAGACGTATCAGCTTGTAATGGTGGATCAATTGGTTGTGAAAGTATATTCTTTTCACCGGCTGTAGTAGAGCCTTTTGTAGATGCTTGGTTGCGTTCATTAATATAGGATTCAGGTAATTTAGGCTCTTGGGTTTGCTTCGCTTCAGCTTCTGCTCTAGCCTTTGCTTCGGCATCAGCTTTAGCCTTGGCCTCTTGTTCTGCTTTAGCTTTTGCTTCTTGCTCTGCTTTGGCTTGCTCTGCTGCAATACGTTCTTGTTCGGCCTTAATAGCTGCTTGGCGTTGAGCCTCAACTTCCGCTTGAGCCTTAGCTTTTGCTTCTTGCTCTGCTTTGGCTTGCTCTGATGCAATACGTTCTTGTTCCGCTTTAATAGCCGCTTGGCGTTGAGCTTCAGCTTGTTCTGCAGCGATGCGATCTTGTTCCGCTCTAATAGCGGCTTGACGTTGAGCCTCAGCTTGCTCTGCAGCGATGCGTTCTTGTTCTGCTCTAATAGCCGCTTGACGTTGAGCCTCGGCTTGCTCTGCAGCGATGCGATCTTGTTCCGCTTTAATAGCAGCTTGACGTTGGG
>ERZ1036424.11-NODE-11-length-185704-cov-5.788256_pt1 | contig 185704 bp, 184 predicted proteins | sample MGYA00514221_ERZ1036424 | MGnify/ENA primary metagenome ERZ1036424 (study PRJEB33795, sample SAMN09464939) | human gut metagenome | host: Homo sapiens | place: USA: Stanford, California | collected 2016-11 | study: EMG produced TPA metagenomics assembly of the... | reverse complement strand
ATTATACTAAATCAGAGTCTCTATTTAACTTGTACACTTTTTATTCTAGGCCCAGCTCTTAATTTTTGATTGAATGGAATGATATACTTCTTCTTTAGTTCCTCCTGTTTAAATTCTGGAATTTTAGCAAAATCTTCATTTATACCCTCATTAATTCTAATGTCCTTTTCGCTAATAGTTTTTTCAATTTTTATTCGTTCTTCTGAAAATAAGTTTCTATTTTTTGAGACTATATATTTTAAATGTCGGCTTAAAAATATATATCTTCTATTTGTTTCTGTAGAATAAAGATTCTTTTCTTTTTCTTCTAGTTCAATCTCTTTTTTTACATTGTCCCAATCAATTTCAAGCTTAGAATAATCCTTATGAAATAGTGGCAGATTAGCTCTTTTAAATTCTAATATTCTATTATGAAAAGTAGTGCTCCAACCCACATCACCGTTAATATCATGTACCTTCTTATACATCTTTATTGGAAAAACTTTTCCGATATGAACTAAAAGTAAAATTTCGTCTTGGAAAACATTGATAACTCGTTTACTTTCATGTACTTCCTTAGCAATATTAAGTGAAATTCCTGTTCGTTGATTCAAACAAGTTTCTCCTAAGTTTTCTACATATCCTGTTTGTAACGATCTGATCACATATTGATACTTAAGAGGTTTTCCACATGCACTACAATAAAGAGTAGGATTATATTTTCTTTTACTTAACTTTTTCTTAAAAAGAGGATCATAACCTAGGTCAACTAATTCCCAATTAATCCCCCTCATAAAATGTTTTGTCAGTAATTCGGATTTAGTTGCATCTAATACATATTTTCTAATAACTCTTATTTGTTCACTTGTCAGCTCGTTAAATATTTCTCTTCTATCTTTTTCACTTAGTACAACGACCATACGCAATCTTCCCCTAAAATCAAAATTATAAGAAATAAAGGATAAAAACTTTACTTCTCTACTTCTTTTTGCTTACTATATATAGAATAATTATTTTTAATATTCAACCACTCTTTACTTAGTGAACTGTTTAATTTGTGAAATATTTTTTCAGAAAGAACTATTTTAGTATCAAATACAGCATTCTCATAAATCAAGAGTATTTCTATTATTTTTGGTAGTAATGACACACTTAATTCCGGCGAAGTTTTTCCATAGATATTACATATTTCATTTGCTTTATCATATACTTCTTGTGAAGATTTCTTTAAAGAATATAACCTAATAACTCTATCTAGGAAACTACTAGAAACTATAAAACTCAATAGAATTGAAGCATAGTTGTCTAGCCCACTTATAAAGATTTTTACTATAGTAAGTAAAATTATAAATACTAACAAAAGAAATCGTAAAGGTATCATTTCCCCTACTATACGTGACGTAAATAGTGCATTTTCATGTATATTTGCTAATAATTTTATTTCTTTTACTGTTACAGTTCCATTATTATAATAATTTTCACTATTATAGGTTGGTATTCTTTTTTCACCGAAACTATTATCAATAAGTCCCATTTCTCTTATACGATGTCCTGTATCAAAAAAGTGACCCGCACAATATGATAATATATATTCACCAATTAAAATTATACTTGCTATAACCAAAATAACCCTAGCAGGGTTAAATAGTTGAATCAAAGTTAATACAAATAAAGTAAATTCACAAATACATTGCCAGTTAGCACATACCTTAGATTTTATAAAATCATTATTTTGTGGATTTTTTTTGGACATTTTTACCATCCTTTATTAATATATTATAAGCTTCATGTAAAAATTCACGCTTATACAAATCATTTTTTATAATTGGCAATATATACTTTCCATGACAATTCCGTAACTTTTTACCAGACTTACAAATACAAAGAGTATGTCCCCTATATTTGTCGTTAAGAATCATCCATACCATTTTTTTATATTGACTTTCAGTTAATTTCAAATCATTTAGGTAATAATCTATCGAGCCCCTATACCCATGTTTTCTATCACCAAAAGGATATGTCTTATATTTATCAAACCAATCCAATGTATATATAAAGGAATTAACAAATCTATTAATAAATGATATTAAAGAAGGATTTTCATTTAAAAAGTATATCATTTCACCCGTAGTTGCCAAACAAACATTTCCGTCCGCATAAATATGTTCTATATGTTCAGGATAATTTGAAATATATAGTTTAGGTATACTGTTAGGAAAATCATCTTGTACTACAAGCTTTATCTCCCTCTTACCTTGTGTAATACAACCATTATAATCCAAAGAATACTTATATAGTCCCTGAATTATATACTCTTTTCCTTTCTTATCCACTTCTAGTCCTTGTTGGCTATCCAACAATTTTTTTATTTCATATTTTAATTCACAGACCATATACTAATTTCTCCAAGGTTTTGTAGGAGTGATTATTGTAGGATTTTCAAAAGCTTTTGTAAAAACTCTTGTATTAATATCATTATGAATATTTTGTTGGAATTCTCTTCTATCCTCAACATTCATAAATTTATTTAATTCCAAAATCCACCTAGTCATATTATTTAATCTATTTTCTGTATATTGTTCAATAAGATTTTCTCTTAAATCAACTGGATTTAAAATTTTCCCATCTTTCATTATGGATATATTTTTATTTATAAAACTGACAATGAAAATATTTATTATATCTGAAACTGATAAAAAATATTCATCCTTTACACTATCTGCAACTAAAGCTGAAATTAAAATTGACGCCGGTTTTTCATTAATTAATTTACTCCTATCATAATAAATATCTCTATGCCTTTTAATAAACTGAACAGCTCTTTGCAAATTTGACTTATAATAATAAGTAGGAATTTCCTCAACACTTGCAAATTCCATCCTCATATCACCTGGTAAATTATTATACTGTTCTATTTTCATTTTATCCGTTAGATGCCTATTGCTAATTTCTATAAACCAATCACCAAAACCAAGTGGATTACTTGTTAGCCAATCATAAGTATCTACTTTTTTATCTGTTATAGCAATGGTCTTCTCTACTTGTGAATATGGAACACCTGAAAGTACTATATCTCGCTTCACTGAAATAGTTTCATCAACAGAAGGTATTACATCCAATGAAAATCCAATACCTTTTGATACTTCAGCATATTTTAATGTCCAACAATTTCTATCTTCTTTTTCTAACTTATCACTATAAATATTACTTTCTTTTATACAGTTACCTACATCATTTTTTACTTTTCTAGCATTTGTTTCAATCTTATTTCTTTTTAGTATTGCTAATACGTCTAAGTCATAGTCATGATCCTTACCATTACGATATGGACGAATTGTTGTCCCTATTAAAAAGGAACCTTGTGGGTAAAAATCTGAATCTAATCCTTTTTCATCCAAATAACTTGATAAAGCAGCATACTTATCTCTAGCATTTTTCTCCATTGTTGGAGATAAGTCTAAATCCAATAATGAAGCTAATATTTCTCTATCTCTATTAAACATTTTCTTCCTCCTTTACAAAAAAGCCCCTACTCCTCAAAAAATAAGGAATAGGAGCAACTTTTTATTATATTAAATTTACAGGCATCGCTTATTCTACTCCCAATGCCTTAAACACTGCATCTTCAGCACTGTTATAAAAAATCAAATTAAAACTTCCAACTAAATCTACAGGTATAGTACCTAACTCAGCAGCTGATGTAATAGGTAGTAACACTCTTTTAGCACCACTATCTAAACAAACTTGTAAAGCGTTAGCTAATTCATCAACTTTCATCATAGTTCCACTAATACTAATTTCCCCTAATATTGCAAGATTACTTAGTGTTGGCTTATTAAGTGCTATCGAACACATAGCAATTAGTGTTGGTAAAGCTAACTTTCCTGTCATGCCAATTCCTTGTAAATCTTGATAATTAATGATGTAATCTTTCGTTGTAGTACTAATAGATCCACTGATACGATTTCCATTTGCTTTCAAGAAATTAAAAGCTGTATTGGTAGATTCCTTAGCATCTCTGTCACTACCAATACCAGTTCTTTCAAATTTACCAGTACCTGGAAGCATCTGACTTTCTAAACGGAATACACCAAGCATTCCACTCTTACCTTGTGATACTGTATAAATTTGTCCAGGGTTACACATGCCTTCTGGAATAAGTTTTCCGCCACCTTGTTCTGGAACAGAAACATAATGTTCTTCAAATGTTTCATTATCTATATATGAAAAGTTGACATCATAGAATTCCATTCCTCCTAATTTCTTTAGTTGCTCTTTAACTCGACGACGCATCTCTAAAGAAATTTGAAGAATCTCTTCTACATCTTCTTTTGTGAAGTTTCCATCTGGATACATTAATTTCAAATACCCATCTACCATTCTACGAACCGCAATTGTATCTCTTTGATTTAAATTCTTACCCAAACGGAAATATTGATCTATAGCATCACCATATTGTTCTTTACGAAGTTCACGAATAAACTCCGCAAGATAATCACTAATAAATCCGTAATCATTGGTAAAGTATTCTGGTCTAAACTTTGGAATTTCCCAACCTGGAAGATAACAATGCATACGATCTAGAAAGGCTGTATCTGTACCCATTTCTGGAGGAAAAGGGTCAAATAAGCTAGAAGTTTTTAGAAGTACATCTACACTCTGATTGATATTACCTACAAATACCATAGATGCTGATGCCGCTTTTTCTTCCTTACCACGAGCAAAAGAACCAGATGCCATATAGTCTTTCATAATTTGTATACCATCTTTATCTTTAAAACGAATACCCGCTACCTCATCAAAAGCCACACAATCCCATAACCCAACGAGACCAACAGTTTTTCGACCCATATTATAAAATAAGTTAGCTACTGTTGTTTGTCCTCCTGAAACAAGAATACTATTAGGTGAAATCTCTTTATAAAGGTGAGACTTACCTGTACTTCTTGGTCCAAGTTCACAAAGATTAAAGTTATTTTCTACGAGAGGAATCATACGTGTCAAAAGTAACCATTTTTCACGATATGTTAATTCATCAGGTTCCATACCAATAGAACGCAACATGATGTCTAGCCATTCTTCTTTAGTAAAAGCTTTACGACCTTCTTTTAACTCTTCTATATCAATATGAGGCATTTGAATAGGTGTTAATTTCATAATTTTAATAGGTGTGCTATTTTTCTTTTCTTCTTCAACATATTCATAGCTAAGCTGAACGATACACCAAATACCACCCGAAAGTAGTCGATCATATTTTTCTGGATATTCATCAGCTATTTCTATTCCACTAATACCTAAATTAGAGAAACTAGCCTGATAAATATTAGCTTTCATATTAAGATTGACTGTTATCATATCAATAACAGTGTGACTACCATTATTTCGAAGTTTCGATAAAATCTTCTGGGCTTCATCTGGTCTTACAAAATTATCAGCAATAATACGTTTTACGTTTTTTACACCTTGTTCAATGATTTCATCATCATCAGAACTACAATATTGACCTAATAAAAATTCAAGAACATAAACCGGAACATTGGCTCCCTCTTTAATTTTTTTAGTCAAATCTTTACGTACAATTTTCCCATCAAAATTTTGTCGAAGCTTATCTTTTATAATTTCACGAGTACTTTCGTTTACTTCGCGTTCCTCATCCATCTACAATCCCCCTATTGATATCAACTAAAAAAGTCAAATTCATCTACTGCAAAAGCAATATCAATTTGAAATTCTTCTTTTTGTGGCATTTGTAAACCAGTCTCATCAGCAATAACTAAATAATAGCTTGCACGATTATCATATTTCAATGATTTCAAATTAAAGCTGCAACGGAATGTGCGCTCTTTTCCGTTCTCACTAGTCTTATCAGCAATAATCTTTGCAGTATCACTAATCCTGTTACCATCTTCATCAACAAAATATAATAAATAATTTGCTACACTACGGTTATCACTTACAGGATCTTTTTGATAGAAGTTCAATGAAAAAATCATATTACTAATCTTACGACTTGCAGAAACAAGTTCTACTTCTACCGGCTTTGTATCATACTTCTCTTTATCACGTTGATAAGTCTTAGAAGCATTGCGAAGATAATGATATTCAATAAGTGGTACAACCATTTCTTGTAGGCTAATACCACCATGAACATAATTAGAGCTACTACCTCTTTTCTTAATTCGAATGCTTTCTCTAGGTGTAAAAGCATCGTAATTATCATCCATAAACTTCACTGGAAGTAACGACTGAGGATCGGCTCCCTTACGAGTAATCAAATAACGTCTTCCAACTTCTATGTCTTGATCACCAAGCGTTGTTTTATCAACTTTGTCACTTTCAGTCAAAGGTTTATCAGTATATAAAAATCCATGATCTGCAGTGACATAAATACGTGTACCACCGAATTCATTACGAATAATCTTTATTATGTTTTTAATCTCTTTAATAGCAGTTTCGCCTGCCGAAAATACCATATCATCTGCAGTATGGCTTGCTTCGTCTATTCTATCATGATAGATATACACGACATCCATACCTTTTACTAATTTACTTCTCTCAGCACGTTTCATAGTTTCTATATCTTTATATTTTAGAGCTACGCTGTTAATGTTGGTATTTTTAAGAACTTTATCGCGATTTCCTGCATCGGTTGACATTCCATCAGCTAGAATTTGTAATCCACCATTGTGTTCTTTGATTGATAACTCCCTATGTGGAAGCAATGCAGCCATTCCAAATTTTGTAATAGATGGGAATGTACTTTCAAAAGAAGTAAGTTCTACTTCGCTTTGGGTTTCACTTCGGAGCTGACTAGTTAAAGATGCAGCGACCTCATAACGAAATGCATCTGAAATAATAACGAAAATACGATTATCCTTACCTCTAATATTTTGATCATAAAAATCAACTTCTTGAGGAATTCCTGTAATATGTCCATATTGGGCTAAATCATCAGCACTAACAGTAGACCAATTATCACCTAGCTCTTCAAGGAACCAATGAACATAGATATTTTCTACAAATTCATCTGTAACTTGCTTAAATAATTCATCTAAATAATCATTACCATCTGTTAAACTTTTTCTGAATGCTAAATGATACTGGCGATAGAAGGTATCCATATGATAATACTCTTCAGTATAATTCTTCCAAATCTCTTTAGCATCAACAGCATGGAATCCTTGGGCATGCTGTAAACGGAACGACTGCATGTTTGCCACTTCTAAAATACCATCATAATAGTACTTAACAGAATCATACCATGCTAATGTACGACGCTTTTCAACTGTATTTACAATTACATCTACATGAACGATATGGTTGGCAATATCTGTCATAAGTTCAGCCAAAATACATTCATCTATACATGGAAATACTTCTGTTTCAATTAAATCATCTAGAGGTACTTTCTTAAATCTTTCTCTTAAAGCTAACTTATCTTCAACATAACGAAGAAGTTCAAATACTTCTTGTTTATTATTTCCTGAAATTAGTTCAGAAACAAAATCATAACACCAAGGTTGATGTAATGACGAAGTGGAAATAAAGTTATCTAATCCTGCTAGATATTCAGCTTTTAAAGTTCTTGTAGTAGCAGTTAGTAAAATATGCATTACAAGTCCTTCAACTGTGGCATCATCCTCAGAATATCCTGTAGCTTGTTTAGCAAGTTTCCAGAAAGCTTCATCAGCACTATATTTTACGAAATTTTGTGACACCTTATTAGAATCCATATCAATACCATTACTTATAACAGATTTCATAATGCTATTAGGTCGAAGATTATCAACCCCACAAATTGCAGCCATAACAGCTAAATGCATCTGTGCCGCATTGACAATCCCTTTGTTAAGCTTGGTAAAAGCTTTTCTTCTAGTTTGTGCTCCAAAAAACTTTTTATACTTTTTCACAAGGCGTCGAAGATCTGGATTAGCAGGTAAGCCCATCTCGTTCATCCAAATAGATATTAAATCAGCCCTGAAACTTTCGCTATAAAGTTCAATATCTAACAGCCAATCATTTTCTTGTGATTTATCTGAAAGTGGATTATAAACTAAATAATTACTATCAGTATCATCCATATTCAATAACTTTTTAGCTTCAAAGTTATTACTACCTGTAAGTACCAAGAGCTTTACATTATCTATCTGAATATCATCTAATCTATCTTCAAATTCTCGTTCTTCGTCATACCAAAAAATAATACGACGCTTATAAAATTCTGGTAAAGGTTCAGCAAATCTCTTATTTAAATCTTTAATTACCGTATCTAAATCCATACTAGCCACGCTGACACCTCCTACCTAATTTTTGCTAATACATCTTTGAATAATTCATAGTTATTCTTTACACCATCATCAAGATCAATGGAAATCATTTGATCTGCTAAATGATGAATTTTTTCTTCATATGTCTTAATTTCTTCATCTTGATTCTTAATTACTTTAAGTTGGTTCTTTAGTTTAATCTTTTCACTAGTATCAGCAGCTTTAATACGAGCTTCTAAATCTTCAATTATTGTGTAGTAACGTGCTTGTTGTTCATGTACATAGTCAGTACGAATGCGAGCAATTGTATCTGGTTGATAGCGATGCATGTAAACTAAACACTTAAAGCCATTCTTCTTACCACTATCGAAAAGCCAATAGATTGGACGTTTTTGATATGTCTTGCAATGTTCTTTGTAGAATTTATTAAGGAAATAATTTCTGATAACTTCTTTCGGATGACCTTTACCACCGAGTGCATCAGCAATAAACTTCAAATTTTCTTGCAACGTATCTTCACCATAAACTACTTTTACAAAATTCACCAAACGGTTAACAATATCATCATTAAAATATTCATCATCACTAATAGGGATAATACTATCTTTATCAGCCGCAAAAGTAGTATATTTAGAATTGTCCCAGTTACCACCAGCATAAGCAAGACCATCAACATCTAAAGAGTAGCGCCCAAATATACACCCTACTGCATAAGAGATGAAAGAAGTAACCTCGTCATATTTAGTGCGAATATACTTACTTCCCTTCATAGTTTCTGGAACATCATCTTTAGAATCAAAGATTTTATGCACAGTTACATCCTTATCAGCCACTTCAGGTGTTAATTCATCTTGTAGACCATAAATATCAATAAAAATTCTATTCAACTCTTCTTCGTTAGCTTTTAATTGATCAAATCTCTCATTATTTTCAGATTTCCATTGATCATATGCCTCAGAAATAGTAGATACTTTACGAATTAATGGATGATGCTTGAAGCCCCATGAAGTTTCATAAGTATCCCAGTCTTGTTGGGATAAAAGAATATTTTCATCCACGATTTTTTTTATTACTTCTTCATCTTGCTTTCTTTGTAAGATTGGTAAGCGTCCCACATCGCCAGCTTGGAAATTCATAGTTGGTGCAATTAATTTTAATATTTTAGAGGCAACATTTGTATTACAAAAAGCCAGTAAATACTTTAACTTATCATGCGCTTTATAAAATGACATTCCAGCTATATCTGATAAATTACCTTGTTTATATCTAAAGTTGGTGTTCCTGAATTAATTAAAGACCATGTCACTGATGGAGTAAATTTCAATTCATCTGGATAGTCTTGAACATTTCTCTTATCTTGTTTTGCATTAACAAAAATATCATGTCCTCTATTTTCCCAATTAACAATATAATCATTATTGCCATACCACTTTCTAGCTCCACCACCTTTGTTATAAGCAAACCACTTTTTATTTGATGATACAGCACCTGATATATCTTTAACATCAAAGCAGATTAAGTCGTTGTTACTTTCCCACCATAAACGCAAAAATTTTTCATTGTTCCCTGTCTTCATACCGTTTCTAGAAATTGCTAATTCTTGTAATAGAATTCCGGCTTTGAAGACTTTGATTAACTTATCACTTACCCAATAAGCCACTGGATTCCCTGGAATTTTTGAAAAGTTATTTTGATCTGTTACGTAACAGTTTTTACCATTAAGGAACATCTTTTCTTTTTCTTCTTGTGATGTTGCGCCAATCAATCGGCAGTATTTTCCATTATAATCTTTGATATTGCTTTTACGTACAGTGAAGGTAGTAGTTTGAACTACCTCACCACCAATTTCTTCAAAAGCTCTTGCTCCTAAATGAGCCATATTAACAATGTCATTCTCTAATAATTTATCACGTAATTTTTCAAAACTAGATAAAAACATCCATGAATGTTGAGTGACCATCGCATAGTAGCTATCCTTTTTTACCATTTGATTACAACGTTCTATAAAAACCGCAAATAAGTCTCGTTTACTATCTGGATATTTTTTCTTAACTAACTTTGTTAACTTAGCGTTCATATTCGCTGAACCCATATATGGCGGATTAGTTACTACTACATCATACTTTTGAGATAGCACTTGAGCTACTTGAATGAGTGGACGTAAATTTTCAATTGCTTCGCCATACATAGTCGCTTCGCCTTTAACTTCTTCAAGTCGTGCATACAACATATCCCAATCTTGAGGAGTTATTGTTAAAATTGAACCATACTCTTTAGCATCATATAATTCATCTTTAATTGTAGTTATAGCTTCTTTAAGTTTAGAATCACCATTACTAAATTCATCAATAATTTCATCGTTTATTTTATGATTACTTTCGGTAATCGCATAAATATGAGGTTTAATTCCTCTTTTTAAAAAGCGTCGATCATACTGACATGCTTTCATCATGATTGAGAAGTATGCTAATTGTGCTGCACGTTTATCAATATCTAGACCATATAAGTTATTCTTGACGATACTTGAAACTGCTTCGCGCGTAGTATAACCATAAGTTTCATAAATTTGTACAAGAACATCAAACATATAAGTCAAAACATGTCCACTACCTGAACAAGGATCTATACATAAAAGATCTTCCGGTGTTAAATCCTTATGTTTTTCTCGTATATTATCTAGTTGTGCTTGAACACTTTCTGGTTGTTTTGCATCTTCTAAATAATACTTCCATTGAGATTTCAAATCATCATTAGGATGTCCTTCTAACCACAAACGTCCCAATGAGTTTTCTACCATATACCGTACAATCCAGTCTGGTGTAAATAATTGAGTAGCAGCTGGAATATTTTCTTTTGAAATTTTTGCACTATTACGCTTTGCAAAGACCTCATCTTTCTTCTCACTATTGTAATATTGATATAACCAACCAATGATTTGAACAGCATCTTTCCAGTCTTCTTCTGGAATTAATTCAATCATTTGACGAATAACACTACTTTTCCCTTGAAGTAAGTCATCAGGGAATAGCAATTCTGTGTAATCTTTAATATTTTGAAACATATCAGGTAATACAGCGTTCAAAGCATTACATTGTGTGATTAAAAGATACTTATAAAGCCCTTCATCGTCATTAGCTTCTTTAAATTTATAGACTTTTTCAACATCTAATCCTTCCAGATTATTCATCTGCGTTGCTTCTGTTAAAATCTGAGGCTTAAACTCATTATTACTATTCGTAAAGACACGCACTCTAGTTGGAAGATAGCCATTAACTTCCATAAAACGTAAAGCTACAAATCGATTAAACCAAGTATATGCTACTTCTTCTATAACTTGTTCATAACCCTTATCTTCTACTTTTTTTATTAAAGCTATTCTCTGATTCTTTTCTGTAGGTGAAAAGACATAACCTTCATAACTGTCTGCACTCGGATTTACAGATTTATCGCCTGGAACAATGCCATATTTTGAAGCTTTTTGACTTACCCGAGAAATTAATTCACGACGAGCTTCAGTCGCAAATTTTTTTATTGCATTTTTGTTCATCTACTATACTCCTCTTACTTCAAATTAATTCCGTCACTATCTTTCATCATTGTCATTAAATAATCTCTGACATTCTCTAAGTACTTATCGATATCAGCTTGATCTCTCAATTCTCCAGTAGGAAAGATTTCATCTCTCTGAATATTTTTAATAAATTTCTTTGGTATTGCAGGTGTTACTTCTTTCACACCACTAGGTATTGTTTTAACCCTAGACGCCTTAGCATGTTTGATCTCAGTAACTGTATCATCCTTATAACGATTCATCTTGTTTATAAGGCCATCAAGTGATAGTAAACTTTGCATGTTTTCTAAGTTTTCTTTTCCAGTTTTAAAAGTATTATCTGCCTTTGTTAAATATGGCTTAAGATCATCCCCCTCATCGATCAACTGATGAACTTCTGCCATACATTTCGTAATTACTCGGGTTGTTTCAGCCTTTTTAGCATCTAACAATTTATTATGACTTTCCCTCACTATTTTCATCAAATCATTAAGTTTAGGAATCTCTCTATAAATACTACTTTGTTTAGCTTTTCCTATAACAATCTTTCGGATCTGATTTAGTGCTTCAGTAGCTTCGTCATCTTCTTGAAAATAAATCTCATCATTTTTAAGACTACTTTCCATATCCACAGCTTTGTCAAATACGTCTACTTGGTTCTTAAAGAATTCTTCTACATTTTCCATATTTTCTTTACTATCAAAAAGACGATCTTCTTCTTTAATAATTTTATCTATTAAAGCAATATTATCTTTACTTTGTGAGAGGATTCTATTTATCACATCAATAGCACGTTGAACATATTGACGATCTGGATAGTCATGATTTTCATAACGCTTATTTAAAGTTTCATAGTGAGCCAATTGATTCTCAAATTTTTCTATTATAAATAACACAAGACTGTCTTCATCTTCAGGAATATCCATTACCTCAAAATATTCACTAAGGATATCCTTGACTATTCATTTATTTTGTTCATCAATAGATTTGCGCTCAGTAATCTTGGTCTTACCTGTTTCACTCTTTTTACGAAGCATATCTACTAATTTATGATTATTTGTTCGAATTACTTCTCCACTATACTTAATAGTAACTTTTTGTTCACTAATTAGCATCGCTGCTACATATGCAATATCGATTTCTCTCCAGCCATAAGGTGCTGCTTGATATCTGCTTTGGATATCGGCCATTGAAGTTGGTAAATTTCTGCTACTTTGCATCTTTATATAGTTTTCCATTTCATCAGCTGCTTCACGATTATCTTCCATACCTGACATAGAATTAACTAAATAGTCACCATTTAATACCGAAATAATTTCTTCATCTGTATTAATATTTTTAGTAATATATCCTAACTTATTGTAAACATTCACTACCAAGTTATCTAATGCTTGAGCAAACACAACTTTAGCACTTTCTGTTTTAATCTTAATAGGTTCTCCATTTACATAAACTTGTGCATTAACGATTGCTTTTTCTAATTCTTTTGTAGCTAATTTCTCATATTTACTAGCTTCTTCTCGATGATTTTGAATAATACTTTTTGCTGAGCTAGTAAATTGATCAACATTATGTTGTTTAACATACTTTCTCACCTTCATAGCATTTTCTAAGTATTCATAGTAGTTAGTATTGTCAAGTACAATATCTACTTCATCTTTCAAGCCCATAAAACGTGCCTGCTCTTTTTCTTCTTTAGGAGTCGCTACTGTCAAGACTCTAACTTTCATATTGCCATTTATTGAGCCGATATTAGTTCTATCTACCATACGATCAAATGGAAAATCATAACCAGAATTCTGACTATAACGATGTTTCTTAGCTGTATAAATATCCTCAAAAATCATTCGTCCAATACGTTCAACAATTTCAGCAGTATCAACTTGTGTATTTTGATAAATATCTCTTTGAATATCTTGTTCTTCATCTGTCAAGAAGTTATATACACCATTTGCTTTACCAATATAATTTTGACTAAATAAGCGATCAAGACTAGTTTCTACACTCTTGCGCACTGCTATTTTATCTAATTGAATACTATCAGCCATAAGAATTACAATATTTTCAAGGTTAGCTGGAATATCATCAATATAGCGAATGAGGTATAGTAACTTCAAAACATTTACGTCTTGTTGTTCGATACCGTCACCATTGTCAGCTGCTCTCTGACAACGTTCAATAACTCGACGAATTGAACTATCTAAAAATGTATGTACTGTGTCGTAGAATAGATAAAATGGAGCTAATGTGTATTCGTCTTTATCTTGAATCTTTTGTACTGCTTCTTGGAATCCTGAAAGCATTGAACGTTCTCCACCAGAAAGATGCTTACCTGAATTACCATGCTTACGAATTTCAGCAAATACTTTTTGAAGAATAATAAATTGATATGATACAAATGGATAATTTCTTGAAAAATCTTCTGGTCCAGTATATCCTTTAATATCTTTAGTTGCATCAGCAAAACTAAATAAATTACGTAACTCAGATGATTTAGCATCATATATTTTTTCTAACTCAATTGTTGCATCTGGTTTTTTCTTCAAGATACGTTTTTGAATAACTTCGTCAGCTGAAGCTGAAGTTAATGATAGTCTAGTTTTAAAACGTGCTTGAATACGAGAAAATTCATCTTGGCGAGCCTTGATAACTTCGTCAATAGCTTCTTGACCTGTACAAATAACCCAAATCTTACCACCACATTCACTACCAATCTTTTCAACTAAAGATTGTAAGTTTAACAAAAGACTTGTATCTCCACCAATATATTGACCAACTTCATCAGCCATAAATACTAAACGAAAATCATCAGGTTTACTGTCTACATATTCTTTCATTTCAGATACAAGTTTAGCTATACTATTTTCTTCACCTTCTTTTTCATCGAACCAACGTCGTGCAACTTTTTCACTCATACCTAGAACTTCTTGTAATGTTTCAACAATACTATCTTCAAGAAATATATAAGAATCTCTACTCTCTAACCAAGGTGTACCATTTTTCTCCATAAATACACGACGAAATTCATCAGTCTTACCTTTTTTATCAATGAACTGCTCTAACCTTGCTAATTTTAGACTATCACCATAGTATCCAAGATAGTTATAAAACATCTTTGAAAACACCTTAAGTACAGCAGTCTGGCTATCTTTTTCGCTTGATCCTTCAATATCAATATTGAAAAGAATTGTATCTGTTTGTCCCTTAGTAGCAGAATCAATCTTCATAAATGTTGCTGGATCATCTTCAAATTTCTTGCGGAATCTTTCAACTGTACTAATACCTTTTACTTTTTTGTTAGCAAGTAAGTAAGATAATATTTTTAGAAAGTGAGATTTACCACTTCCGAAGAACCCTGAAATCCATACCCCAATATCTGACGTAGGTTCATGAAAAGCATCATCATAGTTATTGAAAAAAGTAATAAAATGTTTCTTTAAATCTCTAGTTATAACATACTCATCTAGTTCTTGAGCAATAACATCTTCTGCATCTTGGTCTACTTTAACAACCCCATTAATTTTACGGTTAATATCATCTTGAAATAAATCTTTAATAATCATATTTTTCTCCTTTAAATTATACTAAACGCACGATAGTAAGAATCTTTACCTAATCGGTTAAATAACTGCATGTTTCGGCCATCAAAACTCCCTGGATAAAATACTAAAATTGGAATATCTGGAAATTCAGGTTGCATCGCATTTAAAAGATCATGTACTCTTATGAACGGAAAAACTTCTCCCACACCTGTAATCATGAGTACATCTCCACTTTCATGTGGCTCGTACTTCATCTTATCTACAAAAGTCATATTATTAGCTACTCGGTTTAATTGTTCTTTTAAAAATTGAGCTCCTCTTTTATCTTCCATTGGTGGTATAGCATTTAAAATACGCTTATCTTCACAGATAGAAATAAATATCTTATATAAGTTATACTCTATTGGATGAAATTCTAAAGATTTGTTAGTCATAATTTGCTCTATGAAATGTCTAATAGTCATTTCATCAGCAGGATCATAACAAAAAATCCTTATATTCACTTCATTACTTAACCCTTTCCCTTCAAGAAATTCTGGCTCTTGTATCGTTTTTCTAAGATTATCTAATCTTTCTTTTAAATTGTTCATTCAGAATCCCTCCTATGAGAAACAATTAAACGCAGAAAGAGCTATCTCATCACCTTTTTGGCGAATTGCATTCTCCAATATTGGATGAATCCACACTGGATTAAGTTTAGTTGCTCTTGCATTATCTAAGTATTCATTTTCTACTAAAGTTTTCTTGATAACTTGTTTTAATTTCGAAATCGTCGAATCACTCCAAGTTGCCACCCAATCATCTTGTTCCTGCAAACGAGAGAAATAGCTATTTATATCTATTTTTCCAAAAGTTAAATCTGATAATCTATATTTTTCGCCTATAACAGTAATCATAAAATCCCAAACTAAGCGATATTGTTTCATCATCGCATATAAGCAAATCTGTTTTGCTACATCAAATGGTTGAGTAGCGATTGCTTGCACTAGGGCATCATCCTCTAAAGCATCTAATCTTCTTAGACAAATACGTACTGTTCTTTTTAAAGATTTTTCTGTTGGATATTGAAATAAGTTGTCTGAAACAATACGTTCCATTAATTCTTCAGTAGAACATCCTTCGTGAAGTAACTTTGCTGTAGTGCGTACTTCATGAAATAAAAATTGTTCTCTAGTCATAGTAGCACTATATGGACTTTTACTTTTTAAAATAGCTTTATTATTATCCATTTGAATCCTCCTGATGAATTTTAATTTCATTATTTACTACATCTTCATCAGTTATAGTTTCTAAGATATCACTAATTTGACAATTCAAAGCTGTACAGATTTTCAATAATACATCTGTAGTAATATTTTCCCCTTTTCCTAGCTTTGCGATTGAAGACGTGCTTATTCCACTTAGTTCTCTTAAATCTTTCTTATTCATTCCCCTATCAATAAGCAACTTCCACAATGGATTATAACTAATACGCATTGGATAACCTCCATCCTAAGTAATACGGTCTCTTTTATATAATCGTTATTAAACTATAAAAAATAATTACTTTATCCTATTAATTTTATCATAGAAATTTGCTTTTATCGATTTAAAATTTGCTATCGCAGATTTAAGTTTAACGTACACATTTTTAATCTAATCAAAAAATAACACAAACGATTATAATATAGCTATTTTATTTTCTCCTTTTTCCCCATTTTTCCATTCTAGACACAGGACCAATCTTCTAATTTATGCAAAAATTTGGTTTTTAATCTAAGAAATCGATTATTTGCACAAATTTTCTAATTTCTTCTATATCTAAATTGGTAAATTTTGCTTATTAATAATTTAAAGCTTTAGTTTTAACTTTTATTATTTTTTAGCTAAACATACCTATCCCCTTTTTTAAGTTTATTTATTTTTATTCAACCACATTTATTCTGGTCACCCTCTTTCTTAATTCATTTACCTTACATCTACAATTATATATGGTATTTAAAATACCAACAAATCTTCAAAAAAAATTTTTATTTTTTGAATTATTCTTTGTCAATACTTTTTTTACAACTTATAAAAAATAAAGTCTTAGAAATTTATACAAGGTTCTTTCTATAACACTAAAATTCAAAAAAGTCAAATCGATTAATAAAATTCTTTATTATTCTTTGTCAATACTTTTTATAAAAATTACAAAAACTTAAATAAGAAAATAGAAATTATGATTCTTTGTCAATCTCCATCAAACCTAAATCTTCCATCAAATTCTTCAATGTTGCATCAGTTTGACTTAGTTTTTCATCTAATTTTTCAAGATTCTTTATTTCTTCTTGATAATCTAATTTTTCTTTAAACTTATACTGATTTACATAACGTGCTACTGATAGGTTGAAGTCATTTTTCTCAATTTCTTCATAGCTCGCCATATGTGAGAAGCCCTGTTCTTCTTTCTTCTCATTAAATGTATCTACAATTTTATCGACATTAACTTCTGTCAGAATATTTTCCAAACCTTTTTTCTCGTACTCTTGACTCGCATTAATAAAGAAAACATCTCTATCTTCTGATGATTTTCTAAGTACTAATAAACAAGTTGCGATTGTCGTCGAGATTTTCGTATTGCCTGGCAACTGAATCACTGCTCTAATCTTTCCATTTTCTAGAAGCTTACGCCTAATATTGTATTCTTTCGCTCCTCTAAATAACGTACCTTGAACAACTGACACAACCATCATTCCATCATCTGACAATTTATCGATTCCATCCAAAATGAATCCCCAATCTGCTCTATTAGGTAAATCTCCATAATCTTGATAACGTTTATCTTGACTTGAATTTTTATCAATGTTCCATTTCATACTCATTGGTGGATCAGACACTACTATATCAGCCTTGCCAAATTCCCAGTTGTCAGCCAATGTATTTGCATTTTTAAATTCAAATTTATCATCAGCTACATCATTAATTATTGCGTTCATAATGGCTATTTTTATCACTTGAGTATTGATTTCTTGCCCATAATATTTATTTTCTTTAAGTGCAGCTCGATTTATACCTAACAGTAAACTCGCTGTTCCTAAAGCTGGATCATAAATTGATACTCCTTCTTTTTTACTTCCAACTAATTTAGTAATCAACTTACGGATATTTTTCGAAGTATAATCGTAATTATCCCTAGCGCCACTGCTTCGCTTAATTATTTCTAAATTTTCTTCAAAACTTACTTCATTACGTGAATCTATCTTTTCAAAAGCAGTTTCGCTCGGTAAACTTGAAGTACTTCCTCTAACATCTTGGAAGATATTTTTTAATTTTGGATTTTTTTCTTCTATATTATATAGGGATTTTACGAGTTCAACATATTCGAATTTATTAGCTTTATACATTTGGTAATGATGATAATATGTATCTTGTGGTGCTATTATGAATTGAGCATTTTGAACCGTTTCCTTACTTTCCTCATATTTTTTCTGTACTTCTAAAATGCTGCCATCTTTATCAAATTTTCGTAAAACTTTTTGTGAAATTGATTGATAAAATGCCATTAACACATAAAAGTCATGAATAGTGATATAGCTATCTTTAGCTGCTAATCTTTCTTCTAAATCCTTATCCATATTAAACCGCCTCTCTGTTGTTTAAATCTTTTTCCCCTAACATTTGTAAGTATAGGTCTCTTTCTAACTCCGCTTTTTCCATAGCTAATGTATACTTTTTCATAATTTGCTTGTAAGCTTCCCCTATCCTCTTTTGATCAGCTATTTCTGGCAAATTAATCTCTAAATCTTCAAGGTTCGCTTTAGTTAATTTTCTAATAACAGATCCATCCATAATGGCTGCTTCTTGGTATCTAATATATTCGGACTTATTTAATAGATAGCATAAATACCAAGGGTCTAATGTATTCTCATCAAGGATATTTAAACGAAGAAAAATTTGATTAAGCATCTTACCAGCATTTCTAGAATGAACAACACTTGCTAGATTACTTACAGTATTTATCACAATATCTCCCCTTGCTGTAATACTTTTACCACTAGCCTTATCGTGTTGATAATCCTCACCATGCCCCAAGTCATAATTGACATCTTCTATGGTATATAACGTATGATTTTGATCCTTTACACGAACTGAATTAATTCCACTTTCTATTTTTACCAATTCGTTCAACTTCATAAAATTTTCGACTCCTTATTTATTTTATATTTTTGTAATTAAGTCCTATTACATATTACAATTTTATTATATCTCACTTTTCTAAAAATTCAACAATTTTTTGGTAATTTCGTTATATTACTTGAAAATAATTTTGGAGGTCCACAATATTCAATCAAAAATAGATTACTGATATATTTAATTCAACTAAATAATTAGAGAGGTGATGACTAGTGCCAAGAAAAAGCACAAAATTATTCCATAAATACTATAAAGAATGGATTGAACTATATAAGAAAGATGCAGTACGCCATGCAACATTGATAAAATATGAACTTGCTCATAAACACGTTAAAGAACTTTGTCCTGACTTACATTTACATCAAATTGATCGTAAAAACTATCAATTACTTTTAAATAAATTTGCTGAAAATCATGCGCACGAAACAACACTTGATTTCCATCATCATTTAAAAACATGCCTTGTAGATGCATATGAAGATGGGATAATTAGAGTTAATCCTACAAGAAAGGCTATTATTAAAGGAAATCAAAAAAGAAAGAAAAAGAAGAAATTTTTAAATATGGATGAACTACAGGCTTTATTATCTGAATTGAACTTGTCTTCTGAAGTAAATTGGGATTGGTTTATCTATCTAATTAGCAAAACTGGTCTGAGATTTGCCGAAGCGTTGGCCCTAACACCTGCTGACTTTGACTATGAAAATCAACAAATAAACATTAATAAATCTTGGAACTACAAGTTCAAAGATTATGGCTTTCAACCCACCAAAAATAAAAGCTCTAATCGGAAAATTTTCGTTGATGATAGTACTTTAAAAGCTTTCAAAAAATTGATAAAAGAAAAAGACCCCGATCAACCTATTTTCGTTAATCAGGATCAAAAAATTTTCAACTCTACCGTCAACAGCAGACTGGCAACCTTATGTCGGCATGCCAATATTCCTACAATCTCTATTCATGGATTAAGACACACGCATGCATCGCTACTACTATTTCAGGGTGTATCAGTCCTTAGTGTGTCACGAAGATTGGGACATGCTAATGTTACAACTACTCAAGAAACATACCTACATATTATCAAGGAACTTGAAACTAAAGATAATCGAAAAATTTTGAAGCATTTGAAAGAATTATAAAAAATAATATCTTGTTTTACATATTCCAATAACTCAAAAGGCACTCTGTCTCTACTTAACTAGTAGTAGAAACAAAGTGCCTTAACTTATATTTAATGTACCTAGTAATTCATCTATTCACTTATTATCTTTAATACTTTAGGATATGTGATAGAATGATTAGCTATTATATCCAAAAACTCAATACCTTTAATATATCCATCATCAGACAACATATTTAGTGTTTGATAATATTGTCTACCTAGCATATTAGCATTAAGTAACCCAATATTAGGTTCTAAACCATTCTCGTAACAATCGTTCAAGTACTTTAGAATTTTAGTTGCTACTTTTGCATAACTGGATATTATCATCATCTAGCTCAATTCAAATTCAATAAAATGTTCTAACAAAGTTTTTCCTTTGATTTTTGTATTCATTATTATTTCAGGATTTTCTGAAGGAATATATATTATTTTATCAGAATAAAATTGATACGTTATCCACCCCTTTTTATCTTCATATCCTCGATTAGCAGAAGTAGGTCCTAAATACCAATAATGTGAACCAATTTCAAACTCTAACTCTTCATTTACTTCTAATGCCAAACGGAACCTATCAATAATTTCTTCACTAGTCAAACTTCTCACCATCCTTTATAATTCTTTCGTCAAATCTCTATCAATAATTTTACCATCTTCATTATATTTCCAAACATGAGTATATGGTACTCTTTATGAATTTTAGTATTACCATGATTAGTTAAGTCTATGTCTTTAATTGAATTTCTATTTTCATCATAAAGTCTAGATTTACCAATCTTTCCTTTATATTTTTTGCCAATAAAAGAACTATCTCTATTTTTTATAGGTATTGAATGTTCTTCAAATCCTATAGATTTAAAATCAGCTCTAGATACCTTTTCAGTATCCTCTTTACTATCACACTTACTAATACTAGATACAACTTCTGCAGAGCTAATACTTTCTTTAATCTATCTGCTTTTTCGTCGATTTCTACTTCAGTAGGAATCGACGAAAACAACAATTAGAAAATCATCAGCACGTTTTATCACTTCATATCATCCATCTCCATTCAAATTTTAGGTACAAAAAAAGCACCCAATCTCTTGGATACTTACAAGAATATGAAGGCAGGTAAGAATTGCACTTACATCTACCAATCAACTAAATGATTGTTGTTTTCCCCTTGTTAAACTACTTTGCCTTCATTTTGCTCTATTATACTATTCCATATATTATTTTTCAATTCGTATTTACTGCTGCTTTCCGTCTTAACATATAAATAAGGCATGACTCCTACTAGAATCATACCTTACTTATTTATATCCTTATTTCAAAAACTTGCTATTAGCTGTTACACCAAATGCTTGTGCCAATTCCTTAAGTTCTTCATCTGTAATATCTCGTAAAATATTACCACCTTGTGCTTGAATAGTCGTAAAGATTAATGCAGCTTTTTCAACTGTTTCAATCAATCCAAATGTTTCATCAGGATCTGAACCAACAGCGAAAATACCATGATGTGGCCACATAACTACTTTAAATTCACTCATCTTGGCTGCAGTTGCTTCGCCAATTTCATTTGTTCCTGGCGTCATATATGGAATAATACCTATGCCTTCAGGGAAAACTACTAATGATTCAGCTTGCATTTTCCATAAAATTCTTGAAAGACGTTTTTCATCTAAAGTTTGTGTAAATGACATCGCAATAAAATTAGTAGGATGGCAATGCATTACTACACGTTGATTTTCGTCTGTTTTTAAACGTTCAATATGTGACATCAAATGAGTAGGAAATTCACTTGTTGGTTTAGCACCATCTTCATATCCCCAATGTAAATCAGCGTGTTTACCATCTTCAGTAATTTTAACCAACCCTACATCTTCTGTTGGTCTTGAAATTACATTTCTAAAATATCTGCCAGTTCCTGTAACCAAGAAATATTGACCTGCGACAGTTTTAGCATCAAAACCTAAATCAAAAGTTCGTTTTACTTCTTTAACATCGTCAAAATCTTTCAATTCATCTTCAGTAATACGAATACTGATATTACCACCGTTACGTTCATCCCAACCATTATCGTATGATTGTTTAGTTACATTACAAATATCTCTCATAAATTTAGAATCAATAAATTTCATTACATACTCTCTTCTTTCCACTAAAATTAAGTCAGCCTATCCCGTACAAAATAATATTTTGTGACTGATTTAATCCTAATTTATTTTCTAGTTACGTTTAAATTGAACATCTTTTTCATAGCGACGAATTTCATCCATCCAGTCTAAACCTACTGGAACATTATTACGTTGACAGAATTCATCCCAAACTGCGCCAAATGGGAATGACTTCAATTCTTCAGTAACTGCTAGACGTTTTGTGAAGTCATATTCATTTTCAGCCTTCTTCAAGTCATCAATTGGTGCTAACATTGCTTGTAACAATGCCTTTTTTGTAGAACGTGCACCAATTACCCATGCAGCAACACGGTTAATTGTAGCGTCAAAGAAGTCTAGTCCAATATTTGTCTTAGATAGCAAATCATCGCGAACTAATGAACGAGTAATTCTTACTAATGCATCATCAAAGATTACTACATGATCACTATCCCAACGTACTGGACGAGAAACATGTAACATCAAACCTTTACCGAATGGCATAAATGCTGAGAAGTTATCTGAAACATCTTCTGTTGGATGCCAATGACCTGCATCAATTGTCCATAACTTATCACGTGTAATAGCATAGTTGTTATAGAATAGATGAGAACCTACAGTATATGATTCAATACCTGTACCAAACAATTTACCTTCAAAGGCTTCAATTGTATTCTTTTCATCATATTTTTCTTTGATAATTTCATCTAATGATTCAATCAAACGTTTGCGTGGAGAAAGTTTATCAATTGGATTATCTTTAAATCCATCTGGAATCCAGAAGTTATTAACTGATTGTTGTCCTAATTCTTCACCAAAGTAGTTAGAAATTGCTCTTGATTGCTTACCTACTTTAATCCAAAAATCTCTAATTTCTTTTTCTGGACTTGCCAAAGTAAAGTTATGTTTTACTTTAGGATGTGAGAAGAAAGTACCATTCATATCAAGACCAACGCCTTCTTCTTTAGCCCAATCAACCCAATATTTGAAGTCTTCTGGTCCAACTTCATCGAAATCTTTCTTTCTATCTGTTACCGCATACAAAGTATGTAATTGAATTTTATGTTTACCTGGAATCAAAGACAATCCTTCATGTAAATCTTGTGTCAATTCATCAGGAGTTCTTGCAATTCCTGGATAATTACCAGATACTCCAATACCCCCTGTTAGTTCTTGGTCTGGATTTAAGAAGCCATGAATATCATCGCCTTGCCAACTGTGAATTGACAATTTTACTTTACTTAACTGTTCAATAGCTTTTTCTGTATCTACACCGATTTCTGCATAACGTTCTTTTGCTACTTCATATGCGCTTTCTACTTCTTGTTCTTTAACCATTATTTTTTCCTCCTAGTCTAAATGAAATACTTCTGGTAAATCGAATGTTACAGGACTCTTATCTGGATTAGTGTCCATCAATGGTGCCATATATGCCCACCATTCTTTGCATGCATCCATTTCTGCAATTGCCTTATATTTATCCATATCATCTACTTCTAAATATGCGAATAAAGTACCTGTCTTCTTATCCAAGTAAATTGAATAGTTATGTGCTCCTGCTTCCTTTAATGCTTTCTTCATTTCTGGAAACTTAACTGGTAAATCACTATGTCTTTTTTCATATTCATCATAATAATTAGGATTTACATGCATAATTTGTCCAAGTCTTACTGTCATTTCATTAGCCTCTTTCCTTATTTAAAAACTGTTGATATTCTGCTAAAACTTTAGAATACTTACCTTGCTCTGGTGTGTAATGTTTAATATCAAATGAATCAGAAATAATTCTTCTTCCTAAGTAAACATTTAATACATCGCCAGCTGTTATCATTTGTACTAAAATATTTCCGATTGCTGTAGCTTCGCTAGGGCCCGCATACACATCTACATTTGCGATTGTACTTGTAAGTTGATTCATCAATGCTACGTTAGAACCACCACCAACTATGTTCAAAGTATCAATATGATAGCCCATAATGTCATCTAACTTACTAATCTCATTTGCGTAGAATAACGCTAAGTTTGAATAAATAGCCATCATAATTTCCCCAGGTGTTTCTGGAACTTTTTGTCCTGTTTCTCGACAATAGGCTTGAATTTCTTGAATCATATTTCCTGGATTTTGGAAGCGTTGATCGTTGACATTTATAAATTGCTCAAACGGTTCTACCTCACCAGCTAATTCTGCCAATTCACCAAAACTATATTGGTCATTTAGTTCTTTCTTTACACATTGAGCCATCCAGAGACCCATAATATTTTTTAGGAATCTATATGTTCCATAAGCTCCCCATTCATTTGTGTAATTTTCTTTAAAGGCTTTTGCCCCATTTTCTGGAATATTTAATTCAGTTCCAATTAATGACCAAGTTCCTGAACTTAAATATGCCCAATGTTGGCCTTCACATGGTGTCCCAATAACTGCCGAAGCTGTATCATGAGTTGCTACTGTTACAACATTTACTTTTGGTAATTCATATTTGCTGTACCAATCTTCTTTTAAATTTCCTAAAACTATTCCAGCATCTACTAATTTTGCAAATTGATCTGATGATACATTGACTTTTTCTAATAGATTTTTATCAAATAATCCTTCTCTTAAACTCAACATTTGCGTAGTGGAAGCGTTTGTAATTTCAGTTACAGCTTTTCCTGTGAGAATGTATCCTATATAATCAGGAATCATCATAATTTTATCTGTTTTCTTCAATAACTCTTTATCTTCTTCAAATAATTGGTACAAAGTATTAAAGTTTAAGAACTGAATTCCTGTTTTCTTATAGATATATTCCTTAGAAACCTCAGTTGTTAATTCATTAATTGAATTACTTGTTCTTTTATCTCGGTAACTAATTGGATCTTGTAATTTCTTTCCATCCTTACCAACTAGTACATAATCTACAGCCCAAGTATCAATTCCTAAGCTGACTTCTGTATATCCAGATTCTTTTATTTTTTCTAACCCTTTAAAAATTTCATCAATTAAATAATCAATATTCCATCTGTCGTGATTATTTTTAAATTCAAATCCGTTTTTGAAACGATGCATTTCTTGAAGCTTAAGCTTTCCGTCTTCTAATTGTCCTAGCATAAGACGTCCACTAGATGCACCAATATCTACTGCAACATATGCTTTCAATGAGTTCACCTTCTTCCAATTTATTTTTCACTATCTCCATAACGTTCTTTTGTAATTTCATCCAAAGATTTTCCTCTTGTCTTAGGTGTCCACAATGTACCGATTACTAGAGAAACTACTAATAAACCAATCATGAAAGTTCCAGCTGCTTTGAAGCCCATGTTTTGTAAAATAAGTGGGAAGAAAATGGACCAGATACCTGCACTACCACGAACAACGAAGAACATAACACCTTGAGATCCTGCACGATACTTAGTTGGGAATAATTCTGTTGCCCATAATGCGTACCAAGCTTGCGCACCAATACCTGCAGAGATACCCCAGATCACAACGAATGCGATTAAAGCTGTCCAACTCATACCAACATAAGTTAGAATTAACCATGAAATTACTGCCATTGCAGCACCTACAAAGTAAAATCCTCTATGGTTAACCTTATCCCCATACATAGCAAAGCCAAAATATCCTGCTAAAGCTGTAAAGATCCAAAGAACTGCTTGTAGTAAGTTAGCTTGAAGATTTGATAAACCACCAACAGTTTCATAAACAAATGGCATGAAGAATCCCATTGCTCCGGCTACTAAGTTCCAGAACATATATACACCAATCAAGAATAATACCGATTTAACACTTACTGCGTTTGAGAATAAGTCTTTATATGGATGAGGTCTTTCGCCTGTTTTCTTTTCTTTTTGCTTTTGTTCTACCCATTCTTGAGATTCATCTAATCCTCTTTGCAATAACCAAGCTATAAATGCAATTAAAGTTAATAATGCAAATAAAATTCTATTTCCTAATAAACCTAGTGGAGCAAGTAACGTTCCGGCAACGAAGATAATAACTGGACCCATTGACCATGAAAACTGGGAAATACCAATATTTTTAGCACGATTTCCTTCGTCTGATGTTTCTGAAATATATGTCCATGAAGCTGGAACCCCTGCCCCAACTGCGATACCTGTGATTATAAATCCAGCTAAAAGCATTGGGAAATTCATTGAAAATACAACAATTAAAGTTCCTAGCATATATACCAGCATGTCATATGTGTAAATTACTTTTCTACCATACTTATCTGAAAGATGACCACCTATTAAAGCCCCTATCGCTGATCCAAAAGCATTAGCACTCAAAGCTCCTAAAAGTCCAACTTGAAAATTATCTAGTTTTAATGCAGAAGTCCATAAAGTTAAACCACTAGCACCAGCTACAATACAGCTTGAATCTAAAAAGTTAGTTAATGATACTGCCCAAGTAGCAAATTTTTTGTTACTAGCCATGTTTTTTCACTCCTAAATAATAAATTTAAGATAGCGCTCTCTTGTTTACATTTACAATATTAACCGTTTTCAAAACTAAATAAAATGTCATTAACACTCTAAAATGGTATCATTTTTTAATGTTGAGTTTTACTTACTTTTTGTTGTTATTGATTAAATAAAGCTACTATATTAAAATAATCTTGGACCATAAGAAGTTATATTAGTATCATTTTCTACGATTTTATATAACAAAATTTAACATATTTATATTTAGGGGTTGATTCTGTGATTGATAGAAAGATATTAAATTCATTATTCGAATATACAGAGATTGAAAAAGAACAAAAGGCTACTCATACTTTTATTGAAGATTTGCCTATTTCGGCTATCGATATTAATCAAAGTTACCATAATGCAGCTCCAACAATTAATCAAAGTTTGTTTAAACATAACGCTGTATATATTAGTAAACACAATCGTTTTGCTGATTATCCACGACATACCCATGAATTTCTAGAAATTAACTATATGGTTACCGGAGCTTGTAAGCAAATTGTTAATGGTGAGGTTGTTACTCTCAATGCCGGCGATATTCTTTTGATGGATATTGGTTGTTCTCATTCTATTTATGAACTATCAGAAGATGACATTTTGATAAATCTACTCTTCAGAGATAAGGATATCTCTTTTGATTTTCTAGGTAGTATGCATAGTGAAAACAGCTCTGTTTTTGAATTCTTTTTAAATGTTTCTCTAAAAAACGAGAATAAGAGAAAATACTTTATTTTCCCACATAACAGAGACATTACTAAAACGATGGATCAAATTATTGATGAGTATTATTTACAAAGGCCTTACGCCTACCCTATTATTAACTCTTATCTTAAGATTCTTTTATCAAAAATCATGAGATACTATCCTTTACCAACAAACCAAATTAAGGATTATCGGCAAAAAATAATACTAAATATTATTGAAGATATTTCCAAAAATTATATTGATATTACCTTACCTGATCTGGCTAAAAAGTACGGTTACAGTGAAAATTATTTAAGCTCTTTGATAAAAGATGTTACTGGTAAAAATTTCGTTCAACTACGAACACAACATCGCTTAAAAGAAGCAAGATATTTACTAAAATCAACTGATTTTCCAATTTCGGAAATTAGCCAATTAGTAGGGATCAACAATAAAAATTCCTTTTATAAGAAATTTAAAGAAGAGTACGGTTGTTTACCTTCTGAAGTTAGGGATTCTTCTAAGAGAAAAAATGACCTTCAATCATCACTGAAAGGACTTATCTAATCATGTATATAGATTTTAGAAAACGTTTTATGTTTTTAGTTCTTTCATTACTTATTAATGCTACTGGTCATGCTTTGACTATCTCTACTAATCTTGGGAGCGCCGTTTGGACCGCATCAGCAGTTAATATCAATAATTGTTTTTCTATTAATAGTTTGAGTTTGGTAATTTTCTTAGAAGGTTTGGCCGTTAACTGCCTAGTTTCTTTGATAGATAAAAAGCGAAAGATTTCTAAATTTTTATTAGATTTATTATTTATTACACCATTTAGCATTTTAGTTCAATATTTTACTAATTGTTTAGAAGGATTAAATTTACAACTCCAATTACTTTTAATTCGCATTGTTTTAGATATTCTAGGAATTGTATTTATATCATTAGCAACGTCATTATATCAGCGTGCTAACATAGTTTTGCATCCTAATGATGATTTCATGCAAACTATTAGATTTATGTTCTTGCATGGCGATGCTACTAAAGCACAGATAATACATTTCCTAGTTCCACTAAGTATTATTGTAATTACCACTGTTATTTCACATGCAATTTGGGCTGTAGGAATTGGAACTATTATCTCATTTTTCTTCCAGGGATCTATGATTAAGTGGTTTGACATACATGCATTTAAGCACCTTAAACATTATGATATCTAAAAAGCCTGATCTCGGTAAATTCCGAAATCAGGTTTATTTTTATGCTATATATAAAAAAGTTCAGATTATTAGGAATAATTCTTAATAGTCTGAACTTCATTTATTCTATTCACCTGGTTGATATTCTTTATCGATAATTAATACTGGCTTAATTGTCTTACCAGAAACAGAATCTTGATTTGCTTGATTGATATCTTCAAAATCATAGAATTTTTCAGTCTTGTCGAAATCAAACCATCCTAGTTTGTAGAATTCAATTAAACGAGGAATATCAATTTGAGGGATGGAGTCACCCATGTTTACACCAACAATCTTCTTGTCGTCTACACATAAATCATTCCAAGTAGAGATTTCAATTAAGTGTGGTGTTACCGCAATTGCTGCACATGTACCACCTTGTGCTAAAGCGTCAACTCCATTCTTAATAACTGCTGGCAAACCTGTTGTATCTACAGTCCAATCTACACCATATCCATTGGTTAATTCCTTGATCTTAGCAACTGCATCTTCTTCCTTGCTGTTAATAGTATGAGTTGCTCCTAATTCCTTAGCTAATTCCAATCTTTCAGGTACGATATCTACAGCGATAACTTTGATACATCCAGAAATACGTCCTGCCATCATAGCAGCTAACCCTACAGCACCTGTACCAAATACTGCAATTGTATCACCTGGTTTTGGTTTTAGTGTATTCAAAACTGTTCCAGAACCTGTAACATAGCCACAACCTAATGGTCCAAGTTTACGTAGGTCTAGATTTTTATCAACCTTTACAGCATTGCGTTGATCTACCACTGTTGTTGTTGTGAATGATGACTGATTAAACATATCAGAAATATGCTTACCATTTTCTTGAAAATGATCATCACCATCTGCACGAGTTCCTGACAAATTATATTTAGCATAACTTCTACATTGAGTTGGTACACCTTTTAAGCAATTGTCACATGTTCCATCTGAGTAGAAAGAAAGAATTACATGATCACCTGGTTTAAAGTTTTTAACTTCACTACCAACTTTTTCAACAATTCCTGAACCTTCATGACCTAGAATAACTGGATAACCTAGCGAGGCATCGCCCTTACGGATGGCTTCATCGGAATGACAGATACCTGATGCTACCATGTGAATTTGTAAGTCTGTTGGTCCTACTTCATGAAGATCAATATTATCTTTAATTTCAAATGGTGCTCCCACTTCTTCTACTACTGCTGCTTTTATTTTCATAATTAATTACCACCTTTGATATCGTTTACAATTATATTTTATTTATTTGTGAATTCTTTCTCAATATCAAAAATAGTTAATTTGGGTGTCATTTTTTAATGTTATCTTAGCTTAGTTACCTCATTTAAAGTTTAAAATGACTTCATTATAATTTTTCGTTAATACATTTATGTATATAAATGTACAAAAAATAAATTTCTTACATATACTTTATATATTTATCTATACAATGTTTAAGAACAGATATTATACCAATATTTTTAGTCAGCCATAAGATATAACCTATGTTAAAAATAACAAATTAGTAACGATAGAGTTTATCATGATATAATATTAGTAAAAATATTTAGGATGTGATTTTATGAAATTGATTAATGAATTTACCGTTACTTTTATGGCTTTTTTTGCAATTATGAATCCCATTGCTAATTTACCTGTCTTTATTAGTTTAACAAGTGGTCAAAATCTAAAAACAGTTAAGAATATAGCCTTCCATGCACTAACAATTGCCGTAATTATCGTTTCTATTTTTGCATTAGGCGGGAAAACTATACTTAATATTTTTGGAATTAATTTAGCCGCCTTACGAATTGTTGGTGGATTCTTAGTGGGGCTAATTGGCTATCACATGTTACAAGGTAATACTTCTTCTTTACAACACAATGTTTCATCAAAAGAACCAAAAATTGACAATAATATCAATATTGCAGTGTCACCATTAGCTATGCCTATTTTAGCCGGCCCTGGAACAATTGCAACAACTATGAATTTAGCAGTATCTATCAATCCTTTAATTGTTATAATTTCTTTTATAACATTATCAATAATCACTTATTTTTTATTTACTTACAGCGAGCTAGTTGTGGCTAAACTAGGACAAAATTTAATGAATGTTATTACTAGAATGATGGGCTTAATTTTAGCAACGATTGGCGTTCATATGGCTATTCTAGGATTACAATCAGCTTTTCCTATTTTTAAATAAAAGTTTTAATTAACCATTAACACTCTTACGACTATTACTTGTGGAGTATCTCTATCAAATATATAAATTTTTAAACAACTTATTTTCCCTGTATTGAAGTGAACCCCCATAGTTGGACAAAAATTCTAACTATGGGGGTTCATTTCAATGACTTTAAATCTTCACGAGCTATTTTTATATCATTTAATACAGTATTTTTTGTTACATTTAACTCTTCTGCTATTTTAGATAGTAAAATTTTTTCTTTTGATGTTAATAAAACTAATAAAATTAGCTCTATTCTCTCTCTTGAAGTATGAAAAAGCATCATATTTTCTTCATCTGTTACTTGTAGAATTTTTAAAACTTCTTTTTCGAAATAAAATTTACCATTTTTCTTAGTAATTGGTTGAATATTATTTAACTCCAACCAATCATTAATTTTTTCAATACTATAATCTAGTTTTCTTTTTGTTAAATTTAATTTTTCTATTAGATATTTATCTTTTATAGTGGGATTCTTTACAATTTCATTCAAGATAATATAATCTCTTCTATTCACTATTATCACCTCCTTGATTTATAGTATAGTTTATATAATTATGGAACTAAATAATTATATTTGTTGTTTTTTTTAATCGGTTACAACAAAAACTGTGATGATTTATGAAATTACTTATTTTTCTTCGCTAAAATTCTCCATAAAAAATTAGGTATTAAACACAAATACGTCTAATACCTAATTAATATGATATCTATAATTTCTATTGTATTACTGCTTGATTTTTACGGAAATTTTAACTACTTTTATTAAACTATTTTCGATTAACTTTTATTACATATCTAAATGTTGGTCCATCTTGATCAACACTAAGAACTTCATGTCCTCGATTTTCAGCATCAACTGGAATAGCATTAATAGATTGAGGACAGTCACTAAAAATTTCAATTACTTCCCCATCTTTCATCTTGTCATATGCTTTTATACTTGCCATTCCTGGAAATGGACAAGGTTCTCCTAACATATCTAACGTATAATCAATATTTACATTTTCACTCATAATTGCACCTTCTAAATATTATTGCTTATTCTTTTTAAAGAAAAATCTTTGCCACCAAATTGTCAATAGGAATGCAATTCCTAATAAGATATAAGTAACTGCTAGTCCACCTGTATATCCAAATGTTTTCAATAAGTTTACTTTTGGATATGGATAAACCATAACAGGAGCTATTTTATTCCAAACTAACACTAATAAAATAGAACCTATTACATTTCCAAGACCTACTAACATATAATGTACTTGACCTTCCATCGCTCTATACATCCAACCGGTTTCACAACCACCAGCGATTACAATTCCAACACCAAAAAGGAAACTACCTATAACTACATTAGGTCCTACCCAAAAAATAAGTGGAGTTCTACCAAAAAGAATAAAACTGAATGTACCGAGAGAACTAATAGCCATACCTGCAATAATTGCTTGCATCATATTAGTTCTACCAGCTAACCATAAATCTCTAAAACCAGATGTAAAGCAAATTTGGCCCTTTTCTAGAAGAAAACCAAATAGTAAACCAAATAAACTTGCCATACCTAGTACTAATTGCATTCTAAAAGAGTGTACAAATAGTAATATTACTAATAAACATCCTATTGCAATATAAATCTTATTCTTCATATCACTATTTTTTGCCTGATAAGTATATTTAGATTTTCCATTTTTATTCTTTTTCATAACCATTTTAGTTTGGAAAAGTGGCAAACTTATTATCTTTGTTCCTACATAAGTTCCACATCCCATAAAGATTGCAAATATCCATGCGTGGAATGAGAATTGTGGGATTCCTGTAAAGAATGCAGCCAAATTACATCCCATCGCAAGACGTGCACCAAATCCAGCAATAATACCACCTATAATTGCTTGAAAGACACGTACCATAGATTGTGGTACTCTAAACTTAATATTATTAGATAAAGCAGCAGCTATAAACATTCCTAAGAACATTCCTAGAATCATTACTCCATCTACTCTAGTAAGTATAGTTCCTTTATAATGAATTAATTTTAAATAACTATATTTACTTATATCTACACCGCACATTTTCATTAGGGATGCTCCCCAACGTGTAAATTCACCAGTAACTGCCCAGAAGGCTCCTGTTATTCCAAAATAGTAGGCAGCTAATACCCCTAAAATTACTGTTACTGGCATTGGTTTCCATGTCTTTCTTAGCTTCTCAATCATACTACATAATTCTCCCAACAAAAGAGCCCTAAGTCTATTTGGTACCAAATCATGTAATACTTGATAAGATATCTTAAACAGACTTAGAGCTCAATAATATTAATTAACTTTAATCGAGTATTCCTGTTTATCAGTAATTACTCCAATATCATTTGCTGTTACACCTTTTTCGCGCAACTCTTTTACTAAAGATAATGCTTTATCTTCAGAAATACTTATTAACAATCCACCTGATGTTTGAGGATCATAAAGAATCTCTTCCATAGCATAATCGTCAATCTTGAAATCAATGCTACCTTCTAGATATTCTCTATTCTTTTGACCTCCACCAGTAGTCAAAAATTGTTGTGCATACTCATATGCCCCATCAATGATTGGCAATTTATTTACACTAACAATTGCAGAAAACTTATCATTTAACATCTCTTTTAAATGACCTAGCAATCCAAAGCCGGTTACATCTGTACAAGCAGAAACACCGTACTTTCTCATTACTTCAGAAGCAGTTCTATTTAAAGTAGTCATCGACTTCACTGTTTTTTTAAAGTTCTCTTCTGTTGCTTCACCAGCATTATATGCTGAAACTATAATTCCTACACCTAAAGGCTTAGTTAAAATTAAATGATCCCCTGCATTAACAGTATTATTTTTAATGAGACCATCTAATTTAACTTTCCCTGTTACAGATAATCCATACTTAACACTATTATCCGAAATCGTATGTCCACCAGCAATTATACCGCCAGCAGCGTTTACAACCTCTTGTCCACCTTTCAAAATGTTAGACAAAATGTCTTTATCTCCATTCTTTGGAAAGGCTAAAATATTTAGTGCTAGAGTAACGTCGCCACCCATCGCAAAGATGTCACTTACAGCATTTGTGGCTGCTATTTTACCAAAAATATATGGATCGGAAACGTTAGGTGGGAAGAAATCGACAGTTTGAATAATTGCTTCAGTATCGTTAATCATATATACAGCAGCATCATCATCTGAATTATATCCTACCAATAGGTTTTCATCCTTTTTTTGAGGTAACTTCTCTAAAATACCATAAAGATCCGCCGGACCCATCTTAGAGTTTCAACCACCACAAATAATTAAGTTTTTGTTCTTATCTTTATCTGACATTACTCTTTCACCTCTTTTAATTGGACTTTGGATAATTAGTCATTTTCTGGCAACATGTGTCTCATAATTCTTTTGCCCGTTGCTCTACGTGCAAAATCAGTCACATGATAAACTGGCATATCCATCTTAGGTGCAATTCCCATAACTGTATTAGTACAATCAGTACAATTTCCAATTAGGAGAGCTTCTGCACCCTTGGCTTTTAGTTTCAATACTGTTGCTGCTTGTCCTGGGCAAATACCAGGATTTAGACATTTAGCTGTACCTGTTTTTTCATTTACCACAGCGTTCTTACACCATTCAACACCAACAGCATTTGCACCCATAGATTCAGCAATTTCTTTCATTCTTGCCGGAGTAGCACTGCAGGCACATGCTAACAATCCAACCTTCTGTCCCTTAACATTAGGGAATGGAATTGTTGCAATAATGCCACCTGAAACCTTAGTAATTGGTGAATCAAGAGAGGTTCTTTTACCTGTAAAAGGTCCACCCATGATTAATTCACCATAATCTGCCATATCAGGATATGCAGCTAAAATATCTTTTACCAACATTCCTAATGGCACATCTTTTCTTACAACTACGGTTTCGTTGTCACCATTCAATCTACCACCAACTGTAATATCCTTTGTCATAACTGGTTTTCTATCTTCAATAGCCTCTGCTACGCGGAAGACAGTTTCAACATTAGTTACAATAGCATTTGCAGCATATGGTAAATCAGTTGTCTTTAGCAATTTATGCAAGTTAGAATCTCTGATAATGGCACGTTCTTCGCCTTCAGGATATCTATTTTTCATTAATTCTAATGAAATATCCTTATGTCCCCTAATTGCTTCTTCTAATAAAGCAACTGCATTAGTATGCTTATGCTTAATAGCAATTTGAACATCTTTAGCACCAACTATTTCTTTAACGTATTCTATACCTCTGATAATCTTTTCAGCATCAGTAATAATACGTGAAATATTATGTCCTAAGATAGGTTCACATTCTGCCGCATTGATAAACAAATGACCATCTGGAATCTTTGTTCCATACTTAGCATATGCAGGAAATCCAGCGCCACCACAACCGACGATACCAGCTTCTTTAATTGCCTCTAAGTTGTCCTCTGTATCAGGAATGCGAACGTAATCACCACTTTGTTCCAAATTAGGAATAATAGTGATTGTATCATCTGTAATTTCGCTAATAGTTCCGTCTAAACTAGCATGTAAATTTACACCTAGTCCAGATGGCTGGGCAATTAATTGTCCTCTTTTTACAACATCGCCTTCTGATACAATTGGATCAGCTTTTGTTCCAACACTTTGTTTGAGAGGTAACACAATCTTTTCCATATTGGACTACTCCCTTCAATTACTCATGTGGAATATTACATACTTACATGTACAGTATATCACTATCAAGGGCATTTGCAATTGTTTTCATAAAAACTAATAGTTCTTTAACTAAATGTGAATTCCTAAACTTAATCGAGCAAATCTACTCATTTTTGAGACATCCCACGCTGGTTCCCAAACGATATTTATTTCACATTCATTAACATTTTCAACTTTTAAAACTTGCATTCTAATCGCTTCTTCTAGTAGCTCTGAAATTGGACAACCTATTGTTGTTAATGTCATTGTTACAATTGCCTTGCCATTATCATCAATATCTATGTTATAAATTAATCCTAAATTAACGATATCTATACCTAATTCTGGGTCGACAACTTTTTCTAGATTTCCATAGATATCATCGACTAATTCCTCTTTTGTTTTATTCATAATAATCATCCTTATTAATTGCTAATTATCCTACAAAGTTCATCTTTAATTATTTCATACTCATTTTCTTCAATAGTTCTTAAATCTAAACAGAAGTAATCTTTTATAGTTCTACCTATAATCGGAATATCAATTTTTCTTAATCTACTTTCTAATTTATTAATTGATACACCTTCTGCTTTAATAGCAACTAGGTATGTTGGCAACTCTAAACCTGGAAGACTTCCTCCACCAACTTCAGAATAATCTTCAATAATTTTTAAATTCAACTTGTCGTTTGCTTTTAAAATTGTTAGAAGATCTTTAGCCTTTTGTTCTAAATTATCAGAAGATTCTGTCAATTTTTTCAAAACTGGAATTGATGCCAACAATTCTTTTTCATCTTTCAAATAATACTCTCTTAAAATTATTTCTAGCGATGATAAAGTTAATTTATCTACTCGTAAAGCTCTCAATAATTGATTCTTCTTTATTTTATCGATATATTTCTTTTTACCAGCAATTACTCCAATTTGAGGACCACCAAGTAATTTATCACCAGAAAAAGTTACAATATCACTATTTTTTACCATTTCTTGAACTGTTGGTTCTTTGTAATTTATGTACTTACTTAAATCAACAAGCAAGCCACTCCCCAAGTCTACAATTAAAGGTAAATTATTTTCTTTAGCTAATTGATGTAATTCTTGAGTTGATACTCCTTCTGTAAAACCAATTACCTTATAATTGCTAGTGTGCACTTTTAATAACGCCGTTGTCTCTTCATTTATTTTTTCAGCATAATCGTTAAGGTGAGTTTTATTAGTAGTTCCTACTTCAACTAGATTTCCTCCAGTACTTGTTATAATTTCAGGCACTCTAAATGATCCTCCTATTTCTACTAATTCACCTCTTGAAATAACCACATCGCCCTTAGAAGCTAAAGTTGACAACACTAACATAACAGCAGCAGCATTATTATTAACAACAACCGCATCTTCGGCACCTGTTATTTTACTTATCAGACCTGCTACATGAGCATACCTACTCCCACGTTTTCCTGTTTCTAAATCAAATTCTAAATTCGAATATCCACTAGCTATTCTCTGCATCTGATTTAGTACATTTTCTGGCAAAGATGCTCTGCCAAGATTCGTATGGAGAATAATTCCTGTACCATTAATCACTTTTCTCAAAGATGGTAATGCTTTACTATTAACTTCAACTTTTATCTGATTCACAATATCATCATAATTAGGAATATTATCTACTAATCCATTTAAAATATTAGATTTTATTTCTCCTAATACTGAATTTATGGAGATTTTTACTAGTTTCTCTCCATAGTCAGCTATCATGCTCTTCATTACTGAATCTTGCAAAATTTTGTTCACTGACGGAATCTGCCTTAAAACTAATTGTACTGAATTATTCATCTAATCTACCTCTGTTACTATTGTTTTGATTGCATTAATCGCAAAGTCAACTTCTTCAATCGTATTAAAACTAGAAAATGAGAATCTTACAATTCCTTGTTTCTCAGTTCCTAAAGCTTTATGTACTAAAGGAGCACAATGAGCCCCTGGACGAATAGCTATATCAAAATCCTCTACCAACACATCACTTATAGTTTCGGAATCAATATTTCCAATATTTAGAGATACTACCCCCGCAACTGGTCGTTTTCTTTGTGTATAAAGAATGACATTATCCATTTGTTCAAGTGCATCTATAAATCTATTAACATTAGTAGCTACTATTTTTCGTATATCTTCAATTCCCTTATTTAAAATATACTCAATACCTTCATTCAAACCTGCAATTCCTACAACATTTAACGTTCCTGCTTCTAATTTTTCGGGATATACATTTGGCTGAGAATGATTAAATGAATCTATTCCACTTCCCCCTGTAATTAGAGGATCAATTGTTATTCCCTCTTTGAAACATAATCCACCTATTCCTTGTGGCCCATACAAGGACTTATGTCCTGTAAAACAAAGAATATCTATGTCTTGTTCCAACATATTAATTGGAATAACTCCAGCTGTTTGTGACGCATCTAGAATAAATGTTAGTTTATGTTTCTTACAAAAATCACTTAGCAACTTAATGTCTAGCAATTCTCCTGTCACATTAGAAGCATGGGTACATACCAAAACTTTAGTATTTGATTTAACTTTTTCTTCTAGTTGCTCATAATCCAGAACTCCATCTTTTAAACCAACAAAATCATGTTCAACACCAATTTTTTCTAATTGATATATTGGTCGCAAAACTGAATTATGATCTAGTTCAGTTGCTAAAACATGATCTCCTTCAGATAAAGTTCCTTTAATAGCTATATTGAGAGCTTCTGTCGCATTTGCTGTAAATACAACTTCATCCTCTTCGCGTAACCCAAACAATTTTTTTATATTCTGTCGACATTTATTAACAATACTCAAAGAATTAATAGCATACTCATGTGATCCCCTAGAAGGATTCCCATATTTTTGACTGCTAATTACCTTGAACATCGCCTCAGCAACCTGTGTAGGTTTTACTACTGTCGTAGCAGCATTATCAAAGTACATTTGCCTTATCCCCTAACACACGATAGTTTTCTTTTCTTGTGGTGATATTTAAGCTATCCATTTTCTCAAGAACAATCATCGCATATCTTCTACTAGAATTAGTAATATCACGATAATCTGCTAAACTTAATTTTTCATTTTTATTAATGTAATCAATAATCTTCTGCTCTAATTTCAAAAATGCTTTTTTACTTAGAACAAATTCATTATCTAGATTTACAAAGTAATCATTAGGAGAAATAAAAATTAATTCTTTTAACTCCTCACTATTAGCTACATCATTTATCTTTTGTGGAATAAATGGCTCTTTATCTAAAATTCCTAGTAAATAATCTACATTCTTCTTTTGATGATTATTTAATTCAACTTTAAATTCGAATCTAGATAACAAAGAACCTTCTTTTTTCAGAATTTTTTCTTCAATATTGAAATTAACAAAATTTTCAAAATCACTTTCAGTATACTCTTTAAAGTATTTAGATCTAATTTCGGCAAGTGCTATACCCTTTCTTAGTGGATACTTCCCATGATATTGATCTAGAAATTCCAATACTTCTTTATTTTTATTCTCTATGACATCTATTACCAGATATTCATTACCAAATTTTGCTAAATGCTTTCTTGATACCAATTCATCTATCGCATTCTGCACTTTTTCTATTGAATAATTGAAGTATTTACTCAAATGATTTTTATCTACAGTTATTATATTGTTGCTAATAAAATATTCTAAAACTACATCCGTACATTGATTTTCCAATCTTATTTCTAGTCGCTTAAGTGTATCAGAGTCAAATCTACGCTTATTAGTAGGATTCATCTCTAATACTCTTCCTCCACCTATCACCTTAATAGGAGAATAACTTCTTAAAATAAATTTATCTTGATATCTTACAGCTATGTTATCTTCTAATCTTATTTGTAAGAAATTTGTTTCCCCAGGTATAATCTCATTTTTACCTAGTGGGTATATTCTTCCGTAAACTTCTTTAGACCCCATATATACACGGACTCTATCATTTAATTTTAAATCTAAATCTGGTATCGAAAGAATGTCACATACAACATTTATTCTATCCACAATTTCTATAGTGTTTGGTGTTGCAAGTACATCACCGCGATGAAAAGTTTCAGAAGGCAAAGCAATATTTAACGCTGTTCTTGTACTATATTGTGCAGAAGTTGTATTTCCTTCATATACACGAATATTTTTAATATTTACTTCTTTTTCCTGAGGATATAATATCAACTTGTCATCTAAGGATAGATTTCCGTCTTGCAAAGTACCAGTAACAACTGTTCCAATACCCTTCAAAGAAAATGATCTGTCAATATTCAAACGTGGATAACCAGAAATATCTGTGTTATCAATACTAGAACATAATTTTTGTATTCCTTGAACTAAATCAGTTACTCCTGTACCACTTACTGCATCTACATCAAAGAACTCAGCTTTTTCAATTGGTGTTCCACTAAAACTTTCTTTGATATCTTCATGAACTAGCTCTACCATATCTTTATCAACTGTATCTACTTTAGTAATTACAACTATGAACTTAGTCACACCGAGTAGCAATAGTATTCTTGCATGTTCAATCGTTTGTGGCATAACGCCTTCATTAGGATCGACTACTAATAAAGCTGCGTCTATACCTGATAAACCAGAAAGCATATTTTTTAAAAATTTTTCATGTCCTGGAACGTCTACAATTCCAATTGTACTTTTATTTGGAAGTTTTAAATGAGCAAAACCTAAATTTATTGTTAAACCTCGCTTCTTTTCTTCTTCTGTAGTATCTGTATCAATACCTGTTAATTTCTTTATTAAAGTTGTTTTTCCATGATCCACATGTCCTGCCGTAGCTAATATGATTCCCATCATCAAATCTCCTTAACTAATGTATAACTTCTTGATAGCCCCTCTTTTTCACCGCTATAAATAGCTTTTACCTTTTTATCATCAAAAAAACTTTGAATGGGTTCTGTGATCTTATCAATATTCGTATCATTTACATAAATACTTAATCCGCATCCATTCTCAATTTTTCCAGGTGTATTAACAATTCTATTAACTTGCTTATTATTTTTTAAAATCTCGCTAGCCTCTATAGCTGCATGAGTAGAATTGAATACTATCATTGTAAAAGGCTGTTTTTTCAAATCTAGTCACCTCGAGCATATGTTTTATAGACTAAAAGATGAGACTTTTTAAAAATAAATTCTCATCTTTCATCTAAATTATTAAATTATGGTCTTACAACTCTGTTTGCAGTTCTCATTAATTCTACAATTCTAAACATATTTGTAACTTCACCAACACTCATCTTATCTTTCAAATCGTAGTAGTCAAGACAAATACCACAAGACATAATTTTAACTCCAGCTTCTTCAAGATCTTTTAAATCTTGGAAAGAATCGGAATCTTCAACAGTTAGTTTTACTCCACCGTTGTATAAGAGAATATATTCTGGTAAGACATCTTGACCCGTTAATGAATAAATGAAACTCTTTAAAAGAATTTTTCCTAATTTTTCATCACCATGACCAACACTGTCTGTGTTAATAACTACAATATATCCTTTAGGTGATTCAAATGTTATATCTTCTATTGTTGATTTCATAATTTTTTCATTCTTATGTTTCTCTTCAACTGCTGTTTCAGTATCATTATTTTTAGATATCGTTATCTTATAATGATTTTCTTCTTTATCAACCTTAAAGCCATATTCCTTTTGTTTAGCCATTTTCTCTAAATTTTTTACAGATGTATCGTTATCTACCAAAACTTCAACAACGTCATCTTCTTCCAAGGCTTTTTTAGTTTTTACAACTGGAATAGGACATTCTAACCCTAAAGCATCTACTTTTCTCATAACTACATACACTTCCTAATATCAATTATGTTTACGCTATCATTTTAACACTACTACTCATATATATAAATAAAAATTTTTTAATGTAATTTTTAATTTTCACTTTTTACAGTATTATTTAATTTTTCTGCATCATCTAAGTCTGGATTATCTATTCTACTTGCAACTGCCCACACATAAATAATTAATGATCCTACTATAACTATCACAAAATCCATTGGATATTTTATCGTGTTATTTCCACCATATCCTTTACTACCAAAATATGACATTAGTGAGATGAAAATTAAATATACTACCATCCACAAACCACCATGTAATTGTTCTTTCCATGTAGTTCGCATATTTTTAGATTCATAGTAGAAATAAAGTGGTAGTCCTAATAATACGACAAAAATTACTTCTACAGTTGTTGGCCACATTGCCCAGTATATAACCATACTTGTGAGTACAAAAGAAACTGGAGCTAAAACATATAGCCAATTTGATTTAAATGGTCTCTTAAAGTTCGGACGAAGTTTTCTTAATGCTACAGCAGATACTGGCCCTGTTAAGTAGGCTATAAAAGTTGATATTGATACAACTGTAGCTAATTTACTCCAATCTCTAAAGAAAAAGACTAATATCATCGCTAAGCCTAAATCTGCTGCCATCGCATATCTAGGTATGCCGTATTTTTTGTTTAACTTTCCTAAAACTGGAGGAACTGTACCATTTTTAGTCATTGCAGACAAAGTACGAGCAGATGTTGCTACAAATGCTACTCCTGTTCCAAATGGTGAGACAAAGGCATCTGTATATAGTAATATAGATAACCAATTTAAATTCAATAAGATCGCAATATCAGCAAATGGAGATGTAAAACTTATTCCTTTCCAACCTACACTAGCAATCAATCTTGGGTCTACACTACTTATAAATGTAACTTGCAACATGATATAAATCAGAGCAGTGATGGTTAAAGAAATTACTATTCCACGTAGAATATTTTTTTCTGGTTTTTCCATTTCTCCACCCATATTTATAACAGTCTGAAATGCATCGTATGATAATATAATTCCAGAAACAGTTGTTGCTTCAAAAATCGAACTTGTTCCATAAGGCATAAATGTAGAAACACTATGACCAAAATTTCCAGGATGACATCCCTCAACTAGTAAAACAATTATAGTTAATGTCGGAACTATCAATTTAAAGAAAGAGATTAAACTTGTAAATCTCGTTAAAATTCTAACAGACCAAAAATTAATAAGTGTAAATACAATCATAAATAAGTACACCATTAATAATCCTTGTGTTGTTATACTACTTCCATGAAAGAATTTAGCTGTCCAATTTGCCCAAGACCATGGCCACGAACTCATGTATTGAACTGCAGCAACTGATTCTATCGGAATTAATGTAATCAAAGAAACCCAATTACCCCATGCTGCAATAAAACCTAAAAATGAACCGTGACTATATTGAGCAAATCTACTCATTCCTCCACTTTCAGGAAACATTGTTCCCAATTCTACATAGTTAAAAGCAATAACCATCATTATTATTGCCCCAATAATCCAAGATATTATTGCGGCTGGTCCTGCTACTTTAGCTGCTTGTTCTGAACCAAATAACCATCCAGAACCGATCAGCGAACTCAAAGCTAGCATAACACCTGAAAAAAGACTTATTTTCTTTTTATTTTTCATAAATTATCACATATCTTTCGCTTTTTCTAACTATATATACACGAAGGGCCTCTATTACATATCAATAATATATGTAATAAAGAGCCCCTCAAACATTATGCTTCTTTTTTAAATCCTTGCATAAGCATTGTAATTGCCGTATAGATTAACACAATTATGACTAACCATGTTAGTAAAGTTAAACTCATACTCTTAACAAGAGTAACTGCGACAAATACACCTAATATACCACCAATAGTAATTCCAATAGTAGCATTTCTATTGTAATTACCATCCTTTATGAACTCTCTACTTGCAACTGGCATTAAAACTGCGCAGGATGCCATCATTATCGGAAAGGCTACTAATGGTGACAAACCTAGTAAGTAAACCATTGCCATACAAGGTGCATATAAGCCAATACCTGCTGTCATTAAAGCACCTAATATAAAGTTACCTAATATACCAATAAATAGTTTCCATCCTGTTAAACCAACTGCAACATTTCCATTACCTAAGCTTGCTAAAACACCAGTATTAGATAGGCACATTAAAATTGCGGTTATGATTAACGCAAAACCCATCATTACTTGTATTTTCTTTTCATCTATACGAGAAATAAACTTAGATCCTAAAAATGAGCCCACTGATGCGGCGACAATCAATGACAGTAAAGTTGCTGCTTCTACTTTTACAGTATTAATATAGAGAAAAGCCTCTGTTAAAACAGGAATTGAACAAGCAATTGTCAAAGTACCTGGCAATAACTTATCGTTCTTCATATATTTAGTTAGTTTCAACAACATTGTAGTTGGTGCATAACTACCAATTCCTAACGTATCAAAAAAGTTAGTAACAAAGCCTATTACACCAGCTAAAAGTAAATTACCATCATTTAACTTATTTTTATTCTTAATTAAATCTTTCAACCAAATAATTGTAAAGAATACTAGACATACTCCTAAAATTATTTGAATTACTAATACTAGATTCATTTAATCACATCCTTACTTCAATTCAAAACCATTACTTAACGGATCACTAGGATCAAATAATAGCGTATTGAAGCCTGTAAGATATGCTGAACCTGTAATTTCGGGCGTAATTGCATCAACACCACCAATATTTACCTTTTCTACAACTTTTCCGGTAAATTCAGTGTTTAAGATGCTCTCGTAAACAAACTTTTCGTTAATGCCTATTTCTCCTTTAGCAAATAAAGTTGCTAATTTAGCACTAGTACCTGTACCACAAGGAGAACGATCAACTTGACCATCACCAAAAACTACTACATTTTGCATAGTTGCATCTTCAGATTGAGGATGCTTGCTGTACATTTCTACCAGATCAACCGTGTTGATATAATCTAAAGTAGGATGCTGAACTTTTACTTGTTCATTAACAGCCTTTAGGATCTTCATTCCGATGCTATCAAGTTTCTCTGCATTACTACTATCAATAGTTTCATTTAACTGCTCTATATCTAATATTGCAAAGAAACTACCACCAAATGAAATGTCCATTTTTACTTTACCAACGTCTGGAACATCAACAACTACATCTTTCTTATATAGAAATGCAGGTACATTTCTAAACGATACATTCTTCACATGATATGGAGAATCTAAATGTGCTGTTGCATGCACCAAACCGGCTGGTGTTTCTAATGTGACATCTTTTTCTCTGGTGTCTTCATCTACGTCAACCATTCCAGTTTCTACTATAGCTGTAACTGCAGCAATAGTATTATGGCCGCACATATTTAAATATCCACCAGTATCCATAAAAATAATGCCGAAATCTGCTTCATCACTTATAGCTGGGATCAAAAATGCTCCAAACATTGCATTGTGTCCTCTAGGTTCAAGCATGATAGATTTTCTTAAATTATCTTTATGATCAATCAAATATTGTTTCTTTTCAGCAACTGTTTTCCCTTTTAAAACAGGAATTCCACCAACAACAATTCTTGCTGGTTCTCCTGCTGTATGGGAATCAATCACATTCAACATTTGTGATAATCTCATAAACCTTACCTTCTTCGTAGTTCATCAGGAATTACCATCTGAACGCATTTTAAGCTTTAAATATCCTAAGGCTTTATGTGCATCTCGTTCATCTAAATTATTTTCCCCAACAACTGTTGTTTCTATACCCTTTTCAGATTTATTTATATCTAAAACATATGGTGTATATTCATTTGATACAACGAATGTTGCTTGAGTTCCAATAAATTTCAATCCAATAATTGAGATACCTTCATCACCTATAGATTCAATAGTATTCATAAAATCCACATCAGAGTTTCCCCATCCGTCAGCAGAAATTACTGCACCATTAGTTCTCATAGCTTTTAAGAATTTAGCAACTCTATATCCAACTTCTTCTTTTAACTTGTTATCTTGAGGTGTTCCCACTATAACAACACCTTGAAAGTCAATATCTGGATCATCGCCAAAAACTTTTACTAACGGATCATGATAATGATGTAATGTAGTTTCCTTAGTTGAAGGACCAACACCCATAAAACATCACTTCCATCTAATTAAACTAATGCATGTATTATGCCATCACGGTACTCATTTGGAGTTACTATTGTTGGAAAGTTATTCATATCAATAATCGAAACTCCACCTTTTATACCACAAGGCTCATTAGGAAATAAAATATTGTCATACATAGCACCTTGCCCAGAAACTTGTTTAATAACTACTACTTTAGGCTTACCATTTGAAACATTATTCCTATATTCACCTACATAATCAGCATAACGTCCATTGGTTACTTTCAAAATCTTTCGAATAGGTTGTATAAAATCATCAACCAATTCAAAAATTTTAGTGATAACTGCACGATCTAGACTATAATCTTCAGCAGTTATAACATCTAGGCCTATGATAATGTCATCCTCATCAGGCGTACCGTTTCTTCCAAAAACCATTTTTTCATCTAAATATCCATCGGAAGATCCAAAATCATGTATTTGGATACCACTTGCTGAAGCACCAGTCAACATAACCTCTACACCTGTTAATGTATGAGAAACTCCAGTCCCTATCTTTCCACTAACTTTAGTAGATATAGGTATAATATCCATAATAGAGTTAACCTTTAAATGACGATTATCTTTTTTTATTATCCTAATATTTATCGACAATATTTCTTTAGGTAAATCAAATTTTACACTTTGAGGTATAGTTAAAACACTATCCTTAAAAGAGTATCCATCTCCAAAAACTACATCTTTTACATGGAATTCTCTGATTTTTAAAATATCATCTGACATAATAACACTTCCAATATAACTATATATTTGCTATATATTCATATGGTAGTGGCACAATCTTACCTGGGGAATCTAATTTTTCTAATTGCTCTAACGTATCTTTCAAAATACCTGTTTGCATTTCGACGTTGTGTGGTTCTCCGGCATTAGCCCCCATAGGAACTCGAGGAGCAACAGCTCTAGGAGATCCTTGTTGACGTACTACTGGAGGTAAGGCTGCAATAATAATTGTTGGGATACCAACTGATTCAATAGCTCTCTGCACGATCACGGCAGTTCTATGACAGGTACCTCAACCAGCAGTCATTACGACAGCATCTACATGTTCATCCAATAATTTTTGGGCAATTTCTGGACCAGTTTCTTCAGTAAAGACTTTAACGTCTCCACCACCACCCATACATGTATACATGTTTGGCGCAATATTCTTAATAAATCCTTTCTCTGCAAGTTCTCTTAATCTATCAATTGGGAACATACAGTTAATATCTCTGTTAACATCAGTGTTATCATAACCACCATGTGATACCATCAATTCATCATCAGTTGCAGTTGAAGGTACTACTCTATATGAAGTATCACCAGCTAAATTAAATGGTTTATCTGATTTCAAATGTACACCAGCAGCAGTTACAATTGCTACAGTCATATCTTTTAGCTTCTTTTTAACTGGAGCCCACACTGGCGTAGGAGTAATAGGTACAAATATTTCGGATTGTAGTCCATCATATTTCTTAAGACTCATTTTTATCTCTCCTTTGCTTTTCTTTTATTTCTTTCATTTTTTTATGGTATGCATTTAGTGCTCCTAAATATTTTTGATTAGGTTCACTATCCAAAACTTCGGGATATGACATTAAGAATGCTACTTCCTGACCGACTTTCAACTCATAGTCACTAATAATCATTCTATTAGGAATTTCTAGTCTACCTAGACGTCCTTTAAGATCAATTATGACACTCGCATCTGTCAATTCTATTATTATGCCCTCCCATACTCTTTCAGTTGAGGCATATTTCAACTTGTCAAATCCTGTACTTTGTTCTTCCATACTATTGAGCATCCTTTTCGTAAATTTCACGACGCTTCTTACTCATTGGTAGAGATTGTTCATTCTCAACTAAGTCAATCTTCTTACCGGTTTCTTTTTCAATAATTTCGATATTATTTTGCTTAACATTTGGATTCCATTGACGTTCAGGTTTCTTAATTGATCCACCAGCCATCTTTGTTTCCAACATTGCTAAAGCTCTGATAGCATCTTCACGTGATAGAGTATTGTTTTCAAGAATTTCGTTTTCAATACCTTGACGGGATTTGTTGTTATCCACCATTGCATCCATATACTTGTTACCAACAACTAATTGTCCTTGGACAGCAGCATATGTCATTCCAACAACATCTACTCCTCTTTCACCAATTTGTTCGATGTGAGAAGCAAAGTCGATATGGTTATTACCAAATCCTTCTGTTGTAACAATAGCACCATCTAAATTCATAGCTTCTACCATCATACCTAATCTCTTAGAAACATAGAATTTTTGAACATTTTCTTGAGGTGAACCGACTAATGCAATACCAACTAAATCAATATCTTCATCAGCCATTGCTTCTTCTACCAAAGGTTCTCTGAAGTAATGTCTGGATGTTTCCTTAGAAGCAGGTCCAATACATGTTAAAGCATGTACACCACCATCTAATAATTCCGTTGGAGCTAATACAACTGGCAAGTTACCTAAATCAACATTTGGCTTTGCACCAAGAGTACCAACTGGTTCCACAGGCATAATTAAATTATCGTGCATTGCACCTTGACCCATGATTTCTTTTACAATTAATACTCTCTTTTGCTTAGGATGACGTTTTTGAACAAATTCTTCAGTTCTAACTGCTGAACTATCATCAACATCTTTTAGTGCTTCTCTAATTTCTTGTGTAATGTAGTCTGCTGCTAAATGTGCTCCTAAAGGTCCTTTACGTTCACGGTTAGTTCCAGCTTCGATAACAACATCAATCTTAATCATGATTTCGCCTTTATCAACTGCACCAGGACGATTCCACATAATATTTTCATTCAATGGACCTTCTGAAGAACCAAATTCACCAACTTGGACACCATTTTCATCAGTACCTGTGAGTACTACTACAGCACCATCCACAACTTTTGTAACGCCTACACCCAAATCACTATCTCCTTCTTTTGTAGCGATTGGTTGAACATCCATAATAGTGTTACTATAGTTGGAATAATCATCAGGTGTGATAATTTCGATTTCCATACCCTTAACGATTGCTTCAGTATCAACAGCTTCTTTGCAAAGTTCTTTAGGATTACGTAAGTAAAGTGTTGTTCCATCAAACTTTGTTGTGTCTCCAAATTTAACTTCATCTACTTTGAAGTATTTTTTAGTTAGAGTACGAACAACTTTAGCATCTTCTGCTGATTCTTCATCTTCTGCAACATCCTTATTAGTTACATCAGCACTTGTTTCCGCCTTGGGGACATCTACAGCTGAGTTAGCTGTGTTTTTTTTTAATACATCCAAAGGTATTTCTAAATCAATACCTTCACCTTTAGCGATTCTTAAATGGAATGTACCATTTGATGATGTTGAATTTACTACTTCATTGTTAGCTTCTGCTACAACTGGTGTTTCTTCTTCAACATTTTCGTCCTTATCACTTTCAGATGCTTCTTCATTTCCCTGAATATTATCTACAATACCTGGAACTAAAGGATTTAATGCATCCGTAGTAGTATTTAATGTTGCACCCAATGCTTGTTCAATAGTTAACGTATCTTCAGGTATTTCTAAAAGTCCTGAACTAACATAGTCATCAAACAAAGTTGGGTCTTCAAAATCGGCAGCTTCCAGAACTTTTCCTGCCTCTCTTCTACAGCAAAGAACTGCTGGATCCTTAGCATGTTCTTTAGCTTGTTCAACTGAAATTGACATAGAATTTCCTCCTAACTTCTATAAGTTTAATTGCAATATTGAGTAACATATATATTATTTTAGTAAGTATTAATATTCCACATATAGGGTAAATGTACACGTTTTCCCAATATTGCATGTTAATTATATCACTATCAAAAAATATTTCAATGTAATTTTTAAATGTTATAATTTGCAATAATTCACATATTATGCTATCATATCGAATGGGAATGGATGGGTTCTGGTGTTCCCTCTGGTCTTCAAAACCAGTATGAGGAGTTAAGAGCTTCTTGGGTAGGTTCGATTCCTACACTTTCCCGCCATATAGATAATGAAAAGGTTATAAGCCGATTATGAGCCGGGGTTACAAGTTAACTCCGGTTTTTCTTTTTCTATATAAAAAAAACAATTTATCGATTAATGATACAAAATCGATAAATTGTTTCTTATTTATTCTATCAATTATCTAGATGCTTCATTTCCAGCATATACTTTATAGCTTGACGTACCTGGTGTCCCTTTTTGAACAGGATATTTCTTAGGATCTTTTTGATGACTCTTATCCCAATCGTACCAACCACCATCATAGATCTTAACATTATTGTATCCCTCTTCTTTAGCTAAGAAGAATGCAGCAGTTGCTCTCCATCCTGTGCCACAATAAAATACCACTTCTTTGTCAGGTGTGATACCATGATCTTTCCAGTACTTCAATTCTTCTGTTGGATTTTTCATTGTCTTATCATCATTTGTTAGATAAGCTACATCACCACTAGTTTTACTAATCTTACCATACACTGCACCTTTTACTTCTCCAGTGTTCTTAATGTAGTTGTATCCACTAATATTTCCCATATATTCTTTCTTAGAACGTGTACTTACTAATACCATATCCTTATTAGCTTTTTCGTCCTTCAATAAATCATTTGGTGTAGAAATTAGAACTTCCGGATGAGCAACTTTATCCGTACCAAAACTATCAACTTTCTTTGGTTCAGTTGTCTTCTTTTCTAGGCTATAGCCTGCATTTTTCCAAGCTTGTAAGCCTCCATCCATAATTTTTACATCTTTTACACCTAACCAATATGCCACAAAAGCAACTCTAGATGCAGCCATTACGTCTGGTGAATAAACTATCAAGTTAGTATCTTTAGTAACACCATATTTTGTAAAAGCTTTACGACAATCTTCGGGACTTAAAATATTCCAGTGATTTTTTTCACTTTCGATATTATTTGTGCTGAATTGCATTGCAGTGGGAACATGGCCCTTTGAGAAACCTGGAACTTTTCCATAAGCAACAGAGAGCACTACTGTTTTAGGATTATTTTTAATTTGATCCTTTACCCACTTAGCATTTACAAAGTATGTATTATCAGTAACTTCTTGAGAGTCTTTTACTAACTTATCCTTTTCTGCAGCAGGTTTAGCCACCGTTGTTGAACTATTACCAGTTTTACAATCGGCACTTACACTACTATATGCCCCCATAAATAAAGATGCAGCCAAACCTAAAACTATCAACGACTTTTTCATTTACCTTTTCTCCTTTAAATTTCAACTTTAATATTCCAACTATTGTTATTTTTAGTAAATTCTTTAATGTTATAATTATTCTTTTCACAATATTCCGGAATATTATTGACGGCTTCCGGACAAGTAAAAGTTAAATCTATAACATCTCCTTTATTTTTACCTTCAATTGACTTTTTCAGCTCCATTAAAGGAATTGGGCAGTCTTTACCGCTTGTATCAAGCTTATAATTCATAATTCCTCACACCTTTTTGTGTTAAATTTCACTTAGCATTATACACCTTTTTATTTTCTTGTGAAGCGATTTCTAAAAAATCTTGATAATTTATTTTTTATCTTTATAATGAAAAATGTTTATAATTGTTTTTACTTTAAGGTGGGATATGTTATGTTAACCTCTTTTGGAATTTTATTTGGTTTTCTATTTGGATTTTTTCTAAAAAGAAGCCATTATTGTATTGCAGGTGGTCTTAGAGATATAACTTTAGAAAAAAATATCTCAGGGCTTATTTCTGTTTTACTGATTATTTTTATCCAAGCAGGGATTTTTTTCTCGTTAATAAAATTAGGAATCATGCCTGCAGCCGATTATCCTAATTATTCTTTATTAGCCATGATAATAGGTGGATTTGTTTTTGGAATAGGTGCCGTTGCTTCGAGTGGCTGTATTTCAACTGCTCTTGTCAAAGTCGGAGATGGTAGAATCACTGGCTTAATTACCATGTTGAGCTTTATTATTACTGTATCTTCCGTAAATAATGGTCTACTCTCTAATATAACTGCACCTTTACAAAATATGACTGTTCATCAAGATACTATGGCTCAAACTTTACAACCTTTTGCGATATACATTATCCTTGCAATTCTAGTTGTTACATTTATAGCTATGTCTTCTACATTAAAAAAGAATAAACCTTCTTTTAATGTTCCTTACAATTACACTGGATTACGTAATATCATTTTTGAAAGAAGGCTAGATACTCTCTGGGCAGCAGTTATTATTGGTATCGTTGCGGGATTTGCTTTTCTATCAAACTATTTAGCACATGATTATGGTGGCTTTTCAATTACTGGCCCTCTCTCTTCGTGGCTAACTTTTCTAACTTCAAATGGAATGTCAATTTCTTGGGGAATGTACTTTACCGTTGGAATTGTATTAGGATCTTTTGTTTGTTCATTAGGAAACGGTGAATTCAAATTACAAGGTAGCGATGGAAAAACTTTATTTAAGGCATTTATTGGTGGTATTTTGATGGGATTTGGTGCTGGCTTAGCCAAAGGTTGTCTAGTATCAAATGGATTGGTATACACTGCTATGTTCTCTATCCAAGGATGGATAGCGCTTATTTCTATTTTCTTTGGTATAACTTGTTCGTCACTTCTAATGTTCCAAATTATACCTTTTCATCATTTAAGTTATGCTAATAGATAGATATTTTTAATTTTATTTTAAGAATTTAATAAAACAATTTTTGCTGATGTATTTGTTATTTATTGAACAATTTTAAAATTATTGTGATATAATTATTTTTAAATAATTAATTTACAATTTGTAAGCAGGAAGAAGGAGTTTTTTATGCAACATCAATTAGATTCTAAGACTCACCATAGTAGACAAGTTTTGTTCAGTTTACTCTTTATTGTAGTTTTAGTTCTTGGCTTACTTTATGCAAAATGGGTTCCATATTTTCAAAAATCATTTGTTGCAGCAAGCACACATAACATAGGTAATGCGATTGTCGGTAACGGCCATCTAGGGAAAGCGTTACCTTGGTTTTCACTTTCACTAGGCTGGAACTTTACTAAAGCTTATTTTTTAGCTATTTACAAAGCATTTATCGTTGCTTTATTAGTTGGTTCTCTCGTCCAGGTTTTGCTACCAGTTCGCACTATTAGAAAATACATGGGTGGAGATAAATTTAGTAATTCTTTTTGGGCTATGCTAATGGGTGTTCCTACAATGATGTGTACATGTTGTACTGCTCCCGTTGCTGTCGGTTTAAAACGTTCAAAGGCCTCCACTAGGAGTGTTGTTTCATTCTTTTTAGCTAACCCATTACTAAATCCCGCTACTTTAATATTTATGGGATTTGTCTTAGGCTGGAATTATACTATTTTCCGTTTAATTATGGGTATTATTGTTGTTCTATTGGTTTCTTGGTTCATTAGCAAAGTTGCTAAAGAAAAAATGGTTAATGTTCCTGACAATAAAATGTTTGATCCAATAGAATATGATGATAAATCACTATTCATACGCTGGCTCGAAGCTCTCGGTAAATTAATGCTTGAAAGTATCCCTGCTTACGTTGTTATAGTATTTATTTTGGGATGTTTCCAAGGATTGATTTTCCCTGCTGTTGCAAATCTAAGTAATAATCCTATTTTAGGAGTTATTGGTTTAGCTATTTTAGGTACTTTATTTGTTATTCCAACTGCTGGTGAAATTCCAATTATCCAAACTTTACTAGCTCTTGGTCTTGCTCCAGTTTTTGTAGGTACTTTAATCATTGCCCTACCCGCTTTGAGTATTGTATCATTATCACTCATTAAACCAGCATTTTCATGGAAGAGCGTTAGTTACATGTTCTGTGCCGTAGTAGTAATGAGTATTATCTCTGGTATTTTAGGTGCAATTATTTTATAATCTCTTCCTATTATATGTAGGAAATAACATAGTTAAAAATGATTGAAAATAAACATCTCGGTTGTAGAACACTACAGTCAAGATGTTTTTCTTTTTCTCCAAGTCATATCATTTGCTACTTACTATTAGTAAGATTTATAATAAACATGAATTAATTATTTGTGGAGATATTACAATGGCATTAACAGACACATATAAATTAAATAACGGTGTAGAAATCCCTGTTGTCGGTTTCGGTACATGGCAAACTCCAGATGGTGACGTTGCTCGTGAATCCGTAAAAACAGCACTTGAAGTTGGTTATCGTCATATTGACACAGCTGCAGCTTATGGTAATGAAGTTAGTGTTGGTCAAGGTATCAAAGAAAGTGGTGTTAACCGTCATGATATTTTCTTGACAACTAAACTTTGGAACGATTCTCATGGTTATGAAGCTACTAAAAAAGCCATCGATTTAAGTTTACAAAAGCTAGATACTGATTATTTAGATCTATACTTAATTCATTGGCCAAACCCAGTATCAGTACGCGAACATTGGGCTGAATTAAATGCTGAAAGCTGGCAAGCTATGGAAGAAGCCGTTAAAGCTGGTAAAATTCGTGCAATTGGTATTTCTAATTTCCGCAAGCATCATTTAGATGAATTATTGAAGACTGCTAATATCGTTCCTGCAGTTAACCAAAACTACTTAAATCCTAGTGATCTTCAACCAGATGTACTAGCTGCTAATAAGGAACACGATATTTTAAATGAAGCTTATAGTCCTTTAGGTACTGGTGATTTGTTGCGTAATGAATTAGTTGCTGAAGTTGCTGCAGCTCACAATCATAGTGTACCTCAAGTTCTACTTCGCTGGTCGTTGCAACATGGTTTCCTTCCACTTCCAAAATCTGTTCATGCTGAATATATTAAATCTAATACTGATATCTTTGATTTTGAATTGACTGATGATGAAATGAAGAAATTAGATGGATTACGTGGAGTTACTCATTTAGCAACTGATCCAGATACTGCTACATTCTAATAATTAACTTGTGCCGATTAGTTTATGAAGTTCTAATCGGTATTTTTTTACAAAAAAAGTTTGAGAATCGCATATCTCAAACTTTATAAAATAAGTACTTATTTTGTATTATCTATCATTTTTTTTAATTGATTTGTCAAAATCTGAATTGATAGGTTGATTTTTGTTAAAGATATCATACTCTTTACCAGCTTTATCTTGAGCCTGTTTCATGGAAATACCACCGTAACCTTGAAGAATCTTGTATTCTCTGAATTCCAAAAATCTATCAATACTTTCAGCAAATTGTTCCATAGTAAAAGTATTTCTTCTTTCTATTAAATCTTCAATATAATCGAAATAACCAGATACGTTACGTTCAAGTTGCTTGATTTGTTTTTCATCAAGATAATTCTTAGCAACCTTAGTATCAGATTTTAAAATACGTCCTTTAGGTGTATTTTTCCAAGTAGTTAAGCCCATATTCTGTTTTGTATGATCGGCGGTAGTATAAATAATTTCCGCTGCTGTTTGCCCTGTAATAGCATAATGGAATTTATTTTGGACGTTAGCATAAAATCTCTTTGTAACTTCACTGTTTTTATCATAGTCAATACTAATTTCAGCAAAAATATCAGTTATCTTCTGCCAGATTCTTCTTTCACTTGCTCGAATTGATCTAACACGTTCAAGTAATTCATCGAAGTAATCTTTATCTAATAAATTAGAGCCTTGTTTCAAACGTTCATCATCAAGCACAAAGCCCTTAATCATATATTCTCTTAATGTTTGAGTTGCCCATTGACGAAAACGTGTGGCCTGAATTGAATTAACACGATAACCAACAGAGATAATCATATCTAAATTGTAATATGTTAATTCTTCCGATACTTCACCACGAATACCACGATTTACGACTGTTGCATATTTTGCAATAGTCATATTTTCATTGAGTTCATGCGATTCATAAATATTTTTATGTGCCTACTGATGGTAGATACACTCTTACCGAATAACTGTGCAATGTATTTTTATGATTAAAAAATATAAGGACTGATTATAATATCAAAAATCAAGTAATATATAGTAGAAATAGGCACTCACGAAAAGTGCCTATTTCTACTATAATTACGATAAACGTATTAATTCAGGATAAATAAATTATATATTCTCTTTTTTGAAACTATTAGCTTTATTTGTATTTTCTTTCAAATATCCAAAGCGAACCAGCAAGAACTATACACCCTAGTATGCTTAGCCATAAGACTTCATTATGCTTCTCACCTGTCTGCGGTAAATCTTTTTTCTTATCTACTTTGACCGATGAATTAACTTTCTTACTTACTAATTCTTTCTTTGATGAACTTGAACTTGTCTCAACAGGAATCACCTTTTCACTATTAGTAGAACTCGAACTACTTGTAGATGTCGCAACAGATGGTACACTACTAATTTCTGAAGAAGATGAGCTGCTTTGTTCGCTTGAGACTTTGGAGGTTTGCTCACTACTTGAGCTACTACTTACACTGGAAGTTGAACTTACATTAGAACTTTCCACAGAACTCGAGCTACTTGAACTTGGAATACTAGACGAGGAACTTGATTCTTGTTGTTCACTTGAGCTACTTGAACTGGATGAAGTACTTTCAGCTTTTGTCACTGAGCTTGAACTACTTGAACTAACAGTTGAAGTTTCAGTCTGGGGTACACTACTAGAAACCGAACTGCTTGAACTTACTGAAGAAGAACTCGAAGTACTTTCAGCCTTAGTTACTGAACTTGAAAAACTTGAGCTCGAAGAACTAGATACACTTGAACTTGAAGATTCAATGCTTGATGAGGAACTAGAACTTGAAGGTTTCGAACTCGAGCTACTTGAAACTGAACTACTTGAACTAAATTGTGGGTGTTCAGGTAATTGACCAAAACTTGTCCCTAGCAAGTCTTGATATGTACTGTCATCTTTTACATATATATTTAAGTTTAGATTTACTGGTACTGGATTGACGCTTTGTATCAATTCGTTATATACCATTCTTTCTTCTTGTGTTAATTCATTTTCATTTACATTATATGAATCACTATAATGCCAAATTGCAAGTTGAGTAAGTCTTCTGAAAGCACCGTCGGATAGTTTTCCTTGCAACTTAGTAGCATTCAATGGATAACCATTGTATATGATTCTTTTAATAATATCTGGTAACTGCTCCCTATCTACCAGTGGATTATCTAATGCCATCAATCGTTCCGGCGTTGCATCAAATCTGTTATATACTGCTGAGTAAGGTAACTTCTTTGATTCATTTATACAATAAGCAACGTCAACTTTTCCTGTACTTAAATTTTGTACATAAATTGGCATTCCGTACGAATCCTGTGATTGCCCCACATAAGCGATATAGCGATCAATATTATCAGCCGAAATATTGCTATTTCCAAAATGAAAATTAATTACAAAACCTAATAAAAATACTAAACTAACAACAATTTTCCGCATAACCTTCATTATAAAAACATATCCTCCTTTCCTTAAAAACTGTTGTTAGTATAGCCAAAATATTATGATTTTTTAGAAATTTGCACTGAATGGTACTAAATTTACACCAAATGGTAATTTTTTACATTTCCACAAATCCTTCTTTAAGTATATTTTTTAATGGAACTACATTTTTTCGAGAAACTAAACAATAAGTCTTTTCGCTAAAATATAGTTTCTTTTCCTTACTATCAAATCTCTTGATATTATTTACATTTGCGACAAATGATCTATGTACTCTCATAAAACTATCGCTCTTAGTTTCTATGCTTTTTAAATTTCCTTTAACTACAAAATGTTGAGATTTTGTATAAACTGAAAGTTTCCTTTTTGTTAAATCAGTGATTGTTTCAAAAAAATATATATCAGATACCGGTATTCTAAAAATTTCAGAATTACTTTCTAATTCAATAAATTCAGTTTCTTCATTTAAGTTTTGTCTTTCTTTTATCAATTGAAAATCTGTAACCAAACTCTGTTTAATTTCATCATTTGTTTGGATTTTATCAATAAAGTCTAGCGCCGCTACTCTGTACTCATATGTTTTTCTCATAAATTCTGAATGCGTAGTAATAAAAATAATTGTACCTAAATTATCAACTTCTCTAATTCTTTGAGAAGCTTCAAAACCACCATATCTAGAATTTTTTAATTCAATATCCAGCAAATAAATATTATTTTCATCTGGCTGAGTAATATGTTGCAATAATTTATCTGATTCTTTAAAAGTTTGAATCACTAAGTTTGGTTGAATACTCTCTAAAATCAACTTTAAGCGTAAAATTTGAAGTGAATCATCCTCTAAAATAAATATTTTCATCTTTTTTCTTCCTTATTTAAAACTAACTCCTGAGTAAATGTATAGTCACTACTACTTGTTTTTAAGGATACATTGGGATAATGACCGATCAACCTTTTAACAGTCGCTAATCCTTGCCCTCTATTTCCACTCTTAGTTGTATAATTTTCTTTGAACAGTGGGGCTATCTCTACTCTTTCTACTTTAGTACTATTCTCAATAATTACTCTTTCAATATCAGCATCTTTAATATATGCCACTAATAATCGTGGTTCCTTACTTTCCAACGCCGCTTCAATTGCATTATCCAACAATATAGATAGTATTCTAACTGCATCTAGCAATCTTGTGTATTGAACCGTAACATCATCATTTATTTCAATTTCCAATTCAATTCCTTCACGAGCCGCATAACTAAATTTATTATAAAGAATACTTTTAATTGCTGAAGTTTTTACATGTTTCAATTTACCCAAATCATAGTAAGCTGCGTTAATCTTTTCTTTACTTGGTTCCATAATTTTAGTATATGTTTCTTCTATCAACTCTAAATTCCCACTTTTTATTGCTTGATCCATGCTAAGTAAAATATTTAAATAATCATGTCTGAATCTTCTAAGACCTTGATACATTTCTTCAATCTTGTTCGCATAATTTTCAATATTCTGTAATTCAAAATCTTTTAGTTCATCAAGTTCTCGTTTAGTTTCCAATAAGGCAATCGCTCTTATATATCCCCAAAATAAAATCAATCCTATCACATAAACGCTTATCCACCAACTATTGTAATTATCATTAAATGTTGATCCATAAATTAAATAGATTGCTAAAAATGCAATAGCCACTAATTCCATTTTTCTCTTTTTACTTGAATCCGACATTGATAAAATTTCCAAACTATCTTTAAACCAATAGATAATTCCTATCTGCATTAAAAAAATTATACTTTGACAAACCAAAGTTCCTAAATAATTATTATAGTTAAACCAATCGTAGATTTTACTTCCATAAAAATTCAAAACTACTTGTAAAATCCAAGTTGTGATAAAAGAATACATCACAAAAATTATGTATCTCAACCAACTGTCTCTTCCATTATCTTGATGATAGGTAATCAATACTCCACCGATAATCATAATTAAATTACTAATTTTAATTGGTATGCAAATAATCATTAACAAAATAAATGCAACTATATGCAAAAAATCAAACTTTACTTTGCTTGAATAAGATAATGTAATTACCTCTATCATCAAAGTTGAAAGCATTCCAAAAATATAAATTCCCATATAAATCACCTTGTATAAATATTAATTGGCTATTATATTTTAAACAAAATTTTTAAAATTTACAAATCACTATATTATTTCTTTTTGTGTTAATGTATATGTATAATGTTAAATACTTAATGTTTATATATTAATTTTATACATTATGTTAAATGTATAATTAATTTACATTATATATAATTATATATTTTTAATTGTATTAATAGATTTTTCTCATTTAAAAGCGTATTATTAACTTATCTAATAAATGAAAGGTGGTCAAATAATGGGACAAGTATCACATTTATATGATTTATTCCAACCAAAACATTATCAAATTTATTTAGATATTAACCGTGAAAAGAAAACATTCACTGGGGTTACAAAAATTTCTGGAAATGCTTCTCAAAAAGAAATTGCTTTACATCAAAAATTTCTTAACATTCTTGAAGTAAAGGTTAATGGTAAGTCTACCGATTTTAAATTCGATGATAGTTCTGAAACTGTCTCTTTTAATGTTCCTAATACTGGAGATCTTAATTTAGAAGTATCATATTCCGCTAAGCTTACTGATTCTATGATGGGGATCTATCCTTCTTACTATGAAGTTGATGGTGTTAAGAAGCAACTTATCGGTACCCAATTTGAAACTACATTTGCGCGTCAAGCCTTCCCTTCTATCGATGAACCAGTTGCTAAAGCTACTTTCGATCTTGCTATAAAGTTTGACGAGCACGAAGGTGAAACTGTTCTTAGCAACATGCCAGAAGTTAAGACGGAAAATGGTGTTCATTACTTTGACACCACTGTGAGAATGTCAACTTACCTTGTAGCCTTTGCTTTTGGTGAACTACAAAGCAAACTTACTGAAACTAAATCTGGTGTTAAAATCGGTGTATTTTCAACTAAAGCTCATGCCGAAAAAGAACTAGATTTTGCTTTAGATATCGCTAAACGTTCAATTGAATTTTACGAAGATTATTATCAAACTCCATATCCACTCCCTCACTCCTGGCAACTAGCCTTACCTGACTTTTCAGCCGGAGCCATGGAAAATTGGGGCTTGGTAACTTATCGTGAAGCTTATCTATTATTAAATCCTGATAACACATCTTTAGATACAAAGCGTATTGTTGCAACTGTTATTGCTCATGAACTTGCTCATCAATGGTTCGGTGATTTAGTAACTATGAAATGGTGGGATGATTTATGGTTAAATGAAAGTTTTGCCAATATGATGGAATATGTTGCTATCGATGCACTACAACCTGACTGGAATATCTGGGAGTTATTCCAAACATCTGAAGCACCTCAAGCTTTACAACGTGATGCAACTGATGGCGTTCAATCCGTTCACGTTGAGGTTAAGGATCCTGCCGAAATCGATTCTCTATTTGATCCGGCTATTGTTTATGCAAAAGGTTCTCGTTTATTAGTAATGGTTCGTGCTCTAATTGGCGATGATGCTCTACGTTCTGGACTAAAAGCTTACTTTAAGTCACATAAATACAATAATGCAGTTGGTTCTGACTTATGGAAAGCACTTGGTGAAGCTTCAAATCTTGATATTGGCTCTATTATGAACTCATGGCTAGAACAACCTGGTTATCCAGTCCTTAATGTCAATGTTAAAAATGGTCATTTAGTAGTTGAACAAAATCAGTTCTTCATTGGTGAAGGTAAAGAAGTAGATCGTTTATGGCAAGTTCCTCTACATGCAGACTTTGCTCAAGCTCCTAAGTTACTTACACAAAAAGAATTAGACTTAGGTGACTATCAAGAATTGAGAAAAGCAGCTTACAAACCTCTACGCTTTAATGTGGGAAATACTTCTCATGTTGTAGTTAATTACTCTCCTGAACTATTAGAAGATATTTTAGTTAACTCGCAAAATCTAACACATATTGATAAATTACAATTATTGCAAGATTTACGTCTCCTTGCTGATAGTTGTTTAACTTCTTATTCCAAGGTTATTCCATTATTAAAAGAATTTTCAAATAGTGACTCAGCTATTGTTAATGAAACTTTATATAGCATTGTTAATAATTTGAAATTCTTTGTTACTCCAGATTCCACTGATGAAACAAACTTAAAGAAATTTGTTAATACTTTAAGTGCTGACCAAGTTCAACGTTTATCTTGGTTACCAAAGGATATTGATAGTAATGACGATCAACTAGTTCGTCCACTTGTTTTGAACGCTGCTTTATATGCTGAAAATCCTTCTGCAAAATCTGAAGCACATGAAATCTTTACTCAAAATCAAGATAAATTATTAAGTTTGTCTTCTGACATTCGTGCTCTTGTATTACAAAATGAAGTTAAAAATTATAACTCTTCCCAATTATTTGAATCCTTACTAGAAGATTATCGTAAAACTAGTGATAGTTCATATAAGCAAGACATCTTGTTCGCATTAACTTCAACAAAAGATGCTGACCAAATTCAACAAATTGTATCTTATTTTGAAGATGCGGATACTATCAAACCTCAAGATTTGCGCACTTGGTACTTCAGAACTCTTTCAAACAATCTAGGCGAACAAGCAGCTTGGGATTGGATTCGTAACGAATGGCAATGGCTTGAAGATAGAGTTGGTGGTGATATGGAATTTACATCTTATATCACTGTTACTGCACGTGCATTGCATACCGAATCACGATTAGTTGAATTCAAAAAGTTCTTTGAACCTAAACTTAATACTCCAGGTTTAACACGTGAAATTATCATGGATACTAAAGTTATCGAAAGTCGTGTTGCTATGATTGAACGTGAAAGAGATCATGTAAATGCTGCTATTTCAAATATCCTTGATTAAATATATATAATAAGAAAAGGGCTAGGAAAAAGATTTTCCTAGCCCTTTTTTCTAACTCTTATTTTGTGTTAAATGTTAATGTATAATGTTTATAACATTGTACATTAACATTTAACATATGTATTTAACTTTTATATTTAACATATATTCCTATTGCGATAAAAATTGGTCCAAAAAAAATAAATAATATACTCATAATCACACTTTTAGCTACACTATATAGCCATTCCGACATATTATCATGCGACATTGTATCTACACTCGTATATTCGTATGGATTTGTGTAGACTCCATTTGATGTCCATTTTCTATTTTTATGATTTTGTGCAAGATCCTGATGATGTAAATCTAACGCTTTCTGCTTATAAGAAACTACTGGTTCACTATCGGATATAACCCAACTTTGGTGTTTCAATCTAAAGAATGGGAGAATAGCTGTGGTAATAAAAAAATACATATGTTGCATTTCAAATGTATACTTCGTCGGGTGAAAAGTAATATCCTCTTTATAAATAAATATTAGAGTTAGACAAATTATACCCACTAGCAAATACCTTATTAACTTTAATATCAGCCATACATTTTTCATCGTTACTTTCCCTCCATTCAAGATTATCTTTTAACGCCACATATTAATAATTTTCTTTATTATACACTTTATATAAATGTTGTCTACATAATATTATCCTATTAACATTATATAAATACATTATTCATTATATATAATCTATTTACATTTAACACTATATACAAAAACAGAGGATAGTATCAAACTATCCTCTGTTTCACCATTACTTTTTACTTAGTGATGTAAGATAATCTTTTTGTTCCAAAATATTCAAGATGCGATTAAATCTTTGCCTGTCACTATCGCTTAACTTTTCAATTCTTTCACTCAACAGATTCCCTACAACTTCTTTTTGGGTTGATCCAATCCCTATATTATTTAAAGCTGTTATTTGATTTCTAATATGATTATCTACACGAACATTAGCAGGAAAGGTTACTGTATTTTCATCAGTAACTACATCGCCACGTTCAACCTGATTTTCAACTTTTACTGGTCCACTATGAACTAATTTATTTTGTCCACTTTTTTTAGAATGATTAAGTAATCCACCAGCCATTATTCTTCACCTAACCTTTCTAAAATTTCATTAGCAACTCCCTTGAAAGCTGCATGTGTTTTCTTATCCCACGAATCACTTGGATTATCGGTAATTCCTGTCATATCCATTCTCTTAACACGTTCCATTTGCATAATTTTTGCATTAAAGATATTTTCATCACCAAATTCTTCTGAAGCAGCGTCCAAAATTTCTTTATCTACGCTAGCACTTCTTTTTGATAAGAAAGGCAAAATTCCTAAAATATCAACTTTAGAATCATATGCATCAACAATACTATTTTGTAAATACTCAATCAAAACTTCTGCACCTTGCAACGAACGTTCTTGAGTTTGAAGAACTACAATAATTTGATCACATGCATAGAAAGCTGTATCGTTTGGTAATGAAATTGTTGGTGGAACATCTATGAAGATAAAGTCGTATTTATCACGTAATGAATCAACTTTCTTTTTGAAGAAACCAATACGTTCTTTTTCATCCATAAAGTTTCTTTCCAAAAAACGACTATACATACTAAAGTCAACAGCGTTTGGAATAAGGTATAAGTTGTCTTCAATTTCAATCGTTATTGAATCTAAACTTTCTTCTCTATTCAAAGCGGTCATTAATGATGATTCAATAGTTGCAACTTTATCTTTATTTTGATACTTAGTTTTTAAAAATAGGGCAGTAATATTAGCCTGAGGGTCAAAGTCTATAACTAGACACTTTTTACCCATTTTTGCTAAGTTGTAACTTACTAATGCAGTAGCGCTAGTTTTTCCAACGCCACCTTTAAAATTTAAAAATGATAATACTGTGGCAGTCATTTTTTAACCTACCTTTCTACATTTACACATTTATACATTTGCACATTTGTACATTATCTATAGTTAGTTTACCACAATCTCCTACAATGTGTTAATTCTTTTTGTTTAATTATAACATTGTGTTAATACATTATATATTAATATAATGTTGATTTGTTATATTAATGTTTTATGTATTTATATTATATATAATGTATTTAATAAATGTTATATGTTACAAAAGAAAACGGTTGCTAATTTTGTTGTCTTATGTTATATTCTTCTTGTATAAGTTTGGATAGTTATTGCGCTTGGGTAAGCTAAACCAATATACATCTTTTTTGTTGTAGTCTCTACAAAGATGTATATTGGTTTTTTTATTACTATTCAGAAAGGAGGATACCATGAAAATTTTTAAAGTTATTAATAATAATATTGTCATTACTCTCGATCAAAATAATCAAGAAATTATTTTGATGGGTAGAGGATTAGGTTTCAAACAACGACCTGGAAATAATATCGATGAAAATTTAATTGAAAAACGTTTTTCTCTTAGTTCATCAGATAATGAGGAATCTTCAGTCTCACAATTATTATCCAATATTTCTTTAGAAGATATTAGGGTTGCCACCCAGATTTTAAATTATGCCGAAGATATCTTTAATACCAAAGTTAGTGACTCAAAAGTTATTGCTCTTAGTGACCATATCCATAAACTTTAGGTTTCTTAGTAATTGGACCTTTAGCTACTTTCGGTTCTAACTTAGTTGGTTCTGCTATCTTAGCTGTTAGAAACTTTTCTCCACTAGTAGCAGGATCTTTAGTAGCTGGTTTTTGGCAAGTTTTAGTCGTGTTCGGTTTACACTGGGGAATTATTCCTATTTACTTTAATAACATTGTCACAAATGGTTTTGACAATGTTATGATGCCATATTACTGTACAACTTTCGTTACTTCTACAGTTTTAATTGCTATGTTATTGAAAAACAAGGATAAATCCTTTAGAAAAGTTGCTATACCTGCAACAATCTCAAGTTTACTAGGTATTACTGAACCAGCAGTTTATGGTGTTTTAATTCCTAAGAAGAAACCTTTACTAATTAGCTGTATAGTTTCAGCAATCGTTAGGGGATTCTACGGTTTCTTTAATCTACGTAAATTTGCTATGGGTGGAATGGGATTCTTCGAACTACCAGGTATGATCGATCCTAAAAAACATAGTATGAATAATGTTTACATCGCTTTAATTGGAATTGTATTGTCATTTGTTTTAGGTTTCATCGCTACTATGATTTTTTGGAAAGAAGATTCTTCTAAAGATAAAGTTGAAACTGGTCAAAATGATGAAGAAAAAAATGTTAGTCAAGAATTAATTCAAACTCCACTAGAAGGAAAAGTTTTGCCTCTATCAGAAGTAAAAGATGAAGTTTTTTCTAAAGGATATATTGGAAAAGGAATTGCTATCGAACCAACTAAAGGAGAAGTAATTTCACCTGTCAATGGAACAATTACAACTTTCTTTCCAACAGGCCATGCAATCGGGATAACTTCTGATTCAGGCGTCGAAATTTTAATTCATGTTGGCATGGATACTGTTAATCTAGAAGGAAAACACTTTAAACCCTTAGTAAAAAAAGGGGATAAGGTTACAGTAGGACAAAAATTATTAAATTTTGATCTTGAAGAAATTAAAAAAGAAGGGTATTCAGTTATCACACCTGTTGTTATAACTAATTCAGCTCAATATAAAGATGTCGTTACTGTTAGTGACAATGGAAAAAATTTATTATCAGTTTTAGTTTAATGAGGTGTCATCAATGAAAGAATTTCCGAAAAATTTTTTATGGGGCGGGGCAACCTCCGCTAATCAATACGAAGGTGCATATTTAGAAGATGGGAAGGGACTTTCTAATGTTGATCTAATTCCTAGTGGTTCGCAACGTTTAGATGTTGCAAGAGGGGAGTTAGACCCTAAATTATTACCAGATACAGCTAAATTTCCTGCACGTTCTGCTGTCGATGGTTACCATCATTTTAAAGAAGACATAGCTTTTATGGCAAAGATGAATTTTAAAGTATATCGTTTTTCAATCAGCTGGAGTCGTATATTCCCTAATGGTGATGATGAACAACCAAATATGGCAGGCTTAAAGTATTACGAACAAGTAATTGATGAATTGCTTGAAGTACGATATTGAACCCTTAATTACTATTAATCACTTCGATGTCCCACATAATCTAATTGTTAAGTATGATTCTTGGCGTAACCGAAAACTTATCGACTTTTATCTGAGACTATGTGAAACCTTATTTACGCATTTTAAAGGTAAGGTACACTATTGGCTTACTTTTAATGAAATTAATATGATTCTGCATCTTCCTTATTTAGCAGCAGGTCTAACTTTTAAGGAACATGAAGATAAACTCCATGTTAGTTATCAAGCCGCTCATCACCAATTAATCGCAAGTGCTAAAGCTGTACTATTAGGTCATAAAATTGATTCTTTAAATCAAATAGGTAGTATGTTAGCTGCAGGATGTATTTATCCTAACACTTGCAATCCTATTGACGCATGGAACAGTCTGACTGAACAACGTAAAAATTACTTTTTCTCTGATGTCCAAGTTCGTGGGGCTTATCCTAACTATGCTCTAAAATATTTTGAAAAGATACATTTTAAATTATCCAAAAATACTGATGATCCAACAATATTAAAGCAAGGTACAGTAGACTTTGTATCGTTTTCTTACTACAATAGCCGTGTTATTGGAAAGGCTGATCAAGATCAAACAGCTGGAAACCTATTTGCTTCTTTAAAGAATCCATACTTAAAAACAAGTGAGTGGGGCTGGCAAATAGATCCACTTGGTTTTCGTATTACTTTAAATGAACTCTACGATCGTTACCAAAAACCATTATTCGTTGTAGAAAATGGTCTTGGTGCAAAAGATACTTTATCAGCTAAAAATAAAGTCAATGATACTTACAGAATTAATTATCTTCACGACCACATCCAAGCATTGAAAGACGCAGTCACTGAAGATGGGGTTGAAGTATTAGGATATACAAGTTGGGGTTGCATAGATCTAATCAGTGCTAGTTCCGGCGAAATTTCCAAACGCTATGGCTTAATTTATGTTAATTTAGCTGAAGATGGTTCAGGTGATTATCAGCGTTTTGCCAAAGATTCAGCTAAATGGTACGCTAATGTTATTAATTCTAATGGTCAAAAGCTGGATTAATTTAATCTAAAAACTACTTGTAAGAATCTGTATTATTACAGGTTCTTTTTTTAGAAACTCAACAATAAGTTTAATTCTATTTCATCATCTTCAGTTAATTCATAGTTATCTATCAAATATTGTTTTACTGCATTTGCCATAAAATTGCGCAAGTAAACGTAAATGAACTTAGCTTTATTCTGTATTTTTTCTTTACCCTTATAAACTATTTCAGCAATTTGAAGTAACGCTGACTCTAAGCCTCTTTTCAATAAATCATTGGATTCAAAACGAGTTGCTTCTTGACTGGCAGGATTATACAACCATCTAGCATCAGATAATAATTTTTTTGTTACTTGACTTTTAGCTTTAAAAATAGTGTCACTAAACCATTTTAATTTTGTATATGAATTGTTTGCTAATACTTTCAATCTAGAAACTACAGGAAGACTAAATGTATCTTTAAGTCTTGTAATAATTGAATCTAAAGATAGATCATTTAAACCATCTTTTTCGGATTTTTTAGGTGTAACCGGAGTATTACTCTGATTTTGTGGTACTGATTCATTTGATTCTCTTGATAATAATAATTTGGTTTGATTATTGTTAGATTGATTTATAGGCAATTTTTGCGACTTCGTACTAGCAGAATTTGCAGGAACGGATTTAATAGGCTTTTCAAAGTCAAAATTGGCCCAAGGCAAAACAAGATCTGTTTCAGCCGGAGTTGTTTCTGGTGTATTTACATAGATCTTAAAATTCTTAAGACCATGACGAACAACACTTATTAGGCCACAGTCAATAAGTTGAGAGCGTAAAGTAGAGATTTTTCTTACAGACATACGAAGGATTTTTGAAGCTTCGTCATTAGAAAAATAGATAAAAATACCTTCTGAATCTGTAAAAGTGTCATTACCGGTTTGAGAATGAAAAGCAGATACTTCTTTTCTTTGAGAATATAGTGAATATAAAACCATAGCATCGCAACTTAATTCTTGATACTTAGGATTGTTGAATAAATCAGTGTTTATTGGTAAAAATGCACGAGATGTAAGACTTTTCATTGTGTAAACTTCCTTCCATAAAAAATATTTGAAGTACACACAAGACTAAAAATGATGAAAAAAAGACATAATAATGCTATAATTAGAAACATAGATAGCGAAAAATGAGTGCAAAAAACTCAAGTTAATTTTGGTGGTGCTTAATTAACTTTTATAAAGAGCTATCGTAAGTTTGATATTAATTATTTGTTCTTAGTCTTGGTGGTACTTGACTGAGATTTTACTGTATGCTGGTCACATACAGTTTTTGGGCTCCTTACTTTGGTCGGTAAGGGGCTTTTTTATTTAGTCATCCAATAATGAAATTTGACGTGGTTCGTCAAGATTTCTTAAAATACGTTTTCCAATATTAAAACGGTAAGCTATGATTCGATGAGCTTTACCTTTTTCATCTTGTACAGGTGTAATTTCAAAAACAGTAAAATACTCCTGTAGGATTTTACTAACTTTTGTTAAAATTAATCTATTGATATCCGTTGGTCGATAAGATTTAGGAATAGAGAAAAGTTCTTTAAAATCCTTTAATACAACATCAAAGACTTCATTTTCGTGTTCTCTAGCTAAACGAAAAGCTGTTTTCGCATATTTAGATTTGATAGAAGTAAATTCTTCAATGTCAAAGTTAGTTACGAATCCTTTGGCTAAATCATTAACGATATAGCGAAAATCTTCGTTAACAGCAACAGTTAGAGTCTGCTGATCCCCATCTATTTGAAAAGTTGGGAATAGGGTAAACTTAATAATTTGTTGTTGGTTATGGATTCGAACATTTAAAGAGGCTAGTTTTGTTGTCATATTATCAAGAGACTTGATTAACTCTTTGTTTGAAGTCTTCTGAAAACTTGCTAATTCACGAATTTGAGTAAAAGATAATTTGGTCTTTCTTTCACTAGTTTCTTTAACCTGACTTAGGATAGCGAAGAAAATATTCTGTTCACTTTCATTCATAAACCCAATAGGAATACGGTTTAATTCATTATCGTAACGAACTTCCTTGGTATTAGGGAAGGCTGTTACAATTTCCTGTTGGACAACAGGTTCTTTAGACATACAAACACCTCACAATATACAAGATGTAACTAAGAATTATCATAGAAACATCTATAAATTATCATTATGTTTATTATAATCATATAGAATTAATAATTACAATATAATTGAATGAATTTATAGACCATTCTTACACAGCGAAAAAATAGATATTCATTACAGACTATTTTTACACCTCGACATAAACAAATCCCGGTCTTATGCACTTTTTACATAGATAAAGCTTGTAATTATGCGAATCACAAGAAATCTAATAACAGTGAGAAAAGAGAACTTTAGTATATAATTGATAATTTTATTAAAATTGAAGAATCTTGATATGTCAAGGCTTACACGCGCAATTTAAGGCCTTTTTTGCAACAATATAATGTTCGAAGTGTAAGAATAGTCTACAAATTTTTGGAAGTGTAAAAATAGTCTTTTAAAATAAAAGAAAAAGGGGAATAAGATATTTTTCCACTCCGAAATGGCCATATTGACCACTTCGAAGTGTAAGAATAGTCTAAATAGAGATAAAAAAAGAAGTTGGAATATAAGGAAATACAAGGAAAAGGGACAGAATCTATTCGGAGTGTAAAAATAGTCTGTATAAAAAAGACTATCTTTACACCTCGAGCACAATTAAATTTTCGAAGTGTAAAAATAGTATCAAAAACACATAACATTATACATTGTGGTAATGTTATGTGTTTTTTACATTATGTATATCTATAATGTTTATGAATTAAAAATTTATTTTTATAGACTAACCTTACACTCTGAAATTTATTATATATAATAGGAAGAGATATGTTTATTTAAATTAGAGAAGGGATAATATGACAGCCGAAAGTATTATTTCGATGTTGAAAGAAATATCAGATAATGGAAATAAGAAATATCCTGTCACTGATTTTGGTGGAGTATTTAATTTTAGAATAACTTTTTTTGATAAAATTCCTAATGATGTAGCAAATAAACTTATTGAACTTAATTTACCTGATGAAGTAATTGAACTACTAAGGTATACTAATGGATTGAATTTATTCGAAGATGAATTCAAAGGTATGGAATTAGGTGGACCTGTTTGTAAAATTTATTCTGGACAGGAAATTTTACAAAGATATCAAGAATCAATAGATAAAGACTTAATTTCTATACTACTTTTCCGTGATTATGGTGAAATGTGTATCAATATCAGAAATTATAAGCAAAAAAAGGATTATTTAACTTATCCAGGTATGGAAATGGATAAGTGTTTTAAATGTACTTTTCTAAAATGGTTAGAGATGTTTATTGTAGCGAATGGCAATGCTTTTTGGGAATGGAATTTTTAATAAATAGCCTGAAAGTTTATTGAACTTTTGGGCTATTTATTTTTCTTCTTTTCCTGATAGTAAGATAAAGGAATTTCTATTAGGGCAGATATTACCGCAACAATAAAAATCCAGGCGTGTCCGGTTTTTAAATAGTATGATGTAGAAATGGTAGCTACTACTAGGATACCAGCAATTGTTTTAATCCAAAAATATGTCATGTAACTGCCTCCTTTTAAATAACAAACTAAAATTAATTTTTAACTATCTATATTATAATAAAAAGTTAAATATGAAAAAGTAAACAAAAAAGTTTATAATGACAAAGAAAGATACATTAAGAGTCAATAATATAATCAAAAATTAAATAAGATAACGAAGAAAGGGTGTGAGTAGAATGACATTACAAATCCTAGATAGAGAAAAAAATAAATTATATTCAGATGGAAATTTCTGGGAATTAAGTAGGAAAGAAGAGAATGATTGTTTTTATGGAGTAAGTTTTGTTTCATCTATAAAATTTATTGAAGAAAAGTTGTTACCATTTTATCAAGATATAGAGTTAATTCTAGGCCTATCAGATAATGGTAATAATTCTATTGGACAAAGAATGCAGGAATTGATGGATAAGCGTGTTTCGTGGGTAAATTATGTTGAAAATAATTTGGAAAGTGAATTTGCCAAAAGAATATTAGATGGCTCTTTAAGATTGCGATTTACTAAAGATAAGTTGATTCATTCTAAAATTTATTTGATGGAAAATAAAGAACAGAATACTTATCAATGTTTCACAGGTTCAATGAATTTAACTGAAACTGCAGTGTCAAAGAACTTTGAACAATTGATATGGGATTATAGAAGTAAGAACGATGATTTATATCAATTATATAAGTAAATGTATGATGATATAAAGAAAAATTCTGCTACATATCTAGATTCAAAACGCTTAAAAGGTTTTCTTGTAAAAGATAATTCAAAACAAACACAGCTTAATGTGTACACTGATTCTATCAATATGTTAAGTAATTCTGCCGATACAGATGAAAAGGTAAACTTTCCTTCTGATGAAGTAAAAGTGTATTTAAATGATACAACTAAGGAAATTCAAAATGGCAATTTAGGTAAAAAGGAAGCTGTAACTGTTAATCAAACAATTAAGTTATTTACAGAACTAGGTAATCTGAGAAAAGAAAAGACCTTAAAGAAAGCTACTAGTGAAATCTTAAACTTAAATCAAATTATTGAGTATCAAGAAAATTCAAAAAAATCATCTAAGAAAAAAAGTGATGTGGATTATTTCCCTAAACCAGCTTTAATTTGGAATAATGAATTTGAAAAATTATTTACTGCACCCAAAGTAGGCGAAGGTGGTCAAGTTTTAAAACAAGTTTCATTGAGTGATGAAGAATTAAAAGAAAAATTACAATTATTCTGCGATATTGTCAACGAGTATGATACTTATAAGTTATCAGGGGAAGGATGGCAAACATTAGGATTTTTACTATATTTATATGAAGCTCCTTTTATATGGAAGATAAGAGATTTATATGATTTAGCAGATAAAAGTAAACATAGAGAAGATGTTCCAATAGCAGTTGCTTTGATTGGACAAGGTAAGACGGGAAAATCGACATTAGGTAGAAGATTAGCCGCTAAGTTGACAGGTGCACTAAATTTTACGGGTAGTGGTGAGTTTGAAGCAAGAAATAAGTATGTAAATAAAGCAATAAGTGACGTTATTAATGAATATTTACAAACGGTAGGTCCAGTCAGTCCATTGATGATTGATGATGTTCGTCCCGATTTAACAACTAGACAATATTTTGAAGATATGATTAAACGAAACTCAAATTCTATAACCGGTCCGATGCCTACTGCAATATTTACGATGAATAAAGAAGATGATTCTAAGGGTGTTGTATCTAATCGTCATGAAATTGCAAGACGTATCTGGTTCTTATCTTTTGAATCATCATTTAAGGGTAATAGCAAAGAAGGCGATTTGAAGGTAGATGAATTATTAAATCGTGCCGATTCTGATCTATATTATTTATGTCAACAATTATTAGAAGAATACTTTAAAGATATTTCAGAAGAGGATGCTATAAAAATTCAAGCTGACTTTTTATATCCAATTAAGAAAATCTTAAAGGACTTACTTGTCAAATACGATCTTTTTCAAGAAATTAAGAAATTTTTTGAAAAAGATAACTACGACTATACCTTATATAGAGGAAAATCAGATTGGCATATGCTAATAGAACAGGTAAGGGAGCCAGATGACTTCTCTTTTGTAGAAAGTAATGGGAAACTTCAAGCACAGTTTAATAAACAAGCATTTAATAAACTGTCAGATGGAACTAATAAAAATAATGGTAGTTCACAGATGGGATTGTACTATAATAATCTTCCACGTAAGTATGAAATTTCTGATAGTAGTAAGTATGGTACTTCTGGATTCATGATTGATGTAGATAATTTCGATAAATGGATGGGAGAGCCAGTTCTTCGCAAAAAGTATGAAGATACTCACGGAATTACTGATAAGAAAGAAAAGGAAGAGGAAAATTACAGACAAGCTAAGATGCAAGCACAAATTCAAATGGATTTACAAAAAGATCTGGTTAAACAAGTGGTTGACGCAATGGATGAGAGAAATAAAGAGAAAAAAGGATTCTTTGGGAAAATATTTGGTGGAAAGTAGAATCTAAATGTAGGAATGAGATTGAGGTGATGCGGAAATGAACAGAGAGGAAAAATTAAAACAACTTTCAAAGTTAAAAGATGAAATGAATTCTTATAGGCCACTTCCGAAAGAAATGGTCGAACAATTGGATAAACAAGTAAAAATTGAACATGTTTGGTCTTCGAATGCTATTGAGGGTAGTACACTTACAAGATATGAAACAGCAAGTATTATTGATACCGGAGTTACTGTAAATAAAAAATCTGTACGAGAAACTTTAGAGGCAATTAATTTAAGTGAGGCATATGAATATATGATGAGTTTAGTTTCAGAAAAACAAGATTTATCTGAAACAATTATTCGAGATTTGAATAGGCTTGCAACTTTAAATACAGCAATGAGTCCGGAACTTGCTGGTGTTTATCGAATTACAGAGGCCTGGCCAAGTAGATATGAGGATCATCCATACACTGAACCATTTAATATCCGACCAGAAATGGAACAGTTGATTAGATGGTCAAAAGAGAATAGAGAAAACTTACATCCAGCTATCTATGCTGCAGATTTACATCAAAAGTTTGTTTCAATTCATCCTTTCTCTGATGGTAATGGACGAACAGATAGATTATTAATGAACTTATCATTAACTGAAGAGGGATATCCGGTAATTAATATTCAACCAGATAGGAAATCAAGGGAAAAATATATGGAAGCCTTAGCTTATTCTAGACAAACCGGAGATTTAACGTTATTTGAAAATATTATTATAGATTATGTTTATGAAACGTTAGATAAGAGATTAGAAATTTTGAAATTATATGAGAAAAATACTGAGGAAGCAAAGAAACAAACAAATCTTTTTTCGAATTCCTTAAAAAAGAAAAAAGAGAGATAAAAAAATTAACCGCCGTGTTGGTGGTTATTTTTATAGCAATTAATGGGAATGATAGGTACTACACTGCCTCAAATATAAAGAATAGATACCTTTAAAACTAACATAAAAGATAAACAATAACATTGTGTTAATGCATTACCATAATATAAATAAATAAAATATAATGCATAATATACCAATAAAGCCGATGCAACTAAGCATCGGCTTTATCTTTAGGAGTTGTTTTGATGTAAAAGTGTAAGTATTGTGAAGAATTAATTAGTCAAGATCCCATTTCCAAGTGCGAACTTCCTCAATATCGTCACCTTCGCTACGGATATAGTCATGATGTTTTTGAAGTAGTAAGTCCATATCTTGTAAGACTGTAGCATATTTTTCGCTAACTCCAGGAACAACTTCAAGTGCATCTTTAACTAAGTGGAATCTATCGAGTTCATTTCTTACACGCATATCGAATGGAGTAGTGATATCTCCTTCTTCTTTATAGCCATGTAAGTGTAAGTTATGGTTATGTCTATCAAAGAAGATATCTTTAAGAATGTCTACATAACCATGGAAAGCAAAGATAACTGGTTTATCTTTAGTGAAGTAAGCATCGAATTCTGCATCAGAAAGACCTCTAGGATCATCTTTCTTTAACTTCAAAAGATCTACAACGTTAACGTAGCGAATCTTCAAAGAAGGTGCTTGCTTTCTTAAAATAGAGATTGCAGCAAGACTTTCTAAGTTTGGTTCAGAACCAGCAGAAGCAAATACTACATCTAGTTCTTCGCCTTCAGGAACATTACTTGCCCAATCAATGATCTTCAATCCGTTATTAACAAGTTCCTTAGCTTCAGCTGCTGAGTACCATTGCAAACGAGGGTGCTTACTTGCAACAATTAAGTTAATAACTTGTTTTGTTTGTAAGGATTTATCAAATGCTGCAATTAAAGTGTTAGCATCAGCAGGGAAGTATTCACGAATATATTTTGTCTTCTTTTCTGCTAAATGAGTTACAATACCAGGATCTTGGTGAGAATAACCATTATGATCTTGTTGGAATGCAGTTGAAGTAGAAATAATATTCAATGATGGAACATCTTCTCTCCAAGGAGTTTCTTCATGGGAGTTACGTAACCACTTGAAGTGTTGTGTCAACATAGAATCAACAACACGTAAGAATGATTCATAGCTTGCAAAGAAACCATGACGACCAGTTAATGTATAAGCTTCAAGCATACCTTCATCCATATGTTCTGATAACATGGAGTCAATCATGCGACCATGAGGAGCAAGTAGGGCATCGCTACCATCATGAATTGGTTCCAACCATTGACGGTTTGTTTCTTCAAATACTGCACTTAACTTATTAGATAAGGATTCATCAGGTCCCCAACCACGGAAATTCTTATTATCTTTATTTAATTCAAATACAGCCTTGATATATTTACCAAGTTCAGTCATATCTGAGCCATCTTCTGTACCATGGTCTGTCTTAAATTCGAAGTCAGCTGGATCTGGTAAAATTAAAGGTTTTGATAATTTACCACCATTAGTAACAGGGTTTGATGCCATTCTATGATCTTTATCAGGAATAATAGCTTTAATATCATCTAATAGGGCACCATTTTTATCAAATAATTCTTCTGGTTTGTAAGATTTTAGCCAACTTACTAAACTATCAAGATGTTCAGTATGATTTTGGTCTACAGGAATAGGAATTTGATGAGCACGGAATGAACCTTCAATCATATCTCCATCCCATTCTTTAGGACCACCCCAACCTTTAGGAGCACGGAATACTAACATAGGCCATGCTGGGCGAGATTCATCATTATTCTTAACAGCGTTTTCACGAATAGCCATAATTTCTTCAATAATGCTATCCAATTCATCTGCCATTTTAACATGTAATTCTTTAGGATCTGTTCCTTCAACAAAATGAGGGTTCCATCCAAGACCTTTGAAGTAGTCTGTTAGTTCTTCATGTGACATACGTGAAAGAACAGTAGGGTTGGAAATCTTGAAACCATTTAAATCAAGGATTGGCAATACAGTACCATCATTGATAGGGTTAATGAATTTATTAACTTGCCAAGATGTTGCCAAAGGACCTGTTTCAGCTTCACCGTCACCAATAACTGTAGCAGCAATTAGGTTAGGATTATCTAAAATAGCACCTGCACCATGTAGTAGTGAGTAACCTAATTCTCCACCTTCATGAATTGAACCAGGAGTCTTTGGATCAGCATGTGATGCAACACCACCAGGGAATGAGAAACGTTTGAATAATTTTTGCATTCCAGCTTTATCTTGAGTGATTTCAGGATATGTTTCTGTATAACTACCATCAAGGTAAGAGTTAGAAACCATAACTTGTCCACCATGACCAGGACCTTCGATATAGAACATATCTAAATCGTATTTATTAATTACACGATTCAAATGAGCATAAATAAAGTTTTGTCCTGAAATTGTTCCCCAGTGTCCAATTGGATGAACTTTAACATCTGTTGGAACTAAAGGACGATCCAATAAAGGATTATCTTTCAAATATAATTGACCTACAGAAACATAATCAGCTGAACGCCAGTATCTATCTACTAATTCTAAGTATTCTTTTGATGAATAATTTATTGTCATAATATTTGCATCTCCTTGTCTTTTCTTTGCAAAATATTTACAGTTATATAATAACGTTTTCACAAATAATGTCAATACTTAATTTAGAAAAAAATAAAAAGGATTAAAAAGTAAATTTACTTTTTAATCCTTTAAAGTACTTAATTTGATTTTTGAAGAAGAATTTATAACTGGAATACCGATATGTTTGTACTTATTGATAATATCAAGTGGTGTTTTTTTATCAGTTAAAATGACATCTAATTCACTAACATCAGCGGTTTTATACAAAGCTATTTGATTAAATTTATCGTGATCAGCAAGTAAAACCTTATTCATAGAATGACTTAGCATTTTTTTAGAAACTTCAACTTCACTAAAGTAGTGATTGGTAATTCCTGATTGGATTGAAAGTCCACTACATCCAAAAAATCCAACATTGCAATATAGATTATCTATATTAGTTAGAGTAAGAGGGCCGGATAAAGAACCTTCTTCAGATCGCAAACCACCACCAAGAAGGATGAGCGAGTTTTTTGTACTGTATCTGAAAATATCTACTACATTGAGGGAATTGGTTATAACAGTAATATCATGTAAAGGGCTGGATTCAATAGCCTTTGCTAATTCTACAACAGAAGTACCGTAATCCAAGAAAATAGTATTACCATCTTTTATATAATTAAGAGCTAATTTGGCAATTTCCTTTTTTTCAATAACATCTAAGACTGTCCGCTGCCCATATCTTGTTTCTTCAACACCTTTTTTTAAAAACGTTGCACCTCCTCTAATAGAAGATAGCTTTTGTTTCTTGTCTAATATATATATATCTTTTCTAATAGTTTCACGCGAAGTATTAAGTTCTTTGCTTAATTCAGAAATTTTTACAGTTCCTTTTTCTTTAACTTGCTTCAATATTTCAGCATGTCTTTCTAGCATATCCATTGATATCACTCCCTAATATTTACCTAAGCTAATTGTATGATTATATTTGCAATTTATCAACTTTGCAAAATAAAATTAAGCAAAAAATAAAAAAGCTCTTGCCAAACAGGTGGGGGAGGGGTAGAATATATTACAGTTAAAGAAAACGTTTTCTAAAACATAGAAGAGAGGTAATAGATATATGAATATTAAAGACTTTCTTCACGATGAACTGATTTTTACTAAAACTTCATTCAAAAATACTACTGAATTATTTAAGGAAGTTGCAAAGATTGCTGAAGAAAAAGGATATGCAAATTCTTTGTTTTTAGAAAAAATTATTAAGCGCGAAGAGACATTTCCAACTGGATTACAATTAGAAAATAATGGAGTTGCAATCCCACATACAGATGCAGATACGATTGAAAAAGAGTTTGTAGCTGTAATTACGTTAGAAAATGAAGGTGTTCCTTTCAAAAGAATGGATGATCCTAACGAAGAGGTTGAAGCGAAAGTGGTATTCGTGCTTGGACTAAATCAACCTCATCAACAATTAGAAATGTTGCAATCTTTAATGGCTTTTATCCAAGATAATGGAAAGCTAGAAAAACTAGAGGCTGCGCAAACAGTTGATGATGTAAAAGAAGTATTTTAACTAAAGCAATTAAAATTTTTAGGAGGAATTAACATGAAAAAATTAAATGTATTGGTAGCTTGTGGAGCAGGTATTGCTACATCTACAGTAGTTATGAGTAAGTTAGAAAAGTTATTTGAAGAAAATAACATTGATGTTGAATTACATCAAATTAAGATTGCTGAAGCAGCATCAAAACAAAAAGATGCTGATATGTTAATTTCAACAACTATTTTGCCAACTGAATATGATATCCCAGCAATTAAAGCTATGGGATTCTTAACAGGTATTGGAATGGATAAGTTACAAGATGAAATTATAGAAACTGCCAAAAAATTACAAGCTGAATAATGCTTGATTGATAAGGAGGATATCTCATGAAAGTAGTCGGAGATGTTGTTCAATACATATTGAACATGGGTGCTAGTGTAATGCTCCCTATTATGATTTTTATTATCGCTCTTATTTTTAGAGTTAAAGCTTCAAAGGCTTTGAGATCTGCATTGACGATTGGTATTGGTATGGTAGGTATCAACTTAGTTATTAATTTATTGACAACTAATATTGGACCAGCCGCACAAGCAATGGTAAAGAGATTTGGATTCCATCTGACTGTTATTGATGTTGGTTGGCCATCTGCTGCTGCCGGTGCTTGGGGACAACCAATTTCTTCTATCTTGATCCCAATATTATTAGTAACTAACCTTGTATTGTTAATTACAGGTATTACAAAGACTTTGGATATTGATATCTGGAACTACTGGCACATGGTTGCTGCAGGTTCAGTAGCATATATCGTAACTCAAAGCTGGATCTTCAGTATCATTTCTGCAATTTTATACATGATTTTCTGTTTACTTATTGCTGACTGGACAGCAAAAGATGTGCAAGAATTCTACGGTTTAGAAGGTATCTCATTCCCAACAGGTTCTAGTGATGCTTTTGGTTTACTAGGTATTCCTATTTCTTGGGTAGTTTCTAAGATTCCTGGTCTTGGAAAGATTGATGTAGATGCTGAAACAATTCAAAAGAAATTTGGTATTTTTGGCGAACCTATGATGATGGGTATTATCATTGGTATTGTAATCGGTATCTTAGCTGGCTATGACGTTGCTGGCGTTTTAACATTAGGTATCAACATGGGTGCTGTTATGATGCTTATGCCTCGTATGGTTAAGTTACTTATGGAAGGTCTTATTCCTATCTCTGAAGCTGCTCGTGAATTATTACAAAAGAGAACAGGTGGAAAGAGAGAAATCCTACTTGGTATGGATGCTGCTTTATCAACAGGTGCTCCTGCAACATTAGCTGTTGGTTTGTTATTAGTTCCTATTACATTATTCATCGCTGTTATCTTACCAGGAAACAAAGTGTTACCATTCGGAGATTTGGCAACGATTCCATTCTACGTATCTTTAATCGTAGCTAGAAGAAGAGGTAATATCATAAACTCAGTTATCACTGGTGCTATCGTTATTACAATTGCTTTATTCATGGCTACAAACTTTACAGATGTTCATACTCAAATGCTAGAAGGTGTAGTTAAATTCCCAGCAGGTGCAGCAAAAGTTTCATCTCTAGATATGGGTGGTAACTTCTTGAACTGGATTTTATTGAAACTTGCTGAAGTATGGAATGCAATTTTCTAGGAGATGATTTTTTGTGAAAGTAGCTGAATTAGTTGATTTAAATAAGTTTAATTTAGTAGAAAAAGACTTACCAACTCCTTCTAGTAATGAAGTTAGAGTAAAGGTAATGGCAGCTGGCACTTGTGGGTCTGATAGTCATAAGATGAAAGCTGGCTGGAAGTATGGTTTTCCAGCTGTAATGGGACATGAATTTTCAGGAATTATAGATGCTGTTGGTGATGACGTAGAGAATATTGAAGTAGGGGAAAGGGTTGCTGTAGCTCCATTTATTCCTTGCTTTGAGTGCGAATATTGCCAATCTGGAATGTTCCAAATGTGTGAAAACTATGCAATGGTTGGACAAACACAACCAGGTGGATTTGAACAGTATGTTTGTGTACCAGCAAGAAATGTATTAAGTATAGGAAATCTTTCTTTTACAGAAGGTGCACTTATTGAACCTATGGCTGTAGCAATGCATGCAGTAATGGGGATAAATCCAGAAATTGGTGATACAGCGGCAGTTTTTGGATTAGGAGCAATTGGTGACCTAGTAATTAGACTTTTAAAAGCAGCTGGCGTTGTTAATATCATTGGAATTGACATCGACGATAAGAAGTTGGAAAAAGGTTTAGAAGAAGGATGTTCATATGTTATTAATTCTGCTAAAGAATCTCTTGAAGAAAAAGTAGCAGAGTATACAAATGGACAAGGCGTGGACATTACTATGGAATGTGCAGGTTCGAAGATTACGGAAGAGCAATCACTACTTATAACTAAGAGACGTGGGAAAGTAGGTTTTGTGGGGATTGCATATTCAGATGTAATGTTACATAAAGACGCATTTGAAAATATATTTAGACATGAATTAACAGTTAAAGGATTTTGGAATTCTTATTCTGCTCCATTCCCTGGTAAAGAATGGACTACTTCTATTGAAATGGTAAAAAATGGAAGCGTTAAAATAAAAGATTTAGTAACGCATAAATTTGAATTGGATGAAATCCAAGATGCATTTAATATGATAGTTTCTAGATCAGAATCATATAACAAAGTAATGTTTTATCCAAACGGAATAGAATAGAGAGAAAAGAAAGGTGTTTTAAATGGATATACCAACTAAGATGAAAGCGGTCGTAAAATCAGAAGCAGGCTATGATAATATGTCACTACAAGAAATACCTGTTCCTGAAGTAAAAGGTAAGCAAGTTTTAATGAAGGTTGCTTATACAGGTATTTGTGGAACTGATATTCATACATTCAAGGGTGAATATGCAAACGCAGTTACTCCATTAGTTTTAGGTCATGAATTTTCAGGTAAGGTAGTTGCTGTAGGTGATGAAGTAACTAAGGTTAAACCTGGTGACCGCGTAACTAGTGAAACAACTTTTGATACTTGTGGTGAATGTGTATACTGCAAGAACAAAGAATATAATCTATGTGAAAATAGATCAGGTATTGGAACAAAAGCTAACGGTAGTATGGCTAATTATGTATTAACTCGCGAAGAAAGTGTACATGTACTACCTGATAATGTTAGCTATAAGTTAGCTGCAATGTCTGAACCATTAGCTTCATGTGTACATGCAATGTATCAAAAAACACCATTTACATTACATGATACAGTATTAATTATTGGACCAGGACCTATGGGATTATTGTCTTTGCAAATTGCTAAAGAAATTGGTGCATTTACAATTGTTTCTGGTATTACAAAAGATTCTGATAGATTAGAGATTGCTAAGGAATTAGGTGCAGATATTGTTGTTGATACACAAAAAGAAGACTTGGCAAAAATTGTCATGGAAGCTACAAATGGTGTAGGTGTGACAAAAGTTTATGATTGTTCAGGTGCTACTCCAGCTGTAAATGCAGCTTTACCATTATTGAAGAAGGGTGGTACTTTCCAACAAGTAGGTTTGTTTGCTAAACCATTAAATGAATTAGACGAAAGAACAATTATTCAGCATGAAATTACTTATGTTGGTTCAAGATCACAAAATCCATATGACTGGCCAATTGCTATTCATTTAGAAGCTAAAGGTGCTATTAATGAAGACAAGATGGTAACAAAAGTCTTTGATTTGGATCACTGGCGTGAAGCTTTTGAAGCAATGATGGCAGGTAAGGAATTAAAGGTTTTAATCGCATCAAACCCAGATGATGAAACTTTAAACTAACATAAATAATTGGACAAGTATGATTTCTGTAATTGTAAATTGGGATAGAACATAAAAGTGATTTCTGTAGTTACTTTTAGTTAAGTTACGCTTTGAGGGTAATAATATATGGAAGAAAAATGAACTAAGCAATTTACTTAGAGTATATACGAGAGATTTTGGAATTTTAGAAAACTTCATAAAATACAAAAACATCGCTATGTTTTCTGAATATAGTTTGCGGAATCTGGCAAAATTTCTATATTATACAATAGTGTATTGCTGTAAATCATTTGAATTAATAATTTCAATGTAACACTTGTCTTTAAATGTAAAATTACTTACTCTGAATAAAGAATATAGAGGTATGAAAGAGACTAGCGAATTGATAACGGTTCCCTAGTCTCTTTTTCCGAACTTTGATGAATGAATATACTTGCTAAATTGATTTATTAATTCATGTCAGAAATATATTATGTTGGGTATATATAATTATAGGAATAATTAACGGAAAGTGAGGAACATTAAGTATGAAATTTTTCCTAGACACAGCTAATACTGATGATATTAGAAAGTACGCAGAACTTGGTTTGGTGGACGGAGTAACAACTAATCCAACGATTGTAGCTCGTGAAGGTCGTAATTTTGAAAGCGTTATTAAAGAAATAACAACAATCGTTGATGGACCAGTTTCTGCAGAAGTAACGGCTAATGAAGCAGATAAGATGATTGAACAAGCTAGAGCTTTAGCTAAATGGGCTGATAATATCGTAGTAAAAATTCCAATGACAGAAGCGGGGTTAAAAGCTGTAAGTGTTCTAAGTAAAGAAGGAATTAAAACTAATGTTACACTAGTCTTTTCAGTTGCCCAAGGATTGATGGCAGCTAAAGCAGGGGCAACTTTTATTTCACCATTTGTAGGTCGATTAGATGATATTGGTTCAGATGGAGTGAAATTGATTAAAGATTTACGAACAGTTTTAGATAATTATGGACTTAAATCTGAAATAATTGCGGCAAGTATTCGTGGAGTACAACATGTTGAAGCTGTAGCTTTGGCAGGTTCAGATATAGCGACAATTCCAGCGGGAGTATTTGGAAAGATGTTTAAACATCCATTAACAGATAATGGATTAGCTAGTTTTGAAAAAGACTGGGCAGAATTTGAAGCGAGTCAAAAATAATTAGGAGGCTGAAAGGTATGTATGATCAAGTAGACCAATTAGGAGTAAATACTCTTAGAACATTATCAATCGACGCAATCCAAAGAGCTAACTCAGGTCATCCAGGTTTACCAATGGGAGCGGCACCAATGGCATATGTCCTATGGACACGTCATTTAAAAATTAATCCTAAAACACATATGAACTGGGTAAATAGAGATAGATTTGTTTTATCAGCAGGACATGGTTCAGCTTTACTATATAGTTTGGCACATTTAGCTGGATATGATGTTTCAATGGATGACTTGAAGAATTTTAGAGAATGGAAATCTAATACGCCAGGACATCCTGAATATGGTTGTACCGATGGAGTGGAAGCTACAACAGGACCATTAGGTCAAGGAATTTCAATGGCTGTAGGAATGGCGATGGCTGAAGCTCATCTAGGTAAGAAATTTAATCGTGAAGGTTACCCAGTAATGGATCATTATACATACGCTTTAATTGGCGATGGTGATTTAATGGAAGGTGTTGCTAGTGAAGCAGCTTCATTAGCGGGGCATTTAAAATTAGGTAAGTTAATTGCTTTGTATGATTCAAATGGAATTTCTTTAGATGGTAAAACTTCAGCATCATTTACAGAAAATGTAGGAGCTCGTTTTGAAGCTTATGGCTGGCAATATATTCTAGTAGAAGATGGTTTCAATCTCGAAGAGATTGATAAAGCAATTGTTCAAGCAAAAGCTGAAAGTGATAAGCCAACAATTATTGAAATAAAAACGACAATTGGTTATGGTTCAGAAAATCAAGGTACACATAAAGTGCACGGAAGTCCTCTTGGTGAAGAAGGTGTAGCACACGCTAAAGAAGTATATAATTGGAATTATCCACCATTCACAGTACCTGAAGAAGTAAGTCAAAGATTTAAAGAATGCATACAAGACAAGGGTGTTGAAGTAGAAAATAAGTGGAATGAAATGTTTGAAGCATATAAAAAAGAATATTCAGATCTTGCACAAAAGTTTTCCGACGGCTTTTCTAACAAGGTTCCAAATACTCTTGGAGACATTTTACCACAATATGGAGAAGATGACAGTATCGCAACACGTGCGGCTAGTCAAAAAGCAATTAATGCTTTAGCTAAAGAAGTATCATCACTCTGGGGTGGGGCAGCTGATTTAGCTAGTTCGAATAAAACAGTAATTGCCGGAGAAGGTGATTTTCAACCTGAATCATATGAAGGAAGAAATATTTGGTTTGGGGTTCGAGAATTCGGAATGGCATGTGCGATGAACGGAATCATGTTACATGGAGGAACACGAGTATTTGGAAGTACCTTCTTTGTATTTAGTGATTACTTGAAAGCAGCTATTCGCCTATCGGCTATTCAAAAATTACCAGTAATTTATGTTTTAACACATGATTCAGTAGCAGTGGGAAAAGATGGTCCAACTCATGAACCAATTGAACAGCTAGCAAGTTTAAGAACAATTCCAAATGTTCAAGTATTTCGTCCAGCGGATGGAAATGAAACCTCAGCAGCCTGGAAAGTGGCATTAGAAACTTTAGATAAACCAACAATCTTAGTTTTGAGTCGCCAAAACTTAGATACATTGCCAATTTCAAAAGAAAAAGTTTTTGATGGGGTAGAAAAAGGTGGATATGTAGTTCAAGAAGCTGAAAGTGAAGCCGATGGGATTTTAATCGCCACAGGTTCAGAAGTAGGTTTAGCTTTGAAAGCTAAAGAAGAATTACAAAAGAAGGGTAAAGATGTAAGTGTAGTTTCATTACCTAGTTGGGAAAGATTTGAAGCTCAAAGTGAAGAATATAAGAATACGGTCATCTCTCCAGAACTTAAGAAACGCATGACAATTGAAGCAGGTACAACATATGGTTGGGCTAAATATGCAGGAGATCATGGAGTAATGATAGGAATAGATGAATTTGGAATGTCAGCTCCAAGTGACATAGTCTTAAGAGAGCTAGGAATGAGTGTAGAAAATATTGTTAGCAGATATTTAGAAATGTAAGAAGATAATAAAATTAAAGCGAAGTTAGATGAAAAGATTAATATACTTCATCTAACTTCGCTTTTTTACTAATTCATTCCATCCCAAAAATAATCACAATGCATAGTTGCAGGGACATCTTTCCAGTTAACTGTATATCCAGCTCCATGAGCACAAAAAACGGATTGAGGTGTATTTTCCAAATCTGATACAGGATCATAGTTTTGTTGAGAGATTACATCTATTGGGTTATGGCAAGGATAATAACCAGCAATTTCTAATTCTAGAGTGCCATTTCCGTGAGTGTATGAGCGTACATTAGTGGCATAATCATACATTTCTGAAACAGGAGCAATTCCTGTTAGTACTCCGTCAACTTGTTGTTCATCCAAAGTACCATGCATTCGTTGAATATCATTGATTGCACGTCCAATTTGAGTACGATCAACTTTTAGTTTGAAACGATACCAAGGCTCTAAGAGTTGGCAATCATTATTTTCTTTTAGCATCATTAAACCTTGTCGAACTGCGCGACTGCAAGCTTGACGAAAATCCCCACCGACTGTATGTACATTGCTAGCTTTCCCGCCTAAAAGGGTAATTTTTACATCTGTAAGAGGGGAACCAGTTAATACACCTAGATGTTCTTTAGCTTTGAGATTAGATATAATTTGATGTTGCCAATTTTTATCTAATACTTCTAGACTACATTGATTTTCGAACTGGAGACCACTACCTCTTTTTCCGGGTTCTAGTAATAAATGTACTTCTGAATAATGACGAAGTGGTTCGAAGTGTCCAACTCCTTCAATAGAATTAGTGATAGTTTCTTTATATAAAATATTTACTTTAGTAAAAGTGACGTTTAAATTATATCGATCAAGGAGTATTTGTTCTAGGATTTCTAACTGAATTTCTCCCATAATTTGTACACTAATTTCTTTGAGATGTTCAGACCAAGTAACATGTAATTTAGGATCTTCATCTTCTAATTCATGAAGAGCTTTTAAGCAAGTTTGAATATCATTACCATTAAGATCAAGAGCATAACTTAGAACAGGGGTAATAGTTGGAATGGTATCTATTTGATTTTCTCCGATGCTTAGCCCTGGATAGGTATTGACTAATCCAGGAATGGTACAAACTTGACCAGCATTAACAGTTGGATAAGTTGAAAATTTCTCTCCATTATATACTCTAATTTGACTAATCTTTTGTTCAGGCAATATTTCTTCTCGAGGTTTTAGCGAACCACCTAGAATACGAAGCCATGTTAGACGTTCACCTTTATCATTATGTGAGATTTTAAATATCTTTGCTTGGAAATTGTTTGGATAATGCGGCTCTTGTGTCCAATGATTGAATCCTTGCAAAAATTCATCAATACCATCTAATTTTAAAGCAGAACCAAAATAGCATGGGAAAACAACCCTATCAGAGATTAAGGATAGGATTTTTTCATCAGGGATGGCATTGGTTTGTAAATAGTCTTCAAATAATGATTCATCGCACATTGCGATATCTTCAAGCATATTATCGGAAGAAAAATCAATAATTGATTCATCTAATTCACTTTTCAATTGAGATAAAATCTGTGAGGCCATATTAGTATTGATATCAATTTTATTAACAAAAATAAATACAGGAATATGGTAGTGTTTTAGCAAGTTCCAAAGAGATCTAGTGTGGCTAGTAATTCCGTCAGTAGCAGAAATAACTAATATAGCATAGTCAAGAACACTTAAAACTTGTTCGGTTTGAGTAACAAAATCAACGTGTCCTGGAGTATCTAAAATTGTTAATGAAAGATCATTGTATTCTAAATTAGCTTGGTGTGAAAAAATGGTAATACCGCGCTTTTTTTCTAGTTGATCAGTATCTAAGAAAGTATTGCCGTTATCAACGCGACCTAAATTGCGTAGATTTCCCGTTTGATATAGTAATGCTTCAGAAAGAGTAGTTTTTCCTGCATCAACATTGGCAATAATTCCAGTAACAATATGTTTCAATGAATTAATAGGCAATTAAAAAATGCCGTTCTCCCTTCTAATCTTAGAGTAGTTAATAAGATAATTGTAGAAAATTGAAAAAAAGTAGTCAAATTATTTAACTTTACTCTGAATATGATAATTTTTATTGACTTTTTAAATAGTAATTGTTATCATTTAAAAAAGTAATAATTACTATTTAAATGAAATGAGGTATAATTTTGGCTAAAAAATCAAAAATTGCTAAATATAGAAAACAGCAAATGTTAGTTGCTAAATATGCAGAGATAAGAAAACAGTTGAAAGTAAATCATGATTATGAGAGCTTGCGAAAATTACCTAAAGATTCTAACCCTATACGATTAAAAAATAGAGATGAAATTGATGGTCGTCCACGTGCATATATGCGTAAGTTTAAAATGTCACGTATTAATTTTAGAGAGTTAGCACATCAAGGAAAAATACCAGGTATCCACAAAGCAAGTTGGTAGTTAAAGAGAGGTGAATATAATGGAAAAGACAGATTTAGCAAGTGCTTATCGTCGTTTGCGAAGCAGTAATCGTAAGACTAAGAAACGTGCGCTTAAAATAATTAAAGCACATAAAAAGAATAAATAAGAAAAAGCCTTAGTTAGTCCGACAAATTATCGTGAACTAACTAGGGCTTTTAAAATTAATTATTATTTTTCTTAGTTGCTCGAGTATAAATTCTTAGAGCTAGAGAACCAAAGAAGATTGGTCCAATAACAGTCCAAAATCCAGTTACCCAATCGCCTTGTATAAATGGATCAACACAAGTAAAGATGATCCCAAATAAGATAATTAAGAAGCAAATGTAGGTAACAATTTTAGTCCAAGTATGATTCTTGTAAGCGATAAATGGTTGCTTAAATCCTTTTTTCTTAAAGACAGGGAAGGCACCAACTAAGAATAAATAAGGGAATGAAGTTGACACGTTAGACATATCAGTCAAAATTGTATAAAAACTCTTAGCTTGACCGCCACCAAATGAAATTAAGAAGATCAAGATACATACAAGTAAAGCTTGCATCCACATAGCGAATTCTGGAATACCATGTTTGTTGAGCTTGGTCATTTTTTCTGGCCATAAGTGTTTGGAACCTAAGATAAATGATTTAATTGGAGAATAAATCAAAATAAAGAAAGAACCAACATAAGCTAAAAACATTCCTAAACCAACAAAACGGATGAAGATATTTCCAATTAGATTACTTACACTTGCAGATAATCCTAAACTATGTCCTAAATAAATTCCAAGATGTTGCATCATAACATAAGTGATGTTTCCTAGGTTAACAGAGTCACCAGAAAGGACATCTTTCCAGTTTACGCTGATACCCCATAAAAGAATCATGAAGGAGTAAGCAACTGCGATTAATAATGAAGAAATCAACAAACCTCTAGGGAAAGTTTTTTCAGGTTCTTCAATATTATCTATCATTCCACCTAAAGATTCCATGCCGGCATAAGCAAAAATAGCATATACGACAAAAGATAAAGTAGCAACCGGGCTAGCAAAAGCAGGGTTAGGTGATTTGATAAATGCAGATGCAGTGATTGGTTGTTCAAAATGTCCGTGAGTTGCAAATAATGAAATGAACGTAGCAATTAAGAATACAAAAATCATTCCAGTTACAAAAGCACCACCAACACTAGAAACTTTTGAAATAACATCTGCACCACGACTTGCAAAGAAAGTAACGAAAATAATCCAAAGAATAGCTAAAATTCCGACTACTTGGGTAGCACTGAAAGGACCAAAAGCCCAAGTTTGGGTCATATCTTTACCAAATAACAAGGCGGAGAAGGGAATGAATACTTTTGATGAAATATTTATTAACCAAACTATCCAACTAGAAAGCCAGATGAAAGTTCCAATAAATGCAAGTTTTTCACCAATAGTATTACTTAGCCAAGCATAAATACCACCTTGCTCATCTTTAAAAGTTGAGCCATATTCTGCAAGCATCATAGATACTGGTAAGAAGAAAAAGATGGCTGCAAAAATATACCAGATGATACTAGCATATCCCATTTGCAAAAAAGCAACTGGCATATTAGCGAAACCAAAGATACTTGAAAAAATCATCATGATTAAGCTAAATAAGCCTATTTTTTTGTTTTTATCATTCATAAAAATTCTCCTTTAAAAATGATAAGAAACATTCTAACACATGATGATTAAAACAAGGTTGAGTAATTGGAAAAAAGATGATTAATTTAGTGAGGAATTGATTTAATTTTTTCTGTAAAAACACTAAAATTACAATTACAGATAATTAACTTATGATTACAATTTTAGTATTATTTAATTCTATAAGTAAGTTCACTACTTTTTTCTTCTATTATATAGCGTATTTCTTTAGCAAATCTTTCCCTGCTAATTGGACGATATTTTCTTAGAAAACTAAATAGTTTGAATTTTAATAAAAAGTCTAACATTACAGCTAGATAATAGTTGCTTCTTCGAAATTTAGAATAAACTAATCCGGGATAGACAGATATTGCACGATTGCCCAACTTTCTACTAGCATAATTTTCAACAGTTCTTTTAGCATGTAAATAATTATTTAAAAAGAATGGAGCTGAATTAGCAGAGATAAACAAGAACTTGTTATCGAAATTAGCGATGCTATCAATGATTAACTTAGCAGGTTCAATGCTACTATTTTCATAGGTTTGATTTTTTGATTTATTAGGGAGAAGAATTCCTACACAATCAATAACCCAGTCAGATGTTTGAAGTAAAGAATGCCAACTAGTATCATGTGCTAAGTCAAAAGAATGATAATTAACACCAGCAATAGAATTAGGGCGTTTGCCATTACGTGAAATAGAGTGAAGCTCTAAAGTTGTATCTTTTGATAATTCCAGTAATATTCCTTGGCCAACTAACCCAGTTCCACCAACAACTGCAATTTTCATAGAAGATTCCTTCTTTCAAAAAACACCAACCGAGAAAACTCAATTGGTGCCTATTTTTATTTAGATAATTTTCGATCCATAATTAACTCAACGGTCTTATTCATAGTAGAACTATACTCGGATTTTTCCATAAGTTCCATTGTAATAATATCAATAACATACACAATTGCTAACTGAGAATTGATAAAGCGAGTATTATCAACAAAATTACTATTTTTGACAACCGCACTCCAGGTAGAGAGCTCAATAAGTGGACTTTGATAAAATCCAGTAATGCTGATAATTTTTGTTCCTTTTTGTTTGGCTAAAGAACAAGCAACATTTACATCATCAGTATTACCAGATTGACTAATGGCGATGATAACATCATCAGAGTTTACAATAGTACTATCTATAAACATCATATGGCTATCGACTGTACAAAAAGCAGCAATTCCCATACGAATTAGTCGTTGAGTGAATTCTTGTGCAGTATAACCTGAACTTCCTAAACCGTAAACGTAGACACGACGAGCTTTAGTAATAGCATGGACAATATTATGAATAGTGTCAGTATCTAGTTGCTTCCAAGTACCTTGAAGTACTTTTTGATAGAATTCGTAAACTTTATCTCCCATAGAATCGCTTTCAGAAGAAACTGGAACCTCAGGAGAGCTAGCAGCAGATATAGCGAGCTTTAATTTAAAATCATGAAAATCAGAACATTCCATTCTACGCACAAAGCGAGTGATAGTAGCATTACTAACACCCGCTTTTTTAGCTAATTTAGTAATATTCATAGATTGTACTTCTTGAGGATTTTGAAGAACTTTTAAAGCTACTTTACGTTCTTGGCGAGAAAGTGTGGAGAAAATTGCTTCTATATTATTAAGCAAATTCATCAACATCACCCCTGATATAATTTATCTCAAGTATAGCACAATTTTTTACTTAATTGCGTCCATAAATTTATTTGCAATTTCTAGTGGACGAGTAATCGCGCCACCAACTACTAAGGCATGTACACCTAATTCTAAAACACGTTTAGCTTTTTGGGGGAGATCAATTTTACCTTCAGCAATAACTGGATGCTCAGCAACTTTTAGAACTTCTTTTAAATATTCAAAATCATTATCAGCAATATTCATACCTTTAGTAGTAGGGGTATAGCCATGCATAGTCGTACCGATAATATCGAAACCAAGTCTATTAGCTTCTTTGACATCATTGAGATCACCAGTATCAGCCATAAGAAGAGTATTAGGAAATTCTTCGCGGAATTGAGGAATGATTTCTTCCAATTTTTCTCCATTAGGACGTGCTTGTCCTGTTACTTGGCAAGCAACAACTTCAACTCCAGTAGCGGCAACTTGACGCATTTCTTTAAGAGTTGGAGTAATATATACATCAGAATCTGGATAGTCTTTTTTTATAATTCCAATAATTGGAAGTCCAGTCTCGTCTTGAATAGCTTGAATGTCAACGATAGAATTAGCTCTAATTGCAGGTGCGCCAGCCATTTTAGCTGCACGTGCCATACGTGCCATAATGAAAGAGCTATGTAAAGGTTCACCTTCAAGTGCCTGACAAGAAATAATTAATTTTCCGTGAACTTGATCAAGAAAGGTATTTTCCATAATCTTCACCTCAATTTCTACTATTCTTTGAAATATTTTTCGTAAATCTTTTGAGCTCCAGCTTCCATTTCAGGAGTTGGTTTGCTCATAGGTTCTTTGCAGTAGCCAGCATGAACCCCAAGTTTTTCAAATACTAACTTAATAGTAGGATATAAATCATTATTTAAAAGATCAGTAATATAGTCATTACTTAATGTTTGAAGTTCACGAGCTTTTTCTATATCTCCAGCCTCGAAAGCTGCAATTTCTTCTTTAACACGAGGAGCGTTTAAGTTAAATGTTGAACCAATTGCACCATCAACGTCCAATGCAAGAGCAGGTAATAACATTTCGTCAAAACCTGAAAGAATTAACTTATCTGGGAAACGATTACGAACACGTTCTAGGAGATAGAAATCGGCATTAGTATATTTAATACCTACAATTTTTGGATTTTCAAACAATTCAGCAAATTGATCTAGAGATAATGCGACACCTGTTAAGGCTGGAATAGAATAAATAATAAGTTTATTATCTACACCTTCAAGAATTGAATTATAATAATTCTTAATTTGTTCAAATGAGAAATTATAATAGAAAGGTGTAACAGCAGAAATCATAGGGTAACCTAAATCAGTCACATATTTAGCTAATTCTTTTGCTTCATTTAAATTCAAAGAGCCTACTTGAGCAATAAGATGTGTTTTGCCAGCAGCTTCTTCATAAGCAACCTTGAAGATACTCTTTTTTTCTTCTGTACTAAGCATGAAAGTTTCACCAGTACTACCACCTACATAAAGTCCATCGATATGATTTACATCAATATTGTAACGAACCATTTCACGAACGCCGTCTAAGTTAACAGAACCATCTTCGTTAAATGCAGTCATAAGAGCAGAATAAAGTTTTTTCATAATCTATTACCTCACAATTCATTTTTGATAACGCTTTAACTACCTTCGCTTATACTATACAATACGAAAAAAATTATTTCAACAACATATTTAGATAATAATTATCATAATCAAACATAAACGTTGTTATATCAATGCGATAATTATTTTTACAAAATTAATTTGAGAAAAAAAGTATCTTATGCTATATTGAAAGCGGTTATAATAAATTCCTTTAGAAAGAAGGTAATCAAATGAAAAAATATTATTTAGGTTTTGATGTAGGTGGTACTACCATTAAATATGGCTTGATTGATCCTGAATTAAATATTATCGAAAGTAGTAGTTGTCCAACTTTAGAAAATAAAGATGGTCATATTTTAAAAAGCCTAAAGAAAATTACTGAAGAAATGATGAATTCTTACACTTTGCTAGGAATTGGTGTTAGTACAGCTGGCATTGTTGGTAAAAATGGTGAAATTCAATATGCTGGTCCAACAATCCCAGGATATATAGGAACACCTATAAAGAAGGAGTTAGAAGAATTATCTGGATTACCAGTATCAGTAGTTAATGATGTAGATGCTGCTTTATTAGGAGAACGTTTAGCTGGTGGTGCGAAAGGCAGTGACAATGTTTATTGTATAGCGTTAGGTACTGGTATAGGTGGTGCATATTTTTATGAAGGGAAATTATTTTCTGGTGCTCATGCTGGTGCTAATTCTATTGGTTATGCTCTTTATGATAAAAATACTAAAACAGACTATCAGAAAAGAGCAGCTACTTTAAGTTTAGAAGCTTACTTGAAAAGATTTGATACATCTGTAATTGATGCTTTTGAAAAAGCTAAAGCTGGTGATGAAAGATTTAAAAAGATTATTGAAGATTGGGGAGATGAAGTAGCACGAGGTGTAGCAGAAATTATTTTGTTATTTGATCCTGAACTTATCTTATTAGGTGGTGCAGTTGCTAAACAAGGAGAATATCTAGTTGATTTAGTAGAAAGACATCTTGAAGAATATGTTCCTAAAGGATTGATACAGACACAAATTAAGGTTAGTCATTTAGCAAATAAAGCACAACTTTTAGGTGGAATTGCTGAGCTAGTAAATATATAAATAAAAAAATTTGTTGAGTGTTCATTAGTGTTAGATTATACTTATAGGTAATGATAGGTAAATTTAACGAGAAGAGAAAGAGAAGTGACAAATTTGGCAGAAGAAAGAACACTTATCTTAGTTAAACCAGATGGAGTTTCAAGTCATCATGTAGGTGAAATTATCACTAGAATTGAGCGCAAAGGATATGAAATTGAAGCTTTAAAGGTTGTATCAGCTACAGAGGATCAATTAAAACAACATTACAATGATAAGGTTGACAAACCATATTTTCCAGATATGTTATCTTACATGCAATCAGGTCCAATTGTGGGGATAGTTGCGGCAGGTACAAATATTACTAAAGCAATGCATCGAATGGCTGGTAATACAAATCCAGGAGAAGCTGAATTTGGAACTATCCGTGGAGATTATGGGCGAGAATGGCCTTATAAACATATCCAAAACGTGGTGCATACATCAGATAGTGTAGAAAGTGCGCAACGTGAAATTAAAATATGGTTTCCAGAATTTAATTTTTAGAAGTAAATAAAGATGAAAGCTAAGAATTACACTAATTTAACGTGATTCTTAGCTTTCTTTATTTTACAGATATTATATTTTTACTTTTATCAAAATAAAAAAATTTACTTTTTATAAAATGCTGATATAAAAGAATTATCACCTTATTTTGAAAATAAATATCTTTTTTAAGTGTTGAAATATTTATTTTCTTTTTATATAATGACGTTGTTGAATGAAAACGTTTTATAAATAGAGAGTGCTACCTTCGATTACAACACTGCACAGGAATGATATTAAGAAAGGCGGTTGGATATAAATGCATGTATCTATAAACACAGCTATTTTCGAAAATGAAGTAAAAAAAGGTAAGAGCCAATTAGAATGCTTGAAAAGTCTACCAGAGAAATTGATAGATAGCATTGAAGTGCGTGGAGAGTTTTTTAATGAAGGCAAAATTGAAGAAGAATTAGAAGAAATCGCTAATTTGTGTAAGGAAAATGGATGGAAGTTATTTTATTCTGTTCCGCAAGAATTGTTTAATCAAGAAGGTTTCAATCAAGATATCGAAAATAAGATTTTAATAGCTGAAAAGTATAATATCTCTAACTTAAAATACAGTTTAGGGCATATAGATATTAGGAATACAAATTTTAACAAATTAAATGATATTTTAAATAATACATCTGTAAATGTAACTATTGAAAATCAACCTAATGCCAATGGAACTTTAGTAGAAATGAAAAAAGCAATAAATTATTTAAGTGATAATCATATCAAATCAGGATATACATTTGATTCTGGAAATTGGTATTGGATAAATGAAAATCCACATGTTGCTTTTGATGAATTGAAAGACAATATTTCTGTATATCATTTAAAAGATATAAAAAATAAAAATACGATGATGTTAAATGATGGAAATACAGATTGGAAGTATATGTTAAATGAATTAGATCAAAATATACCAATATTTTTAGAATATGGAATTGATAAAGATAAAGTAGTTGATGAAATGGAGAAAGTAGAAGAGGTATTGATGAAACGGTAGGTGTTATCAATGACGTATCTCGTTGAATTGTTTATAATATTGCTTTTGACAAAAATAGGTGCCCATTTATCTAATGTATTTAATTTTCCAAGTGTAATTGGAGAATTATTAGTAGGAATTATTGCAGGTCCTGCAGTACTTGGGATTTTAGCTCCGATTAATTTAGTTCATTATTTTTCAGAGCTGGGAGTAATCATTCTAATGTTTATTGCAGGATTAGAAGGAAATTTACAGATGCTGATGAAGTATTGGAAAACATCTGTAACAATTGCGATACTAGGTGTAATTGTTCCAACAGGAAGTGCAGCACTTTTATGTGCATTAGTATTTGGCTTTTCTTGGGAAACAGCATTATTTGTAGGGCTGGTTTTAAGTGCAACTTCAGTAAGTATTACAGTTCAAGTACTTAGAGAAATGAACCGGATGAATAGTAGAGAAGGGGCCATGATTTTAGGTGCTGCAGTAGCTGATGATATCATTTGTGTTATTTTACTAGGTTTGAGTATTAGTTTTGTTGGAAGTAGCGGAACATCAGGTATAGCATTATTAAAATTAATTGGTCCTAAGATACTATTTTTTGTAATCGCATTCTTGTTAGGAAAGTGGTTTGTACCTAAATTTTTAGAAATATTTAGTAAGTTAAATGCGAGCGAAAATGATACAACTGCAGCGATAATTTTATGCTTTGGTTTTGCTGCTTTGGCTGTGTCTATGGGAATGAGTGATGTTTTGGGAGCTTATTTTGCAGGGTTAGCGATTTCTGAAACAAAATTTAAAGAGAAATTGTCATTGAAGATTGAACCTATAGGATATGCTGTTTTTATACCAGTATTTTTTGTAAGTATTGGATTGAGTATTAGTTTTAAAGGAATGCAAAATGATATTTTCTTTATTATATTGCTAATTATTATAGCAATTTTGGGAAAACAAATAGGATGTGGTCTTGGAGCAAAAGCTTTTGGATTAACTTGGGATGAATCGAATATTGTAGGAGCAGGAATGGTATCACGTGGAGAAATGGCACTAGTTGTAGCCAATGTAGCTCTGAATGCACATGTTGTTGATCAAAATCATTATACTGCCATGATAATTGTAACCGTAATCACAACTTTGATTGCTCCACTAATTTTAAAATTCTATATACAAAGAACAGAAAGAGAAGAAGTTTACGCAAAAAATCAAATTAATTAATATTATGAGGTGAAACGAAATGGAAAAAGTCGGTTTTGGTACTCTTAATTGGATTGTCCTAGTTTTATATTTGCTAGCAATGTTAGCAGTCGGAGCTTATTTTACTAAAAAAGCAAGTAAGAATACAGATTCATTTTTCACAGCTGAAGGTAAAATTCCAGCTTGGGCTGCAGGATTTAGCATTTATGCTACAACTTTAAGTGCTATCACTTTTATGTCTACACCTGAACAAGCTTTCTTAAATGATTGGGCATATTCAATTGGTAATTTAGCAATTATTGCTATCATTCCAATTTTAGTTAAGTACTATGTTCCATTCTTTAGAAAATTAAAAGTTCCAACAGCTTATGGATACTTAGAAGAAAGATTTGGTCCGGTAATGCGAATTTTAGGTAGTTTACTATTTATGCTTTATCATATTGCTCGAGTAGCTATTGTTATTTACTTACCTATCATCGCAATTACATCTGTTTCGGATATTAATCCAATTATTATTGCATTATTCGTAGGCGGACTATGTATCATTTATACATTCCTAGGTGGTATTGAAGGTGTTATTTGGTCAGATGTTATCCAAGGTATTTTGTTACTAGGTGGTGCATTATTAGTTATCATTCTAGGTGCTCACTATATTGATGGTGGTTGGGCTACTGTAACTTCTGATGCAATTACACATCATAAATTAATTTCTGGATTTGATATGAAAGTAAGTGATTTATCTAAGTTTTTACCTTTGATTTTTGCAGGTCAATTCTTTAATAGTTTATATCAATATACTGGTAGTCAAGATGTTGTGCAACGTTATCAAACCACAGCAACAATGGAAGAAACAAAGAAATCTCTTTGGACAAATGGTATCTTAGCATTTATCACAATTCCTATTTTCTACGGAATGGGTACAGTTCTGTTTAGTTTTTACAACCACGCAGCAGTGCTACCAAAAGGATTTAACACAAGTGCAGTTGTACCATACTTTATTGTAACTAAACTTCCTGCAGGTATTGCTGGACTAGTTATTGCTGCTATCTTTGCTGCTGCTCAATCAACTATTGCTTCTAGTTTAAATGCTATTTCTTCTTGTGGTATTGTTGACTTTAAACAAAGATTCTTTAATGATAAATTTAAGAATATTAGTGATGTTGCTTTAGCTCGTTGGATTATCGTAATTTCTGGTTTATTTAGTTTAGCAGTTGCTATTTACTTATTAGTTGGCAATACTTCAGAAACATGGAACTTATTCTTAGCAGTAACTGGTTTGTTTGGTGTTCCTATTGCAGGTATCTTTGCTGCAGGTATTTTTACAGAAAAAGCTAATACTGTTGGTGCTGTAATTGCTTTGATTGTAGCAGCTGGTTTAACATATTATGTACAATCTTTAAATATTTCTCCATTTATTACAAGTAGCGTATCATTCTTGACATCATTTGTAGTAAGTTACCTTGTGGGTCTAGTTACACCACAATACAGAAAGGATGTAACAGGATTAACAGCTAAAACTATTGATGTGGAATACACTAAAAAATAATTATAATTAGAATATGAAAATTGCTGGTAATTTTTAAACAAAAGTTATCGGCAATTTTTTATTTAAATAGGAAGAAACTATTCTTTATTTTATTATCATAAAAATAATTAAAAGTTACAGCTTATGTGGTGTGCTATAATAATGTAGAAGATATCCTAGTGAAAGCAGGTACTCGGTTTGAGTAATTTATATAGAAGTGTTTTTGATATTATTGGACCAATAATGATAGGTCCTTCAAGTTCTCATACTGCCGGTGCGGTTGCAATTGGAAGGGCAGCTAATGATTTATTTGGCGGAATTCCTGAAAGAGTAATCGTACATTACTATGGTTCATTTGCTAAGACGCATCGTGGTCATGGAACAGATTATGCGATTGCGGCAGGAGTTCTAGGCTTTGATGCATCAGATCCTAGGGTTCCCAATTCTAGACAAATTGCTAGAGAACAAGGAATAGATATTAGGTTTGTAGAAGAGAGCGGTGAAAGTCCTATTCATCATCCTAATACTGCAGTTTTAGATTTGATTGGTGGAGATAAAAGGGTGCAAATTTCAGGTTGTTCCATTGGTGGAGGAACCATAGAGATTCGTAATATTAGACTTCATGGAATAGATATTAAACCAACCGGACCACTATCAATTATACTTTACGTAACCACCAATACAGAAAGGGATAACGGAATATCACTTATTGAGGACTTGAATAGGTTAGCTCCATTTGATAAGAAACAAGTTTTAAAAAATAATGAATATACAATATATGAATTTGATTTGAAACAACAATTACAAGAAGGAATAAGAGGATTTTTTGTTAATAAATATGAAAATATCATCTGTCTATAAGAGGAATTTAAAATGTATGCAAGTATAGAAGAATTAGTTAGCGATGCTACAATTAAAAACTTACCAATATCTGAATTAGTTATTCAAGCTGAGTGTAACGATATGAACGTTTCCAGAAATGATGTATGGAGAAAAATGAAACATAATTTAGACACTATGAGATTAGCAGTTAGTCGGGGTGCCCATGGAATTGGAGTACACTCTAAAACAGGATTAACAGGTGGTGATGCTGTAAAAATAAAAGATTATCGAAAATCTCACAAAACATTATCTGGAGATATGATAATGTCAGCAGTACAATCAGCCATTGCTACAAATGAAGTTAATGCAGCGATGGGAGTTATATGTGCAACTCCAACAGCAGGATCTTCAGGTACTCTTCCAGGAGTGTTATTTACTCTTGAAAAGAGGTTGGGATTAGATGAAGAACAAATGGTGAGATTTTTATTTACTGCTGGTGGATTTGGAATGGTTATTGCTAACAATGCTTGCATTGCAGGTGCCACAGGTGGTTGCCAAGCTGAAGTAGGTAGTGCTTCTGGAATGGGAGCAGCTGCGGCTGTAGAAGTAGCAGGCGGGACTCCTAAACAGAGTGCTAATGCAATGGCGATTGCAATTAGTAATTTATTAGGTTTGGTATGTGATCCTATTGCAGGTTTAGTAGAAGTGCCTTGTATTAATCGTAATGCTATTGGTTCTAGCAATGCTTTGATATCTGCAGACATGGCACTGGCTGGTTGCGAAAGTATGATTCCAGCAGATGAAGTAATTAGTGCGATGGACAAGGTCGGTAAAAATATGCCAGAGTCACTACGAGAAACTGGAATTGGTGGTTTGGCAGGAACTCCAACTGGACAAGAAATTAGAATGCGTATTTTTGGTAAAAATCTATAGGAAAGGACCAAGTCGTATGAGAAGTAATAAAGAGGTCAGAGATGATATAATAGAGAAGCTAACAACAGTGGTTGATCCCGAATTGAATATAGATATTGTTAACTTAGGATTAATTTACAACGTTGACTTAGATGAAGATGGCATTTGTTTGGTAGAAATGACATTGACTACAATGGGTTGCCCACTTACTAACATTTTGGCAGATATGGTTACAAGAGCTTTGAGAGATATTCCAGAGATAAAGAACGTAGATGTTGAATTTGTATGGGAGCCAATGTGGACGACAGACCGTTTAAGTCGATACGCTAAGTTAGCTTTAGGGATACACTAGTAGCAATTCAAAGAGGGGTGATTTTTGTGAACAAAAGTCTAAAAAATGTTTTAATTGCTGGAACTGCATCAGGGATTATTTCTGGTTTAGTTAAATTAGGTTGGGAAAATATTATGCCACCTAGAACTCCAGAACGCGATGAAGTTAATCCTCCACAAACTTTCTTACAACAATTGGGAGTACCGGCAGAGATAACACAATCAACTTATAAATATTCTGGTCATAGAATGCCATGGGCTAGTTTTCTAATTCACTTCGGATTTTCAGTAACTTTTGCAACAACATATGCATTAGCATTGGAAAAGAAAATGAATTGGTTAACTAAGAAACAAGGTATTCCATTTGGTGTAGCTATGTGGATTGCTTTCCACTTGGTAATTATGCCAGCTATGAAGACTATTCCAAGTGCTAAACGTCAACCTTTAGAAGAACACTTATCAGAAGTATTGGGTCACATTTTCTGGATGTATACTAATCATGAAGTGGCTAAAGAAATTTTAGATAGATTAGATAAATGATAGAGATAAGGATTAAGATGAGCTGGTCTTAATCCTTATTTTTTATTTAAAAATTATGAAAGAATTACCTGCTCGTATTTCTTGCTTGAAGATGATAAAATTTGTATAATTAAATCACCATTATTAAGTAAGAGGTGATCGCATGACATTAAGGATTGCATTGGCACAAATTCCTGTTGAACACGGGAAACCTGAAGAAAATTACAAAAAGGTTGCTCAATATTTAAGCAAGGCAGCACAAGCTAAGGCGGATGTAGTTGTCTTACCAGAATTGTGGAATACAGGTTATGACCTAGCAAGGTTAGAAGAAATTGCAGATGTTGAAGGCCAGCGAACTAAGGAATTTATACAAGCTAAAGCACAAGAATATAAGATTGACATTGTTGGTGGATCAGTTGCGATTAAAGAGAATGAACAGTTTTACAATACAACTTATATTGTTGATAAACAAGGCAAGCTCATTAGTGAATATCGTAAAGTACATTTGTTTAGATTGATGGATGAAGATAAATATTTAGCTGCTGGTGAGCAAAAAAATGTCTTTGAATTATCTGGTGTGAAGAGTGCCTCGTTCATCTGTTATGACATCCGATTCCCAGAATGGTTGCGGACAGTTGCTAAGGAGAAGTTGAGTATAATCTATGTCGTGGCGCAATGGCCTCAAACTAGAATTGAACAATGGAAAGCTTTGTTAGTTGCAAGAGCGATTGAAAATCAAGCTTATGTTGTTGCAGTTAATCGAGTGGGCGATAATCCTGACAATAAATTTAATGGTCATTCACTGATAATTAATCCTTTAGGTGAAGTTTTAAGTGATAGTGGCGATCAAGAAACATTGACAGTTTATGATTTAGATACATCTGAAATGGAAAAATTCACTCAACAAATTCATGTATTTGAAGATCGTAGACCAGAATTATACGACTAAGAAAGCGAGGAAAGACGATGGAATTTGAGAAATCCGAAATTCTAAAGAATCTACCAAAGCAATTCTTTGCTAATTTGGTAATCAAAGTTAACAAAAAAATTGCAGAAGGAGTAGATGTTATCAATCTGGGACAAGGTAATCCTGATAAACAAACTCCTGAATATATCGTTAAGAGCACACAAAAATGGGTAGCTAGTCCGCAAAGTCACAAGTACTCATTATTTCGTGGACAACCAGATTTTAAACAAGCTATAGCAGATTTTTATCAAGAAAAGTATCAAACTACATTTGATCCAGAAAAAGAAGTTGCAGTTCTTGGTGGCTCTAAAACGGGCTTAGTCGAACTACCACTGGCTTTGATGAATCCTGGCGATGTATTTTTATTACCAGATCCTGGTTATCCAGATTATTGGTCTGGAGCTACACTTGGACAGGTAACTTTTGAGAAAGTTCCACTTTTGAAGGAGAATAATTTCTTACCAGATTTGAAATCTATTCCTGAAGAACTTGCCAAAAAAGCTAAATTTTTCTATATTAACTATCCTAATAATCCGACAGGTACGACTGCAACCCGAGAATTTTACGAAGAATTAGTTGCTTGGGCAAAGAAATATGAAGTAGGTATCATCAGCGATTTTGCTTATGGTGCAATTGGTTTTGATGGAGAGCAACCACTAAGTTTTATGGAGATTCCGGGAGCTAAGGATGTCGGCATCGAATTTTATACCTTCTCTAAGACTTTTAATATGGCAGGCTGGCGAGTTGCTTTTGCGGTAGGAAATGCTGATATCATTGATGCTTTAAATCTTATCCAAGATCATTTATTTGTAAGTATCTTTCCAGCTCTACAATATACAGGAATTGATGCTTTGAAAGCTCCAGAACGCGATGCCGAGATTAATAAGATTGTAGATCGTTACGAAACTAGAAGAAATGCGTTTATCCAAGCTGCTGAAAAAATCGGATGGAAAGCTTTTGTACCTAAGGGAACTTTCTATGCTTGGATGGAAGTACCAAAGGGATATAGTAGTGAAGAATTTGCAGATCTACTTTTGAATGAAGCTGGAGTAGCAGTAGCTCCTGGGAATGGTTTTGGTGAATATGGAGAAGGTTATGTACGAATTGGTTTGTTAATTGAACCAGAACGTTTGGAAGAAGCAGTCGATAGAATTGCAAAGCTTAATTTGTTTAAATAGTTGGGAATAGTGGCAAGACAGCGATGTTTTTGTCGCTATTTTTTTAACGTACATGGATATGAACCAAATAAGCAGAAAAGAGTGTTAATTAAGAAAATACAGAATTAAATTTAATTAAAATAGTATAATAATGGCAAAAATAGAGAATAGATGGTGGAATGATGGATTATTTAGTTATTAAGGCAATTATTTGGATATTCTTTATACTATCAGCAATTTTGGAAGTTAATTATAAGAAAAAATATGGTGAATTAGATAAACGAGCTAGAAAACAAGCAACATTAGGAATATTTCTAATAGTAACTACAATATTTGATGAAGGCTATGAAAATAAAATACTATATACGATAGTATTAATAGCATTGTTGGTATATATAGTCTTAGTGATGTATAGATTAGTTATGGCTATTAAGGATAGGAAAAAATAATAAGAAAGGTGATAAAGCAAATGAAAGCAATCTATAGAGGTAGAAAAGTAGATGTTTGGCAAGTAAGTAGAGATAATATCCAGCCTGATTGGGTAAAATATGCTTTTGAGCATAATGGATTACGATGGCTGCATGGTAGTGGTAATAAAGTCAGAATTTATTGGCCGGCAGTTACTAGGGCAAAAAAAGGAATAATACGAACTATTTTGAATGGTATTTCAGCTTCTCTTGTTAGTATAAATGGTGGCAGCGCGTCGATGTATGATATTGGCTTTGAGGGAGATGTTATCGATTTTACCAATTCTAAGGTTGTTACAGCCGAAAAGTTTGCTAAGAAGTATCGGGTAGTATCTGAAGAGTAAACAGCATATTATTTGAAGTTAGCCCCAAAAATTAATGTGAGAAATAAAGTTGCAAATTTTGAAAAAAGTTAAATATAAAGATAGGACCAATTAGAAAATTTATGCAAATAATTGATTTTTCTAAATCAAAACGATAATTTTGCATAAATTAAAAAATTGGTCCTATTGCTATATTAGATATTTTATTTTTTATCCCAATTTTTTAAACTCAACCCTGTCCATATAGTGATACCAATATATAGAACTAGAAAAGAGACCAACGCTATAATACGTTCTAGTCGCTTAGGAATAAGTCGGGGAATAGGAAGTTTAAATAGTGGCTGATGATAAAGAGGGACAGCCCCTAACTGTGGTAGAACAGAATTTTTATTTTCTTTATTAGTAGTTTGTTTCTGAACTTTTTTAACAGGTTTAGATGACTGTGAAGTAGTATTAACTAATTCAGGAGTAGTTTTTTCCTTTTTAAGTTGGTTTATGTTTGTTGGTATAGGCTTAATAGTTGGCTTAACATTTTGATTATTTGTAATAACAGTATTTGAAGTATTTGCACTTACAGTTTTCTTTATGGTATAGGAATCTGCCAATTTGTTAGCATCTGCAGAAAATAAAAAGTCGTAAAATTCTTGTCCTGTTTTTTCGCCACCAACCCAAGCACTAACTAACTTACCATTCTTTAAACGCATAGTTGTAGGTGTTCCAGGAATTCCAATTTCTTTAAACGTAAAGTCATGAGCATTAGGTTCAGCATCAATATCATAGTAGTAAAGCTGATTATTTATTAGTTGATTAAAATCACGTAGGTGTGGTGAAGCTTGCCGGCAAAAATAACAAGTAGGACGTCCAATGTAAAGAACTTGGTCTAAGTTATTGGTATTTTCAGTAACCATGTTCTTAACAGTATTCGTATCTACTTTGTTAAAGTTGGCTACATTTTGATTATATTCATCTACTGTAACATCATGAGAGTAAAATTTTTCTTCAATTGCAGCATCTTCATCATTAGAATCAACAGGTGTACTTTGACTTTGAGATGTAACTGTTGTTTCGGATGTTGTAGTAGGTGTAACTTCATCCGCCGATATACTATTCGTGGTGATTCCCCAAGTTAGTAAAAAAGAATATATTAGCAAAGTAAATTTAATGTATCTCATTTTTTCGATCCCCCCTAATCGTATATATGTAATTATTGCAAATAATGTCTACATAGTGCGATAAAATGCTGAAATGGTAGTAATAACTACTTATTTGGACTATTTACCAAATAGGTGAGAAATAGTGCTAGTTAAGAAGTTTAGCATTGGATATATAGGCGATTACTTGGATTTCACTAATCGCAAAATTATACCAGAAAGAAAATTTAAAAAGAAGTACAAAATTGTTGATACATATGTTAATAAATAAGCCTATCAGGTGTAATTTGATACCTGATAGGCTTATTGTTATCTTCCTGAAATCAAGAAAAATTTAATGATAGAAATAAAAATAAATAATAACTGTAACACAAAATCAATTCTATTTAATGGATGCTTGTCATCAGTAGATTCAAAATAGTGAAAATGTAGCATGGTTGTAACCAAAGAAGAAAAGGCTAGTATACCAAGATGAATTAGATTTCCATCAACTAATGTCCAGATCAATAGGAGTAAAGTAATTAGTGAAACAGAAATTTTGCTGAAATTAATATTATTAGAAAAACTATTCATACTTTTTACCTCAATTCATTATAAAAGTATTTTTATTATTACATAGAAAGTAATAAATTGAGGAGATTTTTCCAATTTGGTAATAAGTGGTGCCTATCTGGTTGAAAAAAGAGAATAAGAATAAAATTTAGCAAAATTAGAAGAAATAGTCAAAAAGAGCAGATGAAGTGAATAATTATAAGTGTAAATTATAGCTATAATAAATTTTTAAAATTATGAGGTGTTGAAGTTATGAATAATAATTTTATACAAGTTGATAAGAAAGAATTGGCACATATAATTGGTGGAAGAAATTCTTATGATTATATAGATAGCGGACAGTTTGGTTATGATATAGGATGTACAATCGCTAATACCAAATTTTTCAAAAGATTAAGACATTCAAATCAAAATATTTGTAGTTAAACAGAAATGTAACCAACTAGGTATAAAACATTTTATGCTAAATTGATATTTGAATACGGAATGATAATACAATAAAAGTGTAAGCATATGTTTCACAAGTGTTTTAGAGAGGATGTGTTCTATGTGCTGAAAAAATTATGGAATATCTGGTTAGATGGCGGATTAATTAGAGGAAGGAAGAGATATGTAATCATTCCAATTATTTTTGCAATATTTCTTCCCCTATCGATGTGGCTATCCGACAATGAAGGAATGTCTTATTTAGACTATATTTAAATGCCTAAATGGATAATATTTGCTGTTTTTTGTCTAGTAGGTGGCAGTACACTACTTTACTTGTTAGATACCGCGATGAAAGTAAATAAATATATGAGATGAAGAAGACAGATAGAATATTTATGTATTGCATAGGTATAGGTTAGATACTTATAGGGTTAATCAATGTGCTTCTAGGGAGTGGCATAATATATTCGATTTTTCTAATGTCTGTAGGGATAGTACTTATAGTTACAAGTAAGCCACGTAGATGATGAATATTTATAGTTACAATAGAATTTATATTAGATAACCAACTGGGCATAAAATAAGGTATTTTACGAAAAATTCATATTCAAGTATTAAATGGTACTACAATAAAAGCGTAAGATATGTTTCATAGATATTTTAGAAAGGGTGTGTTTTTACATGCTAAAAAAACTATGGGAGACTTGGTTGGATGGTGGATTTATTAGAGGAAAGAAGAGATATGTTATTGCTCCAGTTATTTGGGCACTGTTGATTCCACTAGGAATATGGCTGTTTGGTAATGAGGAAATGTCTTATTTAGATTATATTCAAACGCCTAAAATGATAATAGTTACTATTTTTTGTCTAGTAGGTGGTAGTACACTACTTTACTTATTAGATACTGCGATGAAAGTAAATAAACATATGAAAGGATGATTATCATGATGAAGGAATTTACAGTATTGACAGAATGTGAGTTAGCAAAGGTTGATGGTGGGAAACGTGGTCCTAACTGTGTAGGTAACTTCTTAGGTGGTCTATTTGCTGGAGCAGCTGCAGGAGTTCCACTTGGACCAGCTGGTATTGTAGGTGGAGCAAACTTAGGAATGGTAGGCGGAGCACTTACTTGTTTATAATATAGGAGTGATTTAAAATGAAAAATCTAGATAAAAGATTCACAATTATGACTGAAGATAACTTAGCATCAGTAAATGGTGGTAAAAATGGTTATGGTGGTAGTGGAAATCGCTGGGTTCACTGTGGAGCTGGCATCGTAGGTGGAGCTTTAATTGGAGCTATCGGTGGACCCTGGTCAGCCGTAGCGGGTGGAATTTCTGGTGGTTTTACAAGTTGCCGTTAAGATAAGTCTAATGAATTAGAAAATAAGAAATAAATCTATTTTTCTTCAAGTAGTGTCAAGTGTAAGTTATAGTATATAGCTAAATTTGACACTACTTTTATTATTTTTAATATAATATATTTTGAGATTAGGAAGTGAGTATATGGTATTTTGGGTTACTGTAATAGTTGCATATAGTATCTTTATAAGTATTTATACTAGTCTAAAAGAAGATGGGCATTATAAGTTATTTGATGAGAAAGTCATAGAAAAGAATAAGAAAATAAGTTATGTGAGAGCGTGGTTGTTAAATTTTATGTGGTGGCTATAGTTTTAAGAATTTCATCCAAATAAGCATTAAAATGAACCGAATATGATAAAAAACGAATAAAGTAGATTAAAAAATGTTAAACTATATTTGTAATAAAGATAACAAAGGAGAGATTTTTTATGAAGTTTGAAGTGTTAACAGAAAAGAAGTTACAGAAAATAGCTGGGGGAGCAACCAAAAAGGGTGGCTTTAAAAGATGGCAATGTATATTCACATTTTTTGGTGTTTGTAAATAATGGTTAATTTAAATTCAACATCTGGTTATATAGTAGCTACACTAATTTTATTTATAAATACTTTTTGTAGATATAGTTTTTTTTATCTTTTGACCCCTACTAGGAAAAGTAAGAAGTATAATTTATTATTTATACTTCTTACTTTTCCTGTAATTCTTTTAATTAATGGTGTTGGAGATATTATTGGTTTTTTTGCACCATTTATTGAAATTTTTATTTTTTATATTGTATACAGACAACTAACTTTGGATTACAGATTATGTGGAAGGTTGTTAATGCTAGATTTATTTTCCTACATAACATTCGGTGCTTCAGCATTATTTTTTACATTATTTACAAATTATTACACAATGGTCAGTGTGATAATATTAGATGTGTCATTAAACATTTTTGAATATATAATTTTAACAAAGACGACTATAATAGAGAAACTAGATGATGAGTATGGATTATTGTATTTTTATTTAATTTTATACATATGGATTAGTTCAATGGTTATTTACTATCTAACAACATATGTATTTAATATAGATGCAGTATCGTATATTATAGCTATGGTAGTTGTTGTTAGCCAATTGTTCTTTTCATTATTTGTATATTCCATTAATAAGAAAATACGGCAGGATAAATTAAGTTTACAACAAATTAATGATCTAAAAATTTATACACAACAGTTAGAAAGTAGCCAGCGAGGTTTACGTAAATTTAAGCACGATTATCAAAATATGCTATTAAGCTTGAAACTCAGTGCAAAAAAAAGTCATGATAAAGAGTTAATAGATAAACTAGCTGAATATTCAAGTAAGACTTTAGAAGATAAAGTATTATGGCAGTTTAATGATGTTGACAATGTTAAAGATGAATTATTAAAGAGTCTATTTATCAGTAAGTTGAATAGAATCTTTCAAAACAATATTCAATATTCTTTTGAATGTCGAATTGTGATAGAAAACTTGTCGAATAAGTATAACTCGTTTGACATTGTTAGAATATTAGGAATTGTGTACGATAATGCAATTGAAGAAAGTCTTGAGTTTGGTGATGAAGCTAAGATAGATACTATGATTTATCAAGAAAATGGTGAACTTGAAATTGAGATTAGAAATCGTTATCGAGATACCGATCTAACAATTCAAGATATAAAAAAATCAGGTTTTACAACTAAGAAGAATCATGACGGATTAGGATTAGCTAATATAGAAGAATTAAGTCAATCTTATAATGATATTTTTATTAATTATCAAATTAAAGATGGTTGGTTTACTTTCCTTATGGTTATGAGCATTTAAGGGGTAGTTTAATTTGGAAGAATATGGAATTATTATTTGTGACGATGAGAAGGATCAAGTTAGAAGGATACATGATCTAGTTAAATATGCTATTTGGTCTTTAGAAGATTCTGCTGACAGTAAAGGTAAAAAATTTAAAATAACTTTGGAAGCTAATAGTTATATTGAAGTAGCCGATTATTTGGAAGATAACAAAGTAGATAGTGGAGTTTATTTTTTAGATATCGAGCTTAGTAGGGATAGAGCAGATAAAGATGGCATAGATTTAGCTGAATTTATTAGACAAAGAGATCCAAATGCACAGATAATTTTTATTACTGCTTATGAAAATCTAGCAGCAATGACCTATCGACGTCGCACAGGAGCATTGAATTTTATTACTAAAAACGATAGTGATGAAGTGATTCAAAAGAGACTAAATGAAACTTTATCATTAGCTGCAAGGAGAATTAGGGAATCTCATGCCATAAAGAAAATGACATTTAGTTATAAAATGGGCAGAAGAATTATTAACGAAAATATCAATGATATTCTATATATTATTACCACTCCTAAGTCACATAGATTAAAAATAGTTACAGTTAATGGTATGGGTGAGTTTACAGGCGATATTAAGAAGTTAGAGGCAGAAAATGATTTTCTAGAAAAAATATCACAATCTTGTTTAGCTAATCCAAGTAATATTGTTGAAATTAACCTGTCAACAAGGGTTATTTCTTTTAAAGATGGATATAAAGAGACTTTTCCTAGAAGAAGTAAGGCTAAAATGAAAAGTTTGATTGAAAGGTATAATTTGAAAACAGTTTAATTTCTGTGTGTTTATTGATATAGGTGGTGAAAATGACATGGTAGAAACAGGTATTATTATATTGCTAATTGTAGGGTTTATGGCAATTTCAAGGTTGAAAGTAAATTTTACAAGAAATAGTAAGTATGCAGGTTTTCTATTGTTAATATTACTGAATTTAAATGGGCTTATGCGAACTCCTATGTTAACAATGAGAAGTTTAATCTTATTGGGAACATTGATGATTTTTGTAGTTATGTTGATTAAAGAAATTAGACAAAGTAGAAAATATAGTTAATAAAGAGGGTTGGAACTTAGAGTATTCCAGCCTTCTTTTTTAACCAAATATGTATTAAAAATCGCCAAATTTGATAACTAATACATAAGATAAGAGAGAAATGATATTTTTGGTATAAAAATAATAATAGAAAATAAGGGGGATTTTTCTTGTTAAGAAAGTATCGAAAAGATTACGTTTCACAAGTAGACGAATCTGATTGTGGCGTGGCTTCGTTGGCTATGATTTTGAAACACTATGGATCAGCACTATCATTAGCGTATTTAAGGAACATTGCTAAGACAACAATGGAGGGGACTACAGCTTTAGGTCTTGTTAAGACAGCACAGGCTTTAGGAATGGAAACACAAGCCGTAAAAGCTGATATGTCTCTTTTTGGAATGAAAGACATTACATATCCATTTATTGTACATGTGGTTAAAGAAGAGACGTTATTACATTATTATGTAGTATTGAAAGCAACGCCTAGATATATTTTAATTGCTGATCCAGCTCCAGATGTAGGGATAACTAAAATGTCGTATGAACGTTTTGAAAAAGAATGGACAGGGATTACTTTATTCATCGTTCCAGGAATTGAATACAAGCCGACAAAAGAGACTAGACAATCATTAATATCACTATTTAGTAAATTATTTAAGCAAAAGCAACTAATAGTTAATATTGTATTGGCAGCTTTGTTAATTACAATTATTAGTATATTGGGATCATATTTTTTACAGGGAATAATTGATACATATATTCCTAATGGTATGCATAGTACACTGGCAATTATTGCTTTGGGATTACTAGTAATATATGTGTTCAATTCAATTTTTACATATGCAAGGGATTTTTTATTAGCAATTTTAGGACAACGACTTTCGATTGAAATTATTTTAAGTTATATTAGACATATTTTTGAGTTGCCTATGGAATTTTTTGCGACCAGAAAAACTGGGGAAATAGTTTCTCGTTTCAATGATGCTAGTAAAATTATAGATGCTTTAGCAAGTACTGTGGTATCTATTTTTTTAGATGTAAGTATTGTAGTTATTATGGGAATAATCTTGGCTATTCAAAATCTTAAATTACTAGGAATAACTCTTATCACACTTCCAATTTACACGATTATTATTCTTACATTTACAAAGGCATTTGAAAGATTGAATAATAAACAAATGGAAAGTAATGCGATACTTAGTTCATCTATTATTGAAGATATTCAAGGAATAGAAACAATAAAAGCCTTAAACAGCGAACAAATGCGTTACCGCAAAATTGATAGTCAATTTGTGGACTATTTGCGTAAATCGTTAGCATATATAAAAACAGACTCGTTGCAACAAGCATTAAAGTTATTTATTCAACAAACATTAAATGTTATAGTCCTATGGTTAGGGGCAAATCTGGTAATTAGTAATCAACTCTCTATAGGACAATTAATGACTTTTAACGCACTATTAAGTTATTTTGTGAATCCATTACAAAATATCATAAATTTACAGCCAAAATTGCAGAGTGCAAGGGTAGCTCACAATCGTTTGAATGAGGTTTACTTGGTTGAAAGTGAATTTAAAGATAGAAAGGCTGTTCATGATGTTACTCAACTTCAAGGAGACATTATATTTAAAGATGTTGATTATCACTATGGTTATGGTGAAAATGTTTTGGATAAGGTTAATTTGACTTTAAAACAGGGAGAAAAACTAACTATAGTAGGTATGAGTGGCTCTGGCAAATCAACGTTAGTTAAACTATTGGTGAATTTTTTTGCTCCAGTTTCAGGGAGTATAAAACTAAATAATCATGATATTAATAATATTGATAAGCATGCACTGCGTTCCTATATTAATTATATACCACAGAATCCATATATTTTTACCGGGACAATAGAAGATAATCTTAGACTAGGTAATCGATCTAATGTGACTGATGAGGATATTCTTATGGCTTGTAAAATAGCAATGATTGATATAGATATAGCGAAGATGCCACTACAATTAAAAACTGAATTAGATGAAAATGCTAATATTTTATCAGGTGGACAAAAACAAAGAATTACAATTGCTAGAGCCTTATTATCTCCAGCACAAGTATTGATTTTTGATGAATCTACAAGTGGGTTAGATGCTATTACGGAGAAAAAACTAATTGATAATTTAATGAAATTAAAGTCAAAAACTATAATTTTTATTGCACATAGATTATCTATAGCTAAGCGAACAAATAATATTCTAGTATTAGATAGCGGAAAAATTGTAGAAAAGGGTAGACATGATGAATTATTAGCTAAAAAAGGATACTACTACAATTTAGTTAATAGTTAGGGGGGAGTATTGTATTATGGAAGATAAATTTTTAGAAAGCAGCGAATTTTATTCAGCTAGATTTAGAAACTTTTCAACTATGATTATTATTCCTTTTACAATTTTATTGTTGGTGGTAGTAATTTTTAGCTTTTTTGGAAAAAAGGAGATAACTATCCAAGGTGCAGGAACACTTGAGGCATTGGGAAATAATCCTGTTATTCAATCAACTGTAAATAGTCCTATTGAAAAAAATTATTTAAAAGAAGGAAAGTATGTAAAAAAAGGAGATACATTACTTATTTATAATAATGTGAGTATACAAGATAAGGGGAAACTGTATAATTCACAAAAAGAAATCTTAGATAGACAGTTGGCAGCTTTGAACTTACTTAAACAAGGTGTTCAAGACAATCATGATTCTTTTGGAGAAGATGATGAATTTGGTTATCGTAATGATTTAAAGAGTTACCTACAGCAAAGGAATACGTATTTAACAGAAAATACAATGATCCAGGATAAATCTAAAAACGACAAAGCCAAACAAAGTTCGATTAATAATGAGTTGAAGAAACAAAGTGGGTCTGCTACAAGTATAGCTGATTTTGATTCGTCTAAATACGATATTGAGATAAACAATCAAAAAATAAGTGATTTACAGTCAAGTAAGTTAAGTTCTATTGATCAAGAAATTATAAAAATCAAGCAAAATATTTCAGAATTGAACGCTAATATTAATGAAAATAATAATACTAATAGAGAGTATAAGGTAAAGGCTGTTAGAGACGGAATTTTACATATTAACGATGAGTATAGTGAAAGTCATTATATAAGTGCAGGGGCTAATTTAGCTCAGATACTACCAGTTTTGAAAAATCAAAAAACTTTAAAAGTAAAGGCATATGTAAGTACAGCAGATATTTCCTCCATAAAAGTAGGGCAAAAAGTAAGATTCAAAGTAACTAGAAACGTATCTAAACCTATTATTTTGACTGGAAAAATATATAAGATATCGATTTCTCCAGTAGAGATAGGAAAAGAAAATTATTATCAAATTGAAGCTAAAACAGATATTGAAAATACTAATAAGGATTTATTGAAGTATGGTATGCAAGGACGAATGGTTGTAATTACAGGAAAAACAACATTTTTTGAATATTATAAGAATAAGTTATTTAATATTAAACAATAAAAATTTTTTAAATATTCCTTACTATTAAACTACTGGTAGATTTTTATTTCGTAAAGATTAGGGTAGGATTATTGTAGATTAACAAGTAAAGATGAGTGACATGGAAGAAAAATTTTTGAATTATGATATACCCAATTTTGTAAAAGAATCACCTAATTACCTAAAACTATTTGAAAAAGAACGTATCATCCTAAAGAATAATCATGATAAATGGGGGATCTACTTTAGTGAGGAATTGGGGCATCCATTGGAATATAAGGAAAATTCAGGAAAAGTAGATTATATATATGATTTTTTCTTGGAAGCCTACTCTCAAGCTGATAATGACGGAGAAGTTTGGTTTTAAGATGAAATAGCACATGAAGTATCTGGTGAACCTGAAGATGAAGATCTTAATGAAAAAAGAGAATTTGGGAGTTTGAGCGATGATTTCTTTTGGGCAAAGCATCAACTAATTTTCAGACACCATGGTGATTATAATGTTAAGAATCTAGAAAATGAGTATCAAGAATGGAAAAATTTGGATAAAAAGGTTAAAGAAGACAGTTTTACGCATGAAAATTTTCTATTAATTTATGAATGGCTTAGGACACATCCTAATTTCTGGAAGGAAAATGTTCATGGGGATAGGGTCTTCTGGGAGACAGCACACATGAATTTAAACTTTATGGATATTTATCCAACTTCTAGTGAAACAAGTGGAAAAATAGAATGGTGGGCTGAAGGTGGATATCATGTTTTAGATGATACTGATGTCCCATATGCAACAACTTATTATCATGATATTGCTTTGGACTGTGGTGGTAATACATATGAGCAAGCAGTACTGAATTTTGCGAAAAACGTTTGGTTACAAACACATGGAATGTTGAAGGATAAAGAAGCAAGACGTGATGCAATCTTTGAAAGATGGGCTAAGGATTCTGGATGTGAATCTGACTGAATACTTAAAATAAAATTTAATAGCTTACGCCAAGTAAAAATCGCCAAGGATTAGTGCAAATCTTTGGCGATTTTTTAAATTTTTCCGGTTTCTACTTGAAAGTTAATCATGGTGCAAAAGGCATTCCTAATGCTAAAAAAATACCAACGAAAATTAAAAATAGTATAGGACTTAATCCTAATATAAAAGAAAATATATACCAAAGAGAACGAGAGTGTTTATTATAAATTACAGAAAAAACACATACAAAAATAGATAAAACTAATATAAGAATAGTTCCTATACTGGAATCCGTTAAAAATAGACGAGTATTCGGAATCCAAGTTAGTAGTGCAACAACAATAGATAAAATAAATATTAAATATTTTTTCATTTTAATTATCTCCTTATGATAAGAAAGGGCAAAAACTACTTTTCTTTTGGAGTTTCATAAACAAAATTATTAAAGTCAATATTGAGCAAGTTTTGACGATAATATACTAATGACTTAATAGATAGATGAAGATGATCTAGAAGTTCAATTTCGGATTTATCTTTATTAGTAAGGAGATAATTGTAAATGTAACTCTGTCTTAATTTTGAAGGAGCTAGTGTCATATTCAAAATTTCTTCATCAGGTCTAACTCTCATTAATAATGAATTTAACGAATTCAATGGTTTTTCAGGATCGTTTTTTAGTGAGAATACGAAATAATTATCAGGTTTTACTTCAATATTATTTAGCAAAATTTCAGTATTTTCTGTATTAAAGTTTTGAAGCTGCCCAAAAGTAATATTAAGTAATCCCTTTGGTTCGATATTTTGAGAGATTAGAAAAAGCTCTAATTTGGCATCATCAGAAAGTTCTGCAATTTTGAAAATTTCAGGTAGATATTGTTGCCAACCAAGTGTAATATTAGTGTATTTATTGACTTTGTAAGTTTTTAAATCGATTAAAGGATATTCATCAATCAAATGATTACTATAGAGAAAAGTAAAATACTTTTTCAAGTGAAAATAATATTTATTAGCAGTATTAGCAACAATATGATGTTGTTCTTGAATGTTTACAAGATAGTTAGTGATATCTTGAGGTCGGACAAGACGAATATCATTACCATGTTCTGACTGACTATAAAAATAGTTATAGAAACTATTGACGGTATAATCGTACAACATTACGGTACTTTCACGATAATGTTTAATATCTTTAGCCCAAGATAGAAATTTTTCACGATAAGGGTACTCCATATATAACACCTCACTAAAAATTACGTTGCAACTATAACTATTCAAATTATATCATATACAAAAACTTTCTAAAAAGAATCACTGAAAATAATTTTTTATAAAGTATTATTAAGGATTAATGATCCCAAGATATATATAAATAAGTTTTAATATTTTAAAATAAGTATTTGTAATTAAATAATTAAAAAATATTGACAAAAACATTTTATGGGCGTAATGTAAAAGCATATTGATGACCATAATATAGGGGTTGATAGCGATGAATTTTGATGATAATGAAGAATTAGTAAATAAGCAAGTTGACATGAATGCTTATTCGCATAACTTATTAAAAGAAAAATATCCTACGAAACAAGATGTGATTACTGAAATTATGAACTTGGAAGCAATTTTGCATCTTCCAAAGGGAACTGAACACTTTGTAAGTGATTTGCATGGGGAGTATACAGCATTTGATCACGTTTTAAGAAATGGTTCTGGGAGTATTAAACAGAAAATTCAAGATTACTTTTCAGATAGAATGACAGAACAAACGATGCAAGATTTTGCTTTGCTAATCTACTATCCTGAAGATGAATTGGCTTTAGTAAAGAAAAAATTACGTACAGAAAATGAGCTACAACAATGGTACTTAGATAACATTTCCCACTTATTAGAATTTTTAGAATTATCAGGAAGCAAGTATACGCGCTCAAAGGTTCGTAAAGCACTAAATCCTAATTTTGTATACATAACAGAAGAATTATTATATAACGATCCACAAGAATTTAATAAGAGAAGTTATATTAATCAACTTTTGAAGAATATTTTGAAATTAGATCAAGCAGATAAATTTATTATTGCTACCTGTTACACAATTCAAAGATTAGTAGTAGATCACTTACATGTTCTAGGCGATGTTTACGATAGGGGAGAAGAACCAGACAAAATTATGGATAGATTGATGAATTATCATTCTGTCGATATGCAATGGGGAAATCATGATTTACTATGGCTAGGTGCAATGGTAGGCTCAAAACTATGTATGTTGAATTTATTGAGAATTTGTGCAAGATATAATAATTTAAATATTATAGAAGATGCATATGGCATTAATCTACGTCACCTATCAAGATTTGCTGAAGAACAATATGAAGATAATCCTCAGTTTAGACCTAAGTTGACCAATGGTGATGGATATAGATTTAACGGTGAAAAGTTACAAATTACACAGATTCACCAAGCTGTTGCGATGATGCAATTTAAACTTGAAGGGCAAGTTATAGCTAGAAGGCCAGAATTAAAAATGGATGATCGAGATTTACTTAATAAAATAGATTACAAGAAAAATGTAATTAATTTAAATGGTAAAGAATACTCATTACAAAATACTTGTTTCAATACAGTAGACCCAAAGAACCCTAATGAATTAACAGATGAAGAAAATGCGATTGTAGATGAATTATTAATTTCTATTCAACATTCTACAAAATTAAAACGTCATCTAGATTTCATGATGAATAAAGGTAGCATGTATCGTACATATAATGGCAATCTTCTATTCCACGGATGTATTCCGGCAGATGAAGAAGGAAATTTTTGTAGCTTGAAGATTGGTAGTAAAGAATATTCAGGTAAAAAGTTATTTGATTTTTCTGAAAAGATGATTCGAAAAGCTTACTCTAAGCCAAATGTAAAAGATGATTTTGCCACTGATTTTATGTGGTATTTATGGCAAGGAGCTCTTTCCCCACTGTTTGGTAAGAAATCTATGACTACTTTTGAACGTTATTTTATTGCAGATAAAGCTTGTCATGAAGAAGTAAAGAATCCATATTATAAATTAAGGGAAAATAAGGATTTCTGCATCAAAATTTTACAAGAATTTGGATTTGCTGGCGATGATACTAATCATATTATTAATGGTCATACTCCAGTTAAAAGAGGCCATAATGCAATCTGCGCAGAGGGTTATATGTTGGTAATTGATGGAGGATACTCCAAAGCCTATCAGCCAACAACAGGGATCGCTGGATATACATTATTGTATAATTCATATGGCTTGCAACTAGTTTCGCATCAACCATTTACTTCAAAACAAGATGCTATTAGAAGTGGGAAAGATATCGTTTCAACGGTTCGAGTGGTAAAGCATGAATTACAACGAAAATCAGTTGCGGATACTGATATTGGTGAAAATATTAAAGAAAAAATTAGAGTTTTGTATAATTTATTGAGAAATTATGATTAGAATAAAACATCATCTCAGAGCTAATTTGAGATGATGTTTTTTTGAACTTAATCAGCAAAAGATTAATCTTTCTTTCGTTTCTTTAAACCAAGTCCAGTTGCTAAAGAAAGCATCAAGAGACCAATGGTAGTTAAACCATTATACTCTTCACCAGTTTGTGGAAGTTCCTTGGATGTTGTAGTTTGTTGTAAAGGAACAACTTGATTTGGTGTCTACGATTTAGCAGTTACTGAAGTTGGGTTAACTTGTTTTGTTACTATATTTGTTGGTTCAGTAGGACTAGGTTTATTAGAATCAACCGGTTCTGCTGGTTTAGGAGCTGGTTGAACTTCAACTGGATTTTTAGTGTAAGTAACAGTAACGTTAGTGTCCTTAGAATCAGGAGTAACAGTTAAAGCCTCCACGCTCTCAATATCAGGTGTATAACCCTTCAATGAAGGAAAAACAACGGATTCAAAAGAACTATGGTGAATAATGTAACTTGACGTCTTTGCGACAAATTACGATAATTTCATTCAATTTCTATACATTCCTACCCCTTTAGAATATAGTAAAATAAATATTTTTTTAAATATTTTTTCGAGGAGATAAAACTAAATAATAGAGAAGATAATTTCTTGAAATAGTTGTTATAAGTAGCATTGACACACTTGAGAATCTGATGTTGTTGTTTTTAAACTAAATGGAATTAATGGCAATTAATGAGATTTGTAAAAAACAGTTTTATTTTAACTATAATTATGAACTTATCGTTCAATTAACATTAAGTTATTTTTGTTGATAAAATTCTCGGAATATATTGTAAAAGTGTACCATATGAGATATGATTAAATTATAATAGAAAACGTTTACAAAAAATATTTTTTAAGTTTTTTGTTATGCTTTATTTTGTATTTTTGATCGATTGATATAAGTGACTTATTTAACAAAATCTGAGAAAAAATAAAATTAAATTTAAAAATAGTATTGATTTATTGTGTATATGATGTTATTTTATAAGTGTAATATTTGTGAATTAATTCACGATTACATAATTATATTTGTATCGTTTATTAATGGTTAAATATTAACTTATAGTTTATTTAGCTATAGTAGGAGGCTAAAGTAATGGTTAACAAGACAAACAACAAAGAAGAAGATGCTCGTGTATACACTGATGGTTTAGTAGAAAAAGCATTAAAAGCTGAACAAGAATATTCTACTTTCTCACAAGAACAAGTAGATAAGATTGTTGCAGCAGCTGCTTTGGCTGGCTCAGAGGCTGCTTTGATTTTAGCTCATGAAGCAGTAGATGAAACTGGACGTGGGGTTGTAGAAGATAAGGATACAAAGAACCGTTTCGCAACTGAAAATGTCTATAATGCTATTAAGAATGATAAAACAGTTGGTGTAATTGAAGAAGATAAGATTAAAGGCGAAGTAAAAATTGCAGCTCCACTTGGTGTTTTAGCAGGTATTGTACCTACAACAAACCCAACATCAACAGCAATGTTTAAGTCATTATTAGCATTGAAGACTAGAAACGCAATTGTATTCGCTTTCCACCCACAAGCTCAAAAGAGTTCAGCACATGCTGCAAAGATCGTTTATGATGCAGCTGTAAAAGCTGGTGCTCCAAAGAACATTATTCAATGGATTGAAGAACCAAGTCTAGAAAAGACAACAGCTCTTATTCAAAATCCAAAGATTGCTTCTATTTTGGCTACTGGTGGTCCAGGAATGGTTAATGCAGCTTTGAAGTCTGGTAATCCATCAATGGGTGTAGGTGCTGGTAATGGTGCTATCTACGTTGATCATACAGCACACCTTGACAGAGCTGTTGAAGATTTACTTCTATCTAAGAGATTTGATAACGGTATGATTTGTGCTACTGAAAACTCTGCAGTTGTTGAAGCTCCTATCTATGATGAATGGCTAAAGAAGATGGAAGAAAAAGGAGCATACGTTGTTCCTAAGAAAGACTATAAGAAGATTGAAGATTTCGTATTCAATGATAGACATGGTGTAAATGGTCCAGTTGCTGGTAAGCCAGCTCGCTGGATTGCTGAACAAGCTGGTGTAGAACTTCCAGAAGGTAAAGATGTAATGTTATTTGAACTTTCTGCTAAGAACATCGGTGAAAAGCTATCATCTGAAAAACTTTCTCCATTATTGTCAGTATATAAAGCAAAAGATCGTGAAGATGGTATTAAGACCGTTGCTGCATTATTAGATTATCAAGGTGCAGGCCATAATGCTGCTATCCAAATTGGTTCTCAATCCGATCCATTTGTAAAAGAATTTGGTGATAGAACTAAAGCAGCTCGTATCTTGGTAAATCAACCTGATTCCATTGGTGGTATTGGTGATATTTACACAGATGGCTTACGTGCAAGTTTGACACTTGGAACAGGATCATGGGGGAAGAATTCATTGTCACATAATTTATCAACATCAGACCTATTAAATGTTAAGACAGTTGCTAAGAGACGTAACAGACCTCAATGGGTTCGTTTACCAGAAAAGATCTACTACGAAAAGAATGCTATCAGCTATCTACAAGATGAAACTGAGGATATCAACCGTGCATTCATCGTAGCTGACCCAGGAATGGTTAAGTTTGGATTTGTAGACAAAGTTTACGATCAATTAGCAGCAAGAGAAAATGAAGTTAAGACAGCTCTTTATGGAACTGTAAGACCTGACCCAATGTTAGGACAAACAATTGAAATTGCTCAACAAATGGCACAATTCGAACCAGATACAGTTATTGCTATCGGTGGTGGTTCCGCATTGGATGCTACAAAGATTGCTCGTTACATCTATGAATACTCCTTAGATCAAGAACCAGGATTCTTAGATAGCTACGAAAAAGTTAGTGAAGTATTTAAAGAATTACAACAAAAATTCGTTGATATCCGTAAGAGAATTGTTAAGTTCCATCACGCTAAGAAGACAAGAATGTTTGCAATTCCAACAACATCTGGTACAGGTTCTGAAGTAACACCATATGCTGTTATTACAGATGACAATACACATGTTAAGTACCCATTAACAGACTACGAATTGACACCACAAGTATCAATCGTAGACCCAGAATTTGTTATGACTGTTCCTAAGAGAACTGTAGCATTATCTGGATTGGATAGTTTATCACATGCTCTTGAATCATATGTATCAGTTATGGCATCTGACTTCACACGTCCATGGTCAATGCAAGCTATCAAGTTAGTATTTGAAAACTTGGAAGCTTCATACAACTACGATCCAAAACATCCTACATTGGAAGGGGAAAAGGCTCGTGAAAACATGCACTATGCTGCAACATTAGCTGGTATGGCATTTGCTAATGCATTCTTAGGTATCAACCACTCAATCGCTCACAAGACTGGTGGGGAATTTGGATTACCACATGGTTTGGCAATTTCCATTGCTATGCAACACGTAATTAAATTTAACGGTGCTTCTGGTCGTGTAAAACGTACACCATTCCCACGTTATGAAGTATATCGTGCTCAAAAAGACTATGCAGATATTGCTCGTGCATTAGGCTTGAAAGGCAACTCAGATGCTGAATTAGTAGATGCATTATGCAACAAGATTAACGATTTAATGAAGAAATTAGACGTTGAACCTAAGTTATCTGCAAATGGTGTAACTAAAGAACAATTTGAAAAAGCTCTTGATAAGATGGTTGATCGTGTTTACGATGATCAATGCACAACTGCAAATCCTCGTCAACCATACTTGGAAGAAATTCGTCAATTGTTGATCGATCAATTCTAATTATCTAGTAAATTGCAATTACCATTAATATCAATTGGGATATCTTATAACTATATGGTTGTAAGATATCCTTTTTGTTTTAAATAATTGAGGTGAGAAATTATGAATCGAATTACAGAAATGTTAGGAATTAAATATCCAATTATTCAAGGAGCGATGCAAGATGTAGCCAAAGCCGGATTGGTGGCAGCTGTTTCTAATGCTGGCGGGCTAGGTGTGTTAGCTTCAGGTCAAGATACACCTGAACAGGTACGCGAAGAAATTCGAAAGGTAAAAGAATTAACTGATAAGCCATTTGCTGTTAACTTGATGTTTTTAAATAAGAAAGTTCCAGAAATCGTTGATGTTGTCATTGAAGAAGGAGTAAAAATTGTAACAACTGGTGCTGGTACACCTAAATTGTACATGCCTAAACTAAAGGAAGCAGGAATAAAAGTAATGCCTGTAATTCCAAACGTAAAAATTGCTAAAAAAATGGAAAATCTAGGTGTAGATGCTGTTATTGCTGAAGGTATGGAAAGTGGAGGCCATATTGGAACTATGACATCGCAAACTCTTTGGCCTCAAGTTGTTGATGCCGTAAATATTCCTGTTATTGCAGCCGGAGGAATTGCTGATAATCGTGGAGTGAAAGCAGCGATGGCGATGGGAGCTGAAGGTGTACAATGTGGTACAATTTTCTCAATTTCTAAGGAAAGTCCCGTTGGTGACAATTGGAAGAAAGTGATTATTGAATCAAAGGACACTTCTATTGGTGTAATTGGTACAAAAATGGGAGTAGCTAGCCGAACAGTTGTAAATAAGAAAGCTAAAGAGCTATATGAGTTAGAAGACGAAATGACTGATAAGTTAAAATTCAATCAATTGTTAGATGAGGCATATCAGAAAGCTGTCTATCAAGATGATGTAGAAGATGGAATAATATTTGCTGGTTCAGTCGCTGGAATGATTCATGAGAGCAAGAGTGCTGCAGAAATTATTGCTGATTTAATGAGGTAGTAGGTAAGCTAAAAATAATATTGAAATTGAAGAATTGTTAAGGATAAATTTTGTCCTTAACAATTTTTTTATAGAGATTATTTATCACAAGAATAGTTTAATGTCTAGCCACCTTAACAGTCGTGAAGCGTGTGCTTATACTCAAGGCAAGGTAGGTCAATATAGTTCCAACTGACAATTCTAACTATAACGACAAGTATGATTCAATTTACAACCATAGTTATGATGAACCTGCTGGAACATTAGGAATTAATTGCAGACACAAATTATTTCCATTTACTCCAGGCGTCGACGTGAATAACATGACCCAGTATAATCCTAAAGAAGCAATTAGGAATGGTAATTTACGTCAAAAGCAACGCTACTATGAACGCTCAATCAGAGACGCTAAAAAACGTTTGAAAATTGCTGAAGAATTAGAAGACGAGCAGATGATAACTCGCACTAAAACACTAATTTCAGCACGTCAAAAGAAGTTAAGAGAGTACATCAAGGAAACTAATAAGCTGTACGGTAAAAATCATGATATTTTGATTAGGGATTATGATAGGGAGCAAATAACTTATAAAAAGAAAAAGCTTGATCAAAGTAATAAAACAGAATCTCAAAAACATGTAGAAGCTAAAATAAAGAGTGGTCAATGGGGAACTAAAATTAATCCAGAAAAACAAGCGCTGCATATGGAATCTACAAAATTAGAAGGCAAGAGTTATTTATACGATAGCGAAGATCCACAAGAATTATTAGATAAGTATGCCGGTAAGGGACATATTAATAAAAATAAAAAAGGTCTTTGGGATAATAGAGAGGTTGTTGAAGTTGATCATATTGTAGGTGTAGATTATAATTCAGGTATGAAAACAAGATGGATTAAAATTCATCATTCAAAGAAACGTACACATATTGTTCCAATCAAGCCTAAAGATGGAGATGATAATAATGCTAGGTAAATTTTGGGGGAAAAATGTTAGAATTATTGATGATGAAGGTGTTGAATGGAAAGGCTTTGTAAGAAGTGTTGAAACACCAGCAGATTCTGAAGATAATCAATGGTGGTTAGACGTAGTTAATGTGAATAAACCTGGTTTTGAGACGGGTCTTATCATCTCAGAAAGTGAAATAAAGAAAATAGAAGTTGTATAACATATCATCCGACCTGAGTAAGTCGTTAAACTGCTTTTTTTGTATGCAATCAATCAGCGTGGAGCGTTCCACGTAAAATAAAAACGATAGGAGAGATTGACATGAAACGTGAAGATTTGAAAAATTTAGGTTTGACTGATGAACAGATTGAAAAAGTGATGGCTGAACACGATAAAGATATAACCAATTTACAAGAAAAAGTAAGTAGTTTAACTAATGAACGTGATAAGCAATTAGATAGATTACAAAAATCATCCAAAGACGTTGATGATTTAAACGAGCAAATCAAGCAATTACAATCTGATAATAAGAAAGCTAATGAAGAATGGCAAAATAAATTAGCTACTCAAACTAAGAATTTTAAAATCGAAACAGTATTACGTGAAGCATATGAAGAAGAATTTGAAACATTGGTCGAAGTAATGTCCGCTAAGGTTAAAGAAGATAGACCAGTCTCATCAAGAGAAGCATTAAGACGCTTATGGGGAAAGTAAAATATGGTATAATAATCATATGAGAAAGTCCCGGAGGTGAGATATGAAGAAAATGTATAACTGGTTAAAAAAAGACGATCGTTTTTGGTGGATACTAATAATTACAGTAACACTAGCTATAATTATTGGCACGATGTTCTTCTGGGACTGGATGTGGAAGCATATTTATATTTGGATTTTTCTTTATATTAGCCTAAGTATAATAGGTAATGTGAGACCATATTGGTGAAGATGAGTAAACTATATTTTTAGATTATTAAAAGTCAACTGAAAAAGGTTGCTTTTTTATTTTGGAAGAAAGGAGGTTAAATTTAAGTGAAAGTTCAAAATGAGATAACGACAAAGATTACTGTGGATACAGTCCAAGCTGCTGAGAGTGTTTCGGCATTCAGAAACGGTATTACAGTCTTAACTAACTCATGGAAAGCCAACGAAATGGCATATCGAACAGCTGGCGATAGTTTGAATGCTTTAAAGTCAAGATATGAAGGTATTGGTAATGTTATTGAACTTCAGAAACAAAAAATTGACGAGTTAAAAAATAGACAAGAAGGACTTGATAGAACTAATAAAGATCAAGCTAATACTTGGTAAAGTTAGAGAAAAATATTCAAAATGCTACACGTCAATTAGCTAGTTATGAAGCACAACAAAAAGGGCTTGAAGATTCGCTAAAGAACTTGAATAAGCAGTATGAGAAACAAAAGAAAGAATTAGATGAATTAGTTGATAAAACTAATGAAACTACCGAAAAAACTATTAAAGCTAGTGAAGCCTACAAGAAACAGCAAATTAGATTAAATGAAACTGCCACAGCAATTGCTAAAGCTAAATCAGAAACTAAAAAACTCCAAGATGAAATGGATAAATTAAATCCTAAAGGAATACAGAGAATAGTGTCATTTAATAATAAGTTGAGTGAGAAAATAAAATCTAGTAGAAAAAAGTTAATTGATTATACAGTTAAATTCTCTACTGTTTTATCAGGAGTAACGCCTATTATCAAAGGTATAGGAGCTGCTGCAGTTGACGGAGCTCAAAAAGCTAGTGATTTACAAAATGCTTATGTTAAGACTTTTAATTTGCTAACTACTGGTGGCGAAAAGGCTGCAGAGGCTACTAAAAATGTAGCTAAAATGCAGGCAGAAGGCAAAGAAATGTCTGTACAGTATGGTGTCAGTCAACAAAAGATTGCTGACGGTGGTTATTCATCTTCACAAGCACTCGGTTCAATGAAAACAATGCTACAGCCAGTGTAGCGTCAAGTGAAGCTTTTAATGACGTTGTACATAATTCTACTGCGGCATTAGAAGTTTTTGGAGAAAGTAGATGTAACAAAGAAAATGGCGACAAATACTAAATATATTAATGAAGTATTTAATTTAAATAAATTTATACACAGTATCGATTTGAATTTATATTATCTGTATAATTTTATTTAAATATTTAATTCGTGCAATATTTTTCTCAGATTTTAGAAATTCTTTGTATTAATTGTTGTAACCGTTAACACTAAAATAAGAATTGTAATAAAGATATAAAGTTATTGGAGGAATTCTTATGAGTGAGAACTGGCTGAACTTAAATGAAAAGGTGTACATTGTAACAGGTGGTTCTTCTGGTATTGGGGAAGCAATTGTAAAAGAATTATTAAATGACGGCGCATATGTATATGATGCAGATTTGCAACCAGCTAAGGAAGAACATGATCATTTAACATTTGTAGAGACAGATGTAACAAATAAAGAACAAGTTGATGCATTAGTTGCTAGAGTTGTTGAAGAACATGGACATATTGATGGGGTTGTAAATAATGCAGGTATTAACTTGCCTAGGTTATTAGTAGATGCTAAGGAAAGTAATAGTAAATATGAATTAACTGAAAATGATTTTGACAAGATGTTCAATGTCAATGTAAAGAGTGTATTTTTAATGTCACAAGCTGTTGCTCGTCAATTAGTAAAACAAAAATCAGGTGTAATTGTTAATATGGCTTCTGAAGCTGGTTTGGAAGGTTCACAAGGACAAAGCATCTATTCAGGAACTAAAGCAGCGATTGTAGGTTTAACACGTTCATGGGCAAAAGAATTAGGTGAATTCAATGTTCGTGTAGTAGGTGTAGCTCCTGGAATTATGGAAGCAACAGGTTTAAGAACACCAGCTTATGAAGAAGCTTTAGCATATACAAGACACAAAACGGTTGAAGATGTCCGTGCAGGATACAAGAGTAAGAGTACTACACCATTAGGAAGAAGTGGTAAATTATCAGAAGTTGCTGATTTAGTTGCCTACTACTTATCAGACAGATCAAGTTATATAACAGGTGTTACAACAAACGTTGCCGGAGGAAAATCTCGCGGATAGAAAGTGGGATAGGTTATGAATGTATTAAACTATCAATTGTTTAAGATTCTTACGACAAATGATTCGATTACAGTAGATAGGTTAGTTAGTGAGTTACAGGTATCTAAGAAAACTTTACAAAAGTATATAACGAGTTTGAATGAAGAATTAGGTGAAATAGCTGAGATTCAAGAAAAAAATCAAAAATATTATTTGAAAGTCGAAGATTATGCTAGATTAGCTAAATTTCAGACACATTATTTAAAGACAACTTTGGATTTCAATAATCCTTTAAAACGTCAAGCGTACATATTATTGATGCTGATTAAATCTAAAGGATATATGTTACTTGATGATTTATCTGAATATTTGATGGTAAGTAAAGGTACAATCAATCGTGATATTAAAGAAATAAAACTTCTATTAAAAGATTACGATACTACTATTCGATCGGTAAGTAACAACGGGGTAATGTTAGAAAGTAAGGCAGATTGTCAAATTGCTTTCATTCTACGTAACTTTGTTTGTGACTACTATGATTTGGGTGAGAAACTAGCAATTGAAGAAAAGCAGGAAATAACCAAATTAGTTAGAAAGTACAATAAAAGTAAAACAGTACGTAATTTAATAATAAGACATTTGAAAATACTTAACTTCTTACATGAACATGGTAGAAAAATTTCAACGACTCCAGACTGTTATTATGAATTGACTAGTTCTGAAGTAAATAACGAAATTATATCTATATTGAAGAAGTATTTACATTCTGAGGAAATAACAGAAGCAGAAAAAAGTTTCCTATTGATACCGCTGAATATCAACTATAGTAATAGAAATACTGAACGAATAAATAAACGCTTGATGTGGATAGATGAGTTGTTCGCAGAAATTTTTAGTCAAGTTAAGGAAAATATCAGTCTAGATATTGATTACAATCGAGTCTTTGAACAGATAAAGTATCATTCAATTTTCATGATAAATAGAAGTGCTACATATATGAGAAATGATGATCTATTTAGTCGAGAAATTGTTGAAAAATATCCAGTAGCAGTAGATTTAGCTATTATGACAGTTAATTTACTAGAAAGTAAACTGAATATTAAGATTTCAGATAAAGAGTTGGGGTATTTAGCACTATATTATCAAATGGAAATAGAAGATGAAAAAAGAGGGAATCCTCAATATCATAAAGTTGCGATTGTTGGTGAAGTAAGTAAAAGTATTCAAAATTTGATTATTAGTAGGTTAAATGAAACTTTTCAAGGAACAACTGAAGCGGATATTTTCAAGAGTAGTGAAAGTTTCAAGAAATCATCTGAACGTTACTTGATTGTATTTTCAACTTTACCACTTGAAAGTAAAGATGTTACAACTCCAATTGTTAGAATTCAGAGTATCTTTAAGAATGACGAATTAGTTAGCAAAGTAACTCTATCGCAAGTTATGGCGGGAATTAGTAGCCAACAAGTAAAATTTAGAATTCAAAGATTTGAAGAAAGAATTTCCTATTTGAAAGCTGTTGAGAATTTAATTGATACAGAAATTTCAACAGGTGAATTATTACCGGGATTTAAGCTAGATTGGAAGAAAAGAGAAGAAAAAATGAGTAATGTCTTCCAAAATGGGATTGCAATTCCGCATATGGTTGATAAATCTAATAATTCTAGAATATTATTGACGGTTGGCATCTTATCAAAAGCTGTAAAATATCAAGGAAAAGAAGTAAGAATCATTTTCTTAATAGGTATACCGCAAAATCTAAACTCTAAATTGAGTAAGATTCTGTCTCGCGTATACGACTTAATCTTTATGATTTCAGGATATGATGAAATTTATAATAATTTGTTGGAATATGACATGGATTTACCATTAACGCAGATAACGGAGGGAATATAGATGATTATTTTAATAGGATTGATTGTTGTAGGGGCGTTTCTCTTACAAGGATTGTTTGGAATCTTTCAAATTAAAAATTTTTCCAGAAATTATCGTGAACTAAGATTACTAGGACCTTATCGCATTCTAATTGGTAAAAATCCTAAACGTTTCTTTTCAGGTTCATTGATGTTGATAGCGATAGATAATGATGGAAATATAAAAGAAGCACGTTTAATGCAAGGGGTTACAGTGTTTGCTAAATTTAGAACATTGAAGAAACTCGAAGGCAAAAATATCGCGGTTTTAGCTGCAGATTATCAAGAGTTAAAGAGAATGAATAAATTGACTAGACAATGTTTATTGAATGCTTACAAAACTTTTGTTGATTTTAAGACACAAAAATTGTTAGCAAGTGCTTACGATACAAGTGTAAATGTATTCAACATGCCATTATTTACAAAGATTGGTTTAATGGCAAACAATTTGAAGGCAAATATGTCAAAGAAATTTAATTAGGAGATGATCTCATGGATATAGTTGTAAATCTTGCATCAGGTTTTATGAACCTCTTTGAAACGGGTGGAAAAACATTTATTAGTTGGATGAAGACAATTGTACCAGTTGTATTGCTATTATTGGTTTTAATGAATACAATTATTGCATTCTTAGGTGAAGAAAAGATGGATAAGATTGCTAGAGGAGCATCTAAGAACATCTTTACACGTTATCTAATTTTGCCATTCTTATCAGCATTTATGTTAGGTAATCCAATGTCCTTTACAATGGCTCGTTTCTTACCTGAATACTACAAGCCAAGTTACTACGCTGCACAAGCTCAATTCTGTCATACAAGTAATGGGGTATTTCCTCACATCAATCCAGGTGAATTGTTTGTATGGATGGGTATCGCACAAGGTGTACAAAAATTAGGTTTGAATAGTATGGACTTAGCTATTAGATACTTATTAGTAGGTTTGGTTATGAACTTCATTGGTGGTTGGGTAACTGACTTTACAACTGCTTATGTATGTCGCACAACTGGAATTAAGTTATCTAAGACAGTGGATTAATTGGAGGTAATGAACTATGAGTAAATGGAACAGTATTAAAATCGTAAAAGGCTCAGGTGGTTGGGGTGGTCCAATCGTTGTAACACCAACAGAAGAAAAACATAAAGTAGTTTATGTAACAGGTGGTAACAGACCAGATATTGTTGATACAATTGTTGAATTAACAGGTATGGAAGCTATTGATGGGTTTAAGACAGCAATTCCTGATGAAGAAATCGCATTAGCAATTGTTGACTGTGGTGGTACTTTACGTTGTGGTATTTACCCAAGTAAAAATATTTTGACAGTAAATGTTCTTCCAACAGGTAAGAGTGGTCCGTTAGCTAAATACATTACTCCAGAATTATATGTATCTGCTGTAACTCCAAAACAAATTTCATTAGTAAATGCTGAAGACGCAGAAGCAATTGTTAAGCAACAAAATGAAAAGGCTACCAAAGAAGAAACTACAGCTGATAAAGAAGATGGAATAGATACTTCCAAGACATTGACACAACAAGGTCATGGTGGCGGATTTATCGCTAAGATTGGTATTGGTGTAGGTAAAGTTGTTGCTACATTTAACCAAGCTGCTAAGGAATCAGTACAAACAGTTTTGAATACAATTATTCCATTTATGGCATTCGTTGCTTTGCTAATCGGTATTATCATGGGTTCCGGTATTGGTAACTGGTTCGCTAAAATCATGGTACCTCTTGCAGGTAACGTTTGGGGCTTGATGATTTTAGGTTTCATTTGTTCATTGCCATTCTTATCACCATTACTTGGACCAGGTGCTGTAATCGCCCAAGTTATCGGTACTCTAATTGGTGTTGAAATTGGTAAAGGTCATATTCCTCCACAATATGCGTTATCAGCATTGTTCGCTATCAATACTCAAAATGCTTGTGACTTCATTCCTGTTGGTTTAGGTCTTGAAGAAGCTAAGCCAGAAACAGTTGAAGTTGGGGTTACATCTGTATTGTACTCACGTTTCTTAAACGGTTTACCTCGAGTATTTGTAGCATGGTTAGCTAGTTTCGGATTATATTCAGGAAAATAAAAGTAAAAATGAATTGATGATGAGGTGTGATTTGTTATGTTCTTACAAAAGAAAAAGACTAAACTTTATGAAACAGAAGTTATAGAAATTGGTGAAGAAGCTAAGAATTTCAAGGAAATTAAAATGGTTATCTTATTTGGTGAAGGTGCTCCAGATGCACTTAGACCATCTTGCTACATCATTAAAGTAAGCGAATTATCTGGCGAAATAAAGGCAGGCATGACTTTACAAATTGATGATGAAAAATATAAAATAACAGCAGTAGGTAACGAAGTTCAAACTAACTTGAAGAACTTAGGTCATATAGCTATTAACTTCACAGGGGATAAAACTGCTACATTACCAGGATCGATGTATGTAGAAGAAAAGGAATACCCTGAAATTAATGAAGGTACAAAAATTGCTATTATAAAATAAATTAGGGAAGCATAGGGAGCGTTGAGGTTTCTCTATGCTTTTCTAGCATGAAAGGACAAAATAGATATGGAATTTTTATTAGATACAGTTGATTTGAAAAAGATTAAATATTACTGTGATAAATTAAATGTTAAAGGAGTAACTTCTAATCCAACGATTCTAAAAAAAGATGGAGTAGGCGATGATTTATTCGCACATCTAAAAAAAATAAAGGAAATTATTGGAGATGAAAGAGAACTCCACGTACAAGTTGTAGCACCTTCTGTATCTGAAATGATAGATGAAGCTCACAAAATTATAGATGAAGTAGGCAAGGATGTATATATTAAAGTTCCAACTACTTTAGATGGGTTAGAAGTCATGAAAAAACTAAAGGCTGAAGGAATTAGAGTAACAGCAACTGCAATTTATACGGAATTTCAAGGTTATCAAGCAATTAATGTTGGTGCTGACTACTTGGCTCCTTACTATAATAGAATGTTAAATCAAAATATTGATTCAGCTGAGGTTATTAGAAATCTAGCTAAAAGAATTAACTTAGATAATAGCAATACTAAAATTTTAGCTGCAAGTTTCCATAATGTAGCACAAGTAAATGAAGCATTAAGCAATGGTGCTCAAGCTGTAACAGTTGGTCCTGATATTGTGGCATCTGCTTTTAAGATGCCATCTATTTCTCAAGCTGTGGCAGATTTTAGAAATGACTGGGAAAGTCTATATGGTGACAAAAATATAAATAACTTATAGTAAGTATAATAAAAAACCTCTGAGATGGATTATCAGAGGTTTTTATTAGGATTAAACTAATTAGTTTACACGTGTTGAAGCATCGCCAGTTTCCAATACTTCCAAAGTAGCATTTAAGCCACCTTCAACTAAGTTTCTAACAGCTTCATCAGTGTAGTATGCTACGTGTGGTGAGTAGATAATCTTATCAGATTCAAGTACTTTCTTGAATGTTTCGTCTTCAATATCTTTTCCAGTTAGGTCGATAGGAACTAATGGACCTTCATGTTCGTAAACGTCAAGACCAGCCCCAGCTAAAAGACCATCATCTAAAGCTTTCAATAAATCTTCTGTATCAATTAAAGCACCACGAGCCATGTTAACTAATACTGCATCAGATTTGAATTTCTTGAACATTTCGTAGTTAAACATGTGGTGGTTTTCCTTGAAAGCAGGCATATGTAAGGAAATAATGTCTGCATCGCGGATTGCATCTTCTACGGAATCACGATATTCCAAGATACCATCTAATTTATCACTAGGATATAAGTCATAGCCGACAACTTTAGCGCCGAAGCCATGGAAGATTTTAGCTACATGGTAACCAATACGTCCAGTTCCGATAACAGCAACTGTCATGTCACCGACAACACGACCTCTGATTTCAGGTTCCCATGAGAAATTATGTTCCTTAACACGTTTTTCGATTAGTGGGAATTTACGTACTAAGTTCAATGCTGTAGTTACAGTGTATTCAGCAATTGATTCTGGGGAGTAGCTAGGTACGTTAGTAATGATGATGCCATTTTCTTTAGCAGCATCTAAATTGTACATATCATAACCAGCACTACGTTGTGCGATTTGTTTGATACCAAATTCTTTCAATTTAGGATATAAATCATCAGTAACTTCCGCTACTTGCATCAAAGTTAGACCGTCAAAACCCTTAACTTCATCAATAGTATCGGATGTAAGAATGTCACTAGTCATATCAATGTTAACGTTGTGTTCTTTTGCCCAGTTTTCAGCCATTGGACGTTCTTCATCACGAACACCAAACATTTTGATTGAAACCATTAAAAATTCCTCCTCATATAAATGATAACCTTTACAATATGTATTATATCATTATTATAGCAGAATGCTTAAATATAAGTGTTAAATTTAATTAATTTTTTACGTTTTTCTCTAATAAAAGAAAGAAACTAAAGAAAAATATATTTACATTGCTCACAATCTCACTTATAATAGTGTGTATATTTTACATAAAGAAGGTGACGAATTTGGAAACAACAAAGATTACACCCAAAGTTTTCATTGATCGTGTTTTAGGCGGTACTGCCATCGGGATTATAGTTGGTTTAATTCCTAATGCTGTTCTTGCCGCTATCCTCAAGATGTTCGGCACTAATCCTTTTGCCGTACATTTAGGACAAGCAGCAATTATTTTCCAATTAGGAACACCTTTAATTATTGGTACATTGATTGCTCAAAAGTTTGGCTTTGATGGCATGAAGATGACCGTAGTTGGTGGAGCCGCATTTGTAGGTTCTGGCGTAATTAAATACTTCCCAGCGTTGAATAAAACAGGTGCCTATGTAGGTGCTGGAACAGGTGATATTATTAACACCATGTTAACAGCATCGATTGCAGTTGGATTAATTCTGTTGATAGGCGATAAATTTGGATCAGTAGCAATTGTTTTAACACCAATTGTAGTAGGAGCAGGTGCTGGCTTAATTGGATTCTATGTGTATCCATATGTTACAGCGATAACTTCCGCAATTGGTAATGTGATTAACACATTTACAGAATTACAACCAGTTTTAATGTGTATTTTAATTGCCTGCTCTTTTGCAGTGTTAATTATCTCTCCAATTTCAACAGTAGCGATTGCAATGGCTATCCAAGTTAACGGCTTAGCTGCTGGTGCTGCTGCAATGGGAGTTGCTGCAACAACACTTGTACTTGTAGTAAACTCATGGAAAGTTAACAAGCCAGGGGTAACAATCGCGATTGCCTTAGGTGCGATGAAGATGATGATGCCTAACTTATTTAGACGTCCAATTATCTTAGTACCATGTTTCTTTACAGCAATAATTTCTGCAGTTCCTGTAGCTTTGATGTCAATTTCAGGTTCTCCTGCTTCCGGTGGTTTTGGTTTAGTAGGTTTAGTAGGACCATTAGCATCAATTGAAAAAGGCTTAGGCGTTGTCGCAGCATTGCTAGCATGGTTAGTTATTCCAGTTATTGCGTCACTTGTTGGTCAATTCTTATTTGAAAAAGTATTTAAGTTATATGACCGCAAAGATGTTTTTGAATTTTTAGGTTAGAAAATATTAGAGTTGAATAATTGATGAAGACACTAGAGAAATCTGGTGTCTTTTTTAACAGTAAAGTATTAAATTTTTAGATATAGACACAGGAGAAATTCTAAAATTTATGCAAATAAAGCGATATCAAAGTTTATTTTGCATAAATTAAGAAATTGGTCCTATGTCGAAATCGCAAAAATTAACCTAACAGTTTATAGTTTAATGACCCAAGCTTTGTTAGTATATAAGTGTACCGATGAAGCTAGTGGATGAGGTGTGACAAGCCGCCTAGCCATACGACTCTTAATAACTACTATGACGAAATATACGGATACGTTTATTTTTTCTAATTTCCACTTGGGTAGTACTAATTGGGAGCAACGAAAAAAGTTGTGTAGAGAGAAGCAAGGGGACTCATATCTGAAACTAAGACACTTGCCGTCAGGGATTCGCAATATGCCATCTTCAGTTAATTAAGGCTGATTACCTTAGGAACCAAAAGAAGAATATCAACTAAGAATTCGTGTCGTGAAGTTGTGGTGACGCAACTATAACTGACGAGTAAGGTTTGAGTAGCCAAAATCGACAATCTTACATTAACTGGAACATTGCACATGTTTGGTGAAAATTGGATAGGAAAAGATCTATGCCCTGAACTTGAAATGCGGACTAGGTCGTGGAAGTTGCTAGCCATGATGTGCTAGTCTGATTCAGTAGTCTAATAAGTCCAGATACAAGAGTATCCCACGTAAGCCAATACGCGTCGGTTTACATAATTTTTAGTCAATGCAAATTTTGCGTTGGCTATTTTTGGTATCAAATGTTAGAGGCATGTATAATCAAATTGAGGTGATTTCATGGAGCCAATGTATATTTCGATAAATTCAGAAAAAACTGGTGCTAATCTAAAAAGTTTATTCAAAAACAATGGGTACAGTGTACGTGATATTCAATCAGTTATGGGATTTGAGAATCCACAATCCATTTATAAATGGTTATCTGGTAGATCGCTACCTAGTTTGGATAACTTAGTCATTCTCAGTAAGGTTCTACATACCACAATCGAAGACATCCTCGTTGTTGACGGGGATGTTGTTTTTTTATTTTTTATAAGAAATAATTTACGATAATTAAGAATTTCATACATACTCTACAATAGTTCTAGCCTAGAAGCATTTAATATGGTAATCTTTTAAAAGATAATATAGGTAAAGAGACTTAAATTTAAAATTGAAATAAAAATTTCTTAAAAATTGTATCAAGTGGGTGATTGTTGGTAAGGATGTTTGAAAGAAAAAAATTTTTTTAGTTTTGCTAGGTTTAATGTATAGTAGTGTGCTTGCTTTGATTTCCTATGCATTTATTATGACTGAAAAGATACTAAGTCATATTTTGTGGGAATCAGTTTCTCAATGGTTGCATGTAAATTTTGTGTATTCGTTACTAGTATTAACCATTTTATGTAGTGTGGTTATTTTTTTAAAGATTAAATGGGGTAATTTACCTAAGACTAGTCATGAATTATTACACGAATTTAAAGCTAAAGGAACAGCATCATATAGAAAGACATGGCATAGTTTGCTGCTAGCTTTAGTGATTTTAATTTCAGGAGCTGGAGTTGGTCCTGAGGCTCCTTTATTGGGAGCAGTTATTGCTTACTCTATTTGGCAGGCAGATAAACTTAGATATTTAGAAGCAAATTGGAACCAGTTGGAAAAATCTAATCCTATAAAGTGGATAAAGTATATTTTTCATCCTAGTCATTATTTGTTATCTTATTCAATTAATCAAAAGAAGATTGGAAAAACTTGGCGAAACTTATTAATTGCGAATGGCTTACTTGCCTTTTGGTTAATGATGAGATTAACTGATCAACCATCATTTGTGACTAAGTTAGGAAAAACTAATTGGTCTATGGTAGATTTATTAGTATTTTTACCTCTTTGTTTGTATGGATTTGTTTTTGGTAAAAGCTATAGTTGGTTAAAGAAAGTAATTTTTATAAATTTAGATCATTTGAAGATCTCTTTACCATTTAAAATTTGTATAGGTGCAATGGTTATTTTTTTAATGAAACTATTTATTCCAACGTTACTATTTTCGGGTCAACATAGTTTACATACTGTTACTAAACTCGGTATGAGTACACCTGTTGTAATGTTATTTATTTTATCTCTTATAAAGTTATTGTTCTTAGATTTATGTTTATGGACAGGATGGACTGGAGGGGACATTTTTCCAGTAACATTTGCAGCTTTTCTACAAGGATTTGGAATGGCACAACTTTTTCCACAAATAGATAGTTTATTTGTTGTCTTAGTTGTTAGTGTGTCTATAGCTATCACTCTCCTTGAAAAAGAATGGTTAGCAGGTATCTTTATAAGTTTATTTTTCCCAATTACTCTTTTCCCAGTTTCGTTACTTGTAATTGGATTGACAATTCTGGGGAGAAAAATAAAAATGAAATTTAGTAGAATATAACTATTTATCAATTATTAAAAATGTAGACATTCGCGTTGTTAACGGGAATGTTATTTTTTACTAAAAGAATATTTTGCAAGTATGATTAAATTTTATTGACAAAAGTATAGTAAAGTTATATGATTTGGTTAATGAAATGAGAGGAGTGTGAATATTATGTCAAAATTTATTAATACACAATGTTGTTGTTTGGTAACATGTTGTTCAGTAGACAACATGGATTTTGGCATGCAGAAAATTAGATTCACACTTCCAAGATTGGATTAAACTGTATATATTTATTATCGGTACCGATGCAGATTAATTTAATCAGTTAGATTATATGAGATAATAATAACTGGACTTGCGATTCTAATTTTTAGGAGTTGCAAGTCCTTTTTGTTTATCTGGAAGGATGGATGATGAACTGTTTATAGATTAAAAACATATCTTACATAAAGGAGAAAATAAAGATGAAAAGAATTAAAGCAATTATTACTGGAATATTTATAAGTTTAACCGCAGTTTTGTTAGTTGCATGTGGTAAATCAACTAGTGAAAATTCTAAGCAAGTTTTAAATTTAAGTACAACTGGACCATTGGATACCATTGATATTTCTAAGTCTACCGGTTATGGTCAAACTGGGAATGTTTTTGAAAGTTTTTATCGTTTAGGTAAAGATGGTAAGGTAACTCCTGGATTAGCTAAAAGTGGCCAAGTTTCACAAGATGGCAAAACATGGACTTTTACTTTGAGAGATGCTAAGTGGAGTAATGGAGATAAGATTACTGCTCAAGATTTTGTATATTCTTGGAAAAGAACAATTGATCCTAAGACAGCTTCACCATATGCTTATTTATTCTATGATGTAAAGAATGCTCAAGCTATCAATGAAGGTAAAATGTCAGCTGATAAGTTAGGTATAAAGGCTGAAGGTGATAATAAGGTTGTTATTACATTAGATAGACCTATATCATATTTTAAAGTCTTAATGACATATCCATTATTTGGACCACAGAGTGAAAAAGTGGTACAAAAGTATGGTAAAAAATATGGAACTAATTCTAAATACATGGTGTACTCAGGACCATTTAAAGTTAAAGACTGGAATGGTACTTCGGATAAATGGTCATTTGTAAAGAATAATCAATATTGGGATAAAAAAGTAGTAAAACTACAAAAGATTAACTATCAAGTAGTTAAAAATACCAATACAGGTTATCAATTATTCCAACAAGGTAAGTTAGATTTAACACCATTATCTAGTGAACAAGTTAAGAATCTACATAACAAGCCAGAATTCAAGCAATACTCTTATTCTTACGTTGCATATTTAGACTATAACTTTAATGATTCTAATGAAATAAATCGTAAGGCACTAAATAATAAAAATATTAGATTAGCTCTATCATTAGCGATCGACAGAAAGACACTTACAAAGAAAGTTTTCGGCGATGGATCTAATGTACCAACAGGTTTTGTAGCATCTGATTTAGCTACTAATCCGAAAACAGGTAAAGATTTCGCTGCAGAACAAAAAGTAGATAATACAGTTGACTATAATGAAAAATTAGCTAAAGAATATTGGAAGAAAGGATTACAAGAAATTGGTGAAAAGAATTTGAATTTCACAATTCTAGCTTCCAACGAAATGGCTAATAATGATGCTTTAACTCAATATCTACAATCACAATATACAAAGGCATTGCCAGGAATTAAAGTTTCCGTACAAAATATCCCTGGAAATAGTGCATTATCTAAAGCTCGTAAAGGTAACTATGACATTTATGTATCTGGTTGGGGTGGAGACTTCAAAGATCCAATCACTTTCATGCAAATTCTAGTTACAGGAACTTCATACAATTATGGAAAGTATTCTAATAAAGAGTACGATGCTTTAATTGAAAAAGCACAAAATGAAGATGCCAATGATGCTAATAAGCGTTGGGAAGATTTAGTTAAAGCTGCTCGAATCTTTAATGCTGATCAAGGGGTAACACCTCTATATCAACAAACAACATCTTATATGCAAAACACCAAAGTAAAGGGCATTATTCAAAATACTGCAGGTACACAATGGAACTATAAATACGCTTATATTAAATAGGTAAGAACTCGTCTAGAATGATTTCTAGGCGAGTTTTTAAGTTGTGCTAAATAATTTGCATAAGAGTATTGATTATGTTGTATGTAAGCGTTATTCTATATTTGTAAACTTATTATAAAGATTATTACTTAATTACAAATAAATTTAAGGATATATATTGTAAAAATACTTAAATCTAATCGTTATGTTGAGTAATTTGTCTTATAATTATTATTGATAAGAAAATTCCAGGAAAGGTAACTATTTTATAGTGGTGATTTAAATGTCAGTATTAGAAGTTAAAGATTTACATGTAACTGTTGAAGGAAAGGAAATATTGAAAGGTGTTAATTTGAAGATGTCAACTGGTGAGATTCATGCAATCATGGGTCCAAACGGTACCGGGAAATCAACACTTTCTTCAACTATTATGGGCGATCCTGCTTATAAGATTACTAAAGGGGATATTTTGTTAAATGGTAAAAGCATTATTGATTTACCGGTTGATGAACGTGCTAGAATGGGACTATTTTTAGCAATGCAATATCCACAAGAAATTCCAGGAGTAACTAACGCAGAATTTGTTAAGAGTGCAATTAATGCTCGTCGTCCTAAAGATGATCCAATTCCTTTAATGGACTTCATCAAACGTTTGGATGAAACTTTAGAAACATTGGATATGTCTGAAGAAATGGCTGACAGATATTTGAATGAAGGCTTTTCTGGTGGTGAAAAGAAACGTAATGAAATTATGCAAATGATGATGATCAGACCTGAATTCGCAATATTAGATGAAATTGACTCTGGACTAGATATTGATGCACTTAAAGTCGTTTCTCGTGGTGTCAACCAAATGCGTGGCGATAATTTTGGATCTTTGATTATTACTCACTATCAAAGACTCTTGAACTACATCGTTCCAGATTATGTACATGTTATGATGGATGGCCAACTTGTCAAAACTGGTGGCCCAGATTTGGCAATTCGTTTGGAAAAAGAAGGATACGCAAAACTTCGTGATGAACTTGGTTTAGATATTAAATTAGTTGATGAAAATGCTTAGGGGGCTTGTACAATGAAACAACTATCCATAGATGAATTAATTGAACTTCGAAAAGAGCCCGAATGGTTTAAAGCTAAGCGAAATGAAGCTAAGCAACTAATTGAAACTACTAAATTACCTAGTTTCCAAAAGATTAAATATCATGATTGGAACATAAATGTTGATGGAACAACTGCAATTGATAATCAACCTGAATTTGATACCAATGCTGATGTTTATCAATATGCAAGTGACAAAGCACAAATTAAACTACCACAAGAATTTCTTGATAAGGGAGTAATTGTTGAAGATTTTGAGGATGCTCTGGTTAACCATGAAGATATTATGAAGAAATACTTTATGGAAAAAGGACTAAAAATGGACGATAATCGTCTATTAGCAGAGCATGTAGCAAATCTTCAAAGTGGTGTTTTAGTCTATGTACCTAAAAATGTAGATTTAGAAACACCATTAACTTGTGAATATATCCAAAATTCACGAGTTGAAGGAGATTATGTTCATCATGTATTAATTGTTACTGAAGCAAATAGTTCACTATCTTATGTAGAACGTTTAAAAACAGATGGTGATAAGAGTAATACAGCTAATATTGTAGTTGAAGTTATTGCTGGTGATGGAAGTCGAATTCACTTTGCTAGTGTAGATAATTTAAGTAAGAACACAACTGCTTATATGAATCGTCGTGGATACTTACAAAGGGATTCCAAGATCGACTGGGCAATGGGAATGATGAATTCCGGTCTAACAATCGGTGATTTTGATTCTGATTTAGTTGGCGATGGCTCTCATGCTGAATTAAAAGTCGTAGGTATTTCAACAAGTGATCAAATTCAAGGAATTGATACACGAGTTACAAATATTGGAAAGAATACGATCGGCCATATCTTACAACATGGTGTTGCTTTAGATGCATCCGAACTAACTTTCAACGGCATTGGACATGTAATGAAGAGAAGTAAAGGCTCTGATGCACAACAAGAAAGTCGTATTTTAATGTTATCTCCACAAGCTAGAGGGGATGCTAACCCAATCTTACTAATTGATGATAATGATGTTACTGCAGGACATGCGGCAAGTATTGGTCGTGTAAATCCTGAACAATTATATTATTTAATGAGTCGTGGCTTACAAAAACGTTTAGCTGAAAAATTAGTAATTAGAGGTTTCTTAGCTCCTGTTTTAGATGAAATACCTTTGAAAGAAATTCGCAATGAGTTTAGTGAATTGATTGAAAGAAAGGTAAGTTATGATGAAGAAAACTAGTGATTTAAGAAAAGATTTTCCTCTTTTAGAAACTAAAATGAACGATCAGCCTTTAACTTACTTAGATAGTGCAGCTACTTCGCAAAAGCCTAAGCAAGTGATTGACGAAATTGCTGACTACTATAATAAATACAATAGTAATATTCATCGCGGTGTCTACAATTTAGCAGTCGAAACAACTGATAAATATGAAAATGTAAGACATAAAGTGGCAAATTTTATTAATGCTTATCGTGATGAGGAAGTTCTTTTTACTAAGGGAACAACTCAAAGTTTGAACTGGATAGCACAAGGTTATGTTAGATATAACTTACATGAAGGCGATGAAATTGTTACCACCTATATGGAGCATCACAGTAACATTGTTCCATGGCAAGCAATTGCACAAGAAAAGAATCTAAAGGTAAAGTATATAACTTTAACTGAAGAAGGCAAACTTGATTTAGACGATTTAAAGCAAAAGGTTACTGATAAAACAAAGATTGTAGCAGTTACTCATGTTTCTAACGTTTTAGGAACAATTAATCCAATTAAAGAAATTGCAGCTATTGTTCATCAAAGTAATGCAATTTTAGTAGTTGATGGTGCTCAATCTGTGCCACATTTACCAGTAGATATGCAAGATTTAGAAGCAGACTTTTATGTATTTTCTGGCCATAAGATGCTAGGACCTACTGGAATTGGTGTTCTCTGGGGAAAGTATGAACTCTTAGAAAAAATGCATCCTTTAGAATATGGTGGAGAAATGATTGACAGTGTAACAACTGAAAAATCAACATTCAAAGTGATTCCTTGGAATTTTGAAGGTGGAACACAAAATATTGAAGGCGTACTAGGTCTTGGTGCTGCGATTGATTATTTAGAAGAAATCGGAATGGAAAATGTGGCTCGAAACGATAAGGACTTACAAAAGTATGCACTCGAAAAGTTAGCTAATATCAAGTCTATTGAATTTTATGGTCCTAAAGATCCTAATCAAAGATGTGGAGTAGTATCCTTTAATTTGAAAGGTATTCATCCTCATGATGTAGCAACTTTTTTAGATGCTGATGGAATTGCAGTTAGAGCTGGTCACCATTGTGCACAACCACTTATGGATTGGTTAGGTGTGAGTGCTACTTTGAGAGCAAGTTTCTATTTTTATAATACTTATGAAGAAATCGACAAATTAGTAGATTCTCTAAAGAAAGTAGAGGAATTTTTCCAAATATGAGTAATTTAAATAATTTATATCGACAAGCAATTTTAGAAGAAGCTAACCATCCACGACATAAAGGTAAGTTAGAAAATGAAAGTGTTGAAGTTGAATTGAGAAATCCGACTTGTGGCGATGTTATTACCTTAACTGCATTAATTGAGGATAATAAAATAAAGGATATTGCTTTTGATGGCTACGGCTGCACAATTTCTCAATCATCTGCAAGTATTATGACAAATGAAGTATTAAATAAAGACTTCGATACAATAAAAAACATGGTATTGTCGTTTTCCGATATGATTACAAAAGAAGTAAAACCTGATAGAAAAGTTTTAGGTGAGGCAATAATTTTAGAAGGGGTTAAACAATTTCCCGCTCGAATTAAATGCGCAATGTTATCATGGAAGGCAATTTATCAACTTATTGAGAAGTATGAAGGAAAGGGTGAAAAGAATGATTAGTGAAGATATAAAAGACATTGGTGGCCAATATAAATATGGCTTTAAAGATGACATTGAACCAATTTATACAACTGGTGAAGGTCTTAGTGAAGAAGTTGTAAGAAATATTTCTAAAGCTAAAAATGAACCTGAATGGATGCTAGATATTAGATTGGCTGCTTATGAAAAGTACAAGACTTTGAAGATGGCTAATTTTGGACCAGATTTGTCAGAGTTGGACTTAGATCATATTAATTATTTTAGACGTGATACTGATACGGTAGCTAGAAAGTGGGAAGATGTACCACAAGAAATTAAAGATACATTTGATCGTTTGGGTGTACCAGAAGCTGAACGTAAATATTTAGCTGGTTCTTCTGCTCAATATGAATCAGAAGTTGTTTACCATAATATGAAAGAAGACTTTGCCAAGAAAGGCATCATATTTATGGATACAGACTCTGCAGTTCAAGAATATCCAGAATTAGTAAAGAAATACTTTGGAAAGTTAATCCCAGCAGATGATAATAAAATGGCAGCTCTTAATACAGCTGTTTGGTCTGGGGGAACATTTATTTATGTACCTAAGGGAGTAAAGGTTGAAACACCTATTCAAAGTTACTTCCGAATTAATGCCGGAAATTCAGGACAATTTGAAAGAACACTAATCATTGTCGATGAAGGTGCTAGTGTTAACTATGTAGAAGGTTGTACAGCTCCTAATTATTCACAAGATTCCTTACATGCGGCAGTTGTTGAAGTAAATGTTTTGAAGGATGCTTATTGCCGTTATACAACAATCCAAAACTGGTCCAACAACGTATATAGTTTGGAAACAAAACGTGCCAGAGCTTTGGAAAATGCTACTATGGAATGGGTAGATGGGAATCTTGGTTCCAAGGTAACTATGAAATATCCAAGTATCTATTTAGATGGCGAAGGGGCACATGGAAATATGTTATCTATTGCATTTGCGGGCAAAGGTATTGACTCTGATACTGGAGCAAGAATGATTCATAATGCTAAGAATACATATTCGTCAACTGTATCAAAATCTCTCTGTAAAGATGGAGGAATTGCTGACTATCGTGGGTATGTAAGGTTTAATAGAGATAGTGATGGTTCGTTTGCGCACGTTGAATGTGACACTATCATTATGGATGATGAGTCTTCAAGTGATACAATTCCATTTAATGAAGTATTAAATAGTAATGTTTCAATGGAACATGAAGCTAAAGTTTCTAAAATTTCTGAAGATCAACTTTACTATTTGATGAGTAGAGGTATTTCTGAAGAAAAGGCTACTGAAATGATTATTATGGGATTTGTTGAACCATTTACTAAAGAATTACCAATGGAATATGCCGTTGAATTGAATAGATTAATTGAGTACCAAATGGATGGTAGTGTAGGTTAATCGTATTAAAGAGGATGGGACAAAATACCTATCTTCCTGAAAAACAATAAGTGATTTTCAATATCCGAAAATTGCTTATTGTTTTTTTATTTTATCGAAGGTAAGTCAAGCGCAAAATATCCATTATATAGTTTTTCCAAATTTTGCATTGTCAATTCCATACCTATTTCGTCACTAACTTTACTGAAGCCACGCTTAGTTAATCGGGTAAGTTTATGATCATATTTCATTACACCCAAAATAGGCTAATCTTCAATTTTCCTTTGGGAAAATAATAGTTGATAAAATTTTTCCTCTAAGTCAGCTGTGATCTTTTTCCTAATAACATACCAATTTCTATTAAAAGTATGTGTACGCTTAGCATCTTTATCAGTTAAACTCAATTCTTTTTTTGGATCACCATCTAAATAGTCTATAGGGCGATATGTTCTAAAAATATGCGTAAAATTATTTTGTTTATCATGACGTACAGAAAAACCGTGAAAGACAAATTTAATACCTTTATTATCGGTGAAAGAATCTGTTGTCTCATCATAATGCCATTGTAGTTTCTTTTGATAATTTCGTTTTTGTTCTTGTCTGTATGTTGCATATTCTAAAAGTGGTTTAATACCCAATTTTTTTAAATAGTTATAATTCTGTTCACTGCCATAACCAGCATCCGCAACAATGACCTGAGCATTTTGAAGCCATTTAGATTTTTCCACAAATGGAATTAGTGTTTTGGAGTCAGCAGGACGTTGATATATATCGTAATCTATTACAAAACCATCATTAGTAGCAATTTGTAGATTATATCCAGGTTTAACTTGGCCATTATTCATAGGATCATCTTTAAAATGCATGAAAGTTGCGTCAGTATCTGTTTTAGCATAACTATTTCTTTTTCCTAAAAAATCTAACTGTGTTAAGTATTTAGCCATTCGAGAACGAAGTTCTTTAGCAATACGAAGATATTTTTTTAATTTTCGTCTAGTTTTCTTTAATTTCGAGCGATTTATTGTAGTATGTTTTTCTTGGAGAGTAGTATTAATCTTATTTAGTGCAATAATCATTGTATTAACTAACTGATCCATTTTAGATAAATTAGGATCGGAAAAAACGGAAGAGTTACAAAAAATCCCCAATTGTAGTAAAAGTGGCTCCAATTGACAAACTTTAATTTTTAATTTTCCTAAAAATTTGATAACAGATTTGCGCCAAACGAAGCCATACTTGTAGCTATCAGCTCTAATAATAGTACCATCAATATAAGCAACGTCATTATTGATAACTTTAGCTTGAGTTAATTGATAGTTAAGACAATCAAATAAATTATCAATTAAGCCTGTTTGTTGATAACTATCCATAAATCTTTCAATAGTACGATAACTAATAGTTTGACCATGGGTCAAAAGAATTAAGCGAATATCATATTTAATTAATTCAGCAATTTTACGTGATGATCGAATATTATGATAAAAAGCAAAAATAACTATTATGACAAGAAGGCGATCAGATATTTTTTGATGCCTACCTAAAGAATAAGGTTTAAAGAGACTATCGGGTAAAGAGTTAACCCACGAAGATACATAGTATATAAAATCACGAGACGATACCCTAGAATTAAGGTTAATGTTCATTTCTGTAAATGTAGTGTTATAATGAGGTTGCATGTAATCAGTCCTTTTATATTATTTTTCACATTCAATCATAGATTGTTTTTGATTATATGCAAGAAAAGCGACTTTCATGACTATTTCACATGAAAGTCGCTTTTTGAAAATTTTACAGAGAATTGTCTCATCCTCTTTTTTTATAACATTGTGAAACATGTATATAATTATAAGTTTTGCTAAATTAGTAATAAATCCTAATATAATGTATAATTTAATCGTAAATAAAGCGGTTTACATATATTTGACAGTACATATAAAAAATTATATTTTTGCGAAATTCGTGAGGAAGTGTACAAAGTGAAAGTTATGCATGTATTAAGAGTAAAAACTAATTTTTTCTGGGATAGTTTGAATGTTATCAGAGCTAGTATTTTAGGTGCCAATGATGGAATTATTTCAGTATCTGGAATCGTGTTAGGTGCTGCTGGGGCTAATCTTGATAGTAAGACCCTTTTAATCAGTGGCTTATCTGGCATGCTAGCTGGAGCTTGTTCAATGGCTGGTGGAGAATGGATATCTGTAAGCACTCAAAGAGATATTCAAGAAAAAACAATGGAAAGACAAAGTCAGTTGGAAAATGATGACTGTGAAAATTGTCCGATAAAATTGCAAAAGAATGATATCTTAATGCCGTTTCATGCTGCAGCCAGTTCTTTCTGTTCATTTATAATTGGGGCAATGATTCCATTATTGACGATGATCCTAGCAAGACCAGAGCATCGCGTGGTATTTACATTAATTGCGATGATTGCCTCATTATCAATTAATGCGATAGTTTGTACACACAACTCCGAAGTTTCAACTAGCAAAACAATTTTACGAAATGTTATAACTGGATTGTTAACGACGTTAGTTACCTTTATTTTAGGGGCATCAGTATAAATACTTTTAAAGACTCTATACCTAAATTTTTTGGATATAGGGTCTTTTTTTGTAATTTTAAGAAATTCTAAAATAAAATTAATGAAATTTATATTTTGATACATAAATCACATTTTTAAAGTTTATAAACTGTTGTCAAAAGTATTGTCATATTAACATTTATAATGATTAAAATAAATGATAGCGTTTATAAGATTTTTTGAAAATGAAAAACATTGTGAACGATTTTTCATTGAATTTAATTTAACTAAGGTGTAGTATTAACAGTGTAGAAAACGTTTTCTTAAAAATCACAAAGGAGGCTTTGAGCATGGTTGAAAAGACTCAAATGCAAAACGTTGATGTAAAAGATGCTTGGGAAGGATTTAGAGGAAAAGAATGGAAAGAAGAAATTGATATTCGTGAATTTATTCAAGATAACTTCACTCCATATGATGGAGATCAATCTTTCCTTGAAGGACCAACCAAAGCTACAACGAAGTTAAACGATAAATTAATCGACTTAAAATTAAAAGAACGTGCACATGGTGGACCTCTTGAAGCTGATACAAAAGTAGTATCAACAATTACATCTCATAAACCAGGTTATTTAGACAAGTCATTAGAAAAGATTGTTGGTTTACAAACAGATAAACCTATGAAACGTGCACTTATGCCATATGGTGGTATCAGAATGGCTAAAGGTGCTTTGGAAGCTTATGGATTTAAGATTGATCCAGAAACAGACTTCGTATTTGAAAATCTATCTAAGACACATAACCAAGGTGTATTTGATGCATACACAAGCGAAATCATGAAAGCTCGCCACAACAAGATTATCACTGGACTACCAGATGCATATGGTCGTGGCCGTTTGATTGGTGACTTCCCACGTGTTGCATTGTATGGCATTGATCGTTTAATCGAAGAAAAGAAAAAAGATTTGGAAAATTGTGGCGATGGTGAGATGACTAACGACATAATCCAAATGCGTGAAGAGATTTCTGATCAAATCAAAGCCTTAAATGATATGAAGATTATGGCTGAGTCTTATGGCTATGACATTTCCAAACCAGCTACAACAGCTAAAGAAGCAATTCAATGGTTATACTTTGGATATTTAGCATCTATTAAACAACAAAATGGTGCTGCAATGTCTATTGGTCGTATCGATTCATTCATCGATATTTACATTGAACGTGATATGAAGCGTGGTATTTTAACTGAAAAAGAAGCACAAGAATTAATTGACCAATTCACAATGAAATTGAGAATGGTATGCTTCATTCGTACACCAGCTTACAACTCACTATTCTCAGGTAACCCTATCTGGGCAACATTATCAATTGCTGGTATGGGCTTAGATGGACGTCACCATGTAACTAAGACATCATATCGTTTCTTAAATACATTGCATAATATGGGTGCCGCACCAGAACCAAATATCACATTACTTTGGTCTGATCGTTTGCCTGAATCATTTAAGCACTATGCTGCAAGTGTATCTATTGCAAGTTCTACAATTCAATACGAAAACGATGACTTAATGATGAAGACATGGGGAACAGACTACTATGGCATTGCTTGCTGTGTATCTGCACAACCAATTGCAAATGGTATGCAATTCTTCGGAGCTCGTGCAAATCTAGCTAAGGCTGTATTGTATGCTATCAATGGTGGTAAGGATGAACTTACAAAACAACAAGTAGGTCCTGCATACGAACCAATTAGCTCAGAATACATTGACTACGATGAATTCATGAAGAAATTCGATGACATGATGGAATGGATTGCTGATATTTACGTAAATGCTTTGAACACAATTCATTACATGCATGACAAGTATTACTATGAATCAGCACAAATGGCATTGAAAGATACATTGGTAGATCGTAGCTTTGCTACAGGTATCTCTGGATTGTCTGTTGCTGCTGACTCAATTTCAGCTATCAAGTACGGACATGTTAAAGTAATTCGTGACGAAGATGGTATTGCTGTTGACTTCAAGGCAGATCATGACTTCCCTCGTTATGGTAACGATGATGATCGTGTTGACGATATTGCTGCATGGCTTGTTAAGGAACTATTTACTAAGATGAGCAAGCATCATCTATATCGTGGAGCTAAGTTAACAACATCCGTTCTTACAATTACTTCAAATGTTGTTTATGGTAAGAACACAGGTACTACTCCAAATGGTCGTCAAAAGGGTGAACCATTTGCACCAGGTGCTAACCCAGCATACGGAGCAGATACAACAGGTGCTTTAGCATCACTATTATCCGTTGCTAAATTACCATACAAGTATGCTACAGATGGTATTTCTAATACATTTGCTGTAACACCAACAACATTGGGTCATGATGAAAAGATGCAAGAAGATACATTGGTAAACATGATCGGAGGCTATATGAGAAAAGATGGTCATCATTTGAATATTAATGTATTCAACAGAGATACTTTATTAGATGCTCAAGCACATCCAGAGAAGTATCCAACATTAACAATTCGTGTTTCAGGTTACTGTGTATACTTTGCTGATTTAACTAAAGAACAACAAGATGACGTTATTGCAAGAACCTTCCATGCTTCAATGTAATAATTAGAAGAGAGTAGGTGGAGAGAATGAGTGCTAATCCTTTATTGAATCCAGTTCCAACTAAAGACGGTCATGTCGTAGGATATGTACACTCTTTGGAAACTTTTGGAGCTGTTGATGGACCAGGTATACGTTTTGTCGCTTTTATGCAAGGTTGCCATATGAGGTGTAAGTTCTGTCACAATCCGGACACTTGGAAAACAAGGGTAGGTTCACAAATGACGACTGAAGAAGTTCTAAACAAGGCACTTCCTTATCGCAGCTTTTGGGGCGACAAAGGTGGAATAACTTTATCAGGTGGTGAAATTCTATTGCAAATAGATTTTGCACTAGAGTTATTCAAGATGTGCAAGGAAGAAGGTATTAGCACTTGTTTGGACACTTGTGGACAGCCATTTACAAGAAGAGAACCTTGGTTTAGTAAGTTCAATGAGTTAATGGACTATACCGACATTTTATTAGTTGATATCAAGCATATTAATTCGGACGAACATAAGAGATTAACCGGATTCCCAAATGATAATATTTTGGATATGTGCGAATATCTTTCTAGTATAGGGAAACCTGTTTGGATTCGTCATGTCCTTATCCCAGGCATCACGGATAATGATGAATACTTGAAACAATTGGGCGAGTATGTTAAGGAAAATCTTCATAATGTCGAAAAATTTGAAGTATTACCTTATCATACAATGGGCGTTCATAAGTATCAGGAAATGGGTATCAGATATCGTCTTGAAGGTGTTGAGCCTCCTACGCCAGAAAGAGTAAAAAATGCTGAAAAACTGCTAGAAGTAGATAGATATCAAGGATATAAAGATTGGTATCCAGGCATTAATACTTTGGATCAACAACCAAGCTAGCTAAATTGGCAAATATAAAATAAAAACATGGTATCGCTTAGTTTTGCTAAGTAGATACCATGTTTTTTGGTTTTAAAATGTATTTTTAGTCATATAGGGGTTCACTTTTTTGAAGATAGTTAAGCATTGCCTCAAGATTACTTTCAGCATCATTTCTACCTATATTATAGAGTTCAGTCATCTTTTTAGTATTGTGTTCAAGCCTACCAACTTTAACTGGATCATTGGGTGCTAAACAAAAAATTTCGTCGTTGTGTTCAAGTTTATTTAAAACTTCAACAGAATGGTTATACATTTCAGGACGTCTGATAGCCGTTTTAACGAATTCTGGGTATTCCTTGAAGCTATTACTGTAGAGGCGTTTTAAAGCAAAACTAGTAGGCTTTTTGCGATAATCACGTGGGCGAGTACGAACAACTACAATTTTTTGAAAACCCATTTTTTGAGCGATATCAAAAGGGATAGAGTTAGCAATACCACCATCTAGACAAAGTCCTTTAGAAGTATTATGTGGCTTTGAGATGAAAGGCATAGATGAAGAAGCTTCTAAGGCATCAATTAAATCTTGACCAGGTTGGGGATTACGTAGCGTTACAGCTTTTCCGCTTTCTAGAGAAGTAGCTACAACAATAAAATCAGTTTCAGACTTTAAATAGGCTTTATTATCGAAATTATGCCAATCTAATCCATGATCATCAAATAAGAAATCTAAGTTAATAATACTTTCATGCTTAAAAGGGCGTGCTAAGGAGATATAGTCATGATCTTTACGGTATTTAACATTTACATTATAAGTTCTTTGATATTGTTTTGAAACGAAATTAGCGCCATTTAGAGACCCTGCAGAAACTCCAATAACACAATCAAATTGAATATCATGTTCCAAAAATGTATCTAGAACGCCAGAAGTATAGAGGCCACGCATTGCACCACCTTCTAAAACTAGAGCTGCATTGTAATACATGTAACCATTCCTTTCGAAAAATAACTAGAATTAATATAAACCTAAAAAGTAGAGATAGCAAGAATACAAAGGAATAATAAGAGAATTTAAATATTTAATTAGTCAAAAACAATGCAACTGTAAAATATTTAACAAAAAAACAACCTCTATCATCAAAATAGAGGCTGTTGACAGATAAATCTTTAATCAATTAAGAATACTTAAGTATATCCAAGATAAGTATTAAAATAACAACTTAATTTAATGCTTATAATCACTTATTCGACGGTTTTCATATATGATAATGCGTCGATACCCTTTAATGGTAAATAACTAGAACTAATATTTGATTCATCAATATTAAGAACGTAGTCTTCTTGAATGTTTGTAACTAAGTGAGACAAATTGTTAATTTGTTCAGATTCAAAGCGGTTAAAGGATAAATTACGCTTTTTCTTCATAGCATCTTCTAATGCACGGGAAATTGAAATATTTAAGTAATGTCCAGTTTCACTGTTAGAAATACGCCATTCAATCTTATTTTCGTCATTGTTTAACTTGCTAATAATAATTTTATTCATATATAATTACCACCTTAATAAATGTAAATGTTTTCCTTAACTTACAAGTATAACTCTACTCTCATTTACGAATAAAAGCAAGGGTAAAATTAAAAATATAAGTAAACAATTGTTTTTACTTATTTAAAAAGTTGAATATCCATATAATATAAGGATTGATATGTTAATATAATTGTTTTGATGAAGAATTATTGAAAGGAATCAGTTGTATAGCAAATTAATGGTATACAAATTTGTCTTTAAAAACAGCAGATTGTAGATAGATTATTAAAGTCAAACTTAGGAAATCAATTTTTGATAAAATAAAAAGTTATTTTAACTTTCTGAAAAAATATGATTTTACTTATTTAAACTCAAAAATAATCAAATACTGTCAAATAAGGAAAAGATAGGATTTAACAGTATATAGTAAATTCAAAAAATAGTAATTAATAACTATTGACTCAGAACTTAATCAGAACTCAAAATTCTCAGAATTCAACAACAAAACAACAATTAATTAAATAAAAAATAGAAGGAATCTTTCAATTCGGTAAAGCCTAGCAACTAGCTAGGTTATTTTTTTGCAATAAAAAAGCCCTAGACGGCTCTAGGACTTACTTATTTATCAAATTTAGTAGACAGCATAGATAAATCTATACCAGTAGTGTTATCTGTTTTCTCATTCAATAACGCTTCACGTTCTGCTTGCAGGTCAGCTAATTTTTGATTTACATCATCAAGCTTTTGTTGATGTGCAGTATCAGCAACTTTCTCTTCGTTGAAGTTGGATATTACTTGTGAGGCTTTCTCTGAATATGCAGAGGTGCTAGCAGCTTTCTTAATCAAAGCTTCTGTAAAATCACCATCACCAACCAACTCAAGTGCTAGCTTAATCAAATTTCTAATTGAAACACTTTTATTATCTTGCGCATCCATCCATTCACGATATATACCATCAACAGTGATAGTGTATGATTTGGTTGAAGGATCTTTTGTTGGTCTAGCCATAAATTATCACTTCCTAATCTTATTTAAGTACATTTAAGACTAATTCTAGTCCTTTCTCATTTAAAATTTGTGCATAAGACTTATCAATCCAAATTACAGGTACGTCAATACCTCCAGAGAAGTCTTTCATTTTTTGAGCCAATTTCTGACGAAGTTCAGTCTGTTCTAACATAGGAATTGATCCTCCACCATAAACATATAGAACTTCAACATTTGCTCCAGCTTTTCTCATAGTTTTACTTGCGGCTTCAACAATCTTATCTGCAAAAGGCGCTAATTGTTCAAAAATAGTCTGACGTACCTTATTTTGCATTCTCTTAGCTAAAGGCGATACGTCTTGGGATAAGTAGTCCTGTAACTGTGAACGGGCCTCAAAATTCATATTTTGCGTTTGTAAGACGTCAATTGCATCTTGTAGAGCATTTCCATAACCAGTAGGTAAGCTAGTTGATGAGACAGCATTAGCTTTACCATCTTTAATAACAACTAGGTCTGTTGTTCCTTCACCAATATCTATACCTAATAAATTTTTGATTTTGACTAAATCAGTTACTTCAATTTCTGTAGCTAATTCGGGATAATTTTTAGCAAAATCTTTCTTAATTAATCCCTTTAGTTTGATATCACTGTTTTGAATATAAAGTTGTGCTACTTCGCCTTCTAGAGCAACATAAACTTTGTTAAAGGTTAGAGATACAGTGATAGGATCTTTTAGATTATGGAAGACTACAGTATGTTTACTATTAATGTATTTATTAATATAACTATCAACAATACCATTCTTTTTACCTTCAGATACAGGTAGAGCAGTAGTCATATTAACTTCAGCATTGAGTTGCTCAGACAAATCTTCATCATTTTCAACAGCTAAAGCAACACGTTGAGCTGCGATCATACCTAAAGTTAGAATGATAGATAAATCATTATCTGATTTGCCTGTAAAATCATTAACGTCAAAAGCTCTCATAGGTAATGAGCTTTTGACAGCAGCAGTTCCCAGTAAGAAACGGCCTTGAGTCTTAACAGCTGAACTAGAAACAGTTACATCCATGTGATTAATCATATCAGATAGATAACTTAATTTTTCCTTTTCTGAATCAAACTCAACAGGCTTTGCTATATCTTGTTCACGTTGTAATGCTAAAACTGAAGGAAAATGGATTTTAGTATCATTAACCTTTGCTTTCACACTACCGTAACCTAAATCATTTGCGACATTCATCTTTACAACATTATTTTTTGACATAGAAATTACCTCTTTCTATATCAATATCAATCCACCTTTAATTATACATAAAATAAATGTAAAATCAATAATCAATGTTTATTAAATGTATATAACTGTTTTTAAATGTTATTAATTGCTTTTGTAATTAATGATTTGATGTCATAAAGTGTATTATAATATTATTTAACGTTTTCAAACATATTAATGTGGTTTTGGAATTATAAAAGAAAAAACTAGGAAAGTAGAAAATATATATTGATTTTGTTATAATCAAGTAGACATAGAAATTATTTTTGAGTGCTGGATAATTGTTCAGCACTTTTTTTAATATTCTTTAAAAGAAAAGAATGTTTCCATGATATAATATTTTTGGCGAAAGTTATAAGGCGGTGGTGAAGTCCTTTATGAAAGGATGTGGTGCTTATGTACCATTTAATTTTGATCCTAAAGAAAGGAGGATTCACCCGCCTATGATGCTCATAGTTCATTGGTTGAGCGAAATAGGTGCAATTCTTTGTGCATTAACTGGTGTCGTAATAGTTTTAGCTAGATTAATTTCTGCTATTACTCATTGTGAACTTAAACTGGTTGCCATGTTAGATTTAGCTTTTGAAGTTAAGAAAGCATGGAAAAAGCTCAAAGATGACAAAAGAAAAAACCGTCAGTGACTTTGGCGAGAAAACTGATGGTTTTTAAAATCATTATATAATAATTATCGCCACCGTCTTAAGCGGTCGCTAGTAGAGTCAGGAGTTCCAGTTCCTGGCTCTTTTCATATACATTATAACATAAAAATAGTTTACAAAAACAGTTAATTCATTTTAAATTGTAGTATAGACAGAAATTTTAGTGAGGAGGGATAGCATGTCGAAAGATAATACAGCTTTAGCAAAATTCATTACATCATTAGGTAGTTTAAATGGCTATGGAAGTACAGTTTTGCAGACAAAAAAAGCTCTAGATACTAATTCAACTAAGCCATTGAGACAAGATAATGATGATGTGGCAATCTATACAGATGCACTAAATGGAATTAAAGCAATTCAAAAAATTGGCTTTACAGTAGATGGAATAATAGCAATCAACAAGGAATTTAAAAGTGATTCAGAAGAAGAACCCAATATGCCAGGGCATTTGAGGAATGCTTATTATAACGAAGATGATAGAATAGCAATTATCGTTGATCAAAACACTCAACAAGCATACTATCCACCAGAAGTAATATCCAGAATGGACTTAGAGAATATCGTTAATGAATTTAATGGCTCAGAAAAAACAGAAGAAGACGCTTGGAAAGTTTTTGCTAAGTTGAGTAAGCTACAACCTTTTCAGGATGGAAATAAGCGAACAGCTTTAATTGCTGCTAATGCTGCGCTTAATACATGGGAAAAAGAGAATTATTTGGTGTTGCCTTTTAATGATTTAGATAGAGTGGAATTTACTATTAATTTAATGAGATATTACATTGCGTCCGATTCTGAAGAAGAAAATAAAGCGTTCAAAAAGATGATAAGTACATTACCAACTCAAAGAGAAGTATTATTGCACAAGCCAATTTCTGATGATTTGAATGAGTTAGATAATGTAAAAACTACTGTCATTAAGTCAATGTTTCGTAAGCATAAAGATAGATAATTGTTTTATCATTCAAAAAAGAGCTACAAACGCTAAACACAATCAACGTTTATAGCTCTCTTCGGTGCCAATTAATTATAAGTTAAAAGCCACAAGGACTATTCATTTTCCTAGACTTCGATTTTAGCATAAGTCGGATATAAAATCTATTAAATAAAGTACTTTAATATTGATTGAAAGTAGCTAATTTATAAAACTAAACAAAACTATAATTTTTTTGTTCTATATTTACTTATGAATATCGTGTTAAATGCTAGTAATAAATAGATCTAATATAAAACGATTTTAAATGTTATTAAATGCAATAAACCTTAATATGTGTTTTATAACTTTCAAAATAACTAAATTCAATTTTATTGTTACTTTTATAAATGTTTTAAAATGTAATAAAATATTTATAAAGTTTTTAAACTCTATAAATTTATAAAGTTAATTTGTATAAATGTTATTGAAAATGTTTTTAAACATTATTAAACTTATTATTTCATTTTATGTTTTTCACTCTTAACTATTAATTTATATCACTATTTTATAATAGATCTTAGATTTATTTTTTATAATTAAATCATAACCACCCGTAAAACGGGTGGTTTGCTCCACGGCTATAAGCCGTTAAGAACAGCCAGCGTCTCAAGGCGCTGGCTTTCTCTTCGTTCAAGCCAAATTGCTATGATTTCTTTGCCACCACTTTAAGTGGTATTAGTATCACTTTAACTTATTACCCTTAAAAGGGTCTGAATATTCTTTAGTTGTCAATTTATCTATCGATAAATCATGTTTTTCTTGATCTCTTATATATTTTCGAATTGTTTGTTCATTCAATCCTACTGTACTAACATAATACCCTTCAGACCAAAAATGTCTATTTCCAAATTTGTACTTTAAATTCGCATGTCTATCAAACATCATCAATGCACTTTTCCCCTTTAAGTATCCCATAAAACTTGATACACTCTGCTTTGGGGGAATACTTACTAAAAGATGTACATGATCTGGCATCATATGTCCTTCTATAATTTTTACTCCTTTATATTGACATAATAACTTTATAATCTCTATTAAATCTTTTCGGTATTGATAATATATTATTTTACGTCTATACTTTGGAGTGAATACGATATGGTATTTACATAACCATTTTGTATGGGCTAAACTATTTAGTTTATTAGCCATTTCAAATTATCTCTTTTCTTTTTTATTTTTTTGCCTGAACAACTTAATCTTAAAACCAAAAGAGTAATTTGTATATAATACTTCATTTTCCACTCGCATAGCGAGTGGTTTTTTGTTTCGTACGCTTTAGCGTACTCAACCAGGTCTAAAGACATAATAAAAAGTTAAACGTAGTACAAATTTGTACTACGTTTATTTTTTTAACTATTAACAATTAAAACCTTACATTTAATCAATTATTTTGAAGAAGTCAATAAAAATAGCAATTTTTTATTTTAGATATCTGGGTAATAAAAAAATATCCTAAATAATATTTATAAAAATAACTCCTATAAATTTAAAATATGACAGAAAAACTTGCAGCTATCGTCAGCTATGTAAAAATCAAATTGTAGGAAGGGAGAAATGTATTTTGTGGCGAAACTTTGCGCTTCATTTTATTTAAGTTAAATTTGTTATATCAGAAAGGAGGAGATAAAAAACGCCCTACAAATGTAGAACGTTATAGAATTAATTATTTGTATTTTTTTCTTGGGAGCCATATAGGAGATCTGAATATTCTTTAACTTTAGCTTTATTCGAACTATTAAGTTTATAGTAACTTTTTATTTCTAAATCAGTATGTGTAGAATTTTTAAGAAAGTTTATATAGTCGAAAACTAATTTTTTATTTTCTGCAGAAAGTTGGGTTATATTTCTAATTAATGTAATGTTACTTTTATCTTGGAAGAATATATCGTCTTCATAAAGTGATTCAGGTGGAATGCCTAGATGTTTACATATTTTTAAAATATTATCAACACTAGTATTTCCAATGCCTCTCTTTAATATAGACACTAGGGTAGTATAAGGCATACCAATGTTTTTTGTAAATGCTCTAAGACTACCATATCTATCTTCAATAATTGTACGTAAAAATTCTTCTCTACTCATATTATCCTCCTAAGATTGATATTTTAATAAGTTATATTATACAAGGTATATACGCACTTTTGTAAAAAAAGGGAGAAAAAAATTATTCCCTAGACTTTTAACTGTTGAAAATATACGAAAATGAGTATAATATAATTAATATAAAACTCAATTTAGTGCAATTAATATATTGTGTTACTCAAATTCGTTATAAGGAGTGAAAAATAATGTTAGTAAATTTAATTAATGAAAAGAAAAATAAAAAGATAACATCTAAACAAATTGCTAATCTACTAAACACTAGAGAAGCAACTATATCTGATAAATTAAATGGCAAATCACGTTTTTCATTTGATGAAGCTATAACAATACAAAAAGTTTTTTTCCCAGAATATAAACTAGAATATCTTTTTAAACATGATGAATAGTTAAATTATATGATGGAGTGCAGGTGCTAAGTAAGGGTTCGAGTCCCTTAACTCTAATTACAGCTTAATAATTGTTAAAAAAGTAATCTGTTTTACAATTCTTAGTTTGAGATGAAGGTGTCTATTTTACTAATAGGTGGTGATTTAAATGGATAAAAGGAAAAGAATTACAATAATTTTTCCTGAAGATATGCATAAAAAGTTAAAAAGAAAACCAAAAGAATAGGTATTTCAATGAGTACGCATATTCTTTTGGTTTTGTAAAAAAAGTATTGTATCGTGCAATTCTTAAAGATCATAAATTATATATTAATAAAAGTTGGTGAGTAAGATGAGAAAAAGAATGACACTTCGTTTATCAGATAACATACATAGTGAAATTAAAAAGGAAGCTAAAAAATTAGATATCTCAACAAGAGATTTAATAATTCTTATCCTTCAGAACTATGTCTGTCAAGGTACTCACGAATTGCTACAAGAATTTCCTTAGAAACGGGACGAAAATTGTTATCAGCTACTTCTTTTAATTCATCAAACAATTCTTCAGGCATACGCAAAGTAAATCTTTTAATATTATCAGACATGATTCAACCTCCTTGATGTCATTATACACTAAAAAGGTGTCATTTTTCTTATTGACACCTACTAGACACCAATATATAATAATGGGTGTCAAGGAGGTGTCTGGAATGGCTGAATTTACTTTAAGATTATCTACGGAACTTGATGATAGTTTAACAAAGATAGCTGAAAAAGACGGAATTACTAAAACTGAGGTTATCAGAAAAGCATTAAGAGAACATATAGAAAAACAAAAAAACAAGTAGAGTGCAGGTGCTAAGTAAGGGTTCGATTCCCTTAACTCTAATAGCAGCTTTGACATAGCTGCAAAAATAAAAAACATATCAATATCAATCCAAACAAAACATACTAATTAGTTCCTGTTATGGTAATGCTTAAAGCGTGGGAGTTCGATTCTTCCAGCAGGAATTACAACTCTATTTGATGAGCTGTAAAACTACCCCCCATAGGCTACCTCATGGAATAAATTATTGCTTACTCAAACTTATTACTAACTGTTATTAATCGCATCGAGGTAGCCATTAGGAGAATGTGTCTATAGGGCTAGAGTTCAATCTCAGCATTCTCATAGGCTTTACCGAAGCCTATTATTTATCTATTTTTTATTTAATTTAGTTGTTGTGGCTAAAGCATGATCCTGGATGCTTCAGAAGGTTCGATTCCTTCTTAGCCGTTAAACGTTAATGTAAAAAAAGGAAGTGTAAATATGCAAAAAGAAAACAAAGTTCCACAAAATTTTCTCTTTATAGACGTAGATTTATTTAATAATCCTAAATACCATACTTTGAGTAATACTGCTAAGTTAGTTTATTCTTTGTATACCTCTAGATTTAGGATTTCCTTCTACCACTATCTGGAAGAAGATTACACTTATTACGATGCAGAAAAGGGGTTATTTATATATTTTTCTAATGAAGATCTAGCTAAAATTTTGAATGTCTCTACACGTAGTATCACAAACTATAAAAGAGAGTTACTAGAATTTGGATTAATTGAAGTTCAAGATACTAAGAATAACGGACACAGAATATATGTAAAAGATGTGGAAGTAACTCCAACAGATCTTGATAAAGAAGATTTGGTAATGCCTTACTTTGCTACTGACAAGGAAGAATATCCTAGTGAGATAATTAATGATACAAACACAATGGAAAATAATTCCGTAATAACGGAAAAAATTTCTAACAACAAAGAGAAAAAAATTCTATTAAGTAAGAGAAATTTAAAAACAAAAGATATTACATATGATTCAGATACGGGATATATTCCTAATAATAATTCAACTCAATCTCAAACTAACTCTTATCTAAGAGATCTATCTGTTGAATCTATTGGAAACAGGATTAAGAATCAAATATCTACTCCTGTTTTCGCAAAAATTAAAATGTTAGCTCAAAATTCCTACGAGAAAATAAAATTCTATGCTGACACTATTTTTAAAGCTAAAAGTCAAGTAATGAGTCGATTATTGAACAACCCTAATTGGCTGTATCGCCAAGAATTTCAAGAAGCTACACGCTTTGAGAGTAATATTTTTCTTGCTGATGGTTTAGAAAAGTCGTTATTGAAATTAGCTGAAATAATGTATAAATCCGATAGTGAAATCCGTTCTGAAGAGCGTTTGTCCTACGTTTACTTAAGAAATGGTCTAGCAAATTCGGCCAAGAAATATTTACTTGATAATTTTGAATTTTCTGATGATGAAAGATATCAGATAACGCAGGCCTTAGCATTTTAGGAGGTGGATTTTATGGAAAAAAAGGATGTATATGCATACACTCCGCCTGTAAATATTGAGAAATATGAAAAATTAGATTCTGAAGAAAGAAAAGATTATTTGTCTTTGGACAAAAGAATGCACAGAATAACTGAAGGCTTTGCTTACGATGTGGGGAAAGTTTTAAAAGATGCTCAGGAGAAGTTTAGAAATCAAGGACGAAAAGATATATTTTCATTCACAGATTGGCTCAAATCATGGGGGTTTGCTAAGAGTAGAGCATATCAGTTAATCAATTTTACGGAATATGTTGATAAATTGCAGAGTAACACCGAACTAGATGGTCAGAGCATGGTTGAAACGTTCAACTCCTTACCGAAAATGATGCAGTATAGCATTGTCAAGGATAGGGATCCTGATCATCAGAATCAAGTTGAAAAATTACTGTCTGAGAAAGTGACAGAAACTGAGCAATATAAGAAAGTCTTACAAGACTTCTATAACGCTAAAGATGCATTAGACGTGTCACAAGCTAAACAAAAAGAACTAGAAGCTGCAAATCGTGAACTGCAGATAAAAAATATTGCAGTGCAAGAAGAAAATGCAAAAACTCAATCAAAATTGATTGAGAGCCAGCAGAAAATTCATAAACTACAAACAGAAAATTATAAACTACAGAACCAACCTGTAGAACAAATCCAAGTTCCACCTGCTGATTATGGCGAAATAAAGCGCTTAAATAAAAAGCTGATCCAAGATTTAGAGAAATCTGAAGAGAAAGAAAAATCTCTGCGAGAAAAGTTAGAGCAAAGTCAAAGTGAATCTGATAAGGATTTAAGTCATTTAGAAGTTGAACTTAAAAAGGTTAAACAGGAGAAATTGGAGTTAGAAAAACTTTTACAAAGCGATCAAGTTAAACAAAATTTGGAAGACTTTAAAAAAGCAACTGTGATAGTTGCAGAAATAAAAAGATCTTTGGTAGAAGTTGGAGAAAAGTTACGAAAAGATGAGATTAAAACTTTGACAACAAAAGATTTAGAAAGCTTGGACTTTGGCGAAATCGTTATACAAGTCAGTGATCTAATTGACTGTTTAAATGAAATTCAGGAGACTAGAAAAACGATAGAAGGAGAGTATTCAGAGATATAGGGGGATTGAAATATGATTGTCAGTGGTTATTTTCTGATGCAGACGGGGTGTGATGTGATTCAGCGGTTCTGGAAAGTGCCGAGTAAATTTGAAACATTGATAAGTAAGACTAACTTGAGTGAAAAGACTCTGTTGGTAATGGCACCTGACATGGAAGGGTATGTACATGTAGCAATTCTGGTCAATAAGAATATCAGACCTAATTCCTTAAAGCAAAATGCTTTAGTTTTAGGAAATATTCTAAATATTATTCCTACAAAAGAACATACACCTTTGGTTCTGACAGATTATTTACTTGAATTACCGTTTGAAGTTATTAATCAAGGAATTGAAACCTTAATTCAACTACATTCTTCGGAGGACGATGGCAATGATGAAAGAAAAGTGGAAGTTAATAGAGGAAGCCAAACAAAAATCTGAGATTTTAGATGCAACAATTCATGGTACTTGGTTTGAAGAAGTAGAAGAAAGCCGTAGTGAACACAATAGGAGAAAAAGAAAAGTGATAGTTTTCTACAAAGTATTTGGTATTACTACATTTATTCTGATTTTGCTATTGGTAATTTATAACATACAAGTGGGATAGGGGATTGTGATTATGAGTGAAGAAGAAAAGAAAAGATACAGAAATAGAAAAATAGTAACCGTAATTGTAATGGGAATATTAGTGCTAATATTTGGATTTATTGGACTATTGCAACTAAATTCTTTAAAAAGAACTCCGACAAGTGAGAGGACAGAAGCTATAAATTCTAATATTCCAATGATAGTTATGTTTTATTCAAAAACTTGTCCAGACTGTAAAAGAGTTATTGGAACAGTTAAACTTGCAAGATTTAAGAGCTATGGTAATCCTACCAGGCAAGATTATAGAGTAGCTTTTGTTGAGGTGAATACACCTGATGATAAAGATTTGGTTAATCAATATCATATAACAAAAACTCCAACATTTATGATCTTTAAAAATGGACAACCACAAGCAATTGGAAGTGCAAATGGATTTGACGTATTCCAATACGCAGGAACAGATAAGGAACAGATAAAGAGTTTATATACCAACCTTGTTTTGAAGCAAGGAGGGGATAGTCAATGATTGATGAGATAATCCAAAAGTTTAGGTCATTTAGGAGTAAATGGCAAGAATTTCTAAAAAAACACCATGAATGGTATATGGATCATGCACGTCAACGTAAATTAATTATCTTTGGTGTGTTAGTTACATCAATGATTGGATTACTAATTGGTACGAGATTTGTACCATCAAAAAGTAGATTCCAGGATACACCAATTGGGACTGGTTTATCTTTTGGTAAGAATAACAACGCAACGATCTCTATGGATTCTAGAAAATATAATGTTGATCAGAAATTTATGGTAATTAAATTTACGGTTAAATCAGATGGCAGCCACCCAATTGATCCTAAATATGTAAGCTTTAAGGCAGTAACTTTAGAAGGACAAGATACTAAATACCAGGTTCTACCATTAGCAAATAGCCAATATATTTTACTTTTATCAAATCTTTCAAAGGGCTATAAAGCGATTCAAATAAAGGCAATCAATCATCAACCTAGTGTAGATAATTCCACAATGGATACTGAAGCTGCATTAGATGTAACAGATAGTAGTTCTAGTTCTTCTTCTGAAAGTACAAAGAATGATCCAGTTACAAAAGATGGAGTAAATTTTGTTATCAATGAAGACAATAAATTTATTGATAATAAGCTAGTTAAATTATCACAAAAAGATTATGCAGTTCAGTCTTTGACTCAATCAATTAAGATCTTGAATAAGAGAATTGATAAGCAATATGCAAATATTGAATCATTCCAAAAACAAATTGTCGCTGATAAAAACGCAATTCAAGCTGCAGAAAAAGATAGACAGTATCAAGTGGATCAATCTGATACAGATAATCAAATAGCATCTGCTAAAGCGGACATTAAATTTCAGGAAAGTTCTATTAAACAATCTAGAAAGTTGATTAATACGTTGAATGATCAAATAGATCTTTACCGCAAACAAATTATGGATGTGGAATCAGGAAAATATAAGTTTAAAAAGCCAGTTAGTGCAGATAGTTTAAGATGACATCGGAGTGTAAAAATAGTCTAAGTGAGGAGCATAGGAATGGCAAATAAATCAAAAATAGTACCGAATGTGTATAAGAAAGCTTTTGAATCTGTAGCATTAAAAGGACAATCTCTAGCTATTAGCTGTGTTGAAGGTGAGATCAGTTATGAAGATGCTTTTATTGAATTGATTGACGACTTAACATCTGTTGAGATGGCCATTGAAACTGTAAAGAAAGAAGAGGAATCTTATGGATAGACTATATCTTTTTATGAACAAAAAAGTGATAGAAGAAAATAAACAATTAGCTGAAGAAAATTATAAATTGAAAAGACTGATCAGATCATATAGACAAGTAATTGCTGATTTACAAGCAGAAAATATGTCATTAGAAAAAGAGTTATTTGAGGAAGAATTTGAAGATGATGGAACTGAAATTCCTGCAGATCTATGGGAAAAGCTATAAAAATTTGTTAAAGCGTTAAAAAGCGTGCGATTGCGTTAAAAAGCATTAAAATAAAGATTTTTCACACGCTTTTTAGATCAAAAAATTAATTAATCAAGGATAGGAACAAGAAAAGAGGAAAAGATGTGGGAAATAATGAAATAACAATGGTAATAGCAATGGAAAACGAAGAAGATACAGCAACAAGTCTTAACTATGATATACCTGAAAATGTAAATAATAATATTATTAGAATTGCTTTTGCTGATATCAACTCACTTAGAAGAAAGATTACAAATATTAAGTTAGCTAAGGTCGAACGAGAGGGAAAAGATGTAAGTTAGTTATCACAAAAATAATTATGAAGACACAAGTTCTTTCGATATACCAGATATTACTATTTATTATGGTGAATCAAGACTAGATATTTATCATGATGATGATATTAATCCAACTCAAATTACTTTTGAATGTCAAGATGCTAGTACAAACAATTTGGAAGAATTGAGTAAAGTTATAACTGTGATTGGTAAGTACTTTGCTATGATTAAGATTTAAAAAATATTAACAAATAGACCTTGTATCCACGATATTTTGAGTTGGTCTTACGCTTTGAGAACGTAGCAAGGTATTGCAAAGTTAAGCTGTTCTTTGCATCAATAAACATAAAGATTAAACACTTTTTGAGTCACGTCATAAAAACAGCACAACAGAATCTCCTTTAAGTTTAGTTGTTGTAGTTAGCCCTATATCCACATGATCTGAGTGGTCACTTGCTTTTGAGAACAAGATAGGGTGTAGGCGAGATATAAGATCGAGCTTTTATATTTTGCCTAGAAGATTTTGGGTGACAATAATTCACCCTTCACACTTTCTTTTAAATACTACTACAGGTTGCAAGAAAAAATAATATGAAGGGACGTGGGCTACCTTCATTGCATATAATATTATTTTTTGTCTATACCTTGCAGCTAGTCCTACATCCACAAGATCTGAGTGGTCGCTTACTTTGAGGGTAAGGTAGGACATTAACATAATCAATAATCTACTAAGGGAAGTGATTGATATGATTCATGCAGTATTGTATACAAAACCAAAATGTGTTCAATGCAAAATGACTAGAAGAAAGATGACAGCTTTAAATTTTCCATATGTAGATAATTACTATGGTGATTGTCATGAAGATAATTCGATTGATGTTGAAAGTTCAGACGAAAAGAAGCGTAACTGGTCGATTGAGAAAATTGAAAAGCTTAAGAAAAAATATCATATAAAGAGTTTACCATTTATAAAAATTGTTGATGATGATAATAAAGTTTTAGATTCGTGGGTAGGATTTCGACCAGATAAAATTTCTGAATGGTGTTTAAGAATAAAATGACATTTAAAAATAAGTGTGTAGTATTTACAGGTTCTCTTCAAAGTATGTTGAGAAAAGATGCAATAGAAAAAATAAATGCTGCTGGAGGCATTGTTAAAAATTACGTTTCAAGAGAAACAGATTATTTAGTAATTGCTCCTAGACAGTTAGATATGTTTGAAGAGGAACGTAAAAGTAAGAAACAAATAGCTGCAGAAAAAATTAATATGAATGGCGGAGAAATAAAAATAATTTCAGAAGAAAAGTTTCTAAGCATGTTGAAATAATCTAATAGATAAAGATAAAAGATAAACAAATTATTCTCTAAAGAGAGATTAAAAAATTAGGCCGTCACAAATGTGATGGTTCTTTTTTGAAAAAAATAAATGTGTGTTCTAAATGTGACACGTAATATAAGTGTGCTACAAGTCGTGTTACAACCGTGTTGTATTAGTTAGTATAGTGTGTTACACACGAGAAAATTTGGTCATTGAGAGAATGCCGACACTGTCGGCTCATCCGCCTACGGATGACCATTCTCACTTATGCTCTTTAGCTTAGTTGTACAGAATGCAGAGCTTCGTTTTACAACTTAGCTAAATGATTTTGTAGTTTTGCTTCTTTTGTTTCGTTTTTCAAAAAAAGAAATAAAAGAAGTCGCCTTTGATTTTGAAAAGGCGAAAGTGATGGCGAAACTTCTCTAGTAAAAAATAAAATTTTATTGTGAGATTGTGGAGGTGGATATAATGGAAAGCAAAAATATTCATATAAGGGTTACAAATGAGATTCATAAAAAACTAGTAATAGAATCTTCAAGATACAATGAAACGATTAAAGGGACTGTTGAGAGAATTTTAGAAGAGTATTTCAGCAAAAAGGATTGGGATAAAGCAACTCCTGAAATAATAAATGTTCTAACTCGATTAATTGAACATGAGAATAACAATACTCATATTTTAAAAGATGCTTTGGAAGTTTTAGTAGAAAATAATCAATTGAGTAAAGAGAATCAGCAAAAATTGGATATCCTAATTGAAGATAATAATAATATTTTAGGATACGATGATATTTTGGATAAGTTAAATGATAGTGAAAATTTGTAAGGAGATTTTATCATGGGGAAAAAACATATAACATTTAGAATGAATGAACAGGTAGAAACACAACTTAATGTTTTAGAGTTGATGATTAAAGATACACCAGAAAGATTTTTACATGCTCCTGAAAACAGAAGTGCATTAATTAATTTAATGTTAGGCGACTATGCTAACTTTTTGATTACTAATTTTAAAAAAGGGAAAAACTATGATGCATTAAAAAAACAATTAACTGATTTGAATACTAGAAAACCAATCAGTAAAAATGAAAGATTAATTCAGGCTAACTTTGATAAGTTAAGTGCGATATTGTATCTATTAATATCAACTAACCAATCTCTGCAAAGACTTGATATGAATGATTGGAGAAATATTCAGTCGATGTATAAGCAAGGTACAGTGGAACATGAAATTTATAATAAATTAAAAGATATGGTCGAAGAAGATAAAATCAGAGCAGTTAAAAATGCTAAGCAAGCTGGAAGGAGGATAAAAGAATGAGAGTTAGAAATAGTTCAGAGTTTTATAGTTTATTACATGCACTAGAAAATTTAGATCCTGAATGGTTTGTTCATGTTGGAGAAGAAAGCAGACCTAATATTTATTTAGACGATGGTGATTATAAAATTCCTGTTGAGAAAATTTTATTGGAAAGACAATTATTAGCAAAGCTTAGAAATGTTTTAGGCATGAATTCTAGAAGTTGGAGAACCGCTGAGAAGAAAGATGAAATTAGATTATACGTTACATTCTATCGTCAATTTGGTCTGACCTATGCACAAGTTGCTGATATTTTAAAAATCCCTGCAAGCACATTACGACATGATTTCCCAGAACTAAAATATAACGAAACCATTAGTAAAGATTTCAAACTATCAACCGATATTTTTGGAAATCAATTAAAAGCTAACGAAATTTGATGAGGGAAAATACAAATGACAGAAACACCAGATATAATTTATACTCAACAATTTGTAGCAGCAAATGTTCAATACCTAGATTACAGTGAGCGTGAAGGAGCGGTCGACCTGTTGAATGATTTTGATTTAGAAACAGGAGAGTCTAATATTCAACATGACGTTGATGAAAATTTAGCAGGTTATTTAGGTTACACAGATCGAAAAGCAGCAACAAAATTAGAAGATGGTCTGACAGGGGTCTATCCAACCTTCACACAAGACTCTTTGAATTTGACACACAAACAGCATCACGAATTAGCTGATAAAATCATAGAGGCACAGAAAAATAAATCCATGTTGTGGCAAGGTGTTGTATCATTTAATCCAGATTTTTTAGAGAGGGCAAAGCTATATGACCCTGAAACTGGAGTAGTAAATCAACGAGCAATCAAAAGAGCAGTTCAAAAAGCGATCCCTGAGATGCTAAAACAAGAAGAGCTAAATGTTCCAGAAACATTTTGGTGGGCAGACGTTCATTTGAATACAAATCATGTACATGTTCATATAGGTATTTCTCAAACAAAAAATACTAGACCATTAAAATTTGGAGAACCTAAAGGAAGATTTCAAACTAAATCCTTAAAGAAAATTAAAAGTATAGTTCACAGAGAAGTTGAGGATAAGGTTAGTCGAAAACAAGATATCAACTTAGAAAAGAAAATAGATGAACTAAAAAAAGATGTTGTTGATCAGTTAAAAGAAAACTTACAACAACAGCATCAACAAAAAATACTAGAACAAATTTGGCATGCACTACCTAAGTATAAAGATAAAAGACGCTGGAGAGCTAGTAATAATAGTTATGATTTTAGAGAAGCAAAATTGCTAACTGGTAAGTTAGTTGATGATTTTTTAAAAACAGATTTAAATCAAGATTATGAAGAATATCTCTCAGCAATCAAGCAAAAGGATTCTGATAATAGAGAAAAGTATGGCCAAAATATTCCAGATTCTATTCCTAAAAATCAAAAGGATTTGCATGATTATCTAATGAATAGAGTTTTTGATGAACTCAGAAAAGTAGATATTGTTTCTACTAAAAGTAATTTCAGTGAACGTGTTAAGTGGTTAGGAATTGAAGGAAACAATGAATTAATAGAAGTGCTATCTAAGCAGTTAAAAAATACAAAATCAGATATTACAGCCAAAAAATTAAAAAAAGAAATTGGAATAAGAAAATATTATGTAGGTGTTCTGATAAAAGAAAACAAGAATAAAAATTATTTGGATCAAATATCTGAATTAAAAGAAAAAGGTTTGAAGAATAACGTTCAAGACTATTTGATTAATGACCTTCAAGAAAAGTATCGCTTAGGTGTATTACAACTAATTCCAAGAAATAAAAGAGATAATGATAATAAAACAGAGTATCAAAAACTGGTAAATAAACATGCTGATGTCATTCAATTAAGTATAAAGAAAATAAATGAAGAGATAGTTGCTCAAAAAAATCAATATCTAGATGAGTGGCTAAAGGTAGTTAAAAATACAAAGGATCCGAATGTACAGATCTACTTAAAAAATCAAGGACTAGAGAATGTTAATTTATCTGAGTATGTGGATCTTCAAAAAAGGATTATGCAAGCTAAACTAGCAATAAAAGATAATAATCAACAGTATGCAAACAATGTTAGTTTGAGAAACCAGAAAAACGGCAAATTGTTTAAACAATTAAAAAAAGACTATGAGCAATTAAAAAATATAAATTCAAAAATAGATTTAAATCAAACACAGATGAGATTAAATCAAGCAAGTAATGATAAGCATGTAAGTAGACAGAAAAATAAATCCAAATCTTTGTCCAAAAAAGAAAACGCAGAAAGGAAGTCTAAGAATAGTGTTTCTCCTAGATTACTTGGCAAATTATCTTCTGCCTTAACTAGCGTAAAAAAAGAAGGTCAGGAAAGAATTAATGCTTTGAGAAGAAATCTTGATAAAGAAGATGACTTTGAAAAACAAGATAGAATTGATGAGATTGAAACTGAAACAGGACGTTCAATGGAAAGATAAAGATTATAGAGGCTGGGAAAAAAGTCTCAAAACTTAAAAACCGTTAGAAATCACGTTACTAAAAACGTTGATTCCTAGCGGTTTTTAATATAACTATTTTCTAAAATTTATCTGAAAATATAGTTTTTTCCCAGCCTCTTTTATTTTAAAAATAATTAAAAAAGGTTGGAAATTGAGGCAAGATACATTATAATTGTGTTGTTAATTAGCAACAATTTTTTCAAAGGTGTGATGAAAGTGTGGATTTAATTGCAAATGCTAAATTATTTATCGCTCAATACCATTTTTTGTATAAAAGAGGTAAGGTTCGATATAATTTAAATCAAAAAACAGAAACTTTTTTACGTGAAATAAATATGACAGCAAAGGCAATGTCTGCATATATTTATGAAAATTTAAAGCCTGAATTGTATTACCAAGGGCCATCTAAACACCATAAATTAATCGATTTTCAAATAATGGTTTTTGAATTACCATACGAAAATAAAAAATTATATGTAAAATTAGCTATAGGTGAAGAGCCTATTTCTAACAATGAAACAGATGGAATAGTAATCTACATGTCATTTCATCCAGAAGAAGCTGAAATGAATTTGCCATTACAGGAAGGTGATAACAAATGACAAAGTATGTAAATAATTTTTTAATAGACTTAGGAAGAATTGAAAAGTTTGAAGTTGTATCAGTAAATGAAACTGTAACTGTTAAAGATTTAACTTTTAAAAATATGCATACTTATTGGAAGTCTGTTACTACGGGTGAGCTATACCTTCCATTTAACGATCCTGATATTAACTTAAATTCAGATTATGATAGATATAGGGCAGAAAAAAAATTACTTTCAACTAAAGATATTATTAACATTAGAAAAAAATATAAATTATCTTTACGTAGTTTTGCCAAAGTTTTAGGAATTGGCTATTCTACATTATCTAAAATAGAAAATGGAGCACTTCAATCTAATGAACATGATGCTTTGCTGAGATTAGCGAGTGATTCTTACAGCTTTTATAATAATTTAGTTTTACCTAAAGCTGAATTATTAACAGACAAAGAGCTAAAAGAATTAAGTAAAGTTATTGAAAAATTAATAGTAGTTTCTTATAAAGAACACGAAATAATTGCAGGTAATGTACTAAGTAAAACAAATGAGATGATAACTACAATTAATATTTTTAATTATGATATAAAAGAATCAGAAAGAAGATTTGAAAAGGAGGATTCGGAATGGCAACTAGAGAATTCGATATTAAAAAAATTTATTCAACCACATTGGATTCAGTAAACCTTAAATTTAGTAATTTGTCTGATAATACAATTGAAATTAAAAGAAAAAATATGCTATCTGTAAGTAAAAATGAAATAAATAACATACGTATAGTTGAGGACGTTACTTTGAAAGGAAAAAAAGACTTAGATCCATTTATAACTATAAGAACTATTGCTATATTTAAAACTACAAATGAAGATAAAAATTATTCTTTGGATGGTGCATCTGAAGAATTTAGGGAAAAACTTTTTGCTCCAACACATAGTATGACGAGAGAAATTGTTGCTAAATTAACTGAAGCATCGTTTGGAAAGCCGCTTATAATCAAGTAATATTTACAGCATCTCATACGTAATGTGTGGGGTGTTTTTTTATTCTATTTTATTTGTATAACATGTTATACTTGTATAAATAAGTATGGAAGGTATATGCAGTGGAAACAGTTAAAGCTAGAAAACAAGGAAACGGGACTATTATTCTAGTACCTAAAATACCAGACATTTTTGAAAACGTTGAATCTAATGAGTATTTTGATGCAGACACAGATAATTTAGTTAAAGATGTTCAGTTAAGAGGAGCTGAACTTAGTGATTAAAATCAAACAAGAAGATATTGTTACTATTGATTTTGATCCATCAAAAGGATCTGAAATTAGGAGAAACATAGGACATCTGAATGTAGCTGAGTTTTTGCTTATCAGCCAATATACCGAACACAATTTCAGATAATGATGATTTTTTAACTAGGCAGGTGAAAACAATGTTCGAAGATAAGTATAGCTTTACTCAAGATCAAAATAGAAGGTTTGCCAAGATGAATCTAACAAGATTAGTATTTACTAATTCAAGATTTGAAGGCGTAAATACTACATTACCGCAAACGCAAACAATCATTGATGGTTTAGGAGTTGACGGTGTGCCTATTGATGATATTAATGTAATTGTCCAATTAAAGAGAGCATGGCAGTACATAATTAATGAAGATAGGCCAGTGTCATTAAGAGTAATGAAAAATATCAATAGTGTAGTTGCTAAAATGGATTCTTTGGATCCAGGGGAACTCAGAAATGGTAGTGGCTTTGTTGCAACATTGAGAGGAGACTTCATACCACCTGATGTTGATGAACAGGCAGAGGAAAAGTACTTGAAGGAATTACTAGAAAACAAGAATAAATCCACTACAGAAAAATCAATCGAGTTAATGTACCATTTGATGAGAAACCAAATTTTTTGGGATGGAAACAAAAGAACAGCAACATTAATTGCCAATAAATACATGATTGACAATGGAGCTGGATTGATTAATATTCCTTTAGACTACTGGGACGAATGGAATAAGCTGATTTCTGACTATTACTATGACAACGATATGAGTAAAATCAAAGAATGGACTTATAAGATTGGAATCCAGGGGATAGATAGCTATAGAAGTATTTCTCAAGATAGAGAAAATTTGGTGAATTTAACCAAGCGAAAACCGAAAGAAAGATAGTAAAAAACTGTCCAATTAAACAGACAGTTGGACAGTTTAAATTATTATGGCGTGTTCTTACACGTCTTTTTTATTTTAAGCATCAATTAAAATCTAATATTTATTAGCATAATATCCATCTAAATACCCTGCAAATCTTTCTCTATCTTTGCTTGAAATGGGAATATCATGATAAGTCGTTGCTAACATGATCATTCTAGACAAATCTGTTTCTATTGGAATCGCATATTTACGCTGTTCAGCAGTTTTTGAAATTCCAATTAAATCATTAATTGGTACTTTAAAGAAATCAGAGAGCTTTATTAGCTCATTAATTGATAGTCTACGTGTGCCATTTTCCAACTTTATAATGGCATCACGACCAACTCCAAGCTTATCTGCTAATGCAATTTGACTAACATGATACTTCTTTCTTAGAGAAATAATGTTGTTTTTTAGCACTTTATCATTCTCAGTTAATTCCATGTGATTCTCAACTCCTTTATATACCAGACTTTAACTTAATTCTACTAACTTGTTAAAGAAAAATCAAATTTTGTGCTAAAAATAAACATATCAGTCGAAAGTAAAATTCCTCTAACTCGTTAAATAAAAATTAAAAAAATGTTGTAAAAGTCAACATTAAAATAGTTGACAAAAACAAAAAGCAGTAGTACACTAAACTTGTAAAGTTAAGAATTTTTAAAGTATATTTTATATTGGTTTTGATAAGGATTTTATTAAAAGGAGGAAATCTCTTATGAAAAATAAAGTTTTAACTACAACAATTGCAACAGGATTAATGGCAGCGGGTGTTCTAACAACACAGAATCCTGCAAATGCAAAGGCGGACACAGTTCCAACAGGGGGTAATACTTCTACTAATGAAGTAGCTACACAAGAAAGTGATGCTAAAACTATTGCTCAAAATAATGTAAACACTGCTCAAACTAATTTGGACAAAACTAAAGCAGATACACAAAGTGCAGACGATAGTTTACAACAAGCTAAAGCAAATGAAGCAGCAGCTCAAAAAGCAGTTGATGAACAAGCAAATAAAGTTTCTGATGCACAAAGTAATGTTGATAAAGCCCAAAATAATGTAAATACAGCTCAAAATGAATTGACAACAGCTCAAGAAAATGCTAAAAATGCGACAGAAACAAATATTCAAGCTGCTAAGGATAATGTAGCAACACAAGAACAAAATGTTGTTACAGCACAAGATCAATCAAAGCAAGCTAACAATGCTGTTACTGAACAAACCAGCAAAGTTTCTGATGCACAACAAGCAGTTGATCAAGCTAAAAACAATACTTTTGTAGCACAAATCAATGTAAATGAAGCTCAAAAAGCAGTTGATGGTGCAAAAGCAGCTATGGATCCAGCTAATGTACAAGCTACTGTTGATGCAGCTAACAAAGCTGAAGCTCAAGTAAATAAAGATAAACAAGACGTAGCCAAAGCACAAACAGATCTAGATAATGCAATAGCTGCAGATGCAACACGTCAAACAAATATTGATAATGCGCAAAAAACAGTAGACACAGCAAAATCAAATGTTGATTTCTCTACAAAACAAGCTCAAGAAATGGAGGATCAACTTAATAAGTATCAAGGAATTAAAGATGCTGCGCAAAAGGAAGTTGATGACTTAAATGATAAGTTAGCTAATGTAAATACTATTACAATTAATGATGTTAAAGCTTATAAAAAAGCATTTAACGATTGGTACACAGGTAGTAAACGTGGGGTAAATTGGACTGAAGAAGACAAGAACTTCTTAAATGATTTTATGAGTTCAAATACATATAAGGGTAATGCAGCTGATAAAGATATAGTAGTAGATATAAACCACTTAACAGCTGATCAAATAAAAGAATTGTCTTTATTCTCAGCTGATTTGTTAAATCAAGTAAGAAATCAATTAGGACTTCCAAAAGTTATTGTTACAGAAGGATCTTTAAAATTAGCTAAAGATGTTACAGATAACTATGTTAGTGATAACTGGGATAAATACGATCATGACGTAGAAGGAATATCCCGTGCTGCAAAAGAAAATGGGTTGTTAACGGGTGGAAACTTCTATGAAGATGCTATATTCTCTTCGGCATTTTCTGAAAAATCAACAATGGATGATTTAAAGAATATTCTCTTTACAGGAATTGTTTCTATGATCGGTGGTTATGGTGATGAAATGTTACATGCTGCAGGATTATTAGGTGTTAATTTTGGAGATGATATTAATACAGGTAAAGAACAATATTTCTCAGCTGGTACAAGTATGTTTCCAATTAAAGAAGATCAAATGTGGGTCACAAAAATGGGGCATTTCTTCAATGTAAGCAAGGATTATATTAATGATTCTGCTAAGTTTTCAACGACAGAAGTTCCAGGTACTTCAACTGAAGATTTAGTTACTCAATTAAATACAGCTAAAGCTAAGCTTTCTAGTGCAATAGATGCTTTTAATAAAGCTAAAGATGCTAATACACAAGCACAACAAATTTTAGCTAAGAATAAAGCGGAATTAACAACTGCTCAAGATAATTTAACGAAAGCTCAAAATGTGCCAGTTCAAACAGAAACAGCACAAAAGTCTTTAACGGATGCACAAAACAAATTAGCTGCGGATACTAAGATTAATGAAGATGCACAAGCTAAACAAAAAGCTGCATTAGGTGATGAAACTGCTAAACAAAAAGTTTTAGATCAAGCAAATGCAAACTTAGCAACAGCACAAAAAGCTCTAACAGATGCACAAGCTAAACAAAAAGCAGCTGAAAATAATCTCTCAGCTGAGAAAGCTAAATTAGCAAGTTTGCAACAAGTAGCTAATGAAAAGACACAAGATGTTAAGGCTGCACAAGTAGCATTAGACGATGCTAAGAATAAACTAGCAGCATTAGAGAATGCACCATTGCTAGTAAAAGCAGCTGAAGATAAGTTAGCAGCAGCTCAAAAAGCATTAGATCCAGTAGAAAATGTATTAGTTTCTGAGAAGGCTAAGTTATCAGCATTGAAACAAGATTTAACAGATGCACAAGCTGATGTAGCAACAGCTCAAAAGAATTATGATGAAAAGCTAGCAATTCAAACTAAAGCACAAACAGATCTAGATAATACCAAGAAAGTGCTACAAGCAATTTATGACCGTGAAGCTCTAGAAGCACAAATTGCAGCTCAAGAAAAAGCAAGAGAAGAAGCTGAGAAGAAAGCTGCAGAAGAAAAAGCACAAGCTGAAAAGAATGGTTATCATGTAGATGGTAACAAAGTAGTTGATGAAAATGGTAACCAAGTATCAAATTGGACTGTTAAAAATGGCCAAATTATTGATAACAAGGGTAAAGTAGTATCTGGACTAACTATTAATAAAGCTGGTGCTGTAGTAAATGAGGCTGGTCAGCAAATTAATTCTAAGAATGTAGTGGATAATCTACAAGCTAAGCGGACTCAAGCTCCAGTTGGTCAATCTAAAGTAGCTGGTAAGACATATGTAAGCACAGTAGTAGTTCCTGAAAAAGCTGAAGTAAATACATTGCCACAAACAGGTGAAAAAGAAAGTAAGACAACTCTTGTAGGTGCAATCTTAGTAGGATTGGGTAGCTTAGTTGGATTATTCGGATTAGGTCGTAAGAAAGAATATTAATAATAAATAGGAGGGGGACAATATGGAAAAAGCATGGAATATCGTAAAAATAATTTTTGCTAGTGTAGATCGAGGATACCTGATTAGAAGTTATATTCTAGGCTTTCTGTACATGGCAATTGTAGTTGCTCCACATACTTTTATGTATTGGCATAGAGATACAACTTGGATTACACTATTACTTTTTCCATTTGCTAAGTTAGTCTGGGACGGAGTGATGAATACATTAATTGGAAATAACGTATTTATTTTTCCAATATGGATCATATACCTATGGAAATTTACAAAATACTATATCTTAATTAAGTGTATCTGGTTTATTTGTCCTCTTGGTATAGCTTATCTTCTATTTATTAATCGTGAGTATATTAAACAAATGTAAATAAAGCCCTGGACTTTTGTAGGTCTGGGGTTTTGTTATACTTTAATTTTAATATTTACATTTTTTTGAAAAAATGGTAAACTATTAACATATCATATACTATGTTAATAGTTAGGAGAGGTGATTCATGGGAATATTGAGACAGCATTTACAAAATGAGTGTGATCCGCGGTTACCAGGAGAACTGGCATATAGTGTAAAAGAAGCATATAGTTATTTAAGATTATTAGTTAATAGTAATCCTATTTTACAAAATAAAGAAATGAAAAAAACGTATGGACATCTCAGACAAGGCCTGGTTGACGTAGCTTTAAGAACTGTATTAGAAAAATCAGGACTAGATGTAAATGTACATATGAGATCAGCTTTACATAATAGAACTGGTGGCTATACCTATTCAATGATAGAAGCTAAAGGTGCTATAATTTCACCAGCAAAGACAAGATCTGTAACAGCCCTACCTAGAAAAGCTTTACATAGAGATATAGCTAGTGTGAAGAACAGGCAATTTGATTTATTTACGTCTCAGGAGGAAATAAATCAAAAATATGATGAAAATACACCTCCGTTTTTATTATTGACATATGGTGGAAAAAATAATATGTTAGACTATGTTCAGTTAGGATTACCTGATATTAAAGCAGAAATGTGGATTGAACAAGTAGATATTATTAATGCTCCTCGTATTATAGTAAATAATGAAGAAAATAACTATGATTTAGGACTTACATTAACAAAATTTGCTAATGATATAATGAAGGGTGAATCTTATGGAGAAGAGGATAAATCCTGAAAAGTTAAAAGAAGCAAGGATATCAAGGGGATTAACGAAAAAAGCGCTAGCAGATAGGACTGGAATTTCTAGACAAATGATTTCAAATTATGAGTTAGGTAAAACAAATCCAGGATCTAAGAACTTATTGTCAATAATAAAAGTACTGGATTTCCCGTTTACTTACTTTACAGCTGAAAGTAAAACCTTTTATGAGGGAACAACATTTTTCAGAAGTCAGTCAGCAGCTACGAAAAAATCTAGAGATATGCAATCTATTCGATTAAAATTTCAAAAAGAAATTTACGATTTTTTATCACAATATGTAAATTTTCCCAAACTAAGATTGCCTTCAATGTTGACTAAAAGTATTTATAATATTACAGATAAAGATATTGAAGATAAAGTTAAAGAATTGAGAAATTTATGGGAAATAAGTACTGATAGTCCTGTTACAAATTTGATAAAAATTGCTGAAAGTAATGGAATTATAATTGTAGAATCTACTATGTCAGATGATACATTAGATGCAGTTTCAGAATGGATAGAGGATAGGCCTTTTATAATGCTTACGGACAATAATGAATCTGCTGTAAGAAGAAGATTTAATGTTGCACACGAGATAGGACATATTATATTACATGGAGATGTAGAGAGTATTCATGACTATACTGCTAAAGATTTAAAAAGAGTAATAGAGAGGCAAGCAAATTATTTTGCATCGTGCTTATTGTTACCAGAAGAAGGGTTTGTAAATTCTTTATTGTCAACAAGATTAGGTTTTTATATTGAATTAAAGAAATATTGGAAGGTATCTATTCAAGCTATGATCATGAGAACTGAACAACTAGATCTAATAAATGAAGATCAAAAGTTATATTTATTTAAGCAAATAGCCTTAAAAAAATGGAAAAAAGTAGAACCTTTAGATGATACAATAAGAATCGAAATCCCAACAGTATATAATAAGGTTTTTAATTTGATTGTAAGCAATAATTTATTGAGTAAGCAAGCTATTATTTCTAGTCTTAAGTTACCTACTGATGAGCTTGAAAAGTCTTTTAACATAAAGATAAGAGATGAGAGTACTATGACTGAACCGACTGTTAGGTTAAGGTTAATTAAGTAAAAAGTAGATTTACAAAATTAATTTTTTCAGTTACAATGTACTTTCTAAAAAATTGTTGAGTATATAAAACAAATGCAAATAAAGCCCTGGACTTTTGTAGGTCTGGGGTTTTGTTATATAATTTAGAGGATATAATTTGATAAAAGAGGTGTTTATAAATGAGTTTGAATTATTCGCAAAAATATTTAGAAGATGTGTTAGTTAGATTTGCATATCATTCAACTGGTATTGAAGGAAATTCCATGACCTTAGGAGAAACAAGGTCAGTGTTATTAGATGGAGTGATAAAAACAGCTGCACAAAGAAGTTTACGAGAAATTTATGAAGTAGATAACCATAAAGCAGCATTTCATAGATTACTGATTGAGGCGGATAAACAAACACCTATAAATGAAAGTTTGATCTTGGATTTCCATAAAGATTTAACTCAAAATGTTGTTTATAATGCAGGACATTTTAAAGAATCAACAAATTACATAGGTGGTGCTGATTTTCAAACTGCTAGTCCTGAACAAGTTCCATTCTTGATTAGACAATGGTGTGACAATTTAAATTATCAGTTAGAAAATAGTAAAAATGAGAGAGAATATCTACGGGCTTTATTAAGTAGTCATGTCCAGTTTGACCAATATCATCCTTTTTCTGATGGTAATGGAAGAACAGGTAGACTATTAATTAACTTTGAACTTGCTAAAAAAAATATGTCTTTCTTGGTAATTGCTAGAGAAGATAGACCTGAATATGTAAACTTTCTAGCAGATAATGATATAGAAAAATTTGTTGATTATGCTGAAAATAAATTAAAAGAGGAAAAAAAGAGAAGAGATTCTTTTAATTTAGAGGCACAAAAACAAGCTGAATTTGAAAAACAACAGTTTGAAATGTTAAAGAAAAAGGGAAAAGAAAGATAAATAAATCCCATATCTCTAAAAAGATATAGGATATAATGTCATTATAATGTTTTTAGATACTTTAATATCTTCCGATTGTCTTTAGTTTCAAGTTCTTGTATGATATGAAGATAGGTTTCTTGGGTGGTTGTAACATTAGCATGTCCTAAACGTTGTGACACACTTAGAACTGATACACCTTGAAATAATAGCAATGATGCGTGTGTATGCCTTAGCCCATGTATGGAAATTGTAGGAATGTTGGCATGCTTACACAATGTTTCCACTCTACTATTTACAGTAGAGTTGAATATTTTTTGACCCTGGCTAACAAAAATAGGTTGGTTAGGGTCTTTTCTTTTATTTAATTTTCTAAAAGCCTTCAAAGTGTTATCATCAACAAATACTTTGCGGTTAGAACTCTTGTTTTTTGTGGGTTGAAATCCATAGTTTTTAAATTTATAGTTCCAAGATTTATTAACAATAATTTGCTTATTTTTATAGTCAAAGTCAGAAGGGGTTAGAGCTAGTGCTTCAGCAAATCTTAAACCAGTTTTGCTAACTAAATAAATGAACCAGTCCCAGTTTATTTCAGGTGATAAGTTCAATTCATGTATTAAAGCTTCTAATTCATTTTTATTTAAGAATTTTTTCTTTTTCTTTCTTTTTTGAGTTCCTTTAATAATAGCTTTCCTTGTAGGATCAACTTTAATTAATCCGTCCTCATAGGCATCTGTAAGGCTAGCTTTTAAGTGATGGTGAAAATCCAGGGTAGTTTCTCGTTCGTGTGTTTCTGCAAATTTATTTAAAAGTGTTTGATAACTTTTTCGATCAATTTGATTCATGTGTAGGTCGGGGCATAATCTTCTAACATGCTTGTATGCTAGTTCGTATTTAATTAAAGTTGCATGTCGAACTGCACCTTTTTTATATAAATCAATCCAATTTCTGTAGTATTTATAAAATAATTTTGTACTTGTTCTTGTAGCCATAGTGTATTCTCCTTTAGTAATAACTAATAAAACAACATATAATAAATTATCATTAATCAAGATAAAATAAAATAGATATAGTGTAAAAAATTAATCTTAATCAGTGATTAAATAGTTGATGTTAGTAGGATTTTGAGACTTTCACGTTCACCGCTTTGGAGAAACCAACTCCAACAGAAGTAACATATCACTATGACACAATTATGCCAGCGACAATACCAGGTGGGACACCAATTTCATATCATTACAATGAAATTTCAGTTCCAATTCCTAATCCAACTAAAAAGGCAGATAAGGAAGGAAAAACATTAATTGCTGGTGACGAAAGTACTCAACATATCAGTCAATACACTGGTGTAAACCAAAAACTAGATAAGTTTGCTGTAGGGGACGCTATTCAATATACAAACGATGGTAGACTACCAGTTAGTTTTGATTTGAGTAGATGGACTGTAACAACAAGTAATGGAGCTAATGTTACTGCACAAGGTAAATTTACTCAATATGATAAGACTTTTGAAGGTAAAAAGTATCACGTTGTATCATGGTCACCAACAAATGTATCTAGCTTAAAAGATAATGAGACATATACATTAAATACTGTTCTCAAAACTCTTAATGATGGTATTACAGATGGAGAAATTGACCGTGCTGTAGGCGGTGGAGACGGTGTAACATTTGGTGAAGCACATGGCTATGATGAATTCAATCCGACTACTGACAAACACTGGGTAGAAGGTTCACAAAAGGTAGACGGCAAGACCTATATTGATGGCGATACAATTCATGGTCAAGTAACGATGACTCTGCCTGATAAGAATAGCTTAGCTAAGGTATTGTCTACTGTTCAAATTATTGATGATTACTCTAAGTTTGCTGATAAGGTAGATTACAAGTCAGCTCAGGTATTAGAAAATGGAAAGGATGTAACATCTGAGTACAATATTTCTAATGCATATGGACAGGTTGTTGCTACACGTAAGAACGCAGGAGCTACACCTTCTGGTAATGTGGTTTTAAATGTAACTTGGACTATTCATAAAGATGTCAAATCTGGTACGCAACTAGTTAACTCTGGTTCTGGACGTATTAATAGTCATACCGTTCCAACTCCTGATAGAAATATTGTTACTTACAAGCAAGATACTGAAAAGCACTGGAGAGATGATGGTGGACAAATCGTTGATGGCAAGATCGCAATTAACGATGACGTTGTAACAGCTAGAGTTGATATGACTTTACCTAAGGAAGAAAACTTAGCTAAACCATTAGATAAGATTCAATTGGTTGATGACTTCTCCAAGTTTGCTGATAAGGTTACACTACAAGCCGTACACGTTTACGAAAACGGTAAAGACGTTACAGATCAATATGATATTCATGTTGAAAATGGTAAAGTTGTAGCTACACGTAAGGACGCAAGCAAGGTTTACGACCATACAGGTGCTGCTAACGCTACAATGAAAGCTACTTTGAAGGCTAATGAAGCTCTAAACGTTAACGACTTAGTACACACAGCTAGTGCTAACGTCAACGACAACAAAGTATCTACTGTAAACAGATTGGCATTTAGTCGTTTGTTCGCTAAATCATTTATTACAAGCAACATTGCTGTAATAAATGACAACAACATCAAGAGCCAAATTGATATGGCTGTTCCAACAAACGTAGATGCTAAGACACCTATGACTGTAACAAGTGATTACTCTAACTTTGCTAAATACGTAAACGTTAAGGACGCTACAGTTTACGAAAATGGTAAGAATGTAACAGCTGACTACACTATCAAAGATGATAAAGCAGGGCATGTTACAGCTACTAAGAAAGCTGGTAGTGAATCTGACGGTGGACAAGTATCATTAGTTGTTGACTACGAAGTAAACCATGGTATTCCAAATGGTACAATCCTTGAAAATCACGGTTCTGGTACATTGAACGGACAAGATGTTCCAACTAATACTCCAAGTATCACAACTTACAACCAAGATACAAGCAAGCATTGGGTTGAAGGCGATCAAAACGTTGATGGTAAGATCTACGTTAACGGTTCAACTGCTCATGCACAAGTAAACATGACTCTACCTGATCAAACTAAGTTAATCAACAAGCTTTCAAACGTAAGCATTGACGATGATTACTCCAAGTTTGCTAAATTGGTAGATTACAAGTCAGCTAAAGTGCTTGAAAATGGAAAGGACGTAACATCTGAATACTCAATCAAGAACGCAAACGGACACGTTACAGCCGTACGTAAAGATGCAAGCAAGACACCAGCAGGTAATGTTCAACTTCTAGTGGACTTTGAAATTCACAAAGATGTTAAGTCTGGAACAGAGCTTGTAAACGCTGGTTCTGGTACACTTAATAAGAACACTGTACCAACAAATACACCAAGCATTACAACTTATACTCCTGATGGTGAAAAGCACTGGGTATTAGATAACAACGTAACTGACAACAAGATTTACTTCTCTGGTGACAAAGCAGTAGCTCAAGTTTCTGTTGATCTACCTGATGCAAGCAAGCTCGCAACTCCATTAAACAAGTTAGTCTTAGTTGATAACTACTCTGATTTTGCTGATAAAGTTAAGTTAGATAACGCTAAGGTACTTGAAAATGGCAAGGACGTAACGTCTGAATACGACTTGACTAATAAAGATGGCAAAGTTGTTGCTACAAGAAAAGAAGCAGCCAAAACTCCTTCTGGTAAAGCTGTTCTAGTAACAACATTTACTATCAACAACGGTGTTGAAAATGCAACAGCATTACACAACAAGGGTTCGGTTACAGTTGATTCCATCACTGATGAAGTTCCTGATACACCAATCGTTGTCTTCACACCACAAACTCACAAAGACGTTGAGTTAGGTGGAGATGTTAAAGGCGATACTGAAAACAGTGTTGACGGTTCATTAATCCTAAATGGTTCGGTTGTAACATATCCAATCACAACTAGTGATCTACCAGCTGAACGTGCTGAAGACATTACTAAGCGTGTGGTTAAAGATACCTTAGATAAGAACGCTGAGTTTGTTGGATTCAAGGCTTGGGTTGAAAATGATAAAGGCGAACTCGAAGATGTAACTAGCCACTACAAGCTAGATAAGAACGGTCAAGACTTAACCTTTACTGAAGACTCATACTTACTAGGTCTTTACAATAAAGACAAGTCTAAACAAACTCATACACCTATCATTGACTTAGTGGTTAAGGTTAAAGGTGACGCTCAAAAGATTACTAATAAAGCTACGGTATTAACTAACGATAACGTAACTGAAACAAATGAAGTATCTGTTGACACACCTGCTAAACCAACCCCAACTAAGGTTGATAAGAACGAAAAAGGTGTAAACATTGATGGTAAGAACGTTCTACCAGGTTCTGTAAACAACTATGAACTAACCATGGACTTATCTAAGTTCAAGGGCATTAAGGTTACAGACCAAGACTTAGCTAAAGGTTTCTACTTCGTTGATGATTACCCAGAAAAAGCCTTAGACGTTGACCCTCAAACATTTACTTCCAAGACAGTAGATGGCAAGACAGTTAAAGGTTTATCCGCTAAGGTATATCAATCCTTATCCGAAGTTCCAAGTGACGTTGCTGCAGTCTTGAAAGCTAACAACATTACACCTAAGGGCGCATTTGTCTTAATCTCAGCTGATAATCCAGCACAATTCTTTAAGGATTATGTTGAAACAGGTACAAACATTACGGTCAATGCTCCAATGAAGGTTAAAGCAGGCTTTGCTGGCAAGTACGAAAACAAGGCATGGCAATTAACCTTTGGTCAAGGTGAAGCAACAGACATTGTTTCTAACAACGTACCTAAGATTGATCCTAAGAAGGATATTGTTATCTCAGCAGATAATCGTACAAGCCTAAACAATCATACAATTGAATTAGGTCAAAACTTTGATTACTTGCTTAAGGGTGGCATCTTAGACAAGGATCAAGGACATGACATCTACGAATACAAGTGGATTGATGATTACGATCAAAATCACGACCAATACAACGGTCAATTTATCGCTCCACTTACAGTTGATGTAGCTCTTAAAGATGGCACAGTCTTAAAGGCTGGTACAGACATCTCTAACCACGTAAGTCAAAACATTGATACTAAGACTGGTTCAGTTGAGTTCTCAGTTGATAAAGACTTCTTAGATAAAGTGGACTTCGATAAGGGTGGCTTTGCAGCTGATATCTTGATGAGCGTCAAGAGAATTAAGGCTGGCGAAGTTGATAATACTTACACAAACATTATCAACGGTCAAAAATTTGGTTCAAACACAGTTCATTCAACAACTCCTGAACCAAAGACTCCTGAAACACCAGCTACACCTCAAACACCAACAACTACTCCTAGTGCTAGTGTTACAACACCTCAAACACCAGCTACTCCACAACCAGTGAAGATGGTAACATCAACACCATCTAAGGCTCCTGAATCACCAGCATTACCACAAATGGGTGAAACTAATGATACTTTAGCTGAAGAAGTAGTAGGATTTGCTGCAATTGTAGCTGCTTTGGGTATGGCAGGAACTAGTTTAAAGAAACGTAAAGATTAATATGTTTTAGTCTAAATATAAAGAAAACATCTCATGGAAATTCATGGGATGTTTTTTGATATGATTATAGCCATTTCTTGATTTTAATTAGCTATTATAATATAAATATTAGCTAACATATGATATAATTGGTTTATGGAGGTGATTTAAATGGTTCAAGTTACAGCAACAGAATTAAAGAATAATCTCGGTAAATACTTGAAAAAGTCAGAATTTGAAGATGTATATATTACTAAAAATGGTGTAATTGTATCAGTTTTATCCAATCCAAATCAAAGTAGATTACAACTGTTAAATGATTTAAAAGGTATAGCTCCTGATATAAATATGACAGATGATGAGCTGCGAAATGAAAGGATTAGTGAAATCTGATGGCAAAAGTCTTAGTTGATACTTGTGTTATTGTTGACATTCTTTTAAATAGACAGAAATTTGTTGATGCTAGTTATAATGCTGTTTCTAGTTTAATAAGACAAGGTGATACGGTTTATACTACAGCTAAAGCAATGACAGATATTTTCTATATTGTACATCATTCTTTACACGATAATGATAAAACAAAGGAAGTACTATTAAAGTTAAGTAAAATTTATCAAATTCTTGATACTAAAGAAAAAGATACTCTAAAGGCTATTACTTCTGATGTAACTGATTATGAAGATGCCGTTATGGTTGAAACAGCTATCTCTAATGAAGTAGATTTTATCTTAACAAGGAATATTAAAGATTACAGGAAAGCTAAGATAAAAATTGTTAGCCCAGCAGACCTATAATAAGACTAAGTATCCTTTTATGTTAATATGTAGAATACTTTTTAATACAATAAACAATTAAAACTTGACAAGGAGAAGATTTGCAATGATTCTAGGAACGAACGAACGAACGAACGAACGAACGAACGAACGAACGAACGAACGAACGAACGAA